>Ga0318534_10000670_pt1 | contig 12078 bp, 7 predicted proteins | sample GRESIP117b4f26_FD_202502 | JGI IMG/M metagenome (GOLD analysis project Ga0318534, IMG submission 202502) | Tropical soil microbial communities from Luquillo Experimental Forest, Puerto Rico - GRE.SIPMG.117b4f26 | ecosystem: Environmental > Terrestrial > Soil > Tropical forest > Bulk soil...
GGTGACGCCGTGCAGATGCAAGATGTTGGGCCGGGCGAGGTAGCGGCGGGCGCCGTCGGCCGCGGCGCGCACGACAGCAGCTCGGGAGTCACCTGCGGGTCCCCGGGCCGCTGCAGGCTGCCCGGCACGGTAGCGGGCTGCCCAGTAGCCCAGGGCCCTGGCCAGCTCCCCGCGCCGCGGCGAGGTGTCGACCGCGTCGATGGCCCGCACGGCATGGGCGGTCCTGATCGCGCCGTGAAACAGCGCGGTACGCAGCGCCGGCATGAGCCGCGGCACCCACGTCTCGACCACGGCCGCCCACCCCTCCTCGTCAATGGCTCGCGCGAAATACCCGATCCACTCCGGAAGACGGTCATAGGCCCCGAGGGCTTGCCGCCACTCCAAGCCGACAGGCGCCACCGGCTCGATCCTCGCGCCGCCCACCTGGGCGAACCGGCGCGCCCAGCTGTCGATGTCATCGGCGCAGTCGAGCATGGCCAGCGCTTCGCAGGCCATGGCGCCGTGATTGACGAAGCCATTGGGCAGCTCGAAGCTGGCCGCCGCCATCCGCTCGAACGCCTCGTCCAAGGCCGGGGTGGTATCGCTCATGTCGTCCTCTCCTCCGGATGATACGGCCACGCCAGCTCTGGCCGGTCGCTGCCTGGCGAGCTTGCGGCAGGTCAATGACATCAGACGGCTGCGGCGAGGAAGACCCGCCACGTGCCTGGGACGCCCTTAAGAGTGTGCTCGCCCCGGTCCTCGAATTCGATCCCCGAGCCCGCGACCAGGTCCTTCACGGTGGAGGACACTAGGACCTCTCGCGGCCCGGCCAGCGCAGCGACCCGGGCGCCGATGTGGACGGCGATCCCGCGGATGCGGTCTCCGGCGAGCTCGATCTCGCCGGTGTGCAGACCACTGCGCAGTTCCAGCCCCAGGCCCGGGACCGTGTCGGCGATCCGGCGGGCGCACCGGACGGCCCGGGCCGGCCCGTCGAAGGTCGCCAGGAAACCGTCGCCGGCGGTGTCTACCTCCCGGCCCCGGAAGTGGTCCAGTTCCCTGCGGACCAGGACGTTGTGACGGTCGAGGAGATCGCGCCAGCGGTAGTCTCCTGCCCGGACGGCACGCTCGGTCGACCCGACGATGTCGGTGAACAAGACGGTGACCAGTACCCGGTCTGGCTCGGGGCCACGGCGGACCCCGGTCAGGAACTCCTCCACCTCATCTAGGACCGCCGCCTGATCGCCGACGTAGGGGAGATGGTCACGGCCGGGCAGTTCCGCATACTTCGCCCCGGGGATGTGGGCGGCCAGATACCGTCCGTGGCCGACCTCGCGGTACGTGTCGCCGGACCGGTGCAGCACGAGTGTGGGAACACGGATAGCAGGCAGGACATGCCGGATGTCCACGTCTCTGTGCAGCTGAAGAAGCGCGAGCATGTTTCCGGGGCTAGCACCGAGCCGTTCCAGCTTGGCGAACCATCGCTGGAACGACTCATCACCTGCCATGCTCGGGGCGAGCACCGGCAAAGCTACCCCGTGGCCCCATCCTTCTTCGGTAAACCGCAACAACCGCGCAAACTCCTCAGGCGCCCGGCCCCACGGGTACCCCTCGGCCCGGATAAGCCGGGCGCAGGTACCGAAGAGGACCAGGGCGGTGGCCCGGTCCGGGTGTGCCGCCGCGCACAGGCTGGCCAGTACTCCGCCCTGACCCAGGCCGAACAGCGCGGCGCGCTCACAGCCCGCCGCGTCGAGCACCGCCAGAACGTCATCAACCTGTTCCTCCAGCGTCGGAAGGTGCATCGTCCGGTCAGAAAGCCCCGTCCCCCGAACGTCCAAGACAATCAGCCGGGAAAACGAGGCAAGCCTGCCCAGGAACCGGGCGAACGACGGCTCCTCCAACTGGAGCTCAACGTGGCTGAATCCACCCTGGAGCAGGACCAGATCGACCGGCCCACTGCCCACGATCCGGTACGCGATATACGCACCACCGCTCCGAGCGTAACGGGTGTCGGGAGCTTCCATCAGCGTCCTACCGCCACGACGGTACCGCCATGTAGCTGGGCCCTAACCAGGAAGACCTGCCCAAGCTCACAGGCTAGGACCTGACGCGTGCCACACAAATCGCGGCTGTCCACGTTCTGAATGTTAGAGCCCCCCAGCCGATCTAGACGGCGGCGGACCGCGCTTCAATCGCCGCAGGGTCGGGACCCAGTTGCCGCGGGCCATTGCTGCGGTAGATCAGGCTGGTTTCGGTGAGCCCTGTGCAACTAAGTCATCAAACCCGGCATGCACACCGTCCGCCATGAAGCGATACATCGGCTGCTGACCACGCTCCGTCACCGGTGTACCAGACGCGCCAGTTCCGTGCGTGACGTGATCCCGAGTTTGGTGAACACCTTGCGCAGGTGATAGTCAACGGTGCGCGGACTCAGGTAAAGCTGCACGGCGATCTCGCGGTTGCTCAGGCCATCGGTCACTAGTCCCGCGATCTTCAGTTCCTGCGAGGTGAGCCCGGCCAGCCCACCCGGCTCGCTCGTGCGTGCCGTCTCGCCTGCCGCTCTCAGCTCGGCCTCGGCACGTCCGGCCCACGGTGCCGCGCCCAGCTGCTGGAACAGATCGAGCGCGGCGCGGAGATGGCCGCGGGCATCGGTGCGCCGCCGCTCGCGCCGCTGCCACTCGCCGTACAGCAGGTCGGTCCTGGCCCGTTGCAGCGGCGGCAGCGCCGATCCGTCCTGGGTCGCCTGGCCGTACGCCTCGTCCCAGTCACGCTGGCCAAGCAGCGCCTCGCACCGGGCCAGCAGCGCCCGCCGCAAGGGTGTGGGGGCCTGGCCGACCCAGCGCCGGGCGAGTGCTAGCTGCGGTTCGGCGTCGCTGGGTCGGCCGGCCCGGACCGCAGCTTCCACGGCGTCGGGAATCGCGGGCAACCCGACGACCCAGTGGAAGTCCGGATGGCCGGGATCGGTGAGCGCGAGCAGCTGGCCGGCGGCTGGGCCGGGGCGGCCCATGCTCAGGTCGAGGAGGCCAAGCGCATGCCGGGCCCGGTTGGCCATGAAGTTGTTGCCGTGGCGCTGGCCCAGCTCGAGCGCCTCGAGCCCGTGACGCCGGGCGTCTTGCTCGCGGCCCCATACCGCTTCCGCCGCGGCCATGTTCGCCAGGTGCCAGCCGCTCCCGCCGTGGCCGATCTCGACCGACAGCCGGTAACCCTCTTCCGCAGCGGCATAGGCCAGGGCGAAGCTGTTGCTCGCCAGCAGTTCGAGCGCCTGCTTCTGCACGGCCATCGGCAGCAGGCTGAGCATGCCCTGGCGCCGGGCCGCCTCAACGGCCCGGTTGGCGTACAGCAAGCTGGCGCTGGGGTTCCCGCCGGTCGATGCGCAATGCGCGGCCCACAGCAGCGCGCGCGGGTCGTCGACGCTGGCGGCTTGCTCCACGACGGCTGCGAGCAGGGCTTGCCCTTCGGTGTGCTTACCGGCATAGATCTTCGCGAATGCGGGCGCATGCGCGTGCATCAGGCGGTCGCGGGCGCTCACCGGGACAATCGGCTCCATCATGTCGGCGATCTCGATGACCCTGGCGAAGTCGCCGATCCAGGCCGCCGTCTCGAAGGCCTCGGCCAGCATCTCGAGCCTCAGTGACGGGTCGACCGTCGACGCGGCGGCCTCGAGCAGCCGGGTGTACGCCTCCGGCAGGCTGCCGGTGTTCATTTCCGCCACCCCGCTGAGGTGCAGCAGCTGGGCCCGGAGCTCGCCGTCAGCCAGCGGCAGGGCGCGGGCGATGGCGGCCCGGGCCCGGTCGGGCTGCCCGGCGTGCCAGGCCGCGCCCGCGGCGGCCGCGATCCGCCGTACCCGGTGAGGCTCCTCGGTACTCAGCTCGGCAGCGCGCAAGAACGCGGTTGCCGCCGACGCGTGACCCGCGCGCAGCTCGGCGCGGTGTGCGGACGCCTCCAGCGCCGCGGCGACCTCCTCGTCACCGGTCACGGTGGCCATCGCCTGGTGCCACACCCGGCGGTCCACGTGGTCGTCACCGGTGAACGCGCTCGCCAGCGCGGCATGCACCCGCTGGCGCTGGCTGTGCGTCGCGCCCTGATACACCGCGGAGCGGACCAGGGGATGGCGGAAGGTGATCGTCTGGTCGGCGATCCGGATCAGGCCGGCCGTCTCGGCCGGATCCAGCGCATCAGGGTCCAACCGCAGCTCGGCGGCCGCACGCAGCACAGCTGACGCGGAGCCGCTGGTGTCGGCGGCCGCGATCAGCAACGCGGTCCGTGTGGCGCCGGGCAGCCGGCGGACCCGCTGCCGGAACACGCCCTCCAGGCGGGGGCTGAGCGGGATCGCCTCCGGCAGCGGAGCCCGCCCTTCCAGCTGGGCGGCTGACAGGCCCTCCGGCAGCTCCAGCAGCGCCAGCGGATTCCCGTCGGCCTCCGCCAAAAGCCGGTCCCGGACCGCCGGTGCAAGGCTGCTCACCCGGCCCGCGGCCAGGACGGCGGCCGCGGACGGCCGGCTCAGGCCGGTGAGCTCGAGTTCCGGCACGCGAGCGGCCTCGAACCGCCGCGTCTCGCCTTCGCGCGCGCCGAACAGGATGGCCAGATGCTCCGCCTGCAGCCGGCGGGCCGTGAACACCAGTGCTTCCGCCGACGGCCGGTCTACCCATTGCGCGTCGTCGACCACGCACAGCAGGGGTCTGGTCTCCGCGGCCGCCGCGAGCAGGCCAAGTACGGCCGCCGAGATGAGAAGCCGATCGGGATGCGAGGACGGCGCCAGCCCCAGAGCACCCGCCAGCGCGCGGGACTGGGTCTCCGGCAGTTCGCCCAGGTGCGCGAGAACCGGCCGCAGCAGTTCATGCAGCCCGGCGAACGCCAGATCGGATTCGTCTTCGACGCCGTTGTCGCGCAGGACCTCCATCCCCGGCGCCGCCTGCTGGATCGCGTACTCCAGCAGCGCGGACTTGCCGATCCCGGCCTCGCCCCGCACGGCCAGCGCGCTGCCGATACCGCTGGTGGCGTTCTCGAGCACGCGGTCGATGACCGCACACTCGCGCTCGCGGCCCAGTAGCGGCATGGCCCCCTGCTGAAGCCCGAAGCCTGCCATAGCGCATGTTAACCCGCCACCCCATCGTCGGTCCTTCCCCGCAGGTGAGGCAGGGGCCGGCCTCGCGCACCTATCACCCCGTCGGCAATCGTTCTAGTCTTGGTCCGAGCAAGCCTGGTCAACGATCACGTCGACGCCCGCTTGCGGACCCGCCGACGCGCGACCGGTCGGGAGGGACGATGGTCTGGAAGCGGAGCCTGGTCGCGGCGGTAACCATCACTGCGGTGGTCCCGCTCGCCGCCATAGGGTGCGGGCGCTCGGCTCAGAGCAGCGGGGACGCCTCGCCCGGCGGCGGACTGGTCAGCATCACCCCGCCGGGAACGAGCCCGGTCGGGTCGGTGACCTGGGCGGTCTACCGGGACGTGAACTCGCTTGACCCCATCTTCGCTTTCGATTATCCGGAGAACACCGCGGACTCGCTGATGTGTGAGTCCCTGCTCCGGCAGACGCCGGATGGCGCGCTAGTGCCGGGCTTGGCGAGCATGTCGCAGCCGGCTCCGACGCGGCTGGTGTTCACCATCCGCCCCGGCGTCACGTTCTGGGACGGTCATCCGGTCACCCCGGCCGACGTGGTCTACAGCCTGGACCGGGACCGGGATGTCCGGCTCGGCGGATACTACGTGATCATCTTCGACCGGGTGCGGTCGATCGCGGCCACCGGCGCGCGGCAGGTCACGATCACGCTCACCCAGCCTGACTACTGGCTGCCCGAGCAGATGGCCTCCATCGGGGGCATCGTGATCGAGAAGAGCTTCGCCCAGGAACTGGGCCAGAGCTACGGGACTCCGGCAGGCGGCATCATGTGCACCGGTGCCTACATGTTGAAGTCCTGGCGGCCGGGCGCCGGGGTACTGGCGTTGGCGAACCCGCATTACTGGAACCCCGCCGTGCATCCCCTGGTCCAGCAGATCCTGATCAAGGGCGTGCCCGATGTCGCGACCCTGACCGCGGCCCTGGAGACCGGCGCCGTCCAGGGCGCGTATTCCTACGGCCTGTCCACGCTGGATCAGCTGAGATCCAGCCGCACGGTCCGGGTGTATGAGGGCCCTGGCTGGTCGACCGACGTATTCGTCGTTACGAGCCTCACGGGAGTGCTCGGTGATGTCCGGGTCCGGCGAGCCCTGTCCATGGCCCTGGACCGCCAGGGCATCATCAGCTCGGTCTACCGAGGCGCGGCGCTGATGCCGCGCTGGGCGTCCAACCCCGGCACGTTCGGGTACGCCACAGGGATCTTCGACGCCGCCTACGACAGCTCACCGGTGCTGACCCAGAACATCCCGGCCGCGAGACAGCTCGTGCAGGCGGCGGGCGCGACGGGCAAGACGCTGACCATAGGGACGTCGAGCGAGCTAGCCGACGTCACAGGGGTCACAGGCGCCTACCAGGCCGCCGCCGAGGCCATCGGCCTCAAGGTCAAGCTCGACTCCGTCTCGGCGCAGGACTACGTCGACTTCTACCTCGACCCGAACTTCCGCGCCGCCGTGGACGGGTTCCCGGCCGTCCCCTACGGCGACTGGGCCGACCCGGTGGCCATGCTGAGGGTCTTCGAGCTGCCCGCCGGGGTCGCGAACCTGGACAATTTCAACGACCCGGCGCTGACCAGCCTCCTGCTGCGCGAGCGCGCCACTGCCGATCCCGCCGCGCGCGCGCGGCTGATCGTACAGGCCGAGAAGCTGACCCTCCAGCAGCTGCCGATGATCCCCACCGTCCAGCCCGTCACCCTGCTCTTGCTGAACAAGGGCCTCACCGGTGCGGTCGCCTCCTTCGCCTACATGTTCGCGCCGTGGGCCGACAGCCTCGGCGGGACGTGACCAGGACCCGGCGCCGCGGTGCTCATCCGATTCCTCCTGCGCCGGCTGGTCACGCTCGCGGCCAGCCTGCTCATCGCGAGCTTCGTGATCTTCGCTGCCTTGTACCTTGCCCCGGGCAGCCCGCTCGCCGCGCTGTCAGGCGGCCGGACATTGCCGCCCGCCAGCATCCGCGTCCTGGAGGCGCGTTACCACCTGAATGACTCGTTCCCCGTCCAGTACTGGGACTGGCTCAGAGGCGCGCTGCACGGTGATCTCGGCGTCTCGATCGTGCTGCGGGAGAACGTTTCCGCCCTGATCGCGTCGCGGATCTGGACCACGGCCGGCCTGGTCCTGTACGCGGCCATATTGATCGTGCTGCTCGGAATCGGGCTGGGGATCGTGGCGGGACTTCGCCCCGGTCTGCTCGACACCAGCACCTTGGTGCTGACGGCCGTCGCGGCCGCGATCCCGGCGTTCGTGGCCGCGATCATGCTGATCCTGGCCTTCGCCGTCCAGTTGCGCTGGTTCCCCGTGCTCGGCAACGGAACCGGCTTCCTCGATAACGTCAGGCATTTCACGCTGCCGGCCGTCGCCCTGGCCGTCTCGTCCCTGGCCATCGTGGCGAGGGTGACCCGGGCGGCGGTGCGCGAGGAGCAGGGCCGGGACCATGTGCAGACGGCGATAAGCCGCGGCATCCCGGTACGCCGGGTGATCTTGCGGCACGTGCTGCGCAACGCGGCGATACCCGTCACCACCATCGCCGGCGTCACCGTGGCGTCGCTGATTGCCCTGGCTGCCGTGGTCGAGGTGGCCTTCAGCCTGAACGGGCTGGGCGCGTATCTGGTGGCATCGGCCCAGGACAAGGACCTGGCCGTGGTGCAGGGCATATCGCTGGTCCTGGTGGCCGCGTTCGTCGTGGTGAACCTGATCGTGGACCTGCTGTACGCCGTGCTCGACCCGCGCGTGGCAGCGGGAGGCCGCGCGCGATGACTACGCCCGCCACGGACGCCTGGCCGGCCCAGCGGCGCGGCCGCCGGGCCGCGATGCTGCGCGCCATCGGGCCTCTGGGCATCGTGTCGGCGGTGGTCATCGTGGTGGCGATCATCGCGGCGGTGGCCGGTGGCTGGTTTGCTCCCGATAACCCTGACCTGCCGAATCTGTCGCTGTCCTTCGTCGGTTCCACGGCCGGCCATCTGCTCGGCTATGACTTCGAGGGCCGGGACGTGCTCTCCCGGCTGCTGGCCGGGGCACAGAGCTCGATGCTCGGCCCGATCGCGGTGGTCTGTATGAGCATGGCGGGCGGGACGCTGCTGGCTCTGGTCGCGGCCTGGCGGCGCGGCATTACCGACACGGTGATCTCTTCTTGCCTCGACATCCTGTTCGCGTTTCCCGGCATCCTGCTGGCCGTGCTGGCGGCGGCCGTGTTCGGTGCGGGCCTGTGGGCGGCGGCGATCGCGCTGTCCGTCGCCTACACGCCCTATGTCGCGCGGGTACTTCGCGGAGCCGCGCTCAAGGAGCGCAGCCTGCCGTACGTGGCCGCGCTGGAAGTGCAGGGAGCCTCCGGCACTGCGATCTGCCGGTCGCACATCGTGCCTAACGTGCTGCCGCTGATCGTCGCCCAGGCGACCACCATGATCGGGTATGCCATGGTGGACCTGGCGGCCATCTCCTTCCTGGGCCTGGGCGTGCAGCCGCCCACTCCCAACTGGGGTGTCATGATCTTCGAGAACGAGGTCGGCATTCCGCAGGGCTATCCGCTTCCGGCCCTGGCCGCCGGGACCTGCATCGTTCTCGTCGTCGTCGCGTTCAACGTGCTGGGGGAGCGGCTGTTCACGTACGCGCAGGCGGTCAGGCGATGAGCGCCGCGGCCCCAACCGCCGGGCTCGATGAGGCGCATGGCCCACCGCTGCTCAAGGTCACGGGCTTGACGGTCAAGCTTCCGGTCGATGGCACCAGGCGGGCCGTGCTGCGCGACGTATCGCTTGAGCTACGGCCCGGCGAGGCGCTCGGCCTGGTCGGTGAGTCTGGGTCGGGCAAGTCGATGACTGCCCGGGCCATTGACCGGTTGCTGCCCCCTGGCGCACAAGTGGACGGCATGATCACCTTCGACGGCCAGAACGTCGGCGCCCTCAGCGGCGCGCAGCTACGCGCCTACCGGCTGCAGGTCGCCATGGTGTTCCAGGATCCTCGAGCGCACGTGAACCCGGTGCGGCGGATCGGCGACTTCATGACTGAGGCGCTGCGCACCAACCGTGACCTTCCGGCGGACGAGGCACGGCACCGCGCCATCACAGTGCTCGGCCAGGTCGGCATCGAGGACGGTGACCGGCGCCTGCGGCAGTATCCGCATGAGCTGTCCGGGGGAATGCTGCAGCGGGTGATGATCGCGGCCGCGCTGCTGACCGGACCGCGGCTGCTCCTTGCAGACGAGCCCACCACCGCGCTGGACGTGATCACCCAGTCCGAGATGGTGGCCATCTTGGATGATTTGCGGCGCGACTACGGCCTGGCCATGCTGTTCATCACCCATGACCTGGAGCTGGCCGCCGCGATCTGCGACCGGACCGCGGTGATGTACGCCGGCCAGATCGTGGAGGTGCGCAGTTCGGCTCGGCTGCACGACGACCCGCTGCATCCCTACACCGCGGCGCTGGCGGCGGCCCGGCCAGACATCGCGATGACGGTCGGCCGGTTGCGCGCGATCCCGGGCCGTCCGCTGTCAGCGTTCGAGGCGCCGACGGGAGAGTGCGCGTTCGCGCCCAGGTGCGCGCACGTCCAGGATGCTTGCCGTTCGACGCCTCCGCCGCTGATCGGGCTGGCCGGCGGGCTGTCACGGTGCATCCGGGCACACGAGCTGCGGGGGCGACTGGAGGCGGCCGGTGCCTGACAGCGAGCCCATTCCCGTCCTTGAGGTCAGAGCGCTGCGGAAGGAGTACAGCGGTCTGGTCGCCGTCGATGACGTGTCCGTTGACCTGCTGGCCGGGCAGTCGCTGGCCATTGTCGGCGAGTCCGGCAGCGGCAAGACCACGATCGCGCGGATGATCGTGGGCCTGGAGGCACCTACTCGCGGGACGATCACCGTGTGCGGCCACGACCGGTCCCGCCCGGCCAGGTCGGCCCGGCTGCGCCGCCGCCGCGGCCAGGAGGTGCAGATCGTGTTTCAGGATCCCTACACGAGCCTGGACCCGCGGCAGAGCGCCGAGGCCGCGGTGGACGAGGTGCTGCGGCTGCATCATCGCTGGCCCGGGGACCGGCGGAGCGCCCGGGTCGCCGAACTGATCGATCTTGTGGGACTGGACGCCCGGCAGGCCCGTGCGGTGCCGAGTGCGTTGTCTGGCGGACAGCGACAGCGAGTCGCAATCGCCCGTGCGCTGGCGGCCGAGCCGCGGATTCTGATCCTCGATGAGTCGGTCTCGGCGTTGGACGTGTCGATTCAGGCACAGGTACTGAACCTGCTGGCTGATATCCGCGATGCGACTGGGGTTTCCTATGTCTTGATCAGCCACGATCTGGCGGTCGTGCGCCAGCTGACCGATCAGGCCGTCGTCATGCGCCGCGGGCGTGTGGTGGAACGCGGCCCCACCGCGCGCGTGCTGGACGATCCACAGCACGACTACACCAAACTGCTGCGCGCCTGCGTCCCGCGGCCAGGGTGGCAGCCCAGACGGCGCGCTGCTATCGAGTCGGCCTAGATGGCTTCCACGCAGAGGTCGGCTGTGATTCGGAAAACCATATCCGCGCTATCTCGCGGTCGACGGTGGGCGGATCGGCCAGTGCGGTGTGGCATGCGCGGCGCTTGCTTTTGACCTGTATCTGTTTCATTGTCGTTTCCTTTCATTCGTTCGTGCCCGCCGATCCTCTGGCCGTCACCACGTCCGGTCATCACAGAATGTAGTCAGCGCGTGTTTCGCATCAGCGAGATCGCCAGTCATGCCACTTGTGAACTGGTGCAGGGCGGAAAGGGCAGCGCTTGCCTACCAGGCAGGACAGCACCAGTCGACAGTCACGAACAGGCCATGACCGAATTGGCGCACAGATCGGCTTTGAAGATGAACTGGTACCCGTCCAGCTGGGAGCCGAATTGGTACCGGCCGGCGCTGGAGGTAAGCGCCACGGCAGGAGCACCTGGTAGCGCCCTCAGCCGGTCGGCGATGCGAAATCCGGCAGGGTTGTCGGGTGTCACGTCGACGATCGCGACGTTCGGGCAGAAGGCGGCTGCGACCGCGATCGCCGCATCGATGACCCCGACATCGGCGACTTCGAGGCCTTCGGTGCGCAACAGGGCGCTGAGTGCCGCGCGGGAGATCTCGTGATCATCGACCAGCAAAATCCGCGCTGGCCTGGTGCCGCCCGTCGTGGCTGCGGCATGTGACTGCATACTCCTACGATCCCGCCAGCCCGGTCTCCTTCGCATCGGCCAGATCGCCAGTCTTGGCCACCGGCGACATGACTGGCGATTTCACTGATTCCGCCGACAGCTGGTCCAGGCATCGTTATCGGGGAGGACAGCCCTGACGAACAGCACTGACCACTAGCCGTCCCGGAGGGGGAACGATGAGCGCAGTAGCGAGAAGGCTCGCCGGGATTCCGGCCGGAAGCTGGACCAAGTGGCTGGTGGTGGGCTTCTGGGTGGTCGTGGTGGTGGCGGCCTACCCCCTGCAGAACAAGCTGAATAGTGTCGAGAAGAACGACTCCAGCGCCTGGCTGCCGGCCAGCGCCGAGTCGGTCAAGGTCCTGGACGTACAGGCCCGCTTCCAGCCGCCCAACACCTACCCCGGGGTAGTGGTCTACTACCGCAGCTCGGGCCTGACCGCGGCGGACCGGGCCAAGGCGGCCGCGGATGCCCAGCGGTTCGCCGGAATTGCCGGCGTAGTGCCCGGCACGGTGACCGGGCCGGTCGCGTCGGCCGACGGCACGGCGATGCAGACCCTGGTGTCGGTCAACGTGGGCACGCAGGGCTGGAACGGGGCCGAAAAGGCCGTCGATGCGATGCGGGTGATCGCCGGGGCCGGGGCGCACGGCCTGGCGTCCCACGTCACCGGCTTCCTGGGGTACGCGGCCGACAGCAACAAGGTGTTCAAGGGCCTGTCCAGCACGCTGCTGTTCGCGGCGCTGGCGGTGGTGATCGTGATCTTGCTGATCACCTACCGCAGCCCGGTGCTGTGGCTGCTGCCGGTGATCTCCTCAGGGGTGGCGCTGGTGACCGCCACCGCGGTGGTCTACCTG
>Ga0318534_10000675_pt1 | contig 12065 bp, 11 predicted proteins | sample GRESIP117b4f26_FD_202502 | JGI IMG/M metagenome (GOLD analysis project Ga0318534, IMG submission 202502) | Tropical soil microbial communities from Luquillo Experimental Forest, Puerto Rico - GRE.SIPMG.117b4f26 | ecosystem: Environmental > Terrestrial > Soil > Tropical forest > Bulk soil...
GTCCCTCGATCTCATACAGCGGCCGCCGGACGTCGCGGGCCAGCGTGACCAGTTCCTCGCGGGGCAGCCAGCCGACCCGCTCCTGGATCGCCTGCAGCGCCGGGATCAGGCTCGGGCCGGGGAACTTGCCCGCCCTCGCCTCGACACCCGGTATCCGCTCCCGGGCCCTGGCCATCACCGGTCTCCGGCCGGGACGGGCTCGATCCGGACGGCGCAGAACTTGAACTCGGGAATCTTGCCGAACGGGTCGATCTCGTCGATCGTCAGCAGGTTGGCCGCTGCCTCGCGGAAGTGGAACGGGATGAAGCAGTTGCCCCGCGCTTCCCGGTGCGAGACCCGCGTGGCCAGCTCGATCATGCCGCGGCGCGAGGTCACCCGCGCCATGTCGCCGTCGGCCAGGCCGAGCTCCGCCGCGTCGTCCGGGTTCACGTACACCTCCGCCCGCGGGCTGATGGCATCGAGCGCGAACGACCGGCGGGTCATCGACCCGGTGTGCCAGTGCTGCAGCAGCCTCCCGGTGTTCAGCACGAACGGGTACTCCCGGCTGGGCAGTTCCTTGGCCGGCAGCCACTCGGCGGGCACCAGGTGGGCCAGCCCGTCGTCGGTGTTGAACCGCTCCCCGAACATCACCACGGTCCCGTCGCTGTGCTCGGGGTCGGGGTTGGGGTACAGCTTGCCGGTCAGCCCGAGGTTGTCGTAGCTCAGGTTCTTGTAGCTCGCCATCACCGAGACGATCTCCTCGAAGATCTCCCGGGCGGAGGCGTAGTTCCAGTCCAGCCCGATCCGGTTGGCGATGTCCTGGACCACCTCCCAGTCCACCCGCGCCTCGCCCGGCGGATCCAGGACCTTGCGGCCGAGCTGCACCCGGCGGTCGGTGTTGGTGTAGGTGCCGTCCTTCTCCAGGTAGGAGGAGGCGGGCAGGATCACGTCGGCGAACTCGGCGGTCTCGGTGAGGAAGATGTCCTGCACCACAAGGAACTCCAGCGCCGACAGCGCCGTGCGCACCTTGTTGATGTTGGGGTCGGACAGGAACGGGTTCTCCCCCATCATGTACATCCCGCGCACCCCGCCCTTGAGCGCGGATCCGATGATCTCGGTGACCGTCAGGCCGCGCTTGGGATCCAGGTCCGGCATGTCCCACAGCCCTTCGAACCTGGCCCGGACATCGGGGTCATCGGCCTTCTTGTAGTCCGGGTAGAACATCGGGATCAGGCCCATGTCCGAGGCGCCCTGCACGTTGTTCTGCCCACGCAGCGGGTGCAGCCCGGAGCCAGGCCGGCCCACGTTCCCGGTGATCGCGCACATGGCGATGAGGCAGCGGGCGTTGTCGGTGCCGGTGGTGTGCTGGGAGATCCCCATGCCCCAGAAGATGACCCCGGCCCGCGCCTCGCCCCAGGCCCGGGCCACCCGGCGGATGACGTCGGCGGGCACGCCGGTGATCTGCTCGGCCCGCTCCGGCGGGTAGTCCGCCACGGTCGCGGCCAGCGCGTCGTAGTTGCTGGTGCGGCGGGCGATGAAGTCCCGGTCGATCAGCCCAAGCCGGATCACCTCGTGCATCACGCCGTTGTAGAACGCGACGTCGGTGCCCGGCTTGAGCTGGCAGAAGATGTCGGCGTGGTCGGACATCTTGTCGGCGCGGGGGTCGATGTAGATGATCGTCGTGCCGTTGCGCCTGGCCTGCTTGAAGAACGACGACGCGACCGGGTGGTTGGCCGTGGGGTTGCTGCCGGTGACGATCGCCACGTCGGCGTTCACCACGTCACCGTAGGTGGTGGACACCGCGCCGGAGCCGATGCCCTCAAATAGCGCGGCCACACTGGAGGCGTGGCACAGCCGGGTGCAGTGATCCACGTTGTTGGTGTGGAACCCGGTCCTGATCAGCTTCTGGAAGAGGTAGGCCTCCTCGTTGGAGCACTTGGCCGAGCCGAAGCCGGCGATCGCCCCTGGCCCGCCCTCGGCATAGATCTCGGTCAGCCGCCTGGCGACCAGCTCCAGCGCCTCCTCCCAGGTCGCCTCGCGGAAGTGCGGCAGCACCTCGGCGTAGTCGACCAGGCCGCCCGGCCTGCGCCTGCGCCGTCGCTCGCCTTCCTTGCCGCCCTTGCGGCCGTCACCCGCGGGCCCGCTGCCGTTCCCCCCCGGCGGGCGGTTCATCTCGCCGCGGACGTCGGCGGACAGCGGCCCCTTGGGGTAGGACGCATCCTTGCGGATCAGCGGCGTGGTGAGACGCTGCGGGGAGGCGGCGTAGTCCCAGCCGTACCGGCCCTTCACGCACAGGCGGCTCTTCGAGCCCGGCTGGTCGCGGCCCTCGGCGAAGGCGATCGCGCCGCGCTCGCGGTCCACATGGTAGGTGAGGGCGCAGCCGACGCCGCAGTACGGGCAGACGCTGTCCACCTGGTCAAGCTCGGTGCGCGGGCGGATCGGGATGTTCCTGATCGGCTTGTTGGTCAGCGCGCCGGTCGGGCACGCCGCGACGCACTCGCCGCAGGTGACGCAGGACGAGGAGCCCATGGGGTCGTTCAGGTCGAACGCGATGCGGGTCGCGCCGCCCTTGCCGGTGCGCCCGATGACGTCGTTGCCCTGGATGTCGTCGCAGGCCCGGACGCACCGGTCGCAGAGGATGCACGCGTCGTGGTCCACCGCGATGACCGGGTTCGAGGTATCCGTGCCGCGGCCGGAAGACAGCGGCAGCCCGCCCTCGCGGGTCACCCCGTACCGCTGCGCCAGGGCGAGCAGCTCGTTGTCGCCGGTGGTGGTCTGCTTGGGGTCGCGGCCGGCCGGCGGCTGGTCGGCGAGCAGCAGCTCGGTCAGCGTGGCCCGGCTGCGCTCTACGTCCGGCGTGGCGGTCTTGACCTCCATCCCCGCTTCGCAGGGCCGCACGCATGCCGCGGCGTAGACGCGGGCCCCGGTGTCCACCACGCACATGCGGCAGACCCCGACCGGATCGTAACGCTCGTCATGGCACAGCACCGGGATGTCGATGCCGGCGGCCTTGGCCGCGGCCCAGATCGTGGTGCCGTCGGGAACGGTGACCTGCTGCCCGTCGATGGTGAGCGTGACGGTCCGCGTAGTGGCTAGGACCATAGAAGACAGTATCGGTCGCGGCCCGACCTACCTCAACCCGAGACCGGCGAGGTCGGCCGGTGCCGGGCGGCCGCCGGAGTCCAGCCCCCGCGCGGCGTAGTAGCCGCTGATCATCGCGCGCAGCCGCTCCGGCGTCAGCGCCGCGACCCGGCCCGAGCTGGTCTCCAGCGGCTGGGACAGCAGCCGCTCCGGCAGCCAGTCGTCACTGGGCCGCCAGCCTTCACGGATGTTGAACACCCGCTTGGCCAGGACGATCCGCCGTGCCGTGCGGCGCAGTTCCGCGCCGTCGGCGTCCCAGCCGGTGACCGCGGCGAGCAGCGCCGCCCACTCCCCGAACGGCTCGCGAAACACCCCGCGCAGGAACTTGCACAAGATCAGCGAGTCCATCACCGCGGCCCGGTCCTCGGTCTCGACCGCCGCCGCGACCTGGGCGTCGCCGCCGGCGAACCGGTCGAGGTCACCGGACAGGTCGGCCTCGTAGGCACCGGAGCGGTTGTGGTCGGCACCCCGGGAGTTCACCGCCAGGCCCAGCGCCATGGCGTGCATCGTGCGTGGCTCGTACCCGGGCAGCTCCAGGCCCTTGACGTGCGGCGCGAACTCCGCCGAACCGCCGCCGACCTGCTCCGCCGCCCGCCGCGACCCCTCGGCGAGCAGGGCGCCGAGCCCCTCGCGCGCGCCGATCTCCGCCAGCGCCCGCATCAGCGCGCCCGCGTCGCCGAACCGCAGCCATGGCGCATCGATCAGGCCGCGCTCGGCGCATTCCATCGCCCAGGCGATCGTGCCGCCCGCGGAGATGGTGTCAAGTCCCAGCTCGTCGCACAGGGCACTGGCGGCGAGCACCGCGTCGGGATCGGACACACCGCACATCGGGCCGAGCGCGAACACGTTCTCGTACTCCACCCGCATCTTCCTGCCGCCACCGGCGTAGATGTGCTCGCAGCCGATGGTGCAGGACGCGCAGCTGTTGCGCGCCACGGTGCGCAGCTCGGCGAGTTCCTCGGCGGCCAGCCGCGGCGCCCCGGCGAACGTGGCGGCAGGAAGATGCGCGTCGGCAGGGCGCTGATCGCGTTGAACGCGAGCAGGTTGGCCAGCGTGCCGAGTTCCCGGTACTTCGCGGTGGCCGGCCCGAACGAGCGGGCCCGCAGGTCCTTCGCGGCCGCGAGCACCGCGTCCGGGTCGGCCGGCGCGACCTTGGTGGCGGCCCGGACCGCGACCGCCTTGAGATGCTTGGCGCCAAGTACCGCGCCCAGCCCGCCGCGCCCGGCGTGCCGCCCGTCGTGGGAGATCGTCGCGTACCGGACCTGGGCTTCCCCGGCGGGCCCGATCGCGGCGGCCCGCCAGCCGCGCCCGAGCCGCTCCCGCAGCCGCTGCTCCGCCTGCGCGGCCGGCAGTCCCCACAGGTCCGCGGCGTCCACCAGGCGCGCGCCGTCGCCGTCCACGAGCAGCGCAGAAGGCCGCTCGCAGGCGCCCCGCACCACGATCGCGTCGTGGCCGGTGAGCTTGCCGGAGATGGCGAAGTGGCTGGACGACAGGGCGTCGTTGAGCATCCCGGTGAGCGGGGACTTGGCGACCACGGCGAACTTCGCGCTGGTGGTCAGCGGGGTGCCGACCAGCGGCGAGAACACGAACGCCAGCGGTGCGTGCTCGCCCAGCGGGTCCGCGCCGGGCGGGGCGAGGTGGTGCATCAGCCAGGTCCCGAGGCCAGCCCCGCCGAGGTAACCGCGCAGCACCTCCTCGGGCAGCGGCAGGACGGTGGTGGCCGCTGTCGCCGCGTCCACCACGAGCGCCCGCCCGAAATAGCCACCCGGGACCATCGGCTCAGCCTCCCGCGTCCGCCGACAGGAAGAAAACCGTGTCCCCGGCGGCCAGCGGCATCTCGCCGTCCCTGGTGATCTGGTCCCCGTTCAGCGCCGCCACCACGTGGCCGTCCAGCGCCACCCCGGTGGCGGCCGCGGCCGCGGCGACGGTCGCCGCGCGCACCGAATGCGGCCCGCGGTGGCCGTCGGCCAGGGTGCCGAACCGCTGGACGGTTACCTCGGGGGCCTGCCGCGCCCTGGCCTGTGCATAGTCGTCCGGGGAGTTCACGTTGATCACCGAGTCTAGGTCCGGGTCCAGCGCGGCAAGGACCGGGTCGGCACGCAGCGCCGCCTCGTCCAGCCGGGTGACCTGGCACTGTTCGAACAGGAAGGCGGGCCGCAGCCGCTGTTCCGCGACCAGCCGGGCGGCCATCGGTGCCAGCGCGACCCGGTAGGCGGCCGCCAGCGGCTGCGGGTAGCCGCGGGCCAGCGGCAGGCCCACGTCCGCGCCGTCCGCCGCGGCGCGCAGCACCCGCCGGACGAACGCCGGGTGCAGGAACGGCATGTCGGTGGAGCTGACGAACGCGACTTCCGCCCGGCCGGAGAGCGCGGCCAGCCCGGCGGCGAGCCCCTGCACCGGGCCCAGGCCCTCGGCCGGGTCCTCCACGACCTCGACCCGCGGCGGCAGCGCCGGCAATTCCTGCCTGGGGGCGCGGACCACAAGCACCGGGCCATCGGCCACCCGGCCCAGGATGCCTGCCGTGCGGCGCAACAGCGTGGAGCCATGCCATTCCAGGGCCGCCTTGGGCTGGCCCATCCGGGACGAGCGCCCACCGGCCAGCACGATTCCCGCGGTATCCGGCACAGCTTCGATGGTATGGCCGGTTCAGCCGCGGGTCAGGCGCGTGCGGGCAGGGCGCCCGAATCCGGCGCCAGAGGCGTCCCGGTGCTCGCCGTGGTCCCGGCGCCCTCCTCGCTGGCCGTGGAGCTAGCCGGGGAATCCGGAATGACCCTGGTGGGGTTCCTGCGAGGCAGCACGATGAGCGTCTGCGCCGGAGGGCACCGGCTGTCCCTGTGACCGGCGGAACGAGCGGGGCGGCTGGCCGAATCTGCGCCGGAACGCGGTGCTGAACGCGAACGGGCTGGCGTATCCGGTCTGGCGGGCGATCGCGTCGATGGTCTGGCTGGTGTCCCGCAGCAGGTCGGCGGCCAGGCATAGGCGCCACTCGGTCAGGTAGGCCATGGGCGGCTGGCCGAGCAGCTGGGTGAACCGGCGGGCCAGCGTGGCGCGGGAGACGGCGACCTGTGCCGCCATCGACTCCAGCGTCCACGGCTCGCCCGGCCGGTCGTGCATCAGCCGCAGCACGTCGCCCACCAGCGGATCCTCGTAGGCCTGCCACCATCCCGGCGCCGTGTTCTGGTCGCGGGCGAACCAGGCGCGCAGCGTGGTGATCAGGACCAGGTCGACGAGCCGGTCGAGGACGGCGTCCTGGCCGGGGGTGTCCCGGCCGCATTCGGCGGCGAGCAGCGCCACACCCGGCACATCGTGGTCGCCGGCGCGCAGGATCAGCAGGCCGGGCACGGAGTCGAGCAGCCGTCCCGATACCTGGCTGGGCAGTTCGTAGGTACCGGTGAGGAACACACACGAACCTTCCGGGCTGTTGCCCCAGGTCCGCAGCCCCTGCTGGTAGGCCGCGCCGTCGCTGCCCAGCGGGCGGCACAGCTGGCCCGGCTCGATCACCACCTGCGGCGGGATATCCGGGTCGCTGGCTATCAGGTAGGGGGCGGTGGTCTTGATGACCGCGACGTCGCCCGGCTCGGCCCAGGCCGGCGCCTCGCCCGGCAGGGCAACCGCCATCCGGCCACGCACCGCCACGATCAGGCTCACCGTGCTGCGGTCGGCTATGCGCACCGACCACGGCGGCGCCATCGAGCAGCGCAGCACGAACGCATCGCGGCCGCGGTGCCCGCCGAGCATGACGCTCACCGGATCCACAGCTGATTGTAAGACGATCGCGTAGGAAATCGAGCCGCTGGCTCATGGAGCAAGTCACCAGTCCCGGGTTCAATCGAGGCATGAACCAGCTACGGAGCCCGCGGCGGGGCGGCGGCACGATCGGAGAAGCAGGCATGACCAGTATCCAGGCCAGCGGTCCCGGGGGCCGGGCCGCGGCCAGTCACGGCGATCCGCGGCGGCTGCGGTCCACGGCACTTGGCCTGCTGATGTTCCTGCTCGTGCAGTTCGCCCTCGGCATGGTGGTCAACCTGTATGTGCGCGTGCCCGCGGGCCGGGCGGGCTACGGCCCCGCGGTGGCGGCGCTGGTGCTGCACGGGCTGGTGGGGCTGGCCCTGGTCTTGGGCTCGGTGTCGCTGGCGGTGCGCGCGGTCGCCAGCCGGGCCCGGCAGGCCGCGGTCCCGGCCGTGACCGCGGCGGTGGCGCTGCTGGTGGCGGCGGCCGGCGGCCTCAGGTTCCTTGGCACCGGGGTCGAGGGGGCCTCGCTAGTCATGGCGCTGTGCGCGGCGATAGCGATCGGCTGCTACGGCCTGATCCTCTACCGGCTGCCCGGCGCCGGGCCGCAGCCGGGCCGGTGAGATCACCGGCGGACGGCTGCGCCTTCGGCCGGGCGCTATGCAGCCCGGCCGAAGGCGGCGTACGCCCGGCGGAGGCGCAGGAGAATACGCCGCGTTACGCCGACGCGGGGTCGGTCATCCCCCGGCGCCGCCGGATTACGGCGTCGGCCTTGCTGAACAGCATGTCGATGATGATGCCGAGCGCCAGGATCACGATCATGATCGCGATGGCGGTGGCCATGTCGGACTGGTCCTGGGCGGCGGAAAGCAGCGCACCGATCGACGGCTGGCCGAGGATGATCACCAGCAGTTCACCGGCCATCAGGCTGCGCCAGGCGAACGCCCAGGCCTGCTTGAGCCCGGACACGAACGACGGCAGCGACGCGGGCAGGATCAGGTGCCGGTAGGTGGCGACCCGGGACAGGCCCATGGTCTTCCCGGCCCGCAGCAGCAGCGGCGGGATGTAATCCACCCCGGTGATCAGCCCGTTGGCCACCGACGGCGCGGAGCCGAGCACGATCACGAAAATGATCGCGTTCGTGGTCGCGCCGAACAGGATGATCGCGAACGGGAACCACGCGATCGACGGCATCGTCTGCAGGGCGGTGATCAGCGAGCCGGTGGCCGCGCGCAGCGGCTTGATCCGGGACACCAGCGCGCCGATCACCGCGCCGATGAGCACCGACAGCGCGAACCCGATCACGGCACGGCGCATGGTGATGTCGATGGCCTGCCAGAGCTGGGCGTGCTGCATCTGCTCCCACAGGTTGGCGAAGACCGTGGCAGGGCCGGGCAGCACGAACTGCTTCCAGCCGGTGAGGTGGACGAGTTCCCATACCCCGATGACCAGGCCGATGGCCAGCAGCTTGGGCCAGACCACGGCCCAGATGTTGCGGGCGCTCCAGGGATGCCTGCTTACGGTCGGCAGCTCCAGATTGTCCAGGCCGGTGAGGGCGGCGGCCTCCGGTTCTGCGGCCGCGGCAACCATCTCGGCGGTCACGCTGCGGTTACTGAGCCTGGCCATGACGTCCCATCTCCTCGCGCAGCCGGTCGGTGATCGTGCTGGCAAGCTGGGCCACCTGCGTGGAGTCGATCCGGCGCGGCCCGGGAATCGGCACGGGGAACTCGTCGATGACCCGGCCGGGCCTGCTGGACAGCACCACGACCCGGTCGCCGAGCCGTACCGCCTCCCGCACGTTGTGGGTGACGAACAGCACGGTCAGGCCCCGGTCCATGCAGATCCGGTCCAGTTCGTCGTGCAGCAGGTCCCTGGTCATGGCGTCCAGGGCGCCGAACGGCTCGTCCATGAGCAGCACGTCGGCGTCGGTGGCCAGCGCCCGGGCCAGCGCCACCCGCTGGCGCATGCCGCCGGACAGCTCGTGCGGCCGCTTGTTACCGAACCCGCGGAGGTGCACCGCTTCCAGTAGCTCCACCGCCCGGTTGCGCCTGGCTTGGGCGGCCATGCCGCTCGGGCGCAGTGCGAGCTCGACGTTCTTGGCCGCGGTCAGCCACGGGAACAGGGCCGGCTCCTGGAACATCAGCGCGACCTTCCGGCCGGAGGTGCCGATCGTGCCCGCGGTCGGCGTGTCCAGGCCGGCCACCAGCGACAGCAGCGTGCTCTTGCCGCAGCCGGAGGCCCCGATGAGGCAGACGAACTCGCCGAGCGCCACGTCGAGCGACACCCGGTCGAGGGCGTGCAGCGTGGTCTTGCCGTGGCCGAAGGCCTTGGACACTTCGCTGATCGAGATGGCGGTGGTACCGTCCGCGCCGTTCAGCGCGTGACCATTGACGGCGCCGGAACGGGCTGACGCCCCCGGGAGTTGTCCCGGGGGCGCTGCCTGGCGCTGGTCGAGACTCACGAACTCACCTGCGGCTGCCCGTCCGCCTTCAGTAGCGCGTTGAGCGGGCCGAGGTCGTAGATGCTGGACAGGTTCTTCACCGGCGTGAGCAGGCCGACGGCCACCGCGTGCTGGGCGTCGGTTTCCAGCGAGGACGCGATGGGGTCGTTGGTGAAGTGGATGTACGGCAGCGCCGCGGCCAGCACGTTCGGCTTCAGGCCCTTGCCCAGCAGCTTGGTCAGCTCGGCGTTGGCCGCGTTGGCCGCCGCGGTGGCGTCGGAGTTAATGTACGAGTTCGCCTCGATCTGACCCTTGAGCAGGCCGTTCACCGTGGACGGGTGGGCCTTCAGGAACGACTGGGTGACCACGAGGTTGGTGGTGACGAACTTGCCGCCGGGCCACAGGCTGGCCTCGTTCACCAGCCGGGTCCCGCCGTCGAGCACCATCTCGGTGGCGTACGGCTCGGGCTCCCAGCCGCCGTCGATCTGGCCGGAGGCGAACTCGAGCACGGCGGCCGAGTTCGGCTTGATCGGCTTGATGGACACGTCACCGCCGCCGGTCGGCGAGGTGTTCAGGCCGTGCTGCTTGAGCCAGTAGCGCAGCGCCACGTCCTGGGTGTTGCCCAGCGACGGCGTGGCCAGCGACTTCCCCTTGAGCTGCGCGGCACCGGTGATGCCCTTCTTCACGACCAGGGAGGCGCCGCCCGCGGCCGCGCCGGAGATGACCTTGATGGCCGTGCCGTTGGACTTCTGCCAGGCGTTGATCGCCGGGTTGGGCCCGACGTAAGCCGCGTCTAGCTGGCCGGCCAGCAGGGCCGTGGTCTCCTCGGTGCCGGTGCTGAAGACCGAGGTCTTCAGCGTGACGTTCTTGCCCAGGTTCTTGGTGAAGTAGCCCTTGGCGATGCCCACCAGCGCGGGCTCGTGGGTGATGTTCGCCAGGAAGCCCAGCCGCAGCACGATGGGCGCCGACCCTGAGTTCGACGCGCCGGTCGCCGACGAAGCACAGCCCGCCGCCAAGAGGCTGACAGCAGCTACTCCTGCCGTGAGTAGCACACGCCGCATTAGGTTCCGCCTTTCCCGATCACTTTAGTATCCAGATCAACTTAGTAGAGAATATGCCAGAGCACAACCAGGTTCGTCCACCTGTGTCGCCTACTGAGGGCTCAGGGGGGTCGCCCCCCTGGGCTGGCGGGGCCAAGGCCCCGTGACGGAGGAACGGGGCCGCAGGCCAGCGGGGGTTCCAGGGGGTCGCCCCCCTGGGCATCACGGCGTGGCGCTGACGTTCGGTGCCTGCACCTGGTGCCCGCGGAACAGGATCGCCGCCACCTCAGTCAGCGTGTCGGTGCCCGCGCGGTAGCCGCCGTGGCCGTTGAGGCTGTTCATCATGGCCAGCGTGTACCGCTGCCGTGGCCCTGCGAACCCGACCGAGTTGATGATCCAGCCGGGCTGCTCCACCGACCAGCCGTCCTTGTTACCCGGGTGGCTGGCGCTGCCCGCGCCCCAGACCCCGAAGTGCTGGTCGATGGCGACGTGGCTCAGCGTGGTGACCAGGTAGTCGCGCAGTGAGGCCGGCATGTCGTCGAACACGTAGGTGATGACCCGGCTCAGGTCCGCGGCCGTGCAGAGCATCTCCCCCCAGTAGGGCGGGGTGATGCCCGGCGCCGCCACATACCGTGCATTGGCCAGCCCGATCCGCGGGAAGTAGCCGGTGTAGAACGGGGCGCCGAACTTGAACCAGAGCGTGTCGGCGGCGGTGTCCGAGCTGACGTGCAGCATGTCCTGCATCACGGCCATGTCCCCGGCGGACAGGTGGATCACCCCGGCCTGGTTCTGCATCAGCAGGGCGACCGCCATCCCCAGCTTGCTGGTGGAGGCCATATAGATATGTGTGTGCGCGTGGGCGCTCTCCCAGACCGCCCCGGTGGACCGGTCCCGCAGCACGACGCCCACCACGCCGGGCCGGTGCCGGAGGAAGGCCTGCACGGCCGCGATACGGGTGCGCATCGCACAGGTGAACTTGGCCGGGGTGGCCGGGCATGACGGCGCGGCCGGTGTCGGTGAGGCCGGGGAACCTGTGACCGGGGCCGGGCCGGGGCCTTCGCCCGCGCCCCGCGGCACCGGTGCCGCCGGCGAGGAGAGCAGCCCGCAACCGGCCAGCGCGGCCAGGGCAGCCGCGGCCACGCCGAGCCGCCCCACCGGCCCGGCGGCCGACCGAAGCGTCACAGTTTGCTCCTATGTCAAGCTGCCTGGAGTGTCGCCAGCCTACGTGCTCAGTCTCCCGAGGGGCTGGAAAACTCGATGCCGACGACCGAGGGGAACCGCTCCAGGCACTGCTGCAGCCGGGCCAGCTGTGCGTCGCTCGCGCTGCTGACCTCGTACCTGATGTCGTCGGGGAGATCCACCGGCAGCACGTGCTTCGGTATCGGCTCGGCATGCGCGCCGGCCAGGTGCGAGCAGGCGGCGCGGGCCTTCAGCATCGCCGAGGCGGGCGTGTTCGGCTGGAACTGCACCACCGCCTCCTGCTTGCCGAACGCCCGGTCGAAGGCGCCGCACCCGGTCGCGGCCAGGCACAGCACGGCGCCTACAGCCGTGACCGCCAGGATCCGCAGCAGGTGAGGTACGTGCACGATTGCCAGCTTAGGGGCGTGCAGCGGTCACGTTGGCCGGCAGGGCCAAGGCCCCGTGACGAAGGAATGGGACCTTAGGCCGGCGGGGGCTCCGGGGGATCGCTCCCCGGGCCGGCAGGGCCAAGGCCCCGTGACGAAGGAACGGGACCTTAG
>Ga0318534_10000694_pt1 | contig 12025 bp, 9 predicted proteins | sample GRESIP117b4f26_FD_202502 | JGI IMG/M metagenome (GOLD analysis project Ga0318534, IMG submission 202502) | Tropical soil microbial communities from Luquillo Experimental Forest, Puerto Rico - GRE.SIPMG.117b4f26 | ecosystem: Environmental > Terrestrial > Soil > Tropical forest > Bulk soil...
CCTGGACCGGGCCGAGCAGGTGGCGCGCGCCTTCACCGTGTACTTCCACCTGGCCAACCTGGCCGAGGAACACCAGCGCATCCGGCAGCTGCGCGAGCGCGACGCCGGTCGCGAGCCGGTCCGCGAGTCGCTGGCCGCCGCCGTGATCGAGCTAAGCCGCGAGATCGGGCCCGCCCATCTGCTCGACCTGCTCGACTCGCTGCGCGTGCACCTGGTGCTGACCGCGCATCCCACCGAGGCCCGCCGCCGGGCGGTGGTGGCGGTGCTGCGCCGGATCAGTGAGCTGCTGAACATCATCGACGACCAGCGGGCCGGCGCGGCCGAGCGCGCCGAGGCGCGCCGCGCGCTGCGCGAGAACGTCGACCTGCTGTGGCGGACCTCGCAGCTGCGGGTGAAGGCCATGGACCCCATCGACGAGGTCCGGACGGTCATGACCGCGTTCGACGAGACGCTGTTCCGGGTGGTGCCCGCCGTATACCGGGAGCTGGGCCGGGCGCTGGCCGGCCCGGACGCCGAGTCGGCGACGCCGGTGCCCGCGTACCTGCGCTTCGGCAGCTGGGTAGGCGCGGACCGGGACGGCAACCCGTTCGTGACCGCGCGGGTCACCCGGGAGACGGCTACGATCCAGGCCGACCACGTGCTGCGCGCACTGGAGAACGCCACGACCAGGGTGGGCCGGTCGCTGACCGTGCACGAGGCGACCACCCCGCCGTCGCCGGGGCTGCGCCGCGCGCTGGCCGCTGCCGCGGCCGCCCACCCCGAGCTGCTGGCCGAGATCGCGGCCCGCTCCCCGCAGGAGCCGTACCGGACCTACCTGCTGTACGCCGCGCAGCGGGTCAACGCGACCCGGATGCGGCACGCCGACCTGGCCTACCCGGCGCCGGCCGGCTTCCTCGCCGACCTGCGCGTGGTCCAGGAGTCGCTGGCCGCCGCCGGGGCCGGCCGGCAGGCCTTCGGCGAGCTGCAGAACCTGATCTGGCAGGTCGAGACGTTCGGGTTCCACCTGGCGGGCCTGGAGGTCCGGCAGCACAGCCAGGTACATGCCCGGGTGCTGCGCGAGCTGCGCGCGGCCGGCCCGCCCGGCCTCGAAGCTGGCGCGGAGAACTCGCCGGAAACCGAGGAGGTGCTGGCCACCTTCCGGGCCATCGGCTGGATCCAGGACCGGTTCGGCGTGGCCGCGTGCCGGCGCTACGTGGTCAGCTTCACCCGGTCGGCCGACGACATCGCGGCCGTCTACGAGCTGGCGAGCTACGCCGCCGCGGGCGGCCGGACCCTGGTCCTGGACGTGGTGCCGCTGTTCGAGAGCGCGGTCGACCTGGCCAACGCGCCGGGCGTGCTGACCGGGATGATCGCGCTCCCGCCGGTCGCCGAGCGGCTCGCCGCCACCGGCCGGCACCTGGAGGCGATGCTCGGCTACTCCGACTCGGCCAAGGAACTCGGCCCGGCCAGCGCCACCTTGCGGCTGTTCGACACCCAGGCCCGGCTCGCCGAGTGGGCCACGGCCCACGGCGTCCGGCTGACCCTGTTCCACGGCCGGGGCGGCGCGCTGGGCCGCGGCGGCGGGCCGGCCGGGCGGGCGGTGCTGGCCCAGGCGCCCGGTTCGGTCAACGGGTCGTTCAAGGTCACCGAGCAGGGCGAGGTGATCTTCGCCCGGTACGGCCAGCAGGCGATCGCCAAGCGGCACCTGGAACAGGTCAGCTCGGCGGTGCTGCTCGCCTCCTCGCCGCGCCGGGCCGAACGGACCGCGGCCGGGGGGGCCAGCTACCGGGATGTCGCCGGCCGGATCGACCAGGCGGCCTGCGCCGCCTTCCGCGGCCTGGTCGAGGCGGACGGGTTCGCCGAATGGTTCGCCCGGATCAGCCCGCTGGGCGAGATCGGCGGCCTGCGCATCGGCTCCCGGCCGGCCAAGCGCGGCCTTAGTGCGCAAACGCAGACCATGGACCTGGCCGACCTGCGCGCCATCCCCTGGGTGTTCGCCTGGTCGCAGACCCGGGTGAACCTGCCCGGGTGGTTCGGCCTGGGCAGCGGGCTGGCCGTCATCGAGACCGATCCCGACGGCACGGACGTGCTGCGCCGCGCCTACCGCGAGTGGCCGCTGTTCGGCGTGCTGCTCGACAACGCCGAGATGAGCCTGGCCAAGACCGACCGGCCGATCGCGGCCCGCTATCTGGCCCTCGGCGGCCGGGACGACCTGACCGGCCTCGTGCTGGCCGAGTACGACCTGACCAAGCGGCTAGTGCTGGCCGCCACTGGCCACGGCCGGCTGCTGGCCGACCGGCCGGTACTGTCGCGGGCCGTCGCGCTGCGCGATCCTTACGTGGACGCGCTGTCCTACCTGCAGCTGCGAGCCCTGGCCGCGCTCCGCGGTCCGTCCCCGGACCAGGACCGGGAGCGCGTGGAGCGCCTGCTGCTACTTACCGTCAACGGCGTCGCCGCCGGGCTGCAGAACACGGGCTAGGCTGCCCTTCATGACCGAAATGCAGTGGCGCACGCACCGGCTCGAACTGGACGACCAGACGCTGCGCGAGTGGGACGCCGCGGTGCTCGCGGCCGACGCCGAGGGCATCGTCCTGGACCGGTCGGCGTTCTACCCCGGCGGCGGCGGCCAGCCGCCCGATCACGGCGTGCTGCTGTGGGGCGGCGTGCAGACCCGGATCGTCGGCGCGCGCAAGGGCGACGACCTGTACCTGATCCCGGCCGAGGGTGACCCGCTGCCCGGTGCGGGGACGGCCGTCCGCGGCGCCGTCGAGGACGGGCGGCGGACCGCGCTGATGCGCACCCACTCCGGCCTGCACGTGCTGTGCGGCGTGGTGTTCCGTGACTTCGGGGCGCTGGTCACCGGCGGCAACATGGAGCCGCTGACCGCGCGGATGGACTTCAACCTGCCGGACCTGCCCGAGGGCTTCCGGGACGCGGTCGAGGCGGCCTGCAACACCGAGATCAGCGCCGACCGGCGCATCGACGTGCGCGTGCTGCCCCGGGATGAGGCCTTCGCCCTGCCCGACATCATCCGCACCGCCACCAACCTGGTGCCGCCGGAGGTCAAGGAGGTCCGGATCATCGACATCGTGGGCCTGGACCAGCAGGCCGACGGCGGTACCCACGTGGCCTCGACCGTCGCGGTGGGCCGGATCGAGGTGGTCAAGATCGAGAGCAAGGGCAAGGGCTTCCGCCGCCTGCGCATCCGCATCAGTGACTGAGGCGCCCTTGGATGAGGCCGGGGTGCGGGCCGCCGTGGTCCGGCCCGGCGGGCTGTGGCGGTCCGTCGAGGTGATTCCCGTCACCGGCTCGACCAATGCCGACCTGCTGGCCCGCGCGGCCGCCGGCGAGCCGGAAGGCGCGGTGCTCGCCGCCGAACGGCAGAGCGCGGGGCGTGGCCGGCTGGGCCGCACCTGGGTGTCGCCGCCGCGCGCCGCCCTGACCTTTTCCGTGCTGTTGCGGCCGGCGGCGGTGCCGCGGGCCCGGCTGGGCTGGCTGCCCTTGCTGGCCGGGGTGGCCGTCGCCGCCGCCATCCGCGATGTCACCGGGCTGGACGCCCGGCTCAAGTGGCCGAATGACGTGCTGATCGGCCCGGGGAAGGTCGGCGGGATCCTGGCCGAGTCGGCCGGCGACGCGGTGGTGGCCGGCATCGGCGTCAACGTGTCCACCGGGCCGGCTGAGCTCCCGCCGCCCGGTCCAGGCGCGCTCGCCGCGACCTCGCTGGGCCTCGAGGGCGCGGCCAGCCTGGACCGCGCACGGCTGCTGGCCGAGATCCTGGCGGGCCTGGAACGTAGGTACCGGGCGTGGTGCCAGGTCTTCGGAGATACCGAACGGTCCGGGCTGCGTGCCGAGTACACCGGCTTGTGCGCCACCCTCGGCCGCCGCGTCCGGGTGGAACTGCCCGGCGGCCGGCGGCTCGGCGGCCTCGCCGCCGCCCTCGATGAGGACGGCCGGCTGCTGGTCAGCGCGCCGCCGGCCGCCGACCTGCCGGTGGCCGCGGGCGACATCGTGCACTTGCGCTGAGTGGTGGCCCGCGCGTGCCACTATGTGGCGTATGGCCCGTGAGTCTTCGCTGACCGGCGACGAGCAGCTCGTGCTGCTGCTGCATCCGCACTGGAAAACGCTGATCCGCCCGATCCTGATCGCGGTGCTCGTGGTGGCGGTGGCCCTGGTCGCCGAGGCGTTCATCGCCGGTCACTCGGGTTCGGTGGCGGTCGATGGGGCGGTCGGCGTGGTCACGGTGCTGATCCTGATGGTGCTGCTGATCGTGCCGCTGCTGCGCTGGCGGACCACGACGTACGAGCTGACCACCAAGCGGCTGCGGACCCGGTACGGCATCGTCACCCGGCGCGGCCGTGATATCCCGCTGACCAGGATCAACGACGTGTCGTTCGAGAAAGGTGTGCTCGACCGGCTGCTCGGCGCCGGGCGGCTGGTGGTCGAGTCAGCCGGCGAGCACGGCCAGATCGTGCTGACCGACATCCCGCATGTGGAGTACGTGCAGGCCACGCTGTTCCGGCTGGTCGAGGACGAGCAGCAGCGGCTCGAGCGGGATCAGCGCAGTCAGCCTTAACCGGCAGCCCTAGCTCATCACCCGCACGGCCGGCGACCGGCCGAGCACGTGGTTGCTCGCGTCCAGCGCCTTCACGGCGAAGTATGGTCCCGCCGCGTTCACCGTGATCATCGTCTCGAAGCCGCTGCGCCGCTGGGAGCCGACGTGGGTCAGCGCGCTGGCCGTCTTCCCGGCCAGCACGGTCCAGGTGTTCACCTCGGTCGCCCCGTTCCAGCTGGCGTACACGACCGAACCCCCGGCCGGGTTCACCCGCGCCGCCGCGGCGGGCTTGTCCGCCGGGTGCCCGGTCCAGGCCGCCGTGAAGGCCCGGTAGGACTGGTCCCCGACCGGGAACTGGCCGTCCAGGATCAGCGTCCCGTTCGCGGTGAACTGCGAGAAGTACGGCAGGTTGCCCCAGCCGACCAGCACCTCGCCGTCGGCCAGCACCTGCATGCTGCCCTGGTTGGCGGCCGCCAGGCCCGCCGGGTGGACAAAGCTGCGCTGCAGCGTGGCCCGCATGGCGCTGGTGTCCAGGTTCAGCAGGATGGCCCGGGACTGCCGCTCCTTGGCCGGCGGGGAGCCGCCGTCGTCGAAGATGCTCAGCGTGTTCCGGCCCTGCGGCAGGACATGATGCTGGAACCAGAACGTCGCGCCCGGACCCATCTTGAAGCTGGACCGCTTCCCGCCGAGCTGCCAGGCGACCTGCCCGGTGGACCGGGACACCTGGTAGACCGTGCTGGTGTTCCGGGCCGAGAGCAGCAGGCCGCCGTCCGGCGCGATCGAGATCGAGTTGACGTGGAAGTAGTCGAACGGGACCGCTGCGGTCCCGCCGGAGAACGGGACGAACGTGTCGGTCACCGGAACGTGGTCGATGCTGCTCCATTCGAACAGCACCCGGCCGGTCGCGATGTCGATCTCCTGGACCACGCCGGACAGCGCCACGCCCTGCTTCGAGCCGCCCACCCGGGACAGATTCGTCGTCACCGGCCGGTTGGCGGTGACCAGCGCGGTGCCCTGCGGGCTGATGACGAACTCGTGCAGGTCGACCTGGAGCCCGTTACCCCCGTTGACGGTGGCGATGGTGCGGTAGGAGGTGTCGGCGATGATCGCCTTGCCCTTCCCGGTGCCCCGGATGATCTGTCCTTCCCACCAGGTGAGCACGGGGTGGCCCCGGTAGCTCTGGACCTTGAGGTCGACCCGCCCCACGCCCTTGCTGGCCGGGAACCCGGTGTTCGGCGAGTACCAGATGATGCCGCCGTGCCGGTCCAGGATCATCAGCCCCGGCGTGCCGGGCCCGATGAGCGGATACCCGGACGGGGTCAGGATGAAGTACGGCGGGTCCGGGGCCCCGGCCGTGCCCGCTCGGCCATGGTGGGCGATGCTCAGCGCGGGCGGGGTCAGATCGGGCCGGCTGACGAAGTGCAGGACGCCGCGCGCGTCGTCCGGCGTGACCGGTGCGGCCGGTATTTTCTCGGCGGCGGCCGCCTGGTCGTGCGGCCAGGCGTATCCGGTGATGCCCGCCAGGGTCAGCCCGCCGGCGCCGACGACTGCCGCTCCGCCCGCCCCGAGCAGCCGCCGGCGGGTCAATCCGTGTGCATTCAACGCCGTACCTCCAGTCGCCCTCAGGTCTAGGCGCCCGGCCTGGGAGAACTTATAGAGATGTTTCTTATTTTTCTCCGAGCCGGAATGGAGCCGACTGTAGGCCTGCTCGGCCGGGGACGACCGCGCTCAGCTGGCTCCCAGCGACGGCTAGCCTGGACATGTGACATGGGAACTGCCCGACCGCATCTCGGTGCGCGAGGTCGGGCCGCGAGACGGGCTGCAGAACGAGGACCCGGTGCCGACCGACGCCAAGGTGGCGCTGCTCGACCGGCTGTCCGCGACCGGCGTGCAGCGGATCGAGGCGGTGTCGTTCGTCCGGCCGTCGGCGATCCCGCAGATGGCCGACGCCGAGGAGGTGTGGAAGCGCGCCGTCCGCGCGCCGTCGGTCCGGTACTCGGCCCTGGTGCCGAACCTCCGGGGGGCCCTGCGGGCGCTCGACGCCGGCTTTACCGAACTGGAGGCCGTCGTCTCGGCCTCCGAGACGCACAACCGCAAGAACGTGAACCGGTCCACCGGGCAGTCGCTCGACGAGATCGCGGAAATCATTTCGCTCGCCCACGAGCGCGGCGCGACCGTGCAGGTCATCGTGTCCACCGCCTGGGGCTGCCCATACGAGGGCGACGTGCCGGTCGGCCGCGTGACCTCGGTTATCGGGCGGGCCCTGGCCGACGGGGCCGACTCGGCCTCGTTCGGCGACACGACCGGGATGGCCACCCCGACCCGGGTCCGGGCGCTGGTCGGGGCGTTCCGTTCGGCCCATCCGGAGGTGGCGCTGAACCTGCACTTCCACAACACGCGCGGCACCGGGCTGGCCAACGTGCTGGCCGCCCTCGAGCTCGGCGTGTCCGACTTCGACGCCTCGGTCGGCGGCCTGGGCGGCTGCCCGTACGCGCCGGGCGCGACCGGCAATATCGCCACCGAGGAACTCGTACACATGGTCGAGGACATGGGGGTCAGCACCGGTATCGACCTGGAGGCGATGATCGCGGCGGCGGCCGAGGCCGAGGGTATCGTCGGCCGCACCCTGCCCTCCCAGGTCCTGCGGGCCGGCCCGCGCACGAGGACAATCAGGTCATGACCGACTTCGCCAAGCTGCGCGAGACCATCGAGCGCGGCGGAGCCACCCGCTACCACGAGGCCGCCGCGGCGCGCGGCAAACTCTTCGCCCGGGAGCGGATCGCGCTGCTCACCGACGAAGGCAGCTTCACCGAGGACGGCCGGTACGCCAATGCCCTGGCCGACGGCCTGCCGGCCGACGGCGTGATCACCGGCACCGCCCTGATTGATGGCCGGCCGGTCGCGCTGATGGCCAACGACTCCACGGTCAAGGCCGGATCCTGGGGCGCGCGCACCGTGGAGAAGATCATCCGGATCATCGAGAAGGCTTACCAGGCCGGCCTCCCGATGATCTACCTGGTTGACTCGGCCGGCGCGAGGATCACCGACCAGGTGGACATGTTCCCCGGCCGCCGCGGGGCCGGGCGGATCTTCCGCACCCAGATCCGCGCCTCGGGCTCGATCCCGCAGGTCTGCGCGCTGTTCGGCCCGTCGGCGGCGGGCGGCGCGTACATCCCGGCGTTCTGTGACTTCACTGCGATGGTCGACGGCAACGCCTCCATGTACCTGGGCAGCCCGCGGATGGTGGAGATGGTGGTCAGCGAGAAGACCACGCTGGAGGAGATGGGCGGCGCCCGGCTGCACTGCACCGTGTCCGGCAGCGGGCACCTGCTCGCGGCGACCGAACGCGACGCGCTCCAGGCCGTGCGCGACTACCTGTCCTACCTGCCGCAGAACTGGGAGCAGGCGCCGCCGACCGCCGAGCCGCGGCCGCCGAAGCCGCTCGACCTGCGGGCCCTGGTGCCGGAGAGCGAGCGTCAGGCGTTCGACATGCGCCGCTTCGTCCGCGGCGTGGTCGACGAGGACTCGTTCTTCGAGATCCACGCGCTGTGGGCCCGCGAGGTGGTCACGGGCTTCGCCCGGCTGGACGGCCAGGTGATCGGGGTGATCGCGAACAACCCCATGTTCAAGGGCGGGGTGCTGTTCGTCGACTCGGCGGACAAGGCGGCCCGGTTCATCCAGACCTGCGACGCATTCGGGATCCCGCTGCTGTTCCTGGCCGACGTGCCGGGCTTCATGGTCGGCACCGCGGTGGAGCGGCAGGGCATCATCCGGCACGGCGCTAAGATGATCGCCGCGATGGCCGACGCCACCGTGCCGAAGATCTGCGTCGTGGTGCGCAAGGCCTACGGGGCGGGCCTGTACGCGATGGCGGGTCCCGGCTTCGACCCCGACGCGACGCTCGCGCTGCCCACGGCCAAGATCGCGGTGATGGGGGCCGAGGCCGCGGTGAACGCGGTCTACGCGAACAAGCTTGACCAGATCAGCGACGAGACCGAGCGGGCGGCCGAGACCGACCGGCTGCGCCGCGACTACGAACAGGACATCGATATCCTGCGGCTCGCCTCCGAACTCGTCGTGGACGACGTGGTGGAGCCCGAGGACCTGCGAGATGAACTGGTGCGCCGGTTCGCCGTCGCGCGCGGCCGGGATCGCACGCCGCCCCGGCGCCGCCACGGCATCAGCCCCGCCTGAGGGTCCCGTAGACTCGGCAAGGCTTTTACCTTTCCTTTACTATTTAGCCATGACCCGCGTGCTGCTCGCCGAGGATGACACCTCCATCTCCGAGCCCTTGTCCCGCGCCCTGCGCCGCGAGGGATACGAGGTGGACGTCACCGCGGACGGGCCGACGACGCTCGACCGGGCCCTGAGCGAAGGCGTCGACCTGATCTTGCTCGACATCGGCCTGCCCGTTCTCGACGGGCTGGAGGTATGCCGGCGGGTGCGGGCCGGCGGGTACGCCGTGCCGGTGCTGATCTTGACCGCTCGCGCCGACGAGGTGGACACGGTGGTGGGCTTGGACGCGGGCGCCGACGACTACGTCACCAAGCCGTTCCGGCTGGCCGAGCTGCTGGCCCGGGTGCGTGCCCTGCTGCGGCGGGGCACGGCGGAGGGCTCGGCGGTGCTCGGCGTCCGGATCGACCCGGACGCCCGCCGGGCCTGGCACGGCGATACCGAGCTGGACCTGACGACCAAGGAGTTCGACCTGCTGTGGATCCTGCTGCGGGACGCGGGCAAGGTGGTCACCCGGGAGCAGATCATGCGCGAGGTGTGGGATGCGAAGTGGTGGACCTCCACCAAGACGCTGGACATGCACATCTCCTGGCTGCGCCGCAAGCTCGGCGACGACGCGCACAGCCCGCGGTACATCACCACGGTCCGCGGCGTCGGGTTCCGCTTCGAACGCGGCGACAAACCGGGCTGACCGATGCGCCGCCCCGAGCCGCCCCAACAGCCCGAGCTGTCCCAACAGCCCGGGCAGCGCGTGCGGGCCGAGCCCCCCGAACCGGGTGAACCCCGGGTTTCACCCGGTTCTAACGTGGTGAACCCCGGGGTTCATTACCCAGCACCCCACCGCGACCCGCCCCGCGGCGGTACGGGCGGGGCTCGTGGGACGATCGCGGGCTGACCCATGCGCCGGAGGCTGTGGTTGTCGACCTTCGCCGCGGCGGTGGCCGCTGTTCTGGTCCTCGGTGTTCCCGCGCTGGTGATCGCCGCCGGCCGCGGCGCGGCGGCGGCGGCCGTCGTCGCCGGGCTGATGACCGTGGCGGCGGCCCTGGCCGCCTGGCTGGCGGCGGTGCTGGCCGCCCGGGTGGCCCGGCCGGTCGAGGAACTCGCCGAGGCTGCCGGGCGGCTCGGTGCCGGGGACCCGCGTCCGCTCCGCCGCCGGTACGGAGTGGCTGAGCTGGATCAGGTGGCCGACGGGCTGAACAGCTCGGCCCGGCGCCTGTCCAGCCTGCTCGCCGCGGACCGTGAGCTCGCCGTGGACGCCTCGCACCAGCTGCGCACCCCGCTGACCGCGCTGTCCATGCGGCTGGAGGAGATGATCGCCGCCGCGGACGACCCCGCCGTGGTCCGGGACGAGGGCAGCGCCGCCCTGGCCCAGGCCGAACGCCTCGCGGACGTGGTGACCCAGCTGCTGAGCCCGGCCCGCCGGGCCACTGCGGCCTCGGCCGAGCTGACCGGCATCGACGAGATCGTGCAGCAGCAGGTCGTCGAGTGGGAGCCCGCGTTCCGCCGCGCCCGCCGCAAGCTGGTGGTCATCGGCGTGCGCGGCCTGCAGGCGCACGTCACTCCCGGCGGGCTGGCCCAGGTGCTCGCGACCCTGCTGGACAACGCGCTGATGCACGGCGGCGGAACGGTGACCATCCAGACCTCGCAGAGCGCGCGGTCGGTGGTGATCGAGGTCCGGGACGAGGGTAAGGGCGTCCCGCCGGACCTGGTGTCGCGCATCTTCGAGCGGAGCGTCAGCGGCCGCCCCGAGGGCACCGGGCTCGGGCTGGCGCTGGCCCGGACCATGGCCGCCGCCGACGGCGGCCGGGTCGTGCTGGTCAAGGCCAAGCCCGCCACGTTCGCGGTGTTCCTGCCCCGGCACCCGCTGCGCACCGCCGCCCAGCCCGTCCGCGGGCCCGCCTAGCCGGCGATCTCACGGGGAAGAACCCGGCGTCAGCGCCGCCAGCCGTCGGCTCCGGCCGGGTCGAGGTGCTCCCAGGCCGGCCCGTGGCCCAGGTCCGCGGGCCGTTCGAGCTCCTCCCAGGGCGGTCCGTAGCCGTTCCGCGCCCCAGCCAGTACCGCGCCCGACGGGCTGATCTCGGCGGGGTCCACGATCCCGGACAGCGCGGCTTCTCCGGCGGCCACCGCGGTGCCGGGCACGCCCGGCAGGAAGACCCACTTCTTGTATGAGAAGTAACGGAAGATCGTCCCGAGCCCGGTGCCGACCACGCTGGCAACGTTGTAGGCCAGTGCCGACTTCATGTCCAGCCCGTACGTGGTGGCCGCGATCACGATCTCGGCGATGGCCAGGCCGACGACGTTCAGCATCACGAACAGGACGCCCTCGCGCAGCAGCGCCTGGTTGACCCGGTGCCGGAAGGTCCAGAATCTGCTGCCCAGGTAGGTGACCACGGTGGCCGCGGTGATCGACAGCCCCTTGGCCACCATGGGCCCGACGCCCAGGTGGTTGTGCAGGTAGTCCGCGCCGCCCAGGTCGATGATCGTCCCGATCAGCCCGACTACGCCGAACTTGGCCAGTTCCGGGATCAGGTCGGTCAAGCGCTGGTGGAGGCTTGCCATCCTGGGCATAGACAGAAGTCCTTTCGGCATCCTGTTCATTCACAGGTCGCAGCAGCGGTTCTGGCCTGCGCAACCCCCGGCAGGCCTCAAGCAAGACGTGCACATGCTACCGGCCGCGCCTGGGTGCCGACTGCCTCTTCCCTGAGGCGGTTCTCTCAAACGGCCCTTAACGGGCCGCGGTCTTCTCCCGCCCGGTGCCCGCGATGGCGTGCCAGGCCAGGTAGACCGCCGCGGTGATCACGAACCCGACCTCGAAGGTCAGGTCCCCGACCGACCCCACGTGTGACGGCACCACGCCGATGTACTCGGTCTGGTTGGAGAACAGCCAGATCGAGATGCCCATGCCGGCCAGCATGGCGACCGGGCCGGCCCAGTTCGCGTGCTTGGTGTCGAACAGCAGGGCCTCGTCCGGGTTGGGCCGCAGCAGCATGTCGCAGAAGTAGACGGCCAGCCACGGGGCGATCCAGTAGGCGATGATCAACAGGAAGTTCTCGTACCTGGCGCCCGCGTTGGGCAGCGCGCTCCAGGCCAGGAAGAACCCGATGGTGCCGAACCCGAGGGCCACGATCGCGCGGCGCAGCGACAGCGGCAGCTTGATGCCGATCGCGGTGAACGACAGCGCGCCGGAGTAGATGTTGAGCACGTTGGCCGAGACCGCGCCGAGCGCGATGGCCAGCAGCGTCAGGTCGGCCAGCGGGGTGG
>Ga0318534_10000706_pt1 | contig 11970 bp, 16 predicted proteins | sample GRESIP117b4f26_FD_202502 | JGI IMG/M metagenome (GOLD analysis project Ga0318534, IMG submission 202502) | Tropical soil microbial communities from Luquillo Experimental Forest, Puerto Rico - GRE.SIPMG.117b4f26 | ecosystem: Environmental > Terrestrial > Soil > Tropical forest > Bulk soil...
ACGACCGGACGGTCGTCGAGCAGCAGCTGGGACGGCCGCCGCGCGCGTTCCGGCGGGTCGTCGTCCGCTGCCCGTTCGGGCTGCCTGCGGTAACGGAGCAGTCCCCGTACGACGACGCGGGCGAGCCCTTCCCGACGACCTACTACCTGACGTGCCCGTGGCTCGTCGCCGCCGTGTCGAGGCTCGAGTCCGCGGGTGGCGTCGAGCGCTGGAGCCGGGCGGTCAGCCTCGAGCCCGATCTCGAAGCGTCGCTCGCTCGAGCGACGGAAGAGCAGCGCCTCGTTCGCCGGGAGCTCGCCGGCTCCCTGCGCGGCTCCGACGGCGGCGACTCGCTCGAGCTCGGCATCGCCGGCTCGCGCTCGCCCGGCCACCTGAAGTGCCTGCACGCCCAGGTCGCCTTCGCCCTCGCGCGTCCCGGCTATGAGCTCGGCGAGCGAATCTTCGCCGAGGTCGAGCCGCGCTGGCCGCAGGATGCGTGCTGCTCGGACGGCGCCGCGGGTCGCGGTGACGAGCAACCGCTCGTCTAGGCTCGCGGCCGTGACGACCGAGGTGGAGAGCGCCAGGCGCGAGTGGGAGGAGGCGTACCGGCGCCTCCAGACGGCCGACGCGAGCTCGCCGGAGGCGGAGCGCCTCCATCGCCAGGTCGCGGTCGTGACCGACGAGCTCCGGCGGCGCGTCGGCGCGACGTTCACCCTCGGCGAGCTCGTCGCGGAGTACGGGCATGCGGACGCGTGGGCGATGGACGCGGTCTCCCGCCATGCGGCGACGCCCGGCTGGCCGAGGATGCTCGCCGTCGCGGAAGGGGCGGCGTTCCACCTCTACGCCCGCGGTGCGGTGGACTACGCACCGTGATCCCGGACCACGCGAACGAGCGGCGGCAGCAGAGCGGCCGCTCGAAACCCCTCCTCCGACTCGGCCTGCTCGCGCTCCTCGTCGCGGCCGTGTTCCTCCTCGGCATCGCGTTCGCGCGCACGCTCGACCAGCGTCCGAAGCGCGGGGGGCTCGTCACCTCGGTCCGCACGCTCGCCCCGGTACAACAGCGGCCGGTGACCCACACGGCGACCGTGACGGTCACCTCCACCGCCCCCTGAGTCGGCGAGCGGGGGTCAGAGGTCTTCGGAGGCCTCGAGCAACCCGGCGACGATGACGCCGATCGCGCACGCGAGGCTGATCCAGATCCCGATCCCGCGTCCGGCGAAGAAGAACGCGTCCGGGATGGAGATCAGGCGGACGAGCACGAGCACGGTCGCCACCGAGCCGATGGCGATCGCGACGAGGCTTTCCGGGACGGCAGCCGGGAGCTCGATGCCGACCTCTCGCAGGACGACGAGGAGCACGGCCACCAGGCCGAGGAAGAACACGATCTTCCCGACCGTCCCGGTGTGCCACCCCATCACGGAGATCGTCGTTCCCTGACCCTGCCCCGTGTACCAGCCCGTGAAGGCGGAGACCGCGAGGAGCAGCCCGAAGAGGAACACGAGGCGGCCGCCGAAGGCGTGCAAGCCGCCCGCGCCTCGAAGGTCGAGCCGCGCGCGCCGGGACCGCTCCGGGGCGTCCATCGCGGGAAGAGTATGGATTCCGCGGCGGCTGGGTGTGGGCTGGGCGTCGAGTGACGGCACCGGCGGCGTCGCCGTCCCCGACGTCCTACACTTCGCGTGTGGCGAAGGTGGGTCCCACGGTCTCGGACGAGGCACCTCCACTCGATCCGGAAGCGGTGGCTCGTGCGTACCGGTTCCACCGGGCGAGGCGGGCAGCGCGGGCGCAGAGGCACCACGAGACGCGGCTGGCTTCCGTGCGCTTCTGGCTCGTCCTCGCGCTCGTCGTCCTCGTCGGGGCGCTGCTCGTCGCGCGTACGATGGGCGAGATCGAGCGCGTCTTCGGGCTCTAGCCAGCCGTTCCGGGTGACCGACGCGGCCGGCGGGGTAGACCCGTGACGCCGGAGAAGAGCCGGCTCGCGCTCCCGGCGCTCGTCTTCGGCGCGGGCGTGGGCGCCCTCGCGACCGAGATCACCGCGTCACGGCTCGTCGCCCCGTACTTCGGCGCCTCCACGATCGTGTGGGCGAACCTCATCGGGATCGTCCTCGCCGCGCTCGCCGTCGGCTACTGGCTCGGCGGGCGCATCGCCGACCGCCACCCGAGCCCGACTCTGCTCGGATACATCGTCCTCGGGGCCGCCGTCTGCGTGGCGGCGATCCCGTTCGTCGCCAAGCCGTTCCTCGACGTCACCGTCCGCGGCCTCGACCAGGTCTCCGCGGGAGCCGTGATCGGGAGCTTCTTCTCCGTGCTCCTCCTGTTCGCGCCGCCGGTCGTGCTGCTCGGCATGGTCTCTCCGTTCGCCATCCGGCTCGCCATCGCGACCGTCGCGACCGCCGGAGCCGTTGCCGGCCGCTTCTACGCACTCTCGACGGCGGGCTCGCTCCTCGGGACCTTCCTGCCCGCGCTCGTGCTCATCCCCGCGGTCGGCACGCAGCGGACCTTCCTGCTCGTTGCTGCGGTGCTCGCCGTGTCGGCCAGCTTCGTCCTCGGCGCCCGCTACCTGGCGGTCGCGGCCGCGCTCGGAGCCCTCGTCGCGCTGCCGCCCGGGATCGTGAAGGCCGAGCCGGGGCTCCTCTACGAGACGACGTCGCCGTACCAGTTCGTCCAGGTCGTCCAGCGACCGGACGGGCGCCGGCTTCTCTACCTCAACGAAGGGATCGCGGTCCACTCCGTATGGCGGGCGCACTCGGTCCTCACCGGCGGGTACTGGGACGCGGTCCTCGTCGCGCCGTTCCTCCTCGCGCACCCGCCGCAGAACGTGGCGATCCTCGGGAGCGCGGGAGGGACGATCGCACGCGCGCTCGGGGTGTACGAGCCGCAGGCGAACGTCGACGCCGTCGAGCTCGATCCGGCGGTCACGCGGGTCGGGTACCGCTACTTCGGGCTCGGCGACAACCCTCGGGTCTCGGTGCACGCCGACGACGCACGCCCGTTCCTGCGCGCGACCCGTCGACGCTACGACCTCATCGTCGTGGACGCGTACCAGCAGCCGTACGTCCCGTTCTACCTCGCCACGCAGGAGTTCTTCCGCCTGGTCCGGGACCACCTCTCACCCGGCGGGATGGTGGTGCTGAACGTCGCCGCGACTCCCGACGACAAGCGCCTCGTCCGCGACATCGGAGGGACGCTCGCGACCGTCTTCCCGCAGACTCTCCAGTGGCCCGTGCTCCGCTTCAACACCCTCGTACTCGGCTTCACGCGGCCGCTCTCGCGGGCGCAGATCGACCGGCGCGCGCGCGAGCTCGCGCGCAGCCTCCAGCCGCTCCGCCCGCTGCTCCTCCGCGAGCTTCGGCCGCTCGCTCGCTCTCGCGACCCCTGGACGGACGACCGCGCGCCCGTCGAGTGGGTGACCGACCGCATGATCGTCGAGTTCGCCGCGGAGGGCGGTCGGTTCGAGGGCGATTCGCTGCCCACGCTCCCGCGATGACCCTCGTGCTCGAACGGCGGGACGGAAGGCCGCTGCGAATCGGACATCGAGGCGCTCCCACGCTCGCTCCCGAGAACACCCTGCGGTCGCTTCGCGCCGCGCTCCGGGAAGGGGCTGAGCTGATCGAGTTCGACGTCCTCGAGCTCGCGGACGGCGAGCTCGTCGTCGCGCACTCGGACGACCTGCTCGAAGTCAGCCACGGCGTAGTCCGCGGGTCCGTGCGCCGTCGCTCGCTCACGAGCCTCCGCGAAGTCGCGCCAGAGCTCCCCACCTTCGACGAGGTGCTGGCCTTCTTCGTCGAGGAGGCGCCGGACACGGGTGTCCATCTCGACCTGAAGTCGCCTGCCGCTGCCTCGGAGATCGCGGCCCGGGTCGACCGCTTCGGCCTGGCCGGGCGGACGCTCGTCAGCTCGACGCACATCAAGGCTCTTCGGCGACTCGCCGAGGGGGGCTCCGGCATCCGAACCGGGTTGACGCTGCCGCGGGCTGCGCTCGGCATCGACGAGGACGGTCGTCTGGCGCCCGTCGCGCGGATGGGGCTGCGCGCGCTGCACGGCGCGCTGCCGGCCGTCGTCGGCCGCCTGCTCTCGGTCTCGCGGGCGACCACGCTCGTCCTCCACCACACCGCCGTCAGCCCGGCGGCAGTGCGCCGCGCGCACGAGCGCGGCGCGGCGGTCGTCGCCTGGACGGTCGACGATGCGCTCGAGCTCCAGCGCGTGGACACGGCCGGCGTCGACGCCGTCGTGACGAACGACCTGCGGATCTTCGCGTCTACACTGACGGCGTGAGGCTCCGGGCGCGTGCCGTCATCGGAGGGCTGCTGGCCGTCTGTGCGCTGCTCGGGCTCGCAGCGGCGTTCGCAGTCGCAGCTCCGGCAGGCCTGAGCGACACCGGCACGTCCACGTCGTCCACGTCGTCCACGGAGTCGACGACGACCGAGCCGACGACGACGACCGAGCCGACGACGACCACGAACACGCCCGTGCCGCCGCGCCAGGCCCGGATCGCGGACGGTGTCTCGATCGGACACGTCGACGTGGGCGGGATGACGCCCGAGCGAGCAGAGGCGACGGTGCGCAGGGCGTTCGCCCGGCCGCTCGTCCTCGTGATCGGTACGACAGCGGAGGCGACCGTCGGACCGGGCTGGCTCGACACGGAGGCGGACTTCACCAAGGCCGTCAGTCGTGCCCGCGTCGCGCGACCCGGCGCGAGCGTGCCCCTGGACGTCACCGTCTCGCGCGCGCGCATCCGCTCGTACCTGGACCGCCTGGGCCAGAGGGTCGATCGCGCTCCCGTCGACGCGAAGCTCGTGCTGCGCGGGATCGTGCCGGTCGCGACGCCGTCGAGACCTGGCCGGCGCCTCAATCGCGTCGTGAGCGCGAGCACGGTCCGCGTCGCGTTGAAGACCAACGAGCGCGGCCGTGTCGCGCTCACGGTCACGCCCCTTCCGCCCGAGGTCACGGACGGGAAGCTCGGTCCCGCGATCGTCATCCTGCGCTCCTCGAACCGCCTGCGGTTCTACGTGAACGCGAAGCTCGTCCGCACGTTCGGGGTGGCGACGGGCCAGTCCGCGTACCCGACGCCGCTCGGCTCGTTCACGATCGTCGTCAAGGAGAAGGATCCGTGGTGGTACCCGCCCCCGTCGCCCTGGGCCGCGAACGAGCAACCCGTGCCTCCCGGGCCCGGGAACCCGCTCGGGACGCGCTGGATGGGGCTCTCCGCGCCGTACGTCGGGATCCACGGGACGCCGGACGCCGCGTCGATCGGCTACTCGGCATCGCACGGCTGCATCCGCATGCGGATCCCGGATGCCGAGTGGCTGTTCCAGCAGGTGAAGATCGGGACGCCGGTCTTCATCGTCGCGCACTGACGTGGCCCGGCGCGCTCGGCTCGTCCTCCAGGGCGTCGCAGTCGGTCTCGTCGTCCTCCTGCTCGGGCTCCTCGTCTGGAAGCTCGTCCGCTCGCCTGGCGGCGACCTTGCGGCAGCCGCCGATCGTGGAGACAGGCCGCGGGCGCCGGTCTTCACGCTGCCGCGCCTCGACAGGAGCGGCAAGCTCTCGCTCGCCTCGCTGCGCGGAAAGGCGGTGGTCGTCAACTTCTGGGCGTCGTGGTGCATCCCGTGCAAGGACGAGGCGCCGTACCTCGAGCAGGTGTGGCTCGACCGCCGGGCAGAGGGGGTCGTCGTGCTCGGGGTCGACGCGAAGGACTTCCGAAGCGACGCGCGCGGCTTCGCGGGCCGGTACGACCTGACCTATCCGCTGGCCTACGACGGCCCCGGCGCGACGCTCCCGAGCTACGGCGTCACGGGCTTCCCGGAGACGTACGTCCTCGATCGGCAGGGGCGCGTGGTCGAGGCGTTCGTCGGCTCGATCGACTCGAGCCAGGAGCACGTGCGGCTCCGCGAAGCGATCGATCGAGCGCTCCGGTCGTGAAGCTCGCTGCCTCCCTCGCGATGCTCGTAGCGCTCGTGTGGGCGGCCGCCGCCGCCGGCCCGGCGGTCGGCGCGCAGGGTCGGCCGAGCGCTGCGCAGCTCGAGTCCGAGCTCGTCTGCCCGGTCTGTGAGACGACCCTCGACCAGTCGGACTCTCCGATCGCGGAGCGCATGAAGGCGTTCATCCGAGCACGGATCGCCGCCGGCGACTCCGCGAAGCAGATCGAGGACAAGCTCGTTGCCCAGTTCGGGCCGGGCGTCCTCGCGACCCCGTCGAAGAGCGGCTTCGGGCTGCTGGCCTGGCTCGTTCCTCTGCTCGCCGGGCTCGTCGGAGCGGTGGCCGTCGCCCTCCTCGTGCGGACCTGGGCTCGGCGCCGGGCGGCTCCGGTCCCGGGGCGCGTGCTCGACCCGGAGCTCGAGCGGCGCGTGGACGAGGAGCTCGCGCGGTTCGAAGGATGACGTGAGCGCCACAGCGGTCCCGGTTGCGTTCGTCGCGGGCCTCGTCTCGTTCCTCGCGCCCTGCGTGCTCCCGCTCGTTCCCGGATACCTCTCCGCCGTGTCGGCCGTGGACGCCGACCGGCTCGGGGAACGGGGAACCGCGCGCAGGGTCGTCGTCTCGAGCGTGCCGTTCGTGCTCGGCTTCACGGCCGTGTTCGTGCTGCTCGGGGTGGGGGCGGCGCTCGTCGGTGGGCGCGTGCTCCAGGACCAGTTCCTCCTCGAGCAGATCGCGGGCCTCGTACTGGTCGTCTTCGGGCTCGCGTTCATGGGGCTCCTGCCCTGGCCGGAGCGCCTCATGGGGGCAGGGCTCGTGCGCGGTGCCTCGAGCCGCGGCTCCCGGCTCCTCCTCGGGGGCGCGTTCGCGGTCTGCGCGGCGCCGTGCATCGGCCCGGTGCTCGCCGCGATCCTCGTCCTGGCGGGGTCGTCCCAGACCGTCGGCCAGGGGGCGCTCCTTCTCGGCGTCTACTCGCTCGGGCTCGCCGTGCCCTTCGTGCTCGCGGGCGCGCTCTTTACGCGGGCGATGGGAGCGTTCCGTTGGCTGCGCGACCACTACGGCGTCATCCAGGTCAGCGGCGGCGCGCTCATGGTCGCGCTCGGGCTCCTCCTCTTCTTCGGGCGCTTCTACATCCTCCGCATCTACGTGAACCGGGCGCTCGAGAGCGTCGGGCTCGGCTCGCTCTAGCCCCTTCCCACCGCGCGACTATAGGCGTCCGCGAGGGGTGCTAGGGTCGCGGCGTGGCGACGATCCTGCTCGTTGGGGTCGATCTCTTCTTCCGGACCAAGCTGGAGGGCCTCCTCCCCTTGCATCGGCTGGTCACGAGCGACAGCGTGGGCTCGCCGGACCTCGTGATCGCGGACATCTCCCGCGTCGAGCCGGAGGACGTCGCCGACGCCTGGCTCGACGTCCCGATCGTCGGCTTCACGAACCACACCGACCGCTTCGGGTTGCAGCGTGCGCACACCGCCGGCTTCGACCAGGTGATCGTCAAGTCGGCGCTCGTCGAGCGCGCGCCCGCCCTCGTCGCGGAGCTCACGACCTCCGCTTCCTGACGGCCGGTCGCGTGCAGAGCACGGGCTAGACTCGCCCACGTGACGTACATCATCGCCGAGCCCTGCATCGACATCAAAGACAAGTCGTGCGTCGACGTCTGCCCTGTCGACTGCATCCACGAGTTCGGGCGCATCCTCGTCATCGACCCGGAGGAGTGCATCGACTGCGGCGCGTGCGAGCCGGAGTGCCCGGTCGAGGCGATCTTCCCGGAGGACGCGCTGCCTGACAAGTGGAACGCGTTCGTCGAGATCAACTACGCGTTCCCTGATGCTGCGAAGGTCGACCGGCTGGTCGACACCTACGCCGTCGAGCACGACGTCCAGAACGAGCCGATCGCGTAGACCGGCGCGGCGGCCGTCGGCGGGGGCGTCAGGCCGGGATGAGGTAGGCGCAGCGGCGGCGATCGCCCGGAAGGGGCGAGGGCGCGATCTTCGTCACCCGGAAGCGGCGCTCGCGGTCTTCGATCTCGGTGCCTGCCGCTGGCGGGTCCCCCGATCGCTCCTCGAGCAGGTAGCCCGCCGGTGACCAGACGAAGAGCAGGTGGCCGCCCCGTCCGTTCGAATCCACGCGCCGATCCTAGCGACCGGCCGCGGAGGGCGGCAGCTCGATCCTGATCGTCGAGCCGCGCGGGTAGCGCACCTCCGACGTGAAGCGCGCGTTGAGCGTCGCCGCGCGCTCGGCAAGGGCCTCGAGCACCGCGGCGCGACGCTCCGGAGGGCCGTCGTCCGAGACGACGAGCTCGGCGCCGCCCGCCTCGGTCGCTCGCAGGGTCACCTCGATCCGGGTCGGCGCACCCCGCCGCACCGCCTGGTCCATCGCCTCCCGGACGATCTGGAAGAGCGCCGTCTGCGCGTGCTCGCCGAGGGAGTCTCCGTCGGAGACGTCGAGCGACACGTCGACCCCGCGGCGAGTCGACACCCGCCGCGCGTAGGCCTCGACCGCGACTGCGAAGCCGAGCTCGCGGAGCGCGCGCGGCTCGAGGTCCTCGGAGAGCCCGCGGAGCTCACGGGTGGTGTCCCGGGCAAGCACGAGGGCACGGGCCAGGATCTCGTCCGCCCGGTCCGCCTCGCCGCTCCGTACCGCCGCGAGGCCCGCGTCGAGCATCTGCGCGAGCGCCGACAAGTGCTGGACGGGCCCGTCGTGGAGGAGCTCAGCCAGCCGCCGGCGCTCCTCCTGCTCGGCGAGGATGGTCTCCGCGAGGAGCGCCCGCTCGGAGTCGTCGCTCAATCGATCATCGCCTCGCGAAGCGCGATCGCGACCGCCTGCGTGCGCGTGTCGGCCTCGAGCTTGGCGAGGATGTGGCGCACATGGCTCTTCACGGTCTCCTGGCTGATGAAGAGCTTCTGGGCGACGTCCACGTTCGACATCCCGTCGGCGAGGAGCTGGAGGATCTCGCGCTCGCGCGGCGTGAGGATGTCCGGCTGGCCGCGCGCCGCGACGACCTCGGCCATGAGTCCGGGATCGACGAAGGTCTCCCCGGCTGCGACCTTCTCGATCGCGCGGACGAGCGTCTCGTGCGGCGTCTCCTTGAGGATGTACCCGCGTGCCCCCGACTCGAGGCCTCGCTGGAGCAGCGAGCGCTCGCCGTAGGCCGTGAAGATGAGGACGGCAGTGCCGGGGATCTTCTCGGAGATCAGCTCCGTCGCCTCCAGGCCGTCCATGTCGGGCATCCGCAGGTCCATGATCACGACGTCGGGGCGACGTCGCTCGGTGAGGGCGACCGCCGACGCACCGTCGGCGGCCTCCCCGATCACCCGGATGTGCTGTGAGCGCGAGAGCGCGAGGCGCAGGCCCTCCCGGACCACCTCGTGGTCGTCGGCGATGAGGCATGTGATCTCTTCCGGCACGTGCGCGATTCTACGAGGCGGCGCGGAAGGCTCCTCCCCGGTCGCGCGATCGTCAGGGCAAAAGGGCGAGTTGCGGCGGCTGCCCGCGGGGGTGTCGCGGTCTAGCGGCCCCCCGTGTCGAGGCCGCCGCGTCGCGAGCGGGAGCGGCCAGGGTCCGCGCGAGGGCGCCCGGGAGGTAGGCGCCGCCGGCGAAGAGCTCCTCGTAGCGGCGGACGTGGTCGGACCAGTCACGCTCGAGCGCGGCGAGGAAGTGCTCCCGAACGCCCGGTCGGAGGTGGACGACGCTCGCCCAGATCGACCGCGCCCCTGCCTCGCGCGCCGCCGCCACCACCGAGCGCAGGCTCTCGGGCGCGTCGGAGAGGCCGGGGAGGATGGGAGCGACTGCGACGGCGACGTCGATCCCGGCCTCCGCCAGGCGGCGAACGGCCTCGAGCCGGCTCGCGGGTGGCGCCGTTCCCGGCTCAGTCGTCCGCCAGACGCGCTCGTCGAGCGTAGGCAGCGAGACGGCCACGTCCACGCCCGCCCGGGACGAAGCGTCGAGCAGGACGTCGAGATCGCGTACGACGAGCGGGCCCCGGGTGATGATCGAGATCGGCGTCCACGCGGCCGAGAGCTCGACGAGGCAGGCACGGGTCAGCCGGAACCGGCCTTCGGCCGGCTGGTACGGGTCGGTCGCCGCTCCCACCACGACCTCCTCCCGCTGCCAGGACGCACGCGCGAGCTCCCGCCGGAGCACCTCGGCGACGTTCACCTTGACCCGGATGGAGCGTCCGTAGCGATCGTCCGACGGTCGGTCGGCCCGGCGCTCGAAGGCGCGGACATAGCAGAATGTGCAGCGGTGGGCGCAGCCCGTGTACGGGTTGAGCGTCCAGCGAAACGGCATCCCCGCGACCCGGTTGAGGGCCGTCCGGCACGCCTCCTCCCGGTACTCCACCCGCATCGACCGAGGATAGAACATCTGTTCGTACGACGGCAACCGCGAGGGCGCGGCGCGGGCCGGGTGGCCCTCGTGCGCGGAGCAGCCGAGTCGCGGACTGATGCGGCTAGAGTCGCGCGATGGAGGAGCTGGAGGGCGGGATCCGCCGCGTGACGCTCCCGCTGCCGACGCGGCCCGGCCACGTGCACGCATATCTCCTCCCGGACGACGAGGGCTGGACGCTCGTCGACACGGGCATCGGCCTCCCGGACGCCAGGGAGCGCTGGCGCGACGAGCTCGCCCTCGCGGGCGGGAAGGTGGCTCGGATCCTCGTCACGCACTTTCACCCCGACCACGTCGGGGCAGCGGCGGACCTTCACGAGCTGACCGGCGCGCCCGTGCTCCAGGGGGCGCTCGACTACGCCCAGTGCGAGCTCGTCTGGGGGAACCCGGCCTGGCCGGAGCGGCTCGTCGACTGGTTCCGGCTGCACGGAGCTCCCCACGACGTCACGGCCGAGCTCGTCGGGCAGAGCTCCGTCTATCGCCCGTTCATCCGCTACCAGCACGACCCGATCCTCCTCGAGGCGGGCGAGCACGTCGCCGGGTGGGAGCTCGTCGGGGCGCCCGGCCACGCGGACGGCCAGCTCTGTCTGCTTCGCGACGGCATCCTCGTCGCCGCCGACCACCTCCTCGCGAGGATCACGCCCACCGTGGGGCTCTGGCCCGCGAGTCGTGCGGACCCGCTCGGGGACTACCTGGCGGCGCTCGACCGGACGATCGAGCTCGCGCCCGAGATCGCCCTTCCCGGCCACGGCGACCCGATCGACGATCCGGCGGGCCGCGCGCGCGAGATCCAGGAGCACCATCGCAGGCGGCTCGAGGAGACGCTCGCCGCGCTCTCGGACCGCCCGCTCACGGGCTACGAGCTCTCGTTCCCGCTCTTCGGCGACGACCTGAAGCCGGCATCGCGCCGTTTCGCGGTCGCCGAGTCGTTGTCACATGCGGAGCGGCTCGTGCACTCGGGGGCCGTCAGGCGAGAAGAGGACGGCGGGACCCTTACCTATACTGCAGCCTGATCGATGGGCGACGAGATCCCGCCTAGTACCGGCGCCCCGCGAGGGGCGTTCGCACGCGCCTCGGGCGCAACTGGCAACGGAGGCGAGCGCGAGATGCGCGGGGAGGGCGTCGGAGGACGGACGCGCGACGGGTGTGAGGCAGCCCAAAGCGAGGTACGCAAGGCGTCGGCGGGGCCGGGCTCCGCCCGGCGGTAGCGGCGCCGGCGAGGTACGCGCGTGAGCGTTCTCCTGCGCATCGCCGTCGTGCTCCTGCTCGTGTTGGGGAGCGCGGTGTTCGTCGCGGCCGAGTACGCACTCGTGACCGCCCGCCGGTCGCGGCTCGAGGAGCGCGCGGGGCGGGGCGGCCGCGGTGCGCGCACGGCGCTCAGGCTGATGGACGAGCCGGTGCGCTTCATCGGGCTCATCCAGGTCGGGATCACCGTCTTCGCGATCCTCATCGGCGCCGTCGGCGAGCCACTGCTCTCGGACCTATTCGAGCCGCCGCTCTCCGCCGGGGTCGCCTTCGCGATCGCGTTCGTCATCCTCACGTACCTCTCGGTCGTGCTCGGGGAGCTCGTCCCGAAAGCGGTGGCGCTGCAGCGGGCTGAGCGGATCGCGATCACGTTCGCAGTGCCGCTCGACGTCCTCGCCCGTGTCGTCCACCCGCTCGTGTGGTTGCTCCAGGTCTCCGCGAACGCCGTGCTCCGGC
>Ga0318534_10000709_pt1 | contig 11959 bp, 10 predicted proteins | sample GRESIP117b4f26_FD_202502 | JGI IMG/M metagenome (GOLD analysis project Ga0318534, IMG submission 202502) | Tropical soil microbial communities from Luquillo Experimental Forest, Puerto Rico - GRE.SIPMG.117b4f26 | ecosystem: Environmental > Terrestrial > Soil > Tropical forest > Bulk soil...
AAGAGCAGATGCACATGCATCGGCATGTTAGGCTTGGTGTTGCAGGTGTGCATTGCACGCTTCGGCGTCTTCCCACTCCTCGCCTGCCCACTGGAGAGAAAATGCTGGTCAACAGCGGCATGCCGGTCGGCCAGCTGCCATCGGCACGGTGGCGGAAGAGCAGCGCCAGCAACCCGAGCGGGAGCTGCGTGGAGATCGCCGAGTTGCCCGGCGGCGCGGTAGCCGTCCGCAACTCCCGGGACGCCGACGGCCCGGCCCTGATCTACCCGCGGGCCGAGATGGCCGCGTTCCTGCGGGCCATCAAGAACGGTGAGTTCGACGGGCTGATGAGCTTATCCAGATCGGCCAAGCCCGGTTATCCCGCGTGAGCCCGATCGCATCACGACGCGTCGGGCCCGCGGTGATATCGTGCTGTGTGCGCGCGACCACCGGATGGGCTCGGGCTCTTCCGGTGTCCCGCTCAATGCCGTGGCGCGCCGTCAGCCGTCCATCTGGAGTGGGCACTGAGTGTGAATCAACCGGTTCCCGGAGCCAGGATGAGTGCGGTTCAGCCGAGCGGTGAGGTGCCCGGCAAGCCGGCCGTGACCGAGCCACGTGGTGGCCCGACCGTCCTTCGCATCATGCTGGGGAACCAGCTCCGCCGCCTTCGTGAGGCGGGCGGCATCACCCCTGACGAGGCCGGGTATGAGATCCGCGGCTCCCGGTCGAAGATCAGCCGCATCGAGCACGGGCGGGTGGGCTTCAAGGAGCGGGACGTCGAGGACCTGCTGACCCTGTACGGCGTGACCGACGAGGACCTGCGGGCCAGCATGCTGACGCTCGCCCGCCAGGCCAACACCCCTGGCTGGTGGGCCAAGTACAACGACGTCCTCCCGGTCTGGTTCGAGCCGTACCTGGGACTGGAGACGGCCGCCTCCCTCATCCGCAGCTTCGAGCTCCAGTTCGTGCACGGCCTGTTCCAGACCGAGGACTACGCCCGGGCCGTGACCATTCTCGGCTACGGCCCCGGAGCCATCGACGAGATCGAGCGCCGGGTCAGCGTGCGCGTGCGCCGCCAGGCGGTGCTCACCAGCGCGGATCCGCCCCGGGTGTGGTTCGTCATCGACGAGGCGGCGCTCCGGCGGCCGATCGGCGGCCGCCAGGTGATGCGCGCGCAGCTGGAGCACCTGCTGGAGGCGACCGCCCTGCCGCACGTCACGATCCAGGTCGTCCCGTTCCGCCGCGGGGGCCACGCCGCCGCCGGCGGGTCCTTCACCATCTTGCGCTTCGCCGCGCCCGACCTCCCCGACGTCGTCTACCTCGAGCAGCTCACCAGCGCCCTCTACCTGGAGGAGCGCAGGGACGTCGACCATTACATGGAGGTCATGAACCGGCTCAGCGCGGAGGCTCACACCCCCGTCGCGACCACCCGCTTCCTCCAGGAGATCCTCAAGGAGCTGTAGATCTCAGTGACCAGCGAAGGAACTCCAGCCGGGGACGGGCGCGAGAGCACTCCGCCGCCCGGTCACGACGCGACGATGTCCATCGACACCAGCGTGGCGCACGTCGCCCGCGTCTATGACTACTGGCTCGGCGGCAAGGACAATTTCGCCGCCGACCGGCGCGCGGGCGAGCAGGCGATCCAGGCCTATCCGGACATCGTCTACTCGGTCCGCGCCAATCGCGCCTTCCTGGCCCGCACGGTGCGGTACCTGGCCGCAGAGGCGGGAATCCGCCAGTTCCTCGACATCGGCACCGGCATCCCGACCGCGAACAACACCCACGAGGTCGCGCAGTCGGTCGCGCCCGGCAGCGACGTGGTCTACGTGGACAACGACCCGGTGGTCCTGACCCACGCCCGCGCGCTGCTGGTCAGCGGCGAGCAGGGGCGCACCAACTACATCGACGCCGACCTGCGCGACACCGGGCGGATCCTGGCCGAGGCCGCCCTGACGCTCGACTTCTCCCAGCCGGTAGCGATCATGCTGATGGCCATCCTCCAGCACATCGACGAGGCCGAGGATCCCAACGCGATCGTGAGCAGCCTGCTCGCCGCCGTGCCGCCCGGCAGCTACCTGACCATCTCGCACCCGGCCGCCGACCTGGCCGCGCAGCAGATGGCCCAGATGGCCGAGCGGCTGAACAAGCTCATGGCCGAGAAGGTCACCTTCCGCACCCGGGCCCAGGTGGCGCCGTTCTTCGAGGGGCTGGCGATGGTGGAGCCCGGGCTGGTCCGCGTCCAGGAGTGGCGGCCCGACACCGAGATGGAGGCCAAGAGCCCGGCCGCCCTGTGGGGCGGGATGGGCCGCAAGGCCTGAGCGGCCGCCGTCCCGGCCCGCTACCGGTCCGCTACCGGCCCGCTACCGGCCGGAATGCGGCAGGACTCCGGCCGGGCTGTCCGGCGACGGTGACGCGATCAGGTGCTCGTCCTCGGCGAGCGGCACCTCCCGCGCGGCGCCGCCCAGCACGCGCAGCGCTTCGGGGGCCAGGAACGCGCGCACCGGGGTGCCCTGGGAGAGCGTGGCCTCGGCGCCGTCGTTGGGCACCAGCGCCTGCAGCAGCGGGCCGGGGGCGAGCCGCAGCATCACCTGCGTGGAGGCGCCGAGGAACACCAGCCGCTCGATCATGGCCGGCACCCGGTTCGGCCCCGCCTGGCCGTCCTGGGCGTAGGGCTCGATCCGCACCCGCTCGGGCCGGATCACCGCGTGCGCGGGCCCCAGCGCTTCCACCTCGCTCCGCTCCACCGCCAGCGCCGTCTCACCCAGCCGGACACGGCACTGCGAGCCGGGGCCGCGCTCGACCACGTCGACCTCCATCAGGTTCGACACCCCGAGGAAGTCGGCCACGTAGGTGTCGGCCGGCTCCTCGTAGATCGTGCGGGGGGTGCCGAGCTGCGCGATCCGGCCGGCGTTCATCACCGCCAGCCGGTCGGACATGGTGAGCGCCTCCTCCTGGTCGTGGGTGACGTACAGGAAGGTGATGCCGACCCGCTCCTGGAGCGCCTTGAGCTCGACCTTCAGCGACCGGCGGAGCTTGGCGTCGAGCGCGCCGAGCGGCTCGTCCAGGAGCAGCACCGACGGGTTGAGCACCAGCGCGCGGGCCAGCGCCACCCGCTGCTGCTGGCCGCCGGACAGCATCCCCGGGCGCCGCTTCTCGAACCCGGTCAGCTGCACCAGCTCGAGCGCGTCGCCGACCCGCTTGCTCATCTCCGCCTTGGTGAGGTGGCGGTTACGCAGCCCGAAGGCGACGTTGTCGAAGACGGACAGGAACGGGAACAGCGCGTAGCTCTGGAACACCGTATTGACGTTGCGCCGGTGCGGCGGGATGTTCGTCATCTCCACGCCGTCGAGCAGGATCGTGCCCTCGGTCGGCTGCTCGAACCCGGCGATCAGCCGCAAGGTGGTGGTCTTCCCGCACCCCGACGGGCCCAGCAGCGAGAAGAACTCGCCGCTGTCGATGGTCAGGTCGATCCGGTCCACCGCGATGTCGGTGAAGCGCTTCGTGAGCGAGACCAGCTCGATCCGTCCTCCGGCCATCGCGCCTACCCTACCTTCCAGCTACGGGGCCGCCTGGGCGCCGTTCACGACCGCACCTTCGCCGGCTGGGCGCCCGCCAGCGCTCCCCCGTTGCCGGCCCGGTGGCGGGGAACCCAGGTGAAGCCCAGCTGGCTGGCCGCGAACCGCATGCACAGCTCGAACGCCCGCCCGGGGCCCACCGTGGGGTCCTCGAGGGCGATCTGGATCGCGAACCCGTCCAGCAGCGACGACATCGTCACCGCGAAGTCGGCCGGGTCGACCGGGCCGAACTCGCCGGCCTCCTGCCCCTGCCTCACGAGGGACGCGATCGTGTCCCGCCAGCGCTCGTCGAACTTCCGCCGGACCTCGGCCACCTCGGGATGCCGCGCCGCCTGCGCCCACAGGTCGAGCCAGAGCAGCCACGAGGTGTTGGGCGCGCCGGGGTCGTCCTCCGCCTCGGGCAGGCAGGACATGGCGATCAGCTCCTCCAGCCGCGCGGCCGCGGTGTCGATCAGCGCCACGCGGCGCGTCCCGGTTTCGTACCAGGTGTCCTCGGAGAGCCGGATCGCCTCGGTCAGGAGCTGATCCTTGGTCTTGAAGTAGTAGATGACCAGGGCGGGGCTGGTGCCGGCCCGCTCGGCCACATCTGAGATGCGGGTTTTCGGAAATCCTTGCTCGACAATGACCTCCAGCGCCGCCCGGAGCATCTGCTCCCGGCGCTGGTCGGCTGTGCCGGAGCCATCAGCCTGCCGCTTCATGGGGACATCCTCGCCGACAATAACCTCGCGAGCACCTACCTCGACCGATCTGGCGCCCACCCCTTGTCGCAACCGTACCAGGTTTCTAGACTGAACATTCAGTCAACTTTGCGGGCCCGCTCTCCGGACATGATTTGCTGGGCTGGGTGCCGCGGACAGGGTTTGCGGGCTGGGTCCCGCGGACAGGGACGGACGACCCGGGAGGTCGGGCTTCATGGCTTCAGGATTCGACGCCATCGTCATCGGCGGGGGTCACAACGGACTGGTCGCGGCCGCGTACCTGGCCCGCTCCGGCGCGCGCACCCTGGTGCTCGAGGGCCGGGACGCCATCGGGGGGGCCGCCACCACCGAGGCACCCTGGCCAGACGCGCCGGAGTTCCGCGTCACCCGGCTGTCGTACGTCATGGGCGTGATGCCGCCGAGCATCATCGCCGATCTCGACCTGCCCCGGCACGGCTACAAGGTCTACCCGATGGGCCCGTACTACCAGGCGTTCCCGGAGGGCGGCTCGATCAAGCTCTACGCCGACGACGCGCGGCGCAACTACGAGGAGGTGTCCAAGTGGTCGCGCAAGGACGCCGAGGCGATGCCCCGCTGGGACGCCTGGCTGGAGGGCCTCGCCGACGTGCTCGGCCCCCTGTTGCTCACCGTCCCGCCCAGGCTCGGTTCCCGCAAGCCCAGTGATCTTTCGGACACCCTCCGCCTGGCCTGGCGGAACCGGGGCCTGGGCGTCCGGACGGTCGCCGACGTGACCCGGCTGATGACCATGAGCATCGCCGACCTGCTCGACGACTGGTTCGAGTCGCCTCAGGTGAAGGGCGCGCTCGCGGTCAACGGCGTGATCGGCACCTGGGCCGGGCCCTGCGAGCCGGGCACCGCGTACGTGATGGCCCACCACTCCATCGGCGACATCGGTGACGGCCACCTCGGCAACTGGGGCTTCCAGGAGGGCGGGATGGGCGCGGTCGCCGACGCGATCAGCCGCGCCGCCCGCGAGCAGGGCGCGATCGTGCGCACCGGGGCCCGGGTGGCCCGGGTGCTGCTGGAGGGCGGCCGCGCGGTCGGCGTGGTCCTGGACAACGGCGATGAGATCAGGGCCGGTGTGGTCGTCACGTCGCTGCACCCGCAGACCGCGTTCCTCGCCCACGTCGGCCGCGAGAACCTGCCCGGCGACTTCGTCTCCGACATCGAGCACTGGAAGACCCGCAGCGGCGTGGTCAAGATCAACCTGGCCCTGGCCGAGCTGCCGGACTTCACCGCCGACCCCGGCACCAACCTGGCCGAGCACCACACCGGGTCGGTGGAGATGGCGCCCAGCATGGGGTACATCGAGCGGGCGTTCCAGGACGCGCGGGAGGGCCGGGCCGCCGCGCGGCCGTTCTGCGACGGGGTCATCCCCACCGCGTTCGACACGACCCTGTGCCCCGAGGGCACGCACATCATGTCGCTGTTCACCCAGTGGGTCCCCGCCGACTGGAGCGCCGAGCCGCACACCGAGGAGCTGCAGGCCTACGCCGATCGCATGATCGATTGCTACAACGAGGTCGCGCCGAACTTCAAGAGCTCGATCCTGCACACCGACATCGTCGGCCCCTACCAGATGGAGCACGAGTACGGCCTGATCGGCGGAAACATCTTCCACGGCGAGCTGTCGCTGGAACAGCTCTTCCACATGCGCCCGGCGCCCGGCTACGCCGACTACCGGACCCCGGTGCCCGGCCTGTACTACGCCAGCTCGGCCACGCACGCGGGCGGCGGCGTCTGCGGCATCCCCGGGATGCAGGCGGCCCGGGCGGCCATCGCCGACAAGAAGGCCGACGCCAAGGCCGCCCGGCGCCGGCGGCGTGCCCGGCGGCCATGACCGGGGAAACCCCGGCCCCAGCCAAACGGATGGCTCCCCCGGCTCCCGGGATCCCCGCCCCGCGCCCGGCGGGGCGGGACGCCCTTTCCCTGCTGGGGCCGGGCCACGATCCCGGCACGTACCGCCCGGCGCTGCTCGCCATGCTGGAGGCGCGCAGCGTGGCCCTGGTGGGCGCCAGCTCACGCCCGGGCAGCCTCGGCGAGCGGATGGTGGCCGAGGTCAGCCGGAGCCCGGCCGCGCCGCGGATCTACCCGGTGAATCCCCGCTACCGGCAGATAGCCGGCCTGACCTGCCATCCGTCCCTCGCCGACCTGCCCGAAACCGTCGACCTCGTCCTGTTCGGCGTCCCCGACTCGGCGCTGGCCGAGCAGCTCAGCCTGGCGGCGCGGCGGGGCGACCGGTCGGCGGTGATCTTCGGCGGCGCCTACGAGATCCCTGACGCCGCGCCGGACACGGCCGGGCTGCGCGCGCGGCTGGCCAGCACCGCGAGCGCTGCGGGCATGGCGCTGTGCGGGGCGGGCTGCATGGGGTTCGTCAACGTGGCCTACGGGCTGCGCGCCGTCGGCTACGTCGAGCCGGACCCGCTGCCCGCCGGCCCAGTCGCGCTGATCACCCACTCCGGCTCGGTGTTCTCCGCCCTGCTCCGCTCCCGGCGCGAGCTCGGCTACACGCTGCTCGTCTCGTCCGGCCAGGAGCTGGTCACCCCGGCCGCCGCCTACGCGCGCTACGCGCTGAGCCTGCCGCAGACCCGGGTGCTCGGGCTGGTCCTGGAGGCCATCCGCGACCCCGCGCTGCTGCAGCAGGTCCTGGCCGCGGCCAGCGCCGCGGACATCCCGGTGGTGCTGCTGACCGCCGGCTCCTCGGCCGCCGGGCGGGCCATGGTGGCCGCCCACTCCGGCGCGCTGGCCGGCCAGGACGCGAGCTGGGAGGCGCTGGCCGGCGCGTACGGGGTCCACCGGGTGAGCGACTTCGCCGAGATGGCGGACACGTTGGAGCTGTTCGCCATCGGGCGCCGCCCGGCCGCGGCCGCCGGGACCGCCACGGCCACGCCAGCCACCGGGACCGCCACGCCCGCGCCGGCCACCGGGACGGCCACGCCCGCGGCGGCCACCGGGATCGCCACCGTGCACGACTCCGGGCTTGAGCGCGCCCACACCGCCGACCTCGCGCATGAGCTGGGTGTGCCGTTCGCGGCGATCAGCGACGCCACCAGGAAACGGCTCACGGCCGTGCTCGACCCGGGCCTGGAGGCGGCCAACCCGCTCGACATGTGGGGCGGCAGCCGCGACGCCGAGCACCAGCTCACCGAGTCGCTGGCCGCGCTGGCCGACGACCCGGCGGTGGCGGCGGTGGCGCTCGCGGTGGACCTGCTCACCGAGTTCGACGGCGACCGCAGCTACTCGCTCGCGGCGAGCGCGGCCGCCCGCCGCACCGCCAAGCCGCTCGTGGTGCTGGCCAGCATCGCCGCCGCCGTCGACCCGGCGGAGGCGACGTGGCTGCGGCGGGCCGGGATCCCGGTGCTCGAGAGCACGCGCAGCGGGCTGCTCGCCCTGCGGCACCTGCTCGACCACGCGGCCCGCCCGGCGCGAACCGACGCGCCGCGCATCGACGCCGCCCGGCGGGACCACTGGGCGCGGGTGCTGGCGCAGGGTGAACCGGACGGCACCACCCTGTTCGGATTGCTGCAGGCCTACGGGATCCGGGCCACCCGGGCCTGCCCGGCCGGCACCGCCGGCGGCGCGCTCGCGGCGGCCGCCGAGATCGGGTACCCGGTGGTGCTCAAGACCGCAGAGCCGGGCATCGCCCACAAGTCCGACGCGGGCGGGGTGGTGCTCGGCATCGGCGATCCGGCCGCGCTGGCCGCCGCCTACGCCGGCCTGGCCAGCCGGCTCGGGCCGCGGGTGCTGGTCTGCGAGACCGCCGGCCCGGGCACCGAGCTCGCCCTCGGCATCACCCGCGACCCCGACCTCGGGCCGCTGGTGGTGCTCGGGGCCGGCGGCCTGCTGGTCGAGTTCCTGGCCGACCGGGCCGTGGCGCTGCCGCCGGTCGACGCCCCGCAGGCGTTGCGCATGCTGGGCCGCTTGCGGGTGGCCGGGCTGCTGGCCGGGGTGCGCGGGCAGCCGCCCGCGGACACCGCGGCCGTCGCCGGGGCGGTCGTCGCGGTTTCGGCGATCGCCCGTGAACTCGGCGACGAGCTGGAGGCGCTCGACATCAACCCGCTGATCTGCGGCCCGGCCGGCGCGGTCGCCGTGGACGCGCTGGCGGTCCGCCGCTGACAGATCACCTGTGGACGGCGGCCAGCATCGCGGCATAAGAGCGGACGAGGGCGGCGCGCATGGGCGGCAGCAGCGGGCTGTCCATCAGCCGGCCCTCGATCACCCACTGGTCGACCAGGTCCATCGCCCGCGCCCGGTACTCCGCGGCGGGCCGCAGCGCCGCCTCGTCGATGCCGAAGGTGAACGCGTACAGGCGGGCCAGCGCGTCCACCAGCGGCCTGGCGTCGCCGTCCTCCCCGCGCTGGTGGACGCGGTGCACCCGCCACCACTCCACCTCCAGCTCGGCGGCGCGGGCCGGGTCGGCGGGCTCACCGTGGGTCAGGCGCAGCAGGGCGTAGAAGCGGCGCATGCAGCGGCGGGCGCCCGCCGGGTCGTTCCTGGTCGGGGGCGGCGCCCAGAGCTGGTTGGCCCGCAGCACCAGCCAGGCCCCGTGCACGGTCCTGATCCAGTCCATGCCGAACGCGGTGCGCACCACCAGCACGGACAGCGCCAGGAAGCGGGCCCACTGGCGGCGGTAGTAGGCGATCCACACGGCCGCCTCCAGGTTGCCCACCCGGATCGGGCTGAACGAGCGCAGCCGGCTGGGCGCCGGGCCGCCAACCCAGGACCGGGCGCTCCAGGCGCTCCGGGTGTTCTCCGCGCTGCCGGCGCCCCGGGAACCATCCGCCCGGAACCGGCCGCCTTGGTGGCCGTTCGCTTGCACCTGCCCAGCGGCTTCCGTCTCGCCACTCACCGCGACTCCCCCCAACCCGCCCCGTGCCTGTAGCCGGGGTGATGTCTTTTCCCGGTGATGTCAGAGCCTAGGGCATGCCTTTGCCACGCCATGGGGCATCCTCGTTCCGCGGCCGGGCCGGGTCAAGCCGGACGCCCCGGGCCCATTCCCGGGGATACGGCGCCCGGGCCCATCGCCCGGATACGGTACTCGGGCCATCCCCGCATGCGGCGGTCGGGCCATCCCCGATACGGCGGTCGGGCCATCCCGGATGCGGCGCTCGGGCCATCCCGGATGCGGCGCTCGGGCCATCCCCGGATCGGCGGTCGGGCCCATCCCCGACAGGGCGCTCCGAACCCATTCCCCCGGGACGCTCCGAACCCATTCCCCCGGGACGCTCAGAACAGAACGTACAGCTTGCGGATCGTCTCGTGAATCTGCCAGTTTCCCCGCCAGCCGCGGGGAAAGACGGCGGCGTCGCCGGGGCCGATGTCCTGCGGCTGGCCGCCGTCGGGGGTGACGGTCATCCGCCCGGACAGGATGTACACCGCCTCGTTGGTTTCCAGGGTCCAGTGGGATGGCCCCGGCGTGCACTCCCACACTCCGGCCTCCTGATCGCCGTCGGCCCACAAGGTCTTGCCGGTGGTCTGCATCGGCTCCCCGGTGGCCTCGGCCAGCGGGCCCCAGTCCTCCAGGTCCGCGGCGATCGCCGCGGCGGCCAGGAACGGGGTGGCCGCGGTCGTGTCGGTCATGGCTGGTGCACCGTCCTTGTCAGGAAATGGTCAGCTTGCCTGGCGCCTGCTGCGGCGCCTGCTCCGGGAACGGCAAGGCGATCGGATCCGCGGCCAGCCGGCTGCGGCCGGAGTCATCGAACCGGTCCAGGCCGAGGGAGGCCGCGTCCACGACCTCGGAGGCGCCGGTGAGCGCCAGGTCGGCGGCCACCCGGGCGACAGCGGGCCCCCACATCATGCCCGCGCCGCCGGCGCACGCGACGGTGACCCCGGCCAGCGGGCCGTCCTGGCCGATGGCCGGGCCGATGATCGGCAGGTGATCGGGGGTGTAGTCGATCGTCGCCGCCCAGGTCCGGCGCAGCCCGAGCCGGGCGGTGACCGGTACCAGCTCGGCGAGCCGCTTCCGCATGCGGGCCAGGTAGGCCTCGTCGACCGAGACGTTCTCGCCCGGCCGCTCGTCAGGGTTGCTCATCCCGAACAGCAGCCCGTTTTCCTCGGGGCGCCAGTACAGGCCGGCCGCCAGGTCGAAGACCATGGGCACCCGGGCGGGGTGCAGGTCCGGGTGCGGCTCGGTGACGGCGACCTGGTGGCGGACCCCGCCCGCCGGGACCCTGATCCCGGCCAGCCCGCCCACCTCGGCCAGCTTCGGCCCGCCGGTGAGGACGACCAGGGGCGCGCTGATCCGCCCGGCGCTGGTTTCCACCCCGGCGGCCGTCCCGCCCGCCACGACCAGGCCGGTGAACCTGACCCGCTCGCACACCCGCACGCCGTTGACGGCCAGCGCGACCGCGTACGCGGTGACGTTGCGCGGCGGGTTGATGTAGCCGTCCTCGGCGCAGAACGTGCCACCGAGGGTCCTGCCCGGCGCGAGGGTGGGGTTGGCCGCGTCCACCTCGGCCGGGCCGAGCCACCGCACCGGGACCCCGAGCGAGGACTGCATGACCATCCGCTCCCTGGCCGCGGCCACCTCGTCGTCGGTGAAGCAGGGCAGCAGGTAGCCCTGCTGGACGAAACCGGAGTCGATGCCAAGCTCGTCCTGCTGGCCCAGGTAGAAGCGGCGCGACCACTGGCCGAGGCGCACCGCGGCGGGCGTGCCGCCCTGCATGCGGACCACACCGGCGGCCCGGCTGCTCGCGCCCTGGCCGAGCACGCCCTTCTCCAGCAGCACCACCCGGTCCAGGCCCACGCGCCGCAGGAAGTAGGCGCACCACCCGCCGATGGTCCCGCCCCCGACGACGACCGCGTCGGCGCGGTCCGGATGGCCGGGCGAGGGCATTGGCACGAGCCCGATGCTGACATAAACTGAACATTCAGTCAAGCCTGCGGTAACCTCAACCGGTTCCGCTGAGCACCGGCCAGGCCGGGCATCGGGAAGCTGTGCCGAAGGGTCGGCAGGACAGCCCTTGGCGCACACATTCCGCCGACTTCACGAGGATGAGGAGCGCGATGTACGGGCTGACAGAAGAGGACCTCGACATCCAGAAGCGGGCCCGCGTCTTCGCCGACGAGCTGATCCCGCACGAGGAAGCGGCCGAGCTCGCGGGCGGCGAGCTGCCCCCCGGCCTGGCCGCCGCCCACGCCGCCCGGGCCCGCGAGCTGGGGCTGTGCGCCACGAACATGCCCACGGAGCTGGGCGGCGGCGGGCACACCACCCTGCAGCAGGTGCTGGTCCAGGAGCAGGTCGGGCGGGTGACCAACGCGCTCGCCTGGGCGGCGTCCACTCCCCCGTCCTGGCTGCCGGCCGTGGCCACGCCCGACCAGACCGAGCGGTACCTCCTGCCCGCGGTCCGCGGTGAGCGGGAGGAGTGCTACGCGATCACCGAGGAGAACGCGGGGTCCGACGTGGCCGCGATCGAGGCGACCGCCCGCCGGGACGGCGACCACTACCTCCTCAACGGCGTCAAGTGGCACGTGACCTCGTTCAACACGGCCGACTTCACCTTCTTCCAGGCGAAGCTGGACGGCGGGCCGCACGACGGCGAGCACGTCATGTTCTTCGTCGACCTGCCGAGCCCGGGCGTCAGCGTGGTCCGCACCCCCGCGTACTCGCACACGATCAGCCACCACCACCCGATCGTCGCCTTCACCGACGTCCGGGTGCCAGCCGCCAACCTGGTCGGCGCGGAG
>Ga0318534_10000723_pt1 | contig 11914 bp, 10 predicted proteins | sample GRESIP117b4f26_FD_202502 | JGI IMG/M metagenome (GOLD analysis project Ga0318534, IMG submission 202502) | Tropical soil microbial communities from Luquillo Experimental Forest, Puerto Rico - GRE.SIPMG.117b4f26 | ecosystem: Environmental > Terrestrial > Soil > Tropical forest > Bulk soil...
GACGAGCCCGCGCTGGAACAGGCCGTGGCGCGGATGCAAGCCGAGGGGTTCGACGCGCACGGCGTGATGTGCGACGTCCGGCATCTCGAGGAGATGGTTCATCTCGCGGACGAGGCATTCCGCCTGCTCGGCCAAGTCGACGTCCTATTCAGCAATGCCGGCATCGCTGTCGCTGGCCCGCTGGCGCAAATGTCGCACGACGACTGGCGCTGGGTCATCGATATCGACCTGTGGGGCTCGATCCATGCCGTCGAGGCGTTCGTGCCCAGGCTGCTCGAGCAGGGCGCGGGCGGCCACATCGCCTTCACCGCGTCGTTCGCCGGACTGGTACCCAACGCCGGCCTCGGAGCGTACGGCGTTGCCAAGTATGGCGTTGTCGGCCTGGCGGAAACGTTGGCCCGCGAGGTCAAGGACAACGGCATCGGGGTGTCGGTGCTCTGCCCGATGGTCGTCGAGACAAAGCTGATGTCCAACTCCGAACGTATCCGCGGCGCGGACTACGGGTTCGCGTCGACGCCCGACGTGACGGGGGGGCTCGGTCCGCTCCCGGCGCAAGACCAAAGTTTGGGGGTCGACGACGTGGCCCGGCTTACCGCCGACGCGATTCTCGCCAACCGGCTCTACATCCTGCCGCACGAGGCGGCCCGAGCCTCGGTCCGCCGCAGGTTCGAGCGCATTGACCGCACGTTCGACGACCAGGCCGCCGAGGGTTGGCGCCACTAACCGGACGGCCCGAGCCGGTAATCGCCCGTCTGCGGGTCGTGATACCAGCCGCCCGCGGCATGGGTGCCACCGTCGACATGCAGCGTCTGCCCGGTCAGGTAGGCCGACATCTCAGACGCCAGAAATACTGCGACACTGGCAATCTCGTCGACATGGCCGGGGCGGCCCAGCGGCACGATGTTGCCCATGCCGTTCACCGCCCCATCGCCGGCCAGCCGAGCCAGCCCCTCGGTGAGCGTGATATCGGGCGCTATTGCGTTGACCCGTATGGAGTGGGGCGCCAGTTCCAGCGCCGCGGTCTTGGTGTAGTTGATGACACCCGCCTTCGCAGCGGCGTACGCCGCATAGCCCGGTGCGGCGCGTACGCCTTCGATCGACGTCACCGAGATGACGCTGCCGGGAAGGCCTGCAGACACCAGTTGCCGAGCGATCCGCTGGGTGCACAGCAGCACGTGCCGCAGGTTGGCCTTATATAAGGCGTCCCAACCGTTTTCGCTGGTGTCCAGCAGCGGCGAGGAGAACACGCCGCCGGCGTTGTTCACCAGGATCGTCGCCGGCCCGAGTTCGGCGGTGGTGCGTTGCAGCGCGGCGTCCACCTGACCGCCGTCGCGGACGTCGGTCACGATTCCCAGCGCACCAATGGATTCCGCGGCCAGCGCGCAAGTCTCCGGGTCGCGCTCCCAGATCGCGACCCTGGCACCGAATGCGGCCAGCCCGGCGGCGACGCCGCGGCCGATACCCGAGCCGGCGCCGGTCACCACCGCCACGCGATCGGTGAGCAGAATGTTCGACGGATCGATTGCCATCAATTACCTCCGCAATTACCTCGCGCGCAACTCAGGCGGGTGTCCGGCCGATGATTCCGTCGGCTTCCAGGTCTGCGATCTCTGAGGGAGTCAGGCCCAACTCGGCCAGCAAATCATGGTTGTGCTGCCCAAGGGCAGGTGCGGGAGTGGTGTGAAACGGCCCGGCCCAGCCGGAGAAGCCCATCGGCACGGTGCTGAGCCTAGCCCGGCCGTTAACGGGGTGTTCGACCTCCTCGAAGAAGCCGCGAAACGCCAGCTGATCCAGCTCCGTTTGACGATGGGGCTGCATGACCTTGGCCACCGGCACGCCGGCATCCCAAAGGGTTGCGACGATGTCGTCTCCGCTGCGGCGCTCACACCAGGCGGCCAGCCGGTCGTCGATCAGGTCGTGCCGTGCGCGCCGGCCGGCGGCGGCCGACAGCGCGGAATCCATTGCCCACGAAGGCGACCCGAGCGCGTCGCGCAATCGTATCCACTGGTCGTCGGTCGCCACCGCGACGGCGACCCAACAGTCGAGTCGGCCGAATTCGTCGGTGTCCGCGGTGCGGTAGAGGTTCTGCGGCGCCGCCGTGGGTCCCCGATTGCCGGTGCGTTCCAACAGCGCGCCGTATGCGGTGTACTCGATGATCTGTTCGGCGGAGATGCTGAGCGCGGCATCGACCATTGCCGCCTCGACCAGCACACCCTCCCCCGTGCGGCGACGGTGCTCCAAAGCCAGCAGCAGGGCATTGAGCGCATGCACGCCCGCGTTGGGGTCACCGATCGTATACGGCTCATACGGAGGGCGGTCGGGATAGCCGGTCAGCCAACTCAGGCCGGACGCCGCCTCGATCGCATATGCGAACGCCGGATTGTCGCGCCACGGCCCGTCGAGTCCGAACCCGGGCATTCGCAGCATGACCGCGTCCGGTCGAACCTCTTGCACGGCCGCAAAATCCAGCCCGATCTGTCCCAGCACCCGGGGTGTGAAGTTTTCCACGATCACATCGCAGGTGGCGATGAGCCGACGCAATACGTCGCGCCCGCGCGGGCCCCGCAGGTCCAGCGCCAGTCCCTTTTTGTTGGTGTTCAGCGCCGCGAAAATCGGTGATTTCTCCCACCACTGCTCTTCGGTGACGGGTATACCGGCGATCAGTCGGGTGCCGTCGGGCCGGCGCGTCGATTCCACATGGATGACCTCCGCGCCGAGCATGGCCATGAAATGAGTGCAGCAGGGACCCGCCCAGAAGGTCGTCATGTCCAGCACGCGAAGCCCGGTGAACGGCAGCCGGTTTGCCGGGGCAGAGGTGGTCGGCGCGCGCCGCGGCGGCACGCTTGCGGCCCGGTAACGGGCGGTGTGTTCACCGAGCCGCGGCGCCGGGCCGGGCCGCCGAAGCCGCGCGGGCCGCATCCGGTAGGGGTGGCCCGGCTGGCGGAATCCGTCGCGAGGATTGCACACAAACGAACCCCGCTCCTGGAAGTGGTCCAGCGATGCGATGTTCGCGCCATTGGCGACCGGCGCGTTCGGAATCCGGAATGCCGTTGCGAGCTCGCGGATCTCGTCGGCCGGATTGGCCTCCACCCACGCGTAGATGTCTTCGGCGTGGATGTTGGCCTGTTCGGTGATGGTCAGTGGCGATTCTTCATCGATCCATTCCGGGTGGCCGACCATCGCGCACAGGTCGAACCACTGCTGCGCCGTCCCGCAGCCGAGGTCGACCAGACCGTCCTTCGCCTGCGCCACACCCGGCACGGTGAGCCGCCGGGCGTCTCGCCACGGCCGGCCCAGCATTTCGAAGTAGGTGACCGGGTAGTAAGTCAGACAAAGGATCTGGGTCTCCAGCATCGACAGGTCGATGAGTTCTCCTTGCTCTCCCGAGCCGCCGCGGCCAAACCGCGACGCCAGAATCGCAACGCTCGCGTAGGCCCCGGCCATATACTCGCCGACCTGCCCGCCGATGTACACCGGTGCTCGTTCCGGCAGTCCGCGCCCAAGCCCGACGATCCCGCCAGACCAGGCCTGCAGGGTGAATTCGGTCGCCGCGCGATCCCGCCAGGGGCCCTCCAGGCCGAAGGGAGTGATCGAGGCGACGGTCAAGTGCGGATAGGCTCGATGGATCTCCGCGGGCCTGAAGTTCTGGTGCTCAGCCAGTTTCGAGCATCCCGACCACACCACCGCGTCCGCCGCGGCCAGCAGGCTGTGGACCAGCCCGATGTCTTCATCGACTTCGGGATCGGCGACCACGCTGTGTTTGGAGCCGGCCAGGAAACTGAACAGCGCGCCCTCGCCCCCCGGTGGGATCGGCGCACCCGAGGCCGACCAGCGCCGCAGCGGATCACCTTGCGACGGCTCGACTTTGATGACGGCGGCACCGCCGTCGGCGAGCAACTTGGTGCAGTAGGCGCCCGCTATTCCGGTCGATAAGTCAACAACCGTGTAGCCGGCCAGGGGTTCGCCCACTCACGCCTGCCACGCGGGGCTGGTGGTCAGAACTTCGGGGCCGTCGGCGGTGATGAGCACGGCTTCACGCCCGAATACCGCGCCGACTCCCTGCTCCCAGACATAGCCCGTCACAGCCAGCACGATTCCCGGCTCCAACCGCTCGTCGGCCGCGCTGCGAGGCAAATGCTGAGAAACGACGGGCGGGTCGAAGCCCATCCCCAGACCCCGGGCCACCGGCATGGGCGGCGCGGGCTCCCCCGCGGCTCCGTACGCGGCCAGCAGTCCGTCGGCTGTGGCGCCCGGCTGGCATGCGGCTATCAGTCCGGCCCACAAGGTTTCCCAGCGCCGGTAAAGGGGGGCGGCCCCGCCGGGCGCACCCGCGGGCCAAGTCCGTCCGACCTCGCCGATGTAACCACCGGCCAGCACCCCGGCTGAGAAGGCCACCAGGTCGCCGTCGTTCACCCGGCCGACGCCGTCGACGCGCCGCCACGGGTGATCGCGTGAAGTCACCCACGCGACATCCTGATTCGACGGGGTGCTCACCCCGCCGGCCGCCAGCGCCTCCAGCAGCACCCCGGCCAGCAGCTGAACGCTGACCCCGGGCCGCAGCTCGGAAACCGCCGCCGCCAGGCCCGACTCGGCCACCGCGATCGCCTCCCGCAGCGAAGCCACCTCTTCGGGGGTCTTGATGCGCCGGGCCGCCCGCATGGCGAGCTCCCCGTCGACGAGCTGGGCGTTGGGAAACGCCGTCGGCAGCAGGCGCGCGAAAGCCGGTGACAGCGCGTCGGTTCCGACGCGGCGCGCGGTAGACGCGCCGTCGATGCGCTGCAGCGCGGCCATGGTGTTCATCGGATTCCAGGAGATGCCGTACAGGTTCTCGTGTGGAATGTCGTCGGGAACACCTTCATCCCAGGTGCTGAGCAGGTGGACCGCGCCGGTCGCGCGCACCAGGACACAGGTCGGACCGAACGGCCGGGTCCCGGCCACCCACAGTTGCGGCGTCCCGGAGACGTAGCGGACGTTGGCCTGGCGGCCGAGGACCAGCACATCGAGATCGTGCGCCGCCATCTGCTGCAGCGCTCGCTGCCGGCGACCGGAGCGCAGTGCCCTATTGTCGGGCAGGACTTCAGTTGCCATAGGGGTCATAGGGGTAGTCGGTCAATTTCATCCAGCCATCGTCGGTGATCACCAAGACCTCTTCGCTGCGGTAGCCGCCGGTACCGTCCTCCCACACCACCGGCTCCAAAACCAGCACCATCCCCGGTTGCAGCACGAAGTTCTCATCGAACTCGTCCCCGAGATCGGTTCCGATCATGGGCATTTCGGCCGCGTTGACGCCGATGCCGTGGCCGAGGTAGAAGTGCGGCAGCCAGGGCCGGCCTCCGCCGTTGGCTTTGGTTGCGGCTCTTCCGAGATCGGCTGCGGTGACGCCGGCGCGGGCGACGTCCAGCACGGCGGTCATGATCTCGAACCATCTGTCGAACTGCGCCTGCTGGCGCGGCGACGGGTCCCGGCCGACGATCCAGGTGCGCCCGAAGTCCGAGCAGTAGCCGTGGTAGGTGATGCTGACGTCGGTCCACAGCACATCGCCTTCGGCGAGTTCGCGTTCGGTGCTCAGCAGCGGCAGCGCCAAATCGCCGTGCGTGGTCCACACTCCTTCGGCCTTGCTCGGCGGCATCACCTGCCAGATCGGTTCCAGCATGCTGGCCGTGGCCCCCAGTTCGAACGCTCGCCGCAAAAAGCTTGCGGACAGGTCGACCTGGCGGATGCCCGGGGCCAACGCCTTGTGGACGTCGATTATCGCCTCGTCGGTAATCCGGATGGCGGTGCGCATACACGACAATTCGTCCGGCGTTTTGATTGCCTTGGCGGCGCTCACAACCGCCGACGCGTCGACGGGAGCGCCGTTGGGGAACAAGAGCTTGCCCGCGCGCGACATGGCGCCGGTGCACTCGTCGACCGCGACCTTCACCCCGGCCGGAATCACGTCGGTCAGCAGCCGGGCGAAATTCTCTACGCCTTCGTCGAATTCGACGTAAACGGGCCCGTGCAGGTGATCGGCGGGCAGGCCCGACTCTAGCGACGCGCCTTCGCGGAACGGCAGGAACAGGTGCGGCCATTCGTCGTCGGCGATCACCACGGCCACCGGCCGCTCGACGTAGGACAGCCCGGCATCGCCGAGCGGCCAACTGGTCCCGGTGGCGTAGACGACCGCGTTGTTTCCCAGCAGGATCATCGCGTCGACGCCGCGCTCGGCCATCGCCGTGCGCAGGCGAGCCCCGGTCTCGCGACGCATGCGGGCGAGGTCGGGCGTTTCAGGGATCACCAGGCCCTTACCGGTCTTGGTGCCGAGTCGCGCGAGCGTTGTCATCTGGCCGCCACTACAGGCCCAGGAATTTCGTTATGTTGTCGCTGACGATCTTTACCGCGTCCGCCGGCCCCACGGCGTCGACGACGGCCGCCAGCGACTTCTCCGAGTAGCCGTAGGTGCTTTCGTTGTGGGGATAGTCGCTGGACCACATCACCTTGTCCACGCCGATCTTGTCGATCAGTTGCAGACCCAGGGGGTCGACCATGAACGACGCGCTCATGTGGTTGTCCCAGTAGTACCGGACGTCGTGCTGCAGCGGCCGGTTGAACATGTGCTGATAGGACGCGACCAGGTGCTCGGCGTCTTGCAGCGCCCACGGGACCCACGCGATGCCGCCTTCAAACCAACCGATCCGCAGGCCGGGGTGCCGATCGAGGATGCCGCCAAAGATGTACTTGGAGAACGTCTCCCGGAATCCGTCGATGTTGATCATCATCCCGACGACCACGCTGTTGAACTCGCACGGGCTTTTCGGCGGGGTTTCTCCGATGTGGTGCGCGACCGGCAGGCCGGAGGCTTCGATCTCGTCCCAGACGGCGCTCATGGAAGTACTCGCGTAGTCGATCGGGTTGCCGTCGTCATCCTTGCCGGGATTCAGCGGCATGAGGAATGTCTTGAGCCCCAACGATTTCAGCTCGTCCAGCGTTTGCCGGGTGCCTTGCGGATCCCACCAGTTGATCAGTCCGGCACCGTAAAAGTGACCTCCTGAGCGCTCCTGTAGCTCCGCGATGTACTCGTTGTAGATGCGGAATGCGAGTTCGCGAAGTTTCTTGTCCGGGTAGTGGAAAAGCGCCAGTACCGCGTTCGGGAACGCCAGCTCTTTGTCGACGCCGTCCTCACGCAGCTCCTGAATCCGGGCCTCGATGTTGGTGCTGGCCGCCCCTGGCAGGTCGTCGTATTGCATCAGCACCGCGCTGAAGTCGCCCGGCAGGAACGACTGGCCCTTGCGCCCGACTTGATAGGCGCCGTCCTCGTACCAAATCCGCGGCGCCTTTTCCTTGAGGTCGTCGGGGAAGCGTTCGTAGAAGATGTCGGCGGCCAATGAGATGTGGTTGTCGGCGGAGAAAACCACGGTCCCTTCCGGCAGGCCCACATTGGCGCCGCTGGCGTGCCCGCGGCGATCCTTCGGTGCGCCGAAGCCTTCCGGCGGGTAGAGCGTGCTGGTCTGAGTCGTCATCAGTGACCCTCCATTCGGATCGGCGATTTTTCTACAGTAGTTACCAGGTCACCGGCAGTTCGTAGACGCCGTAGGCGAGCCGGTCGTGTTTGAACGGAATGTCGGTGAGCGGTACGGCCAGCGCCAGCGTGGGTACGCGGCGGAACAGCGTGCGGTACACGATCTGCAACTCCGCGCGGGCCAGCTGCTGCCCCACGCACTGGTGTCTGCCGTAACCGAATGCGACGTTGCGATCCGCTCCCGAGCGGTGCAAGTACAGCCTGTCCGGCTCCGCGAAGGCGTCCGAATCCCAATTCGCAGGGGCCAAATCGATGATGATGCCCTCGCCGGCGCGGATGACCTCTCCCGCGATGGCGATGTCTTCGAGGGCCACGCGGCGCTGGCCGTTCTGGATGATGCTGAGGTAGCGCAACAGTTCTTCCACCGCGTTGGCGACGATCTTGGGATCGTCGGCGTCGCGGATAACGGCCAACTGGTCCGGATTTTCAAGCAGCGCAAGCACACCGAGCCCGATCATGTTCGATGTGGTCTCGTGCCCGGCGATCAGCAGTCCGGTGCCCAGCTGCGCGGCCTCTTTCACGCTGAGCTCCCCGGCTTTGACCCGCTCGGCGAGGTCGGATACGGCGTCTTCTGCCGGGTTTTCCATCTTGGCCTCGACCAGCTGGGCCAGGTACTTGTGCAGGCTCATCGCGCCCTTGACGGTGTCCTCACCGGTCGCATAGCGGGCGAGCCCGACGTTGGCGTGGTGCTGGAACATGTCGGCGTCTTCGTACGGCACCCCGAGCAGCTGGCTGATCACCAACGAGGGGACCGGCAGGGCGAGCGCGGTCACCACGTCGGCCGGCTGCGGCCCCGCCAGCATCGCTTCGATGTGGTCGTCGGTGATCTGCTGGATGGTCGGGCGCAACCCCTCCACGCGTTTGAACGTGAAGGGCTTCGACAGCATCCGCCTGAATCGGGTGTGCTCTTCGCCATCGGCGGTGAAGACCGAACGCGGACGCTTGTGCACGGTGGACAACATGCCCGCGTTCCAATGCGGAAACCCGGCCGTCCGGTCGTCGACGCTGACCCGGGAATCCGAAAACAGTTCCCGGACTTGCTCGAAGCCCGTAATGAGCCAGGGTGTGCTGCCGTCCCAGATTCGGACCCTGGACAGCGGCTTGGCAGCCGCGAGAGCCATGACATCCGGAGGCGGGGCGAATGGGCAGCCCGTGGCGCGGGCCATCGGGTACTCCGGGACACCGGAAATTGCCTCGGTCGTAGTACTCGTCAGTGTGTCCGACATCTTTCTCATTCCTCGATGCGAATGGCCAGTGCGGGGCAGGCCGCGGCCGCCCGGCGTGCGCCCTCGGCTTGCTCGGCCGAGGGATTCGGATTGAGCAAGACGACGACGCCGTCGTCGTCCCGCTGGTCGAACACCTCGGCCGCGTTCATTACGCAGTTCCCCGAAGATGCGCAAATGTTCTGGTCGACAGTCACTTTCATCTGTAGGCCCCTCACTCGTACGGCGTCACGGGCGCCAACCACAGGCCCACGATCGCGTCGATGAGGCCGGATGCGGCAGTGCGCCAAGAAGATTGGTGCAATGAGCCGCCCGCGGCAAGTGCGCGTTCACGATCGGCGCAGGTGTGCATCAGCAGGTTGCGGGCCATGATGTTGCGTTCGAAGTGCACCTCGGCCGGCAGGTCGGGCAGGCACCGGTTGATGCCGTCGACGACCTGCACCAGCGACGGCGAGCTGAGCGCACCCTTGACGATGATGTTGTAGTACGCGGGGTCGGTCATCGCCTGCGCCGCGAAGCGCGCGTACCAGGTGGGGTTGCCCAGCGCCGCCAGGTGATCGGTGAGCGGGCGCACCAGGCAGGCCACCCAGTCCCGCATTTCGGGGGAGCCACCCGATTTCAGCAGCCCGGCCACCATTTTTTCGCGTAGCTGTTCGACGGGCGCGCGGTGTTTCTGCTCGATGGCGCGCACCAGGTCGGCCTTGGTCCCGAAGTGGTAACCGACCGCGGCGTTGTTGCCCTGACCGGCGGCCTCGCTGACCTGCCTGTTCGACACCGCGAACATGCCGTGCTCGGCGTACAGCCGCTCGGCCGCGACCAGGATCGCCTCCTGGGTGGAGCTGGCCCGCTCTGTGCGAACCGTTCTGCCGGCTGTGGCGGTCATTCCGCTAGTCAACCGCGTGGAAGCTATTAAGTCAAGCGCTTGATTTAAAGGGGAACGGTTCGGTCAGCTCATACACTCCGATTGTGAGGACTCCGTCGGTTCGAGCTTCGCGCGACTCCCGGCTCATGCCTGGCATTCGCTTTATCGAGCCGGTGCCCCCGCGACGGGCGGAGGGCCTTGTGCGGCAGGTTTACCGGCAGGTGCGACGCGAGTTCGCGCTGCTTTGGGACCCGATGAGCGGCCGCTCGCCCTACTTGGTCTTCTCGCCCGTGCCGGAGCTGCTGGCGGCGGTGTGGAGCGCGCAGTACGAGACGATGCTGGTGGGGCGGGTGCCGCGGGCGGACAAAGAGTTGATCGCCGCCGCGATCTCCGCCCTCAACGCCTGCCCGTTCTGTGTTGACGCGCACTCCGCGTTGGCGCGTTCGGCCGGCGCTGACCCTCTGCCGCATCCCCTTTCCGAGGCGTCGCTGAACGCGATCACCGATCCCCGGCGCCGTGTCCTCGCGCGGTGGGCGCTGGCGACGCGGTCTCCGAAAAGTCCGCTGCTGGCCGATCCACCTTTCGAAGACGACGAGGCGGCGGAGATCATCGGTACGGCAGTCGCCTTCCACTTCATCAACCGCATCGTGTCGGTGTTCCTCGGCGACGAGGCCATCCTCCCTGGCGGGCGAGCCCACCGACTCGCGGAACGGCTCGTCGGTCTGTACGCACGCCCGGCGCTTCGCCGCCAACGGCAGCCCGGCTGCGCGCTCGAGCTCCTCGGCGGATTAACGCCTACCCTCGTGCCCGATCTCCGATGGGCGGCCCAGCGACCGCACATTGCCGCCGCCATGGCACAGCTGGACGACACCACCGCGCGCGCCGTGGATGCCGTTCTTCCTCAGGAGGTGAGGGCGCTGATCGCGAGCACGCTCGAGGGCTGGGATGGCTCTGATCCGGGCCTCTCGCGCGCTTGGACCCACGGGCTTGTCGCGGAGCTTGACGAGCGGCACCGACCGCTGGCGCAGCTCTGCCTCCTCGTCGCTCTCGCTCCTTATCAGGTCGACGAGGAGGACGTAACCGCGTTTCGTGCGCTCAGGTCAAGTGATCGCGAACTCGTCATCGCATGCTCTTGGGCGGCATACGCAGCCTCCAAACGGATCGGCCGATGGCTGGTGACGGAGGCGGGGTACTAGGGGGTCGGCCTGCCGCGACCCCTGTCATCACTCGCGTTTCTTGGATCTGATCGCCTTCCCCGCAACCGTTCCCCCGTCCACGGGCAGCACGGTTCCGGTGACGTAGCGCGATCTGTCGCTGGCGAAGTACAGCGCCGCCTCGGCGACGTCGTCGGGCGTTCCCTCGCGCTTAAGCGGACGATCGGCACGCATGGTCTCGCGGATCTCGGCCTCGTACCGCTCGAGCTGCTCGGCATCCATGTCCATCCCCGACGTCTTCACCAACCGCGCGGGTATGTTGCCCGGCGCGATGGCGTTGACCCGAATCTCATAGTGGGCCAACTCGATTGCCGAGGACTTGGTGAACTGGATTACCGCCGCCTTGGACGCGCGGTAGGTCATCACGCCGCCGCCCGCCTGGATTCCGCCGATCGAGGTCACGTTGATGATCGATCCCCCGCCGTGGGCGGCCATGTGCCGAGCTGCGTCTCGGGTCCCGGCCATCACGCCCAGGACGTTGACCGCCATGATGCGGTGGAAGTCGGCCAGGTCGTCGTCGAGCAATCGGCGATGCATCGTGCCCGATACGCCGGCGTTGTTGACCATCACGTGCAGACCACCGAACTTCTCGACGGCCGCAGCCACCAGCGCCGCCACCTGTTCGGGATCGGAGACGTCGGTTCGCTGGAAAAAGGCGTCCTGGCCCAGCGCCGTTGCCAGCTCCTCCCCTTTGTCGGTTTCGACATCGGCTATGACGACCCGCGCGCCCTCGGCTGCAAACTTCTCGACCGTGCCGCGGCCGATGCCCGAGGCCCCGCCGGTGACGATGGCTACCTTGCCTACCAGTTCGTTGACCACACGACGAGTTAATCGGCGCCGGCGGTGTTAAGTCAAGCAATTGATTTAAGGAGCACTGACGCCGTGAGTTTCGTATGACTACGGATTTCCAAGGGTTTGAGTGCCACGCGTGCAGGCCATACTGAATTCGCCCCGTTCATCGCGTACCTCGGGAGGACACCATCATGAAGGTCTTAGTTATCGGTGGCACAGGACTCATCGGCTCGCAGGTCATCGCCAATCTGACCGAGCTGGGACA
>Ga0318534_10000728_pt1 | contig 11899 bp, 7 predicted proteins | sample GRESIP117b4f26_FD_202502 | JGI IMG/M metagenome (GOLD analysis project Ga0318534, IMG submission 202502) | Tropical soil microbial communities from Luquillo Experimental Forest, Puerto Rico - GRE.SIPMG.117b4f26 | ecosystem: Environmental > Terrestrial > Soil > Tropical forest > Bulk soil...
TTGGCGACCGACCTCGGCGTGAAGCCGCGGGACACGATGCCGCGCACCTTGGTGTGCTCCGGCGGGTCGATGTTGAGCAGGATCACCCGCTGCATCTCGATCGCGTCCCGCTCGATGCCTTCCTGGAAGCGGATCAGCGCGGTGTTCTCCCAGCTGGAGTACAGCTCGCTGCGCCTGGAGATCTCCAGGATGTCGGCGTGCCTGGTGACCACCCAGTAGCCGTCGTCGTCGAAGCCCGCCGAACCACGGCGCTGGGCGTTCCACCAGACCGGCGCCGTGCGGCGCAGCTCGGCGAACTCCTCGGAAGGGACCCGGACGGCGTACAGATCCGGATCGGTGAAATCGAACCCCGCGGGGATGTCCGGTACGGCCACGGCTGCCTCCGGTCTGCCTCGAGAACGCGCCAAGAATTGAAACATGTTCTAATTGGATTAGAGTACATCGACTCCTCCAGGTGAACTAGAGCAGCCGAACACGTTCTATCGAGAGGGTGGTTCTCGTGGGGACCGCGGTGATCGTCGAGGCCGTGCGCACGCCGATAGGCAGGCGCGGCGGCACGCTCGCGGGTCTGCACGCCGCCGAGATCCTCGGCGCCGCGCAGACCGCGCTGCTGGAGCGGGCCGGCCTCGAGCCCGCGGCCGTCGAGCAGATCGCCGGCGGCTGCGTGACGCAGGCCGGCGAGCAGTCGAACAACATCACCCGCACCGCCTGGCTGCACGCGGGACTGCCGTACCAGACGGGCTGTCTGACGCTCGACGCACAGTGCGGCTCCGCGCAGCAAGCCGTCCACCTGATCGCCGGCCTCATCGCGGCCGACGCGATCAGCGCCGGCATCGGCTGCGGGGTGGAGGCCATGTCGCGGGTGCCGCTGCGCTCGAATGTCGGCAGCGGGGTCGGGTCGCCGCGGCCGGACACCTGGGGCATTGACATGCCGAACCAGTACGTCGCCGCGGAGCGGATAGCCAGCCATCGCGGCCTTGCGCGCGCGGATACCGACGCGTTCGGCCTCCGCTCGCAGACGCTGGCCCGGACCGCGTGGCACGAGGGACGTTTCGACAGGGAGATCGTGCCGGTGAAAGCGCCCAACGGCATGGTCGACCGGGACGAGGGCCTGCGCGAGACCAGCATGGACGCGCTGGCACGGCTGAAGCCGGTGGTGGAAGGCGGCCTGCACACGGCCGGCACGTCCTCGCAGATCTCCGACGGCGCGGCCGCCGTCCTGCTGGCCGACGCCGGCCGGGCGCGGTCGCTGGGCCTGCGGCCGCGGGCGCGGATCGTCGCGCAGTGCCTCATCGGCGCGGAGCCCTACTACCACCTGGACGGCCCGATCGCCGCGACGCGGCGGGTGCTCGCGGCCAGCGGGATGACGCTCGCGGACATCGACCTGTTCGAGGTCAACGAGGCATTCGCCTCCGTGGTCCTCTCCTGGCTGCGTGTCCTGGAGCCAGCCGAGGACCGCGTCAACGTCAACGGCGGGGCGATCGCGCTCGGCCACCCGGTGGGCGCCACCGGCGCCCGGCTGATCACCACCGCGCTGCACGAGCTCGAGCGGCGCGACGCCAGCACCGCCCTGATCACCATGTGCGCCGGCGGCGCCATGGCGACCGCCACCATCATCGAGCGGCTTTAAGGCAATCATTCCGAACGGAAGGTGGCGCCGCGGCCAGCGTCAGGGATGGCCCGCCGTGGCGGCGTGCGTAATGAGCAGTGAGTCCGGCGGGGCAAGGTCGACGCCATCGGGGTTGTTGAGGTAGCCGGGGGCGCTGCCGGGGACGCCGTCGTGGCCATACTGCCAGACGATCCGGTTGGTCTTGGTGTCGATCACGATCACGCGGTCGTTGTGATCGTCGTTGACCAGGATGTTGCCATTTGGAAGCGGCAGCGCGAGCGACGGATGGTTGAGCGCGGCCGCGCCGGCGGGCCGGAAGCGCCACAGCAGCCGCCCGGTGCGGCTGAAGATGACGATCTGGCCCGGATAGGAGTAGTCGGCGACGAGGTAGCGGCCCGGGCTCACCTCGTTGGTATCGGACGGGTAGCGGACGCCCGGCGGGTGCGTCGACCAGTACACGTGGCCGCGCAGGCTCATCTCGTCCACCCAGTCACCGAGGATCTCGGTGATGAGGTAATTCCCGTCGGTGAGCGGGAAGGCGCCGTTCGGCTGGGCGAACTGGCGCGGCGGGTCATGGCTGCACGCTATCGACGTGCTGCCCAGCTGGCGGGCGATGCCCCGGGCCGACAGCAGCAGGATCCGGCAGTTGAGAATGTCCGCCACTAGGATCTGGCCGCCGGGCAGCAGCATGGCGTCGTCCGGATGATAGTAATAGCCGGGCCTGAACCCTGGGATCCCCGGATGGCCGTACCGGCGGGTGATTCGGCCGGTTGCGATGTCGATGACCGAGATCGTCTGGTCCTCCTCCTGCGTGGCCACGATCGACCGGCCATCTGGGGAGACGAACGCGTCATCGGGGTGGCCGAACACCTGGCCGCGCCCGAGGGCGCCGGGCCCGGGGAACACCCAGCGGATCCGTCCGTACGGGTCGACCAGCAGCAGGCGCCGGTTGTTTTCGTCGGCGATCAGCACGTCCCCGGGCAGCGCCCGCGGATCCGACCCGGCTGCCAGGTACCCTGGGCCACTGGCAGGCAGCAGCGGGAACGCGGTGGCTGGCTGGGGCGGTGTGCTAAGCGAGGGCGAGGGCGAGGGCGAGGGTGACCGAAGGACCGGGGTGCTCGCAGCGCCCGCGACATGACCGGGCTGCGAATACGAGCTTGAGGTGGTGCAGCCGGCGAGGCCGGCCGTAACCACCGCGGCCAGCGCGGCCGCGGCGCGGCCAGGCCGCGCGGCGACCATGGCCGGCCGCGTCACGCGGAAGCCGCAAAGAGCCACCCACCGAGGTTAGCGGGCTTGCACAGTATTTGCGCCGTATACCAGCCCTTGGGCCAGCTAAGATCACGACAGTGACTCAGAGCGCGACGGCACGTCGCGCCGGGGCGTGGCGGCGTGCGTTCATGATTGTCGGCGTGCTCGCGCTCGGCATCGCGCCGAGCGCGTGCACCGCCTCCGGGCGCGCGGGTGACCACGCAGTTCACGCTATCCGCGCCAGCGCGACGGCGTCCCCGCAGCACCACCCCAGCGGCAGCCCCAGCGTCCAGCTGGTGGTCGAGGCGAGCGGAGACCTGCTGATCCATTCCGCGGTCTTTCACCGGGCGCTGGTCTTGGGCGGCGGCCACCACTACGACTTCGCTCCCATGTTCGCGCAGATCAGGCCCTATATCCAGGGCGCGGACCTGGCGCTGTGCCACGTCGAGACGCCGATGACCCCGGCTCGTCCTACCGGCTACCCGACCTTCAACACCCCGCCCGCCCTGGCCACCGCGATCCGCCAGACCGGGTGGCGTGCCTGCTCCACGGCCGGGACGCACTCCCTCGATCAGGGGCAGACCGGGGTCGATGACACCATCCGCGCGCTGGACCAGGCCGGGGTGGCGCACGCCGGCACCTTCTCCTCGGCAGCAGCGCAGAAAACGCCGCTGATCATGACCATCAAGGGGGTCCGGGTCGCGTTCCTCGCTTACACCGAGCTGACCAACGGCATCCCCTCGCCCCATCCGTGGTCGGTCAACCGGGCCAGCGCGGCGCAGATCCTGGCCGACGCGCACCGTGCCCGCCTGGACGGCGCCAAGGTCGTCATCGTCAACATCCACTGGGGCGATCAGTACGTCGCCCAGCCCAGCAGCTTCCAGCTCGCCCTCGCCGGCCAGCTCACCCGCTCCCCTGACATCACCGCTGTCGTCGGCCAGCACGTGCACATCGTCCAGCCCATTCGCATCCTCAACGGCAAGCTCGTGGTGTTCGGCGAGGGCAACCTGATCTCCAACCAGACCAGTGCCTGCTGCCCGGCCGCCTCCCAGGACGGGATGATCGTGCTGCTCACCATCACCGTGGACAGCCGCGGCGCGCGCGTCACGTTCGTTCGCTACGTGCCGGTCTGGGTCCGCCACCCGGACTACGTGGTGCTCCCGGCCGGCACCGCGTGGCGCACCGATCCCGCCCACGCCGCAGCCCTTCGCGCATCGTATGGGCGCACAGTCGCGGTGGTCGGCCGCGGCCCCCTCGTCCAGCCCATCCCCGCCCGCCTGTTATCAGCCGTAAGTAGGGGCCGTTCGTCTCGCGTCCTTAAGGCCTTCGGGTATGCCGACGACCGGCGTTGGGCCCTGCTAGCCGGGAATCTCGGCGGCATAGCTTGCCAACAGGAATTAGGAGCGAGGTTCTTGTGCGCCTCGGACCGCGAGGGGAAGTGCGATGTCGTCCGTGACTCACCCTGCGCGGGCATCCCACGGACGGCACCGGCGGCGCGGCTTGATGGGGAGGCTGCATCTCGCGCGCACGGCGCAGATTCATGGCCGCAGGGCGCTGGGAATGGCGTTCGTCATAGCCGCGGTCGCGGCCATATGCGCGCTGGCGGCCGTTGGCGCGTCCCACTCAGGCGGCGCCCTTCCCCCGTACATGAAGCAGCCGAACCCGTTCCTCCAGGGCCCGGCGCCAACCCCCAGCGCCACAGCGGCTCCCCTGCTGCCTGGATTGCTTCCCCTCCCTGTCCAGTCGTCCGGTATTGGCGTGGGTGATCTGCTGGGACCCGGCGAGTCGACGTCCCCGGCGCCGACCTCGCCGGCGCCGACGTCTTCGGTCCCGGCCTTCCCAGTCCCGGCCTCCCCGGCGCCGACGTCTTCGGCTCCGACGTCCCCTGCGCCAACAACCCCGGCGCCGACGTCGTCTCCGGTCCCGACCTCCCCGGTGCCGGAGTCTCCGGAGCCGACAACCTCGGTGCCGGCCTCTCCGATCCCGACGCCTCAGGCGCCGGACGCCCAGGTCCCGGAGTCTCCGGCTCCGACAACCCCGGCACCCGACACCCCGGCTCCGACAACTCCGGCGCCGGAAACGTCCTCGCCGCCAGCTTCTTCCGGTCCGCAGACGTTGCGGTGAAGCATTTGCCGGCAAGGGGGTGTGTGTTATGGGGCGCCACGACGGTTTCAGGCCAAGGCGCCGCGTCGATCCGGTGTTTTCCAGTAAGAGCCATCACCGCGGCCTGGTCGCGCTGTCGCTCATGCTGGCGCTGGGCGCCGGCCTGACGCTGAGCATCGTCCGCGCTCAGCAACTGGCGGTAGCGCTGCCGCGGCCGCCCGTGCACCACGCCGACGCCGCCTATCCCCGGCAGCTCGCCACCGAGATGACCGCCTGCGGGCAAAAGCAGGGGGCGCTGGTGTCGCCCGGGAAACGCGACATCCCCGTCATCGGAAGCGGAGTGTTCCGGCGGGTCGTGGAAGTGCGGCGGTCCGGCGATACGGCCTACGCGATCGACCCGTTCTCCGGGCGGACGGTCATGAACGGCCTGACGGCACAGGAAATGTCCGACACAAAGGGCTGCGATTACGCGATCGAACAGTTCGGCCAGGTGCCGCCGCGGACATTGCTGCTGACCTATGACGACGGGCCGAACTCGACCGGGACGCCGCAGCTGCTCGCCGCCCTTAATGCATACGGCGTGCGGGCCACATTCTTCGAAGTCGGCATGAATATTCTCCGTTCGCCGGGCACGCTCAAGCAAGTCATCGCGAGCGGCAACGTCGTGGCGAACCACACGCTCGACCACCCCGAAATCAACACACTCTCACCCGCCGCCGCCCGGCGAGAAATGCTGATGAATTACGATGTCATCGCCACAGCCGGCGGATATCACACCCTGCTGTACAGGACGCCGTACACCGGGAACAACCTCAGTGCCAATGTCTATTCGACATTGGTCAGTCAGCAACTGGGGTTCACCGAGGTCGGCTACACCCTCGACACCGCCGACTACACCTACCGGCCGGGCGCGCAGATCCCCCTCCCGCAGTTCGGCGGCCCGGGGCTGCCGGGCGAGGTCGTCGAAATGCACGACACCGGTGCCGCGACGGTGCGGCTGACAGAGCGCATCATCCAGAGGGCACAGGCGCTCGGGTACCGGTTCATGACCGTGGACGAGCTGCTCCGCCAGCAAACGGGGAGCGATCCGGTGTGGCGGGCACAGCCAGACCTCGATGACCGGATCGGCTACTGGCTGAGCTGGGCTGGCCAGGTGGGACTCAAGGACGCGGTGCCGGTGATCCTCAACGCCACGGCCGTCTTCGTGATCGTATTCGGGCTGATCTGGATCGGGCGGGCGCTGTATGAGGGGGTCAAGCAGAACCGGCGCACGCCCGCATGGCATCCCAGGCTCGTTTCGGTGCTGATCGCCGCCAAGGACGAGAAGGCCGTGATCCGGGCCACCATCGAGTCGGTATTCGCCTACTCCTACCCGTTTGACCTGCAGGTCGTGGTCGTCAACGACGGGTCCACGGACGGTGCCGGGGGCACCGCGGACGGGGCAGGCGGGACCAAGGCCATCCTGGACGAGCTCGCCGCTATCTATCGCTACCCGCCGCGCCAGCTCGAAGTCATTCACCTGGAACACAACGTCGGCAAGTCTGCCGCCTGGGACCTGGCTTTCAAGACCAGGATCCGCGGCGAGGTCTGCGTGGCATTCGATGCCGATACCGAGCTCGCCGGACCGGATACGATCCCCAATCTGGTCCGCCATTTCCGCGATCCCAGGATCGGCGCCGTGGCCGGCTATATCAAGGCGAGAAACACGGCCCGCCAGCCGTGGAAATGGGCACTGTGCCAGTTCCAGCAAGCCGAGTACAACATCGGCATCGGCATGATGCGGGTAGGCCAGGGCAGGCACGGCATCATGGTCGTCCCTGGCGCCTGCTCGGCCTGGCGGACATCGGCCATGCGGCGGATAGGCATGCCAGGCGACACCGTGGGCGAGGACGCCGACGCCGGGCTTGAATTGCGCGAAGCCGGGTTCATGGTTGTCCAGGACATCAAGGCCGTCGCGATAACGCAGATACCGGAGACCCTGAGGGGCCTGGCACGGCAGTGGCTGCGCTGGAGCTTCGGCATGGCGCAGAACATATGGAAGCACAAGCGGGTAATGGCGCAGCCTGGCCGCTATGGGGCGCTTACCTGGGTCTTGTGGTACGCGGTCATCAGCGTGCTGATACCGCTGGTGGTGCTGCCGGTGAGCTACATGACCATCGGGCTCGCGATAGCCACCGGGCGCTGGTCCAGTATCTTGTTCTACTTCGCCGTGTTCACCGGCTTCCGGCTGGTACAGAACCTGACCGCCATGGTGGTGCTGCGCGAATGGACCTGGGATCCGGTGACCGCCGTCTTCTACCGTTTCCTCAACGACCCGCTCCAGGTCTATCTGGCGTATCGCACTCTGTTCGCGGTGGTGACCGGACGGCTCATCGGCTGGAAGGGCACCCGGGTGACCAGGGCCCCGGCGATCGTGAATGAAACCCCGGTGCGAGCCGCATAGGGAGATAGGCGGATGCGCAGCGGAAGCCCGGCCCGCGCGAGGCTCATCCTGGCAAGCGCTATGGCGGTGGCGGCCGCCCTCGGCCTGTGCATGACCACAGCCTGCTCTGGGACCGGCCGGCCGGGTCCCGGCGATGGCCGCACAGCGCCGCCCGCGACGCCGCTCGTGCCCCGCGGCGCCGCTTGCGGTCAGCCCGCGCTGGCCGGGGCCAGCGGGGCGTGGCTGCCTGACTGGCTCGACGACCCCAGCCGGCCGAGCGTCATCCCCGAGCTGGCCCGGCGGCTGAGACTGCTGGACTTCTTCTGGCTGGGTCTTGGCGCGGGTCCTGAGAGCATCCTGCAGCGGCCGGACAACCCGGCCGCGTCGTCGCTGGGTACCGTGCTTCGCGCCGCCGGCACGGCGAACCCGTGCGTACTGCGGTTCGTCACCATCGCCGACCAGCGGACGCCCAAGGCCACGATGGCCCGTATCCTGCTCGATCCGGAAACCAGGTCGCGTGACGTCGCCGCGCTCGCGGCGACGACGGCCAGGTACCCGCAAGCCGACGGGCTGACCCTGGACTACGAGTACGCCCTGCCCGCCAGCCGCGGCGATCTGGATCTGTACGCCTCGGTGGCGGGCTGGCACGGCCTGACCGGCCAGCAGCAAGTCACCCGGATCAGGGACGGGTACACGGCGCTGGCGCGAGAACTGGCGCTGGCCATGCACCGCCAGCACCGGGCACTGCGGGTGGCGGTCAAGCCCCGCGTGACCGGCGGGAGCGACTTGTCCGATCCGGCGCCCCTGGTCTACGACTATGGCGAACTCGCGAAGTACGCCGACCAGATCGTGCTGATGGCGATCGACTTTCACTGGGCCGGGAGCGATCCCGGCCCGATCGCTCCGCTGGCCGACGTCGAGAACGCGCTGGCCCGGGTGCGGGCATACGGGGTCCCCGACGCGCGGCTGGCCGTTGAACTGGCGGCATACGGCTACGACTGGACAGTCGACGCGGCCGGGCACCGGGTCCCGGGAACCCAGGCGGCCAGCGTCACCGCCACCGGCATCGCCAGGGAGCGCTGGACGACGACCGGGAGCAGCGACGGGGAAACATCGTACGAGTACGCCTCGCCGGGGCACCGGCACGTGGTGTGGTTCGCCGGGTACGCCCTGAGATCCCGGGCCGTCAGCCTGGGGCGGCTCTACAGCGGCGTCGCGGGCATCGGCTGGGCCGCCGGCAACACCGATCCCGCGGGAGCCGCGCTCATCTCGCGGGCGCTGGGCGGCTAGAAAGCGGCTGGAAATCGGCGACGCCCGCCGGATGACAAAGGTCCCGCAGCCAAGGCCGACTGCCTCTTATGCCCGATAGAGACAGTAAGTAGCTTTCTCTGCGGAATCTTCAGGCCGTTCATCCGAGGGAGAATCATGAGAATCCTGGTACTGGGAGGCGATGGCTACCTCGGGTGGCCGGCAGCACTCCACCTGTCCGCGTGCGGTCACAGCGTCGCGGTGGCGGACAATTTCGCCCACCGCCGTTTCGACCTGGAACTGGGCACCGGCAGCCTGGTCCCGATCGAGGAACTGCGCACGCGCCTGACTGCGTGGCGGGAACTCACAGGCGAGGTGATCACTCCCTACGTCGGCGATGTGACGGACTACGACTTCACCCATCAGATCATCGCCGGATTCCGCCCTGACGCGGTCGTTCACTTCGCCGAACAGTGCTCGTCGCCATTCTCGATGCTCGATCGCAAGCACGCCGTTTACACCCAGACGAACAACCTGGTCGGCACGCTCAACATCTTGTATGCGATCGCCCAGGTCAACCCGGACATCCACCTGGTGAAGCTGGGCAGCATGGGAGAATACGGATGGCCGAATATCGATGTCGAGGAAGGCTGGCTCGACGTCGAGCACAAGGGCCGGAAGGACCGGGTGCTCTTCCCGAAGCAGGGCTTCGATTTCTACCATCTCTCGAAGATCTACGACAGCCACAACATCGAATTCGCCTGCCGCTGCTGGAATCTGCGCGCGACCGACCTCAATCAGGGCATCGTCTACGGTCAGGAGACCGCCCAGACGGCCATGGACGACCGGCTCGCCACTCGCTTCGGTTATTGCGCTGTCTTCGGCACGGTAGTGAACCGGTTCACCATCCAGGCAGCGATCGGTCATCCGATCACCGTGTATGGCAGCGGCGGGCAGAACCGCCCCCTGATCAACCTCAGGGACACCGTGCGCTGCGTCCAGCTGGCGTGCGAGAACCCGGCGGACCCGGGCGAGTACCGGGTCTTCAACCAGATGACCGAGTCGATGGCGGTCATCAAGATCGCCGAGACGGTGGCCCGCTGCTGGCCAGGAGACGCTGTCATCGAAAGACTCGACAACCCGCGGGTAGAGACCGAGAACCGCTATTACAACGTGGTTCACACCGGCCTCGAGAAGCTCGGGCTCGAACCGCACCTCCTGTCAGAGGAGCTGATCTCCTCCTTGTTCGACATCACGAAGCGCTACGCCTGCCGCGTGCGGCCCGAACTGCTGCGGCCCGCTTACAACTGGCGCGAGGCGGCAGGCAGGGCCTGACAACGACTGTGGGTTATCTCCGGCGGGTTATCTCCGGCCGAAGGCCAGCCGGACCTCCGCTGCCAGCTGGCCGATGACCTGCTCGGCCAGGCCCGCGTCCACGGCCTGGACCATCAGCCGGATCGCGCGCTCGGTACCGCTCGCCCGGACCAGCACCCGCCCGTCCGCACCGAGCCGGGACTTCGCCCTGGAGACCGCGGCGGCGAGCCCCGACCCGGGCGGCAAGGCGTCACCTGGCACGTTGACCAGCAACTGAGGGTACTTCGGCATCATCTCGGCGGCGGCCGCCATCGTTATGCCGCGCCGGTTCACCGTGGCCAGCAGCTGCAGGCTGGTCAGCACGCCGTCGCCCGTCGTCGCGTGCTCGCCCATGATGATGTGCCCGGACTGCTCCCCGCCCAGCACGTACCCGCCGTCGCGCATGGCCGCGGACACGTACTTGTCCCCTACCGGGGTCTCGATCACGCGGATCCCGGCTCTGCGCATGGCCACGTGGAAGCCCTGGTTCGACATCGCGGTGACCACGACCGTGTCGCGGGCCAGCCTGCCCGCCTCTTTCAGCTCGGTCGCGAGCACGGTCAGGATCTGATCGCCGTCAAGCGGCCGACCGGCCGCGTCGACGGCCAGGCACCGGTCGGCGTCGCCGTCGTAGGCGACGCCGGCGTCCGCGTCGTGCTCCACGACCGCCGCGGCCAGCGCGCTCAGTTTGGTGGAGCCGCAGCCGTCGTTGATGTTCAGCCCGTCGGGCTCGGCTCCGATCGCGATGACCTCCGCGCCCGCCCGGCGCAGCGCCCGCGGCGCGATGCGGTGCGCCGCCCCGTGCGCGCAGTCGGCCACCACCCGCAGCCCGGCCAGCGGCGGCAAGCGCCGCCCGGGAACGGCCGGCAGCGACGACAGCAGGTAGCCGAGGTACCGATCTTGCTCCGCGCCGGCGTCGGTGATCCTGCCGAATACGGTGTCTGGCCGGGAGGACCGCGCCGACTTCAGCTGGGCTTCGATCTGCCTCTCCACGGCGTCCGGCAGCTTGGCGCCGCCGGGGCCGAAGAACTTGATCCCGTTGTCGGTGGCCGGGTTGTGGCTGGCCGAGATGACCACGCCGAAGGCGGCGCCGAGGGCCTGGGTCAGGTAGGCAACTCCTGGCGTCGGGATGACACCGAGCCGGAGGACATCGACGCCCGAGCTGGCCAGGCCGGCCACCACCGCTGCCTCGAGGAAGTCACCGGAGACACGCGGATCGCGGCCCACCACCGCGACCGGGGTGCCGGGCCTGCCGCCGCCGGATCCGCCGAGAACGGCCGCCGCGGCCACGCTCAGGTCCAGGGCCAGAGCGGCGGTCACGTCGCGGCCGGCGACACCGCGAACACCATCGGTCCGGAACAGACGTCCGCGTCCGCTAAGTTCACCCATGCCGCTCTCGCCCTCATGCCGCCCCTCTTCTCCGGGAAACCAGTGCCATGAGACCGCGGCACTCCGGCCCGAAGGTAGAGGTAAAAGTCCCGGCGGCGGCTCACTCTTGTCCTTGCACGGACAGCGCGCTCCGCTGTCACGGGTGCTGGCTGCTCACCGCTTGTGCGTGACCGCGAACGTGAACACCCCGGCGCCTGGGTCTACTCCAGCCAGGTCACCGCCCCGGGCGGCAGCGCGGGATGGCACGCCTGCCTCACCGCACTCGCCCAGACTCCACCTCCGGCACTTGGGCGGGTTAGCCTGCTCTGGTGGTGGGCGGTCCGTGGCTGTGCAGGATCTGGCCGGCGGGGCTGCGGGCTTGGGTGGTGCCGTCGGGGTGCAGGATCAGGGTCCAGCCGAGCCGGTGAATACAGACCTGGTGGTGATACGAACACAGCAGCACCAGGTCTTTGAGCCTGGTCTTGCCGCCGTGCGCGCGGTGGGTGATGTGGTGCACCTGGCAGCCGGCCGGGGGCTTGTCGCAGCCG
>Ga0318534_10000729_pt1 | contig 11891 bp, 11 predicted proteins | sample GRESIP117b4f26_FD_202502 | JGI IMG/M metagenome (GOLD analysis project Ga0318534, IMG submission 202502) | Tropical soil microbial communities from Luquillo Experimental Forest, Puerto Rico - GRE.SIPMG.117b4f26 | ecosystem: Environmental > Terrestrial > Soil > Tropical forest > Bulk soil...
CAACGACTTCGAGCCGGTATCGCTGATCGCCACCAACCCGCAGATCATCGTCGCGCGCAAAACCGTACCGGCAAAGGACTTGAAAGACCTGATCGCTTGGCTCAAGGCGAACGCCGCCACCGCGACGCAGGGGACCGCCGGCCCCGCGATGCAGGACCTCGTGGCCGGCCAGATCGACATCATGATCGACCAGGCCGCCAATTCCATACCGCAAGTGCGTGCCGGGACGATCAAGGCCTACGCCGTGACCGACAAGGCCCGCCTGGCGGCGGCGCCCGACATTCCGACTGTGGACGAGGCAGGCGTGCCGGGGCTGCACATTGCGATCTGGCATGCGCTCTGGATGCCCAAGGGCACGCCGAAGGACATCATCGCCAAACTCAATGGCGCCGTTGTCGACGCCTTAGCCGATGCCGGCGTGCGCAAGCGGCTCGCCGATCTCGGCCAGGACATTCCGCCGCGCGAGGATCAAAATCCGCAGACACTCGCGGCCTACCACAAGGCCGAGATCGAGAAGTGGTGGCCGATCCTCAAGGCCGCGAACATCAAGGGAGAATAAATCCAGCTCGTCGTTGAGCATTTCAGGGAAGAACCATATGAAACTTCCCCGCCGAAATTTTCTCCATCTCGCAGCGGGCGCTGCCGCGCTTCCGGCGGCATCGCGGATCGCGCGGGCGCAAACTTATCCCACACGGCCGGTGCGCATCATTGTCGGTTTCCCGGCCGGGTTCGCGGCCGACACCGTTGCGCGCCTGATCGCTCAATCGCTGTCGGAATCGCTAGGGCAGCAATTTGTTGTAGAAAACCGACCGGGAGCCAGCAGCAACATCGCAACGGACGCGGTCGTGCGCGCGACGCCTGATGGCTATTCGCTCCTCCTGGTCACTCAGACGAATGCGACCAACGCGACGGTTTACGAGAACCTCGGTTTCAATTTCATTCGCGACATCGCGCCGGTCGCCGGCATTGGCACCAACCCCTTCGTCATGGTGGTCAGCCCGTCGGTTCCGGCAAAAACCGTCCCCGAGTTTATTGACTACGCCAAGGCCAATCCGGGTAAGGTCAACATGTCCTCGCCCGGGACTGGGTCCGCAGGCCACATCTTCGGCGAACTGTTCAAGATCATGACCGGCGTGCACATCGTTCACGTGCCATACCGGGCAAGTTTTATACCCGATCTGCTCGCCGGACAGGTGCAGGTTGGATTTCCTACAATAGGCGCGGTGATCGAGCACATCCGAACCGGCAAGTTGCGCGCGCTTGCGGTAACCGCGGCGACGCGCGTGGACGTACTGCCCGATATCCCTACCTTGGGCGAATTCGTGTCCGGCTACGAGGCGAGTGGCTGGATAGGCATCGGCGCGCCCAGGAGCACATCTGCCCAGATCATCGAAACTCTCAACAAGGCGATTAACGCCGCTCTCACCGATCCGAAGATGAGAGCGCGCCTGGCTGACTTGGGCTTTGCGCCGCTTGCAAACTCACCTGCCGAGTTCGGCAACTACATCGTCCAATATACCGAGAAGTGGGGCAAAGTGGTCCGGGCCGCGAACATCAAGGGAGAATAAATCCGGCTCGTCGTTTGGCATTTCAGGGAAGAACCGAGTAGATCATTCGAACCCGCGCAGGTCGTTTGTTGCAGTGCATGAGTCCGCTCAGGCACTCAGCGGACATAGTGATCCAGTCATAGGGGCTATCGACCATGATGAACCGACGCCAGTTCGTGGGCATGGGTGGCGCTGCGCTGTTCGCCCACGTTCCAAAAGCTCTCGCAGCGACCTACGATCTCCTTATTAAGGGCGGGCGCGTCATCGACCCCTCGGTTGGGCTCGATGCGGTACGTGACGTTGCGATTGCTGGCGGAAAGATCGTCGCAGTCGAGACCGACATCGCGGGCGACGCCCCCCAAACGATCGATGCGCGCGGCAAGATCGTTGCTCCAGGACTGATCGACATCCACACCCATGCCGGCCGTAGCAAGGAGGGCCCTGCGTTACTTTTGCAGGACGGCGTGACCGGCTGGGTCGATGCTGGCTCGGCCGGCGCGGACAACATCGATCAGATCGCCACCGTCGCGAGGTCAGGACCGCAAGTGGGCCGCGCCCTGGTGAACATTGCACGCACTGGCGTCATCTCTCCCAGCGGCGAGCTGCACGACATGAACGTCGCCAACGTTGCTTTGGCGCAAGGGGCGATCGCGCGCCATCGTGATGTTGTCGTCGGCGTCAAGGCGCGGTTGTCGGAAAACGTGGCCGACGCCAACGATCTCGAAGCGCTGCGGCGCGCTCAAGAGGCGGCCGCCCCCTTCAATCTTCCGGTGATGATCCACATCGGCCAATCGTTTTCGCCGATGCGCGCCATCCTCCCGCTGCTCAAGCGCGGCGACATCGTCACCCACATGTACGCGCCGGCGCCGAACGGCATCCTCGACGAAAAGGGCCGACTGTTCCCGGACGTGGCAGCCGCGCGCCGACGCGGCGTCATTTTCGATTTCGGCAACGGGGTTCTCGATCATTTCGACTGGGCCACCGTGGAGCGTGCGACGAAGCAGGGCTTTTGGCCCGATACCATCTCCACGGATTGGAACGTGATGTCGAAGACCACGGGCGTCATCGACTTCCCGAACGTCATGTCGAAGTTCATCATGTTCGGCATGCCGCTCGGCCAGATCATCGCGTGTGCGACCGTCAACGCTGCGCGCGTGTTCCCGTCTTTCGATGACCGCGGTACGCTCAACGTGGGCGCGCCGGCCGACGTGGCAATCATGGAACTGCGGGACGGGACCTTCGAATTCCTCGACAACTACAAGGGCACGCGCACGGGCCGCCAGCGGCTATTCCCGGCCGGGACCGTGCTGGCGGGCAAGCAGGTGCAGCGCGCTTAGCCCATAGTACATCCGTGCGCGATCAGAGCTTGGTCGACGCACGCGACAGAAGCTTCCAGTCCGCACCCTGTTTTTGCCAGTTCATCAGGATGTGGAGATTGGTGTTGCTTTTCTTGCCGTCGGCAACGGACTGGCTTTCGCCCACCCAGTGGAACCGCACGATCGCGGCGGGCCCGACCACACGAATTTGCGGGTCCAGGTATTCCAGCGACAGAAACTTCGATTTTCCGTTGGTGGCGTTGGCGATGAAGGTCGCCTTGTCCTCGACACGGCCATCGGAGTGGCTGTAGCTGAGTTCCGCCGCGCAGAGCGCGTCGAATGCTTTGGCGTCGGCCGCGATCTGGGCCAGGCGGAACGCCTCCACGCGCTTCTTCACCGCGTCCTCATCCGCCGAAGTCGCCAAGGCCGGGACGACGCCCAGAAGTCCGACGGCAAGCGCGGGCAGAACCAGGTGACGACGATCGATGTTCATTGTTTCCTCCGTTTTTCATGTTTCGAACTCAGCCTTTGTCGTCAGGCTATTGTCTCGTCCGAAGCGGTCACGCGCGATTCACTCCGGCGCGGACCAAGACGTGACGTCCCCTACGTTAGTAGGGGTTCGACGAAGCTGCTAGTGGGCTTCGCTGGGGTTGCCCTTTGGCAAACCATAACGGCTATCTCTGCGGCCGAGAGGAGCAGGCCGCGCCCCGCTCGCCGCGAGATCAGCCGAGAAATCGAGCCAACGCCGAGAGCAAGGCGGTTACGCCCATCAGTCCCGCCGCCCAAAAATTCCATCTATTCATTCTTTGCAGCGCTTTGGATAATTCGGTTACCGTCTCCGATTCGTCTGCGCCCGCCTTGATGCTGGGCAAGCGGCACATTGCGGATGCGAACCAGAATATTGCAGAACCACACGCCGCGATAATCACTGCGATCTGAATGAACGATCTCATCATCGCCCCTCATGGTTCAGGATGGAGCGCGATTATACCGCCAATCCGAACGATCGCACGGTCACGTCCGTCTTCGGCACGCGGGCGTGTCGTGTCGGGCAACGCGGTCGAGTTTGTCTAGCGCACTGGCCTGGCGCCGGGCGGGCAGACGATAACGTCAAATCCCGAAGGCAAGCCCGACCATGTGCGCCCGGGGCGCGGTACACATCCGGCCGGCACGGGATTACAGCCGACAACGGTACATGCAATTTGCGGACGAGGCTGCGCCTTAGCGCTTCGCCGCGGGTGCGATTTGGCGTTGACGGCCGTCGAAACGAGAGCGGCGATCATGGCGATGATGAGTGACTTGATCATTGGCTCGGCGTCAGCGACAAGTAAGATTTCAAGATCGCCGCCAAAGACAGATTGCCGGCGAGAGGCTTGTGAGAGCCCGGTGCGCGCGCGTTCGACGACCCTGCACGGTCAGACCGAGTGACAGCCCTTTCATTCGATCGGCCCATATTGGTGCGCGAAGCGCACGACGAGATAACGGAAGAAGCGGTCGGTCACCAATCCGAGCGCGCCGAGGCACACGATCCCGATGAAGATCTTGTCGGTCGCCATCCATAGGCGCGAGTTGAAGATCAGGTAACCGAGACCGGAATCAGCCGCGATCATCTCCGCCGCGACCACTGTTGCAAAAGAGTTGCCCATCGCGAGGCGCATGCCGGTCAAAATGAACGGCAGCGTTGCCGGCAGCGTCACGTGCAGGAAGCTTTTGAACGGCGTGGCGCCAAGGCAGGCGGCGGCGCGCAGTTTGTTGGGCGCAATATGCGCAACCCCGACCATGGTGTTGATCAATACGATGAAGATGGTCGTGTAAACGATGATCAGGACTTTCGAGATCTCGCCGATGCCGAACCACAGCACGACCGGGGTGAGCCAGGCGAGCGACGGCACGAAGCGGAAAAACTGCGCATAAGGATCGAAAATCGCGCGCACGACGGGAACGGAACCCATGATGAGGCCGGCAGGCGCGGCGATGGCGCTGCCGATCAGAAAACCCGTCAGGATGCGTTGCAGACTGATGCCGATGTGCTCGAACAGCTCACCGCTCGCAATCATCTCCTCTCCGGTTGCGAGCACCAACAGCGGCCCGGGAAAGAACTGTGGCTTGAAGAAGCTCTTCGCAACGACATGCCACAGCACGATCATGCCGACGATGGAGGCGATGTAGATGAGGTGTTCGCCTTTGATCTTGCCCGCAAGGTCTAGGAAGCGCAGCCACCCTAGCGCTGCCGGTGCAAGGTGCTGCCGCAGAGGTCTTACCTCGGTCATGACACGTCCGCCTGTTCGCTCTCGATTATCGTATTGATGTGCTCCCACATCTCGCCGAACCCGGGACTGCCGCGCCGGCGCGGTCTTGGGAGGTCTACCGGCACGATCGCGCCGACCTGCGCGCCCGGTCCGCTGGTCATGACGCCGACGCGGTCTGCGAGCAGCACGGCTTCGGCAATGTCATGGGTAATGAACACGATGGTTTTGCCGGTCTTGCGCCAGATCTCCACGAGCTCATCCTGGAGCCGTCCGCGGGTCTGCGCGTCGAGGGCGCCGAACGGCTCGTCCATCAGCAGGATTTTCGGATCGGTCGCAAGCACGCGCGCGATCTGCACGCGCTGCTTCATGCCGCCCGAGAGCTCGCCCGGATACTTGCTCTCCTGCCCATCGAGGTGCACGAGATGCAGATATTCGCGGGCGACGGCATGGCGCTTGTGCTTGGGGACGCCGCGCATGCGCAGGCCGAAAGCCACGTTGTCGATGGTGCGCAGCCAAGTAAAGAGCGAATCATCGCCTTGAAAGACCACGGTGCGGTCCGCCCCGGGCCGCTCGATCGGCCGTCCGGCAAGGGTCAGCACGCCCGCGGTGGGCTGCAGGAAGCCCGCCATGAGGTTGAGCACAGTCGTCTTTCCGCAGCCGCTCGGTCCCAGGAGACAGAAGAACTCGCCCTCCACGAGGCCGAGGTTCAAGCGCGACAGAACCGGCAGCGATTGGATGCCCCGCCGGGTGGGATACTGATAGCCTACGTCGCAAGCGACCAGGAACTCCGCGCTCACACCGGGCCTTCCTTTGCGGTGGCGCACCGGCTGAAAGCCGGCGCTACCAACCGCTGGTGCGATCCGGGGCGGCCGTTTTCATGATCTGGGGACGAATGAAATCGTTCCACTCCGGCATCTTCTTGATGATCCCCTCCGCTAGGGCAAGCTCCGCCGCATTGGTGAAATTCCCCAGCACCACGTCCTTGGGCATCTCGGTGCGGTAGACCATGCGGCTCATATAAAGCTTCATGTCCGCTTCAGGGATGCGAAACGCCTTCCCCGTGATTCGAGCCGCCTCCTCGAGATTGGTGGCACAGAAGTCCGTCGCCTCCACGAGCGCCTTGGTCGCGGCCACGGCACGCGGCGGATCATCGATGAGCCCTTGGGAGTAGTAGTTGTAGGACGTGAGAACGTAGACGTTGTCGTCGCCGGAACGCGCGAGTATGTGCGCGCCCTGGACCAACTGCGTCGCCTTGGTGAGCCAAGGCTCCCACAGAAAGAACGCGTCGATATCCCGGCGTTCGAGCGCCGCCACCATCTCGGGCGCCTGCATCGTCTTCACTTTGATCTGGTCCTGGGGCAGCTTGTATTTTTTGATGTAGTTTATGAAGTAGAGATGGCCCCCGCTCGCGCGCGGATAGCCGACGGTGCGTCCGATCAAATCTTCCGGCTTCTTGATCTCGTCGCGCGCGGCTGCGCCGATCTGCTGCCGACTCGTCGACGAGTACGAGGTGACGTAGAGCTTGCCCCCCTTGTCCCAGCGGGAGAGGCCCCCCAGCTCGGTGGTCGCGCCGATATCCGAGCTGCCCGTGAGGAGAGCATCGAGCGCGACATTTCCGTCATCGAAGGGCTTGAAGCTCGTTTCCAGGTCGTATTTTTCGAAAATCTTGCGCTCGGCCGCGACCACGAACGGCGCGAACAGGGCGTCGATCCCGGTTGAGGTCGGAACCTTCTTGAAGGCTGCATCGCCTGTGGTCGGCACTGCCAATACGCAGATGCCTGCCCCGCAGCCCAGGCTGAAGAAACGGCGGGTCACGCTTTGCGGCTTCATGCTGGGGTTCATGGGTGTTGCCTTCCGGGAATAGCCGACCAACCAAGTTTTCGCAGATGCTGTGGCGGCCAGTCGGGGCTGTCAATGCAATTTGCATGCCGTTCTCTCCCGCGTCCCCATGTCTGAGAGTCGAGTCCCGTTACGCGTTCGAAAACGGTCACGAGCGGCTACAGGCGGTACTCACACTTGCCCGCGCGCCCAGCTAGCCCTGCACGGAGAAGCCTCCATCGACGGGGATCGCCGCGCCGGTCACGAAATCCGAGGCTGCGCTCGCCAGAAAAACGGCGATCCCGGCGAAATCCTTCGGATCACCCCAGCGGCCCGCGGGCGTCCGCGCGAGCACGCGCTCGTTGAGGCCTTCCACCTCGCGCCGGGCGTCGCGCGTCAGATCGGTATCGATCCAGCCCGGCAGCACCGCATTGACCTGGATGTTCTCCTTCGCCCAGGCGGTCGCGCAGGCACGCGTGAATTGCACGATACCGCCCTTGCTCGCCGCGTAGGCGGGCGCGAAGCCGGCGCCGAAGATCGACATCATCGACCCGGTATTGATGATCTTGCCGCGCCCGGCCTTCTTCATGTGCGGATAGGCGGCATGGGTGCAGATGAACGCGCTGGTGAGATTGGTATCGATCACGGTGCGCCACTCGGCGGCGCTGAGCGTGTCGGGCGGCTTGCGGATATTGATGCCGGCGTTGTTGACGAGAATATCGAGGCGGCCATGACGCGCCGCGGCCTCATCGATCAGCGCACGGCACGAGGTTTCGCTGGTCACGTCGACCGCGGTGAATTCGGCTTGCCCGCCGGCCTGCGCGATGCGCCGCACGGCCGTTTCGCCCTTTTTGGCATTGCGCCCGGCGAGTACCACGATAGCGCCGGCCGCCGCGAGACCTTGCGCCATGCCGAGCCCGATGCCGCCATTGCCGCCGGTGACGATTGCGATGCGGCCTGAAAGATCAAACAAGTTCATTGGATTCCCCTGCTACGATGAGCCCAGCCGAGCGCCAGGCATCGATCCCAAGGCGGCTCGTGGGCCTCAGCAACACGGATGCGCGGAATTGTCCTCACGCTCGCATCGACGCCACGCCGTGGACAAGCCGATCGGCCATTGAATATGGTTGCGTCCAAAGCACGCTGCGCAAACGAATGAACCCGCCCCCCGCCGAGATTGGCGTACCCGTCGCCGAGGTCGAGACCCCGGCGCTGATTATCGATCTCGACGCGCTTGATCGCAACATCGCGAAGATGGCCGAGTTCGCTAGAGCCGCGGGCGTGCGCGTGCGGCCCCACGCCAAGACCCACAAGTCGACCGCGATTGCGTTACGGCAGATCGCGCTCGGCGCGGTCGGCCAATGCGTGCAGAAGGTCGGCGAGGCGGAGGTGCTCGTTCGCGGCGGCGTGAAGGACGTGCTGGTGAGCAATCAGGTGGTGGGTGAACGCAAGCTGCGGCGGCTGGCCGCGCTCGCAAACGAGGCGACCGTCGCGCTCTGCTTCGATAGCGCCGAGCAGGTCGACGCGGCGGCGCGCGTGGCGCGGGATTTCGGCGTCGTGCTTGGCGGGCTGGTCGAGATCGAGGTCGGCATGGAGCGCTGCGGCATCGCGCCGGGCCGCGACGCGGCCTCCCTCGCACGCCGCATCGAGGATGCGCCGAACCTGAAATTCAAGGGGTTGCAGGCCTACCATGGCCGCGCGCAGCACATGACGGCCTACCAGGAACGCGCGCAGGCGATCGCGTTCGCCGTCGACGCGGTGCGCGAGACGGTGGACGCGCTCGCCGCGGAAAAGCTTGCCTGTGAGATCATCGGCGGCGCCGGGACTGGCACGTTTGCAATCGAGGCGGCGAGCGGCGTTTATAATGAGCTGCAGGTCGGCTCATACGTGTTCATGGACACCGAATATGCGCGTATCCGCGGGGACGACGGTCGTCCCTACGCGGAATTCGAACATAGTCTGTTCGTGCTCGCGTCGGTGATCAGCGTGCCGGCGGCGGAGCGGGCCATCGTGGACGCGGGGCTCAAGTCCTACAGCGCCGAACGCGGCCCGCCGTGGGTGCGTGATCGCCCCGACGTGGAAGTGACCGGCGTCTCGGACGAGCACGGTAAACTCAAGGTCGGACCGCGCGCGCGGCGCTTCTCGCTCGGCGATAAGGTCTGGCTCATCCCCGGACACTGCGATCCGACGGTCAATCTGCATGATTGGTATGTCGGCGTCCGCAACGGGCGCGTGGAGACGCTGTGGCCGATCAACGCCCGCGGCGCGAGCATCTGAATATTCGCGCACCGGGATTGATGGAACATCGAAGCGCGACTGGACGCGCTAAAGTTTGATATTCGCCGACCGGATCACTTTGCCCCATTTTTCGTTTTCACCCGCGAGAAAGCTTCCGAACTCGGCGGGCGAAGTTGCAAGCACGGTCTCGCCCCAATCGGCAATGGTCTGCTTGATTTTGGGATCGGCGAGGCCCGCGTTGATCGCCTTGTTGAGCAGGTCGATGATCCCCACGGGCGTATCCTTTGGGGCGACAACGCCCAACCAGCCGACTGCTTCATAACCGGGTACGAATTCGCCGATGGTCGGAACATCCGGCAACGCTTGTGTGCGGGTTGCGCCGGTTACCGCAAGCGCAAGCAATTTACCCGTTTTGATGTATTCCATCGTATCGGCGGGCGTGGCGAAGTGGACCTGCACCTGCTGCCCAAGGAGGTCCGTGAGCGCCGGCGCCCCGCCCCGATAAGGCACGTGCAACATGCGCGTGCCCGTCATGCTCCTGAACAATTCCCAGAACACGTGTGATGTCGAGCCAACGCCCGCGGACGCCACCGTCAGCGCGTCAGGATTGGCTTTCGCCGCGGCGATCAGTTCGGGGACCGATCGCACCGAAAATGCGGGATGCACGACCAGCACGTTCATTGCCAGCATCATGCTGGCGACGGGCGCCGTGTCGCGCATGAAACTAAACTTGAGATCGGTGTAGAGGATCTCGTTGCGTAATTCGGTCGATCCGCAAACGCCCAGCGTGTAACCGTCCGGCGCCGCCCGAACGACCGATTCGAGCCCGATGTTGCCGGCGGCTCCCGGCCGGTTCTCGACGATGAACGAGCGACCGAATTGCTTGGAGAGCCATTCGGCAATCAGGCGAGCGTGGATGTCGTTCGTGCCGCCGGCCGGAAAACCAACGACGAGGCGCACCGGCCGCGCCGGATAGGTCTGCGCCCTAGCTCTCCGCGAGACGGCCGGCAGCGCGGCAGCGCCCGCAGCGAGATGGAGAAATTTCCGGCGGGAAAGTTTCATGGCGTCCCTCTCCGAAATGCAGCGACGCTTCATTCCGCCTTGATGTCGGCCGTCCGGATCACCTTGCCCCACCTCTCGGCTTCATCGGCGATGAATGTCCCAAACGCGGCCGATGTCATCGACATCGGGTCGACGCCCAAGCCGGCGAGCCGCGCCTTGATGAGGGGATGGGCCGTAACGGCGTTGATCTCCGTGTTGAGCTTGTCGATCACCTCGGCGGGCGTGTCTTTCGGCGCGCCGATCCCATACCATTGGCTCGCCTCGTAGCCCGGCACGAATTCGGCCAGGGTCGGAATCTCCGGCAGCACATCCGAACGGGTCAGCGTCGTCACCGCCAGCGCGCGCAGCATGCCGCCCCTGATGTACTGGATGCACGAGGATATGGTGCCGAAAACGACCTGCACCTGTCCGCTCAGCAGATCGGGAACGTAACCGCCGCGATATGGAACGTGGACCAGGTTGACGCCGGTCATCATCTTGAACCGTTCGCCGAAGATATGGGACACGGACCCGCTGCCGGACGATCCCATGTTGATCTTGCTGGGATTGGCCTTGGCGTAGGCGATGAACTCCGGGACCGTCTTGGCTGGAACGGATGAATTGACCACCATGACGTAAGGGGCGCCGCCGATGCTCGCGACCGGCGCTATTTCGCGGATGAAATTGAAATTGAGCTTCTTGTAGAGCGTCGCGTTCATCGCGTTCGACAGCCCCATGAGCAGGAGCGTATGGCCGTCGGGCGTTGCCCGCACGACGCTTTCGGTGCCGATATTGCCGCCGGCGCCCGTTCGGTTCTCGATGACGAATGGCTGGGCGAGCCGCTCCGACAGCGATTGACCCACGAGCCGCGCGACGGTGTCGCTTGCTTGGCCGGCAGGAAAGGGGACGATGATCCGCACCAGCCGCGACGGATAGGCTTGCGCCCGCGCGGTCCGCGGCACGGCCGCGAGCGCGGCAGCGCCAGCGGCCAGATGCAAGAATTGCCTACGGTGGGGAAGTTTCATGGCGTCCCCAGGCGGTCCCGCGGGGGCAGCGTACCATGCCGTCGCGCCCGCCGCAGCGCCTGTGCGCCCAGCCGATCGCCGCGGCGGCGCGGACGCTACCAATCTCGAGTGCAGGAGTACGCGCCCGGCCTCAAGCGCGAGATGAAGTGAAGGGGGCGAATGTCTTTCGACGCGGCGTGCCTGCGATCCGCGAACGGACCGAGGTCCCTTCGCGTCGAACGGCGATAGAGGTCGCGGGGTTAGATGCTCAATGCGAGCAGTTCAATCGCGCCGATACCGATCACGAGCACTGCGAGCGCGACGGGATCGTAGTCGAGCCAATGCCGCTTGGTTTGCATGATACGCCTCCCGGTTCCCAGCTTATTAGTCGGGCCGGCAGGCAAATGGTTCAAATGCGGCGCACAATTTTCACAAGGCTTTGGAACTGCTGATGAATCGCGGGTCCAGCCGGGCACGCCGACCGCGGCCGGTCCGGGCAAGCGGCCGACGGGTCACGGCACTTCGCGGATGCGTCGAGGTCAGCCTCGAGCGTCCGCTTCGAGGGGCAAGGCGGACGACCCTGGGGGTACCAGGGGGATGCGAACCGAGCGGAAGCGACTAACGGATCGGCGGGGCGTACAGAATGCCGCCGGCATTCCATAATTCATTCAGTCCGCG
>Ga0318534_10000735_pt1 | contig 11834 bp, 10 predicted proteins | sample GRESIP117b4f26_FD_202502 | JGI IMG/M metagenome (GOLD analysis project Ga0318534, IMG submission 202502) | Tropical soil microbial communities from Luquillo Experimental Forest, Puerto Rico - GRE.SIPMG.117b4f26 | ecosystem: Environmental > Terrestrial > Soil > Tropical forest > Bulk soil...
GGCCCAGGGCCGCGGCCAGCGCGGCGCCGACCGCTCCCGAGCCGCAGCACAGGTCGACGACCACCGGCCGCGGCCCGGCCGGGGCGCCGGCCTGGCCGGTCCCGGGGCGAGCCAGGGCGACGGCCTGGCGCACCAGGAACTCGGTGCGGCGGCGGGGCACGAAGACCCCCGGGGTCACCGCTATCCGCAGCCCGCAGAACTCCGCCCAGCCGACCACCTGCTCGAGCGGCAGGCCGGCTGCCCGCCGGTCCACCATGTCCGCGAGCTCGGCGGGCGTCCGCGCCGCGGAGATCAGCAGCCGCGCCTCGTCCTCGGCAAACACGCAGCCCGCGGCCCGCAGCCGGGTGACGACGGCGGAAAGGGCAGGTGGAGGCGATGCGGCTGACATGGGAGACGGCCACGCTACCAGAGCCGTCCGCTTGACAGGGCAGTCGGGCAGACTAAAGTACTAGTTACCTAGATGTATGCAGGAAGGTCATAGTGATCGAGAGGCCGCGGTGATCGAGTTCCACCTGGACGCCCGCTCGGGCGTCGCGCCGTACCTGCAGCTGGTCCATCAGGTGCGGCAGGCCCTGCGGCTGGGCCTGCTCGCCGAGGGCGACCAGTTGCCGACGGTCAAGGACGTGGTCGGGCGGCTGGCGATCAATCCCAACACGGTGCTCAAGGCCTACCGGGAACTCGAATACGAGGGCCTGGTGGCGGCCCGGCCCGGGATCGGGACGTTCGTGACCCGGACACTCGGCGACGGCTCGCTGGCCGCGCTCCGGCCGTTGCGCCAGGAACTGCAACGCTGGCTGGCCAAGGCCCGGCGGGTCGGGCTGGACGACGAGAGCATCGAGGCCCTGTTCCTCAACACGTTTCGGTCCGCCGCCGAGCAGGGGGAGGACATAGCTTGACTACTGTCTTGCAGACCCGGGGGCTGGGCAAGCGGTACCGGCGGCGCTGGGCGCTGTCCGACTGCACCCTGGAGATCCCGGCCGGGCGGATAGCCGGGCTGGTGGGCCCCAACGGGGCCGGGAAGACCACGCTGCTGCACCTGGCCACAGGCCTGCTGCGGCCCACGACGGGCACGATCGAGGTGCTCGGCGGCCCGCCGCCCGCCAGGCCGGCCCAGCTGGCCCGGGTCGGGTTCGTGGCCCAGGACACGCCCACCTACGCCCATCTGACCGTCGCCGACCACCTGCGCCTGGGCGCTCACCTCAACCCCGGCTGGGACGCCGCGACGGCCCGCGACCGGATCGAGCACCTGGGCCTGGACCCGGGCCAGCGGGCCGGGAAGCTGTCCGGCGGCCAGCGCGCCCAGCTGGCCCTGACCCTGGCCATCGCCAAACGCCCCGAACTGCTGATCCTCGACGAGCCGGTGGCCAGCCTGGACCCGCTGGCCCGGCGCGAGTTCCTCCGAGGCCTGATGGAGACGGTCGTGGACCAGGAGCTCAGCGTGGTGCTGTCCTCGCACCTGGTCGCCGACCTGGAACGGGTCTGCGACTACCTGATCGTGCTGGTCGGCTCCCGGGTGCAGCTGGCCGGCGAGGTGGACCGGTTGCTGGCCACGCACCACCTGCTCACCGGTCCCCGCCGGAACCCCGGCACGCTGCCGGCGAGCCAGCACGTCATCTCGGCCAGCCACACCGACCGGCAGACCACCCTGATCGTGCGCACCGACGCCGCGGTCCACGACCCGGCCTGGACCGTGTCGCCGGTCGGCCTGGAGGACCTGGTCCTCGCCTACATGAGCCAGACCGGCCAACCGGGGCGCCGGCCTGTCCTGGAGGTGCAGCGATGATCTGGCTGACCTGGCGCCAGTTCCGCGTTCAGACCCTGGTGGCCGCCGGCGCCCTGGCCCTCCTCGCCCTCGCCTTTGCGGTCACCGGTCCGCAGCTGGTGCATCTGTACGACACCACGGTGGCCACCTGCCGGGCGCAGCACGACTGCCAGATCGCGATGAATGCGCTCGGGTCGAAGGACAATCTCCTGCAGGACCTCGCCCGGCTCGTCATGCTCGTCGTGCCCGCGCTCATCGGGATCTTCTGGGGCGCGCCGCTGATCGCTCGCGAGCTGGAGGCCGGCACGCAGCGGCTGGCCTGGACCCAGAGCGTGACCCGCGGCCGCTGGGTGGCGGTCAAGCTGGGCCTGGTCGGCCTGGCCAGCATGGCCACCGCGGGGCTGCTCAGCCTGATGGTGACCTGGTGGTCCAGCCCGTTCGACCGGATCGGCGCTGGCCGCCTGGACCCCGCGATCTTCGGCGAGCGAGGCATCGCCCCGGTCGGCTACGCGGCGTTCGCGTTCGCGCTCGGGGTCACGGCCGGGATGCTGATCCGCCGCACCGTGCCCGCCATGGCCGTCACCCTCGCCGTCTTCGCCGCGGTCCAGGCCGCGTTCGAGCTCAGGATCCGGTTCCACCTGATCCCCCCGCTTCGCCTCGAGTCCGCGCTCAACATGAACTGGGTGACGCAACTGGGCAGCGGCGGCCCGGCCGGCCTCGGCTCCCTGTTCGTCGGCATCAGCCCGACCCTGCCTGGCGCCTGGATCGGCTCGAGCCAGGTCACCACGGCGGCCGGGCAGACGAACCTCGGCCCGATGCCCCCGGCCTGCGGTCCGAACTCGTCCTACAGCTCGTGCATAGCCGCGATCAGCCGGATGCACCTGCGGCAGGCGGTGATCTACCAGCCCGGCAGCCGGTTCTGGGCGTTCCAGTGGTACGAGACCGCCATCTACCTGGCCCTCGCCGCGGTCCTGGCCGGGTTCTGCGTCTGGTGGGTCCGCCGCCGCCTGTCCTGACGGCTCGGGCACGAGCTGGGCGCCTCCGGCGCCTCACCGGATGCTCCGCCCGGGTCGACCCGTCCGCCCTGGGCGCGGCGACGCTTGCGCCTGATGCCGGTTTCGCGCCTTCTGGCCTGACCAGCCCATTCTCCGGCCTGTCATCGGCTAAGGTCATCCCCATGTCTGAGCGTGACACTGATTTCTCCGCCGGCACCGAGAGTCCCGCGATCACGGATAGCTCCCGTAGCACGGCCGAGTTCCGTGCGTTCGCGTCTGGCAGTGAGGCAGAGCAGCCGTGGAACATGCGAGCACCAGCGCGCAAGGTCGCCCTGCTGGCCGCGATCGTTGTCGCGGCTGCGATCGTGCTGGCCATCGTGGCGGTCACGGTCCTGAACGCGTAGCCTTCCCGCGCGGGCCAGGCCGGGCCGAGGCCGTCCCGGCGCGCATGCTATATGAACGGTCATGACCGTCCGCACGGCCGAGGACCGGGAAGAGCGGCACCGGCTGACCGCGTTCGAGGGCATAGCTGCCCTCTCGCTCGACGCGCTGTCCTCCGTGGCCTACGGGCCCCAGGCCATCGTGATCGTCCTGGCCGCGGCCGGCGCCGCGGCCCTGGAATACACGGTGCCGGTGACGCTGGCGATCGTCGTCCTGCTGGCCGTGCTGGTCGTCTCGTACCGCCAGGTAATCGAGGCCTTCCCGGCCGGCGGCGGGGCGTACGCGGTCGCCAGCCGGCACCTCGGCCCTCAGGCGAGCCTGCTCGCCGCCGCCTCCCTGATCGTTGACTATGTCCTGAACGCGGCCGTCGGAGTGTCGGCCGGCGTCGCGGCCCTCTGGTCCGCGTTCCCGGCCCTGTACGGGGCCCGGGTCTGGCTCTGCCTGGCCGTGCTGGCCCTGATCACCGGGGTCAACCTGTGGGGGGTGGCCGAGTCCGCGCGGGTCTTCATCGTGCCCACGGTGCTGTTCATCATCGCGATCGCGATCGTGATCATCGGCGGGGCGGTACGGACCCATCCCGTGGTGACGATGGCCGGCCAGCTGCCGGCGGTCACCGAGTCGGTCGGCATCCTGCTGCTGCTGAAGGCGTTCGCCTCCGGCTGCTCGGCGCTGACCGGCGTGGAGGCGATCGCCAACGCGGTGCCCGAGTTCAAGCAGCCCCGGGTCCGGCGCGCCCAGCACACCGAGATGTGGCTCGGGATCCTGCTCGGCGTCATGCTCATCGGCATCGCGCTGCTGATCCGCAAGTTCCACCTGGCCCCGTCGGCGACCGAGACCACCCTGGCCCAGCTGACCGCCGCGGCGGTCGGGAAGAACATCGTCTTCTACGCGATCCAGCTGATCACCACGGTGCTGCTGGCGCTGGCCGCGAACACCTCGTTCGGCGGCCTGCCGGTCCTGGCCTCCCTGCTGGCCAGGGACAACAACCTGCCGCACCTGTTCCGGCTGCGCGCGGACCGGCAGGTGCACCGGTACGGCGTGGTCGTGCTGGCGGTACTGGCCGCGATCTTGCTGGTGGTGGCCAAGGGGGACACCCAAGCCCTCATCCCGGTGTTCGCGATCGGCGTCTTCGTGGGGTTCACGCTGTCCCAGGCGGGCATGGTCCGGCACTGGCGCGAGCAGCGCGGGGACGGCTGGGCCTTCCGCGCGTTCATCAACGGCCTGGGCGCCGTGCTGACCACCGCCGCCCTGGCCATCGAGCTGGTCAGCAAGTTCACCGAGGGAGCGTGGCTGATCATCATCATCATTCCCCTGCTGGTGTTCATGTTCGACCGGATCCACCGGACCTACGACCGCATCGGGGAAGTCCTCCAGCTCGGCCAGCAGCCCCCGCCGCCGCGGCGGCTGAGCTCGCTGGTCGTGGTCCCGGTCGGGGGGGTGTCCCGGCTGACGGCGGAGGCGATCTCGGCCGCGCTGTCGATCGGCGACGAGATCATCGCGGTCACGGTCTGCTTCGCCGACCCCGAGGACGAGGAGGCGGACGCGGAGTTCCGCACGGAGTGGGAGGCGTGGCACCCGAACGTGCCGCTGGTCACGCTGCGCACGCTGCACCGCTCCCTGGCCCAGCCGGTGGTCAAGTACCTGCGCCAGATCGAGGAAGAGGACCGGTACCACCGGCTGGTGGTGCTGATCCCCGAGCTGCAGCCGCTCCACTGGTGGCAGTGGATCCTGCACAACCAGCGCGGCCTCGTGCTGCAGCAGGCCATCCAGCGCGGCACGGTCAACGTGGTGGTCTGCCGGCTGCGCTACCAGCTCGGGGGCCTGCAAGATCCTGAGCCGCCCGAGCAGTAACAACTTGAGGGGGAATACCTGATCCATGACTACGCACGTAGGCATCGAACCGGGTGACGGCCTGATCGGCCGTTTCGGCGACACCGTCATCCTGATCCGTCACGACGCCGCGCTCGCCAGCGGCGCGGACGAGGTCGCCCGCGAACTCCTCGACCTGGCCGCGGAGGTCGCCGCGGACCCCGAGCGGCCGGCCAACATGATCGCGGCCCGCCTGGCTACCTGGGTCATCGGCCGCATGGCCGACGACGTCACCGCGTTCGGGATCGTGACCCCGGTGCCGGACGGCGTCGTCATGTTCCTGCGCGGCGCCGTGTGGTGCGAGGTCACCCAGGACGGCTCGGCCCGCCAGATGTCCGGAGCGCAGGCCCTGAGCTGGGTTGACCAGATCGTCCCGGCCCCGTTCGAGCGGCTGGCCATCGGCAGCGCGCCCGGCCGCCGTCCCGTTCAGGCGTATCCGCGATCCGACCTCCGGGCCGGGGTGGTGCCCGGGCAGGGTTTCGTGCTGACCCTGCAGGAGCTGGCGCCCAGCCCGGAGGAGCTGGCGCCCGGCCAGGGGGAGCCGGCGCCCAGCCCGGAGGAGCCGGAGCCCAGCCCGGCGGAACCGGTGTCCGGCCGGCAGGCCACGGCCGCCAGCCGGCAGGCGACGGCGGCGTCCTCGGGACCGGCCGAGCGGTCCACGATGGACCGGTCCGAGCGGGCCGGCCAGCCCCAGCCCACGGTCATCGCCCGCCCGAAGCCGTCCGGCCAGGGCGCGGCGGCGCCGCTGGGCACGCTGGCGTCGGAGAGCGGGCCGGCCATCCCGCTGGACCGGGACTACGTCCTCGGCCGTGACCCGCACCACGATCCCCTGGTGCAAAGCGGCGCTGCCGCGGCGGTCGCGATACCGGACCACGAACAGATGATCTCGCGGGTTCACCTGTACCTGTCGGTCGAGAACGGGACCGTTGTGGTGCGCGACGCCTCCTCGGCGCACGGCACCTACGTCAGGTCGCCCGAATCCAGCGAGTGGACGCGGCTGGGCACCGAGCCGAGCGCCCTGCTGCCCGGCTGGAGCCTGCGCATGGGCCTGAAGGTCTTCGTCTTCGAGATCACCTGACGGCATCCGGCAGCGGGGCGGATCACCGGAGCGAGCCCCGTTGCGTGCCGTTGCTGGCGCTGGCGGTATCCGGGCCGGGCTGGAAGCGGTACCCCATGCCCGGCTCGGTCAGCAGCCAGCGTGGCCGGGCCGGGTCGGGTTCCAGCTTCCGGCGCAGCTGGGCCATGTAGAGCCTGAGGTTGCCGGCCGCGTCGGCGTATCCCGGGCCCCACACCTCCTTGAGCAGGTACTGCCGGCCGAGCAGCTTTCCCGGATGGCGCAGCAGCACCTCGAGCAGGTGCCACTCGGTGGGCGTCAGCCGGATGTCGGTCCCGTCAGGCCGGATGACGCGCCGGGCGGCGAGGTCCACGACCAGGTCCCCCAGCCGGAACCGGGGCTCGTCGCCATCGCCGATCGCGCGCCGCCCGACCGCGCGCATCCGGGCCAATAGTTCCTCCATCCCGAACGGCTTGGTGACGTAGTCGTCGGCGCCGGCGTCCAGGGCAGCCACCTTGTCCGTGCTGTCGGCCCGGCCAGACAGCACGATGATGGGCGCGGACGTCCACCCGCGCAGCCCCTCGATCACCTCGACGCCGTCCAGGTCGGGCAGGCCGAGGTCCAGGATGACCAGGTCGGGAGGGTGCCGTGAGGCCTGTTGCAGGGCCTCGGCCCCGGTGGCGGCGGTGTAGACCTCGTACCCGCGCACCCGCAGGTTGATCTGCAGCGCGCGCAGTATCTGGGGCTCGTCGTCGATGACGAGGATGGTCTTCACCCGACTACCGTGCCACGGTTACCCAGCGCCGGGCACGGTGGCGGCGGACTGGGCTGGTGCGGGCTCGGGAGCCGACGCCGCGGGCAGTGAGATGGCCATGGTCAGCCCGCCGCCCGGGGTGTCCTCTAGGTCCAGGGTCCCGCCCATCGCCTCGGTCAGCCCGCGGGACAGCGCGAGCCCCAGCCCCACGCCCGTGGTGTTGTCGGTGTCGCCGAGCCGCTGGAACGGCACGAAGATGCGGTCCCGGTCGGCCTCGGGAATCCCGGGCCCGCGGTCCACGATGCGCAGTTCCACCCGGTCGGCCATCGCGCTCGCGGTCAGCCGCGGCGGCGATCCTGCGGGCGAGTACCGCAGTGCGTTGGCCGTTACGTTGGCGATGACCCGTTCCAGGATGCCCGGATCGACCTGAACCTCGGGCAGCGTGGCGGGCATATCCACGATGACCTGCCGGGCCGCGGGCCCGAGGTCGTCCAGCGACCGGGAGACGATCTCCTCCAGGTCGGCCGGGCGGGGGAACACCGACAGCGCGCCGGCCTGCAGCCTGCTCATGTCCAGCAGGTTGTCGACCAGCCGCGAGAGACGATCGAGGGATTCGTCGGCGGTGGCGAGCAGCTCGTCCCGGTCTTCCGCGTTCCAGTGCACGTCGCGCGAGCGCAGGCTGGTCACGGCCGCCTTGGCCGACGCCAGCGGTGTGCGCAGGTCGTGGCTGACCGCCGCGAGCAGCGCGGTCCGCATCCGGTCGGCCTCGGCGATGGGGCGGGCCGCCTCCGCTTCCGCGGCGAGCCGCTGCTGCTCGAGCGCGGCGGCGGCGTAGGCGGCGAACGCGCCGAGGACCCGGCGGTCGCTGGCGGGCAGGGCGCGGCCGCGCAGCCCGAGGGTGAGGTCGTCGGTGACCGGCACGTCCACGTCGGCGTCCTCGGGCCGGGTCAGCTCCGGCCCGCCCGAGGTGGCGACCGGCACCCAGCCGGTGACCGGACCGCGCGTGGGACCGGCCGGACCGGACGCGCGCTCCAGCAGCGTCACCGAGTCCATGCCGAACGCCTCCCGCACCCGGTCCAGGACCGCGGTCAGCGCCTGCTGGCCGCGCAGCACGCTGCCCGCCGCGGTGACCAGCAACTCGGATTCGGCGCTAGCGCGGGCCGCCTGCTTGCTGCGCCGCGCCGCGCCGTCCACCACTGAGCTGACCGCGAGTCCCACCGCCACAAAGATGCCGAGGGCCAGCGCGTTGTTGGGCTGGGAGATCGTGAACTTGTGGATCGGCGCGACGAAGTAGTAGTTGAGCAGCAGCGACCCCGCGACCGCGGTCAGCACCGCTGGGACGAACCCGCCCACCAGCGCGACCGCGACCAACGCGGCGAGGAAGAACAGGACGTCACTGGTCAGGTTGATCGGGTTGCGGAACGGAGTCAGGCACACAGTGAGCAGCGGCAGCAGGACGACGGCCAGCGCGTAACCCGCCAGCTTGCGGCGCAGCGGCAGCCCGCCGCGCGTCCGCGGTAGCCCCCCGCCACGGCCCATCTGCCCGTGCGTCACGATGTGCACGTCGATGTCGCCGGACCCCCGGATCGTGCGGTTGCTGACGCCGGGCCCGGTGAGCAGCGCGGACAGCCAGTTGCGGCGGCTGACGCCGAGCACAAGCTGGGTCGCGTTCTCGGCCCGGGCGAACGTGAGCAGAGTCTCCGGCACGTTGTCGCCGACGACCTGATGGTAGCTGCCACCCAGGGACTCGACGAGCCGGCGCTGCGTGGCCAGGGCGGCCGGGTTCGCGCCGGTCAGGCCGTCCGACTTGGCTACGTGCACCGCCAGCAGGTCGCCGCCCGCGGAGCGCGCGGCGATCCGCGCGGCGCGCCGGATCAGGGTTTCCCCCTCGGGGCCGCCGGTCAGCGCGACCACCACCCGCTCCCGCGTGTCCCAGGTGCTGTGGATGTCGTGCGCCGCGCGGTAGCGCTGCAAGCCCTCGTCGACCTTGTCAGCCAGCCAGAGCAGGGCTAGCTCGCGCAGCGCGGCCAGGTTCCCGGCCCGGAAGTAGTGCGTCAGCGCCGCGTCGATCTTCTCGGCCGGGTATATGTTGCCGTGGGCCATCCGGCGGCGCAGCGCCTCCGGGGTCTGGTCGACGAGCTCGACCTGGTCGGCCGCGCGGACGATCGCGTCGGGGACGGTCTCCCGCTGCGGAACCCCGGTGATCTTCTCGACAACGTCGTTGAGCGACTCCAGGTGCTGGATATTGACGTTGGAGATGACGTCGATCCCGGCCTCGAGCATCTCTTCCACGTCCTGCCAGCGCTTCTCGTGGCGCGATCCGGGGACGTTGGTGTGGGCGTACTCGTCCACCAGCGCCACCTGGGGATGTCGCGCCAGCACGGCGTCGAGGTCCATCTCCTCGAAGGAGGTACCCCGGTAGGGCAGCCGCTGGCGGGGGATGGTCTCCAGACCCTCGACCAGGGCCGCAGTGTGCGGCCGGCCGTGGGTTTCGATGAACGCCGCGACCACGTCGGTGCCGCGCTCGGCGCGCCGGTGGCCCTCGCAGAGCATGGCGTAGGTCTTGCCCACCCCGGCGGCCGACCCGAGGTAGATCCTGAGCTGACCGCGGCCCCTGGGGCCGGGCCGGCCGGGATACCTCGCGGGATCTGTTTCGCTCATCGCTCTTCCCTGCTGACAATAAGCGGTGCGGCTCAGGGCTGGTAGCGGTAGCCCATGCCGGGCTCGGTGAGCAGGTGCCGCGGGCGGTGCGGGTCGTCCTCCAGCTTGCGGCGCAGCCCGGCCATGTGGAACCGGAGGTAGTGGGTGCTGCGCTCGAACCCCGGCCCCCAGACCTCGCCGAGCAGGCGGCCGGAGCCGACCAGCTGTCCGGGGGCGCCCAGCAGGATCTCCAGCAGCCGCCACTCGGTGGGCGTGAGGTGCAGCGGTTCCGGGGCGGCCGCCCCGTCCGCCACGTCCGCCACGTCCGCCACGATGGTGTGTGCGCCCAGGTCGATCTGATGCCGGCCGATGCGGTAGGTGGTGTCACGCGGGGCGCCGCGGCGCAGCGCGGCCCGCAGCCGGGCGAGCAGCTCCTCCATGTCGAACGGCTTGGTGACGTAGTCGTCGGCGCCCGCGTCCAGCGCGCCGATCTTGTCGCCCGAGCCGGCCCGCCCGGACAGGACGATGACCGGCGCCCGGGACCAGCCGCGCAGCTCGCGGATCACGCTTCCGCCGTCGAGATCGGGAAGCCCGAGGTCGAGCAGGACCGCGTCGGGCGGGTGCCGTCTCGCCTCGGCGAGCGCCTCGCGGCCTGCCGACGCGGTCGCGACCGCGTAGCCCCGGGCGCGCAGGTTGATCCGCAGCGCCCGGAGCAGCGCGGGCTCGTCCTCCACGATGAGAACGCGGGCCCTCGCCGGGCCGACGGAAGGATCCGTGCCGGAACGGTGCGCCACTGCCATCGGCCGGGTCGCCTTCAGCTGCCCGATGACCCGGTTCCGGACGGCACCGGGTACTTCTGGTCCAGCGCGATGTTCAGCTCCAGGACGTTCACCCCTGGCTCGCCGAGGAACCCGAGAGTGCGGCCCTGGGTGTACTGGTTGATCAGCGCCTGGATGTCGGCCGGGCTGACGTGCCGGGCCGCCGCCACCCGGTCCACCTGCATGGCAGCGTTGGCTGGCGATATCTGCGGGTCGAGGCCGGAGCCCGAGGCGGTCACCGCGTTCGCCGGGATCTGGGAGACCGGCACGTGGTCGAACTTCGAGATCTGCTGCTGCCGCTGCTTGATCGTCTGGACGAACGTCGGGTTGTTCGGCCCGAAGTTCGACGCGCTGGAGTAGAGCGGGTCGCACCCGTAGTCGCCCTTGGCGCCGGACACGATCGCGGCCGACGGGCGGGGCTGGAAGTACTGCGGCAGCGGGTTGCCCTTGGCGCCGGTGAACTCCTGGCACAGCAGGCTGGAGCCGACCACGCGGCCGTGGTAGCTGATCTGCGAGCCGTTGGCCTGGTGGGGGAACGCCACCTGCGCGATCCCCCACATGAGCACCGGGTAGATGATCCCGCAGAGCACGGTGAACACCAGGAGCAGGCGCAGTCCCGCGATGTGCTGCCGGACGAAGCCGGGGAGACGATTCATGTGCAAATCACCGGAATCCTGGGATGAACTGGATGATGAGGTCGATGAGCTTGATCCCGACGAACGGGATGATCAGTCCGCCGACGCCGTAGATCAGCAGGTTCCGGCGGAGCAGCGACTGGGCCGAGGCCGGCCGGTACCGTACGCCGCGCAGCGCCAGCGGGATCAGCGCCACGATGATCAGCGCGTTGAAGATGATGGCCGAGGTGATCGCCGACTGCGGGCTGTGCAGGTGCAGGATGTTGAGCTTGTTCAGGGCCGGGAACGCGACCGAGAACATGGCCGGCAGCATCGCGAAGTACTTGGCCACGTCGTTCGCGATCGAGAACGTGGTCAGCGCGCCGCGGGTGATCAGCAGCTGCTTGCCGATCTCCACGATCTCGATGAGCTTGGTGGGGTTGGAGTCCAGGTCCACCATGTTCCCGGCCTCCTTGGCCGCGGAGGTTCCGGTGTTCATGGCCACCCCGACATCGGCCTGGGCCAGCGCCGGAGCGTCGTTGGTGCCGTCCCCGGTCATCGCGACCAGCTTGCCGCCCTCCTGCTCCTTCTTGATCAGCGCCATCTTGTCTTCCGGTGTCGCCTCGGCCAGGAAGTCGTCCACGCCGGACTCGTCCGCGATGGCCTTGGCGGTCAGCGGATTGTCCCCGGTGATCATGACGGTTTTGATGCCCATCTTGCGCATCTCGTCGAACCGCTCGGAGATGCCCTCCTTGACTATGTCCTTGAGGTAGATCACCCCGAGCGCACGGGCCGGCCCGGTCCGGTCCTTCTCGGCCACCACCAGCGGCGTGCCGCCGACGGCCGAGATGCCGTCGACCATGCCGCCGAGATCGGCCGGCCCGTGC
>Ga0318534_10000741_pt1 | contig 11786 bp, 10 predicted proteins | sample GRESIP117b4f26_FD_202502 | JGI IMG/M metagenome (GOLD analysis project Ga0318534, IMG submission 202502) | Tropical soil microbial communities from Luquillo Experimental Forest, Puerto Rico - GRE.SIPMG.117b4f26 | ecosystem: Environmental > Terrestrial > Soil > Tropical forest > Bulk soil...
TGACCCGTCCATGCTCACGCCGCCACCGACGCTTGGCCTCAGCGACCCACCGCCGCGTCGTCCGCGGCGACCCGAGGTACCCGAGCGCGACCAGCTTGCCGTGCGCGACATCCCCCCGAACCTTCCGTGCGAGCGCGCGACGAGCTCGTCGACCTTCCGCTGATACTCGAGCTCCATCGCCGGGCGCTTGCGCTCGAGCTTCGGCACCAGCCCAAGGTCCCGCTGCGCCACCCAGTGCGCGACCGTCTTGTGATCACAACCCGCCAGCTCTGCCGCGCCGCGCAGCGAGCCGGCCAGATCGTATGCCTCCAGGATCTCCATCACTTCCTCCGGTTTCTTCACGCGGCCTCCACGCCTCAGGGCTCAAAGATCGAGCCCGGCAGCGTGACTAACCGACAGATTCAGGAAACCGTGGGGAGAAAAGATGGCCGCCCACGGGGAGAAATCCTGGCCGTCAGTGGGGAGTTTCAGTGGCCGCCCGTGGGGAGGTTCTCACGGCCGCCGTCACGAGGGGGGCCCGGCAAGCGCGCACGCGGCTATCGCCGCTCCGGCACTCGCTCCGCTCGCGCCTCCGCGACGACAGCCGCGTCTGCCGACTGGTCTCCGGAGGTGTCACTACTCTGCCGTCAACTACACACTGTTGCGACGACCGGTTGAGCTGAGGCCATCATCTGCGGGTCGTACGCCGCCCGGCCCTGCCCGTTCGCGCGATACGCCCCATAGAACCCATCCAGATCCATCTGCTCCACCGCGCCCAACACCGTCCACACCAAGTGATCCTCAGCCAGCCAATCCGTCAACGACGGCGGCAACAACATCTCCTGGCCGCGGTCGCACGAGATGAAGTTCTGACCCATCCCGGAATCGTCTTACGGATGAAAGTCAAATTTTTGCTGCGGTCAGCGCTCCTTGGTGGGACACTTTTCGTTGGGTGCGGGTCCTGACGACGAGCTAAAGCGCAGGCGTCTGGGGCCTTGTGGCCTGCCGCGCTGCTTTGCCCTTCGAGGGCCTTTGAGATGCGCGCCCCGGTGTCGCGCCCGCACCCTCTTTGGGGCCCGTCGCCTGCCAATCGGCGATCAGCCTGCGGTATGCGATCTCCGCCTGCTCGGCGAGCTGCCACTCGATCTGGGCTGCGCCGGTCTTGCGGATCGGGGTGTGGTTCGGGCCAGGCTTGACCCGGGGCGCGCCGGTCATCAACTCCAGGCGTCGCAGCTTGCGGCGGGTCAGAGTGGGACGCTGGAAGGCGTAGTCCTGTTCGTGGGTGAGCATGTGCCAGGCGAGGGTGGCGAGCTTGCGGGCGACCGCCACCGCGGCGATGTGCTTGCCGCGGCGCGCAGCGACGCGTTGCCCGAACGCGCGCAGCGGGCCGGGGCTGCGGGTCGTGATCCAGGCGGCTTCGACAAGGACGTGACGCGCGGCCGCCGGGCCTTCCTTGCTCGTGCGGCCGTGATGGGCCGGGGAGCTGCCTGACTGGCGGACCTTCGGATGGAGCCCCAGATAGCCGACCAGGTGCCGCGAAGACGGGAACCGGGTGACATCGCCGATCGCCGCGATGACCGTCGCAGCCGTCGTCGCGTCGACACCGGGGATCGTCATCAGCCGACGCATCTGCGCTGAGCGGATCGCGGCCTCGGCGATCTGGGTATCGATCATTGAGAGCTCGCGAGTCACGAAATCGAGCTGCCGCAGGCAGGCGTCGACCGTTTCGCGCTCATCTAGCGGGAGCTCGAGGCGGTGCAGCCATTCCCTGCCGGTGCGACCGAACACGTCTGTCGCCTCCGGTCGTCGCTTCAGGTTGCGGATCAGCACCGCGCTGATCTCGTTTTTCATCGCGGTGCACCGTTTCACCAGCGCGCGGCGGCGGGAGATCTGACGACGCAGCCGGCGCGTTTGTTCATCCGGGATCCAGACCGCCGGGATCAAGTTCGCCGCGAGCAGCTCGGCCAGAACGCGCGCGTCGAGCTTGTCTGTCTTCACCTTCGCGTGGCTGATCGCCCGCAACCGCTTGGGATGCGCCAGCAGCACCTCGGCGCAATGGGGCGCGAGGATCCGCGCGATCGCCAGCGCATTCCCGGTCGCCTCCAACACGACCCGATCACCGGCCTCCAAACTCAAGGCCAACAGCTGAAGCTGCTCCGCCGAGGTCCCGACCCGACCCGCTGACCGTGCCGGCCCGCCGTCACTCACCGCGACCTCGCAGAACTCGCGGTGCACATCAAGACCAATCGATCTGCCCACAACAGTCTCCCTTCCGACGAATTGAACGACGCGGGAGACCGGCGGGCAGAACGACACTTACGGATCCGCGCTCACAGCGCACCCGGGCAAGTCGCAGGGGCGGCCACTTAAACCCTCGGGCTCTCAGCCCATAAGACAAACACGGCCTGCCCGGCCTGCGTTCTCCCAGGGCCCCTGTCCCGGAACGCGCCCGAACCTACCGCCACGCCCGGACGCCACCAGCCGAGGCCCGAGCATGATTTTCATACCGGTAAACCCGCCGGACGGCACCGTCTAAATCCGACAGCCTCGTCCGATACCGGCGGCGCGACCGCCGGCGGGATGACTGCTGCTCTGGTGCTTGCTACCTCCAGACTCCTTGCTAGCACCGTGCGCCCCGAGTTCGGCCGTGGAGCGCTCGCTGGCGTCGAACGCGCTCTCCACGCGTTTGCGGGTTGCTCGCTGCGTAGCGAGAGATGCTCGTGGCAAGAGCGAAACAGGGACGGCGAGCCTTCTTGGCTCGGCGCGTGCAGCACACCGCGCGGGCTCTTCACCCACTCGCGCGTGGTCCGCTCATATCAATTTCTCATCAGAACAGCCTGTGACAGGAGACTCTCACGATGGGATCTTTGGTAACCGGGGATGCGTTTCCCCCGGCCAACCGCCTCGGCCCAATCGGGAGCTGGGTCAGCTACTCTGCCGCTGCCGCTCACCCACGTCACGGGTCGCCGCGCCCTGCCGTGGGTGAATCGAATCGGGTTGCTGATCACCACTGACATGTCAGGTCGTGCCGGCCGGACTGTTCGCAGGACAGGTGCTTCAGCGCCGGAGCCGCTCCGGGCAGCGGCTCCGGCTGTAGTCGTTCGGCGCGACGACCATCGCGACCGCCTCAGCTGCTGGGGCCTTACTTCACCGCGCTTAGACCGTGCTGTGGACTTCTGCGGCGAGCTCCTTGGCGACCTCTTTGATCTGGGGGTCGCTTGCTCGCTCGAGCTCGTGGCTGAGTTCCTCGAGCTCGGCGCCGCCGGCCATCAGCGACGTCAGCTGTTCTAGCCTGGTCTCCGACTTGGCGTAGGAGCCGAGCATGCGTCCGCGTTTGAGGAGGACGAACCGGTCGCCGACCGGGAATGCGTGGTGGGGGTTGTGGGTGATGAAGATCACCGCGCGTCCCATCTCCCGGGCCTGGATCACGTATTTGAGCACGATGCCCGGCGTCGCGAGCTCGTTGATGATCGGATCGGGTCGGGTGGTCGCATGGCGCTCCACGCCGACCAGACTTCCCGGCTCGCCACACTCCAGCATACGCGCGCGCGGGCGCTCAAGCGCCGATCTTCACAGTTCCTGTATACGCGCCGTCGGCTTCTTAGCGCGCCGTTGACGAGCGCACGGCCAGCATTTGGATCGAGGTGTCCGTCACCGACAATCCGGCAGGCCCTACTCCCGTCGCTCCGAGCCGACGCCAGCCTGCGCCTTGGACGCGTGACGCCGCCGGGTGGCCGATTCGTCCGCTTGCCGGCTGGTGCCGGAGCCTTCGAATAGCGCTGATCGCGTTGTGGCAGGCCGCCAGCCTGGACCGGGAACTCGCAACCGGCGTCGTACCGCGGGGCGCCGACGCACTCTCACGACGCGCACGGAAGATCACAGGGCGACGGTACCGCGCGAACATCGCGCACGGCCTGGCCAGGGTCCTGGGCACCGCGACCGACACCCGGGCACGGTTCACCGCGGCGGTTCGGGTGGATCGCCGGGAGGTGCTGGCGGCGCGCCCGGTGATCGTCGCCCTCGGCCGCCGACTACGTGGCACAGACCCGGTCACGTCGTGCGGCATGGCGATGCTGAGCGAGCTCCTCAGCGAACCGACGAGCCCGTTCTACCGTCCCGGCGAGCCCGGCGATCTGGCCAGTCAACTCCGCGCGGCCGCGGCCGCGCTGGAATCGCACAACCGATGGGAATGATCGTGCCGGAGCCGTCGCCGGCGACGAGCGCATCGCGTGTACTGGTGGTGGACGACGAACCAGCGCTGGTTCGCGGGGTGACGATTGTTCTACGCGGTGGCGGTTACGTCGTCGAGTCTGCCCGGACTGCGTCCGAGGCGCTCGCCGTCGTCGTTGAGCACCCTCCCGACGCGCTCGTGCTCGACCTCGTGCTCCCAGACGGTGACGGCATTGAGCTGTGCGGCGCGGTCCGGCGGATGAGCAACGTGCCGATCCTGTTCATGTCCGCGATCGGAGCCGGGCGCGAGAACCGGCACGCCCTCGATGCCGGCGCCGACGATTACCTGCCTAAGCCGTTCCGTGCGGAAGAGCTGCTGGGCCGCGTGAACAGGATGCTGCCGGCGTCAGCTGAAAGCGTGGCGAGCGCGACCCTCGAGATCGGGGAGCTGGTCGTCGACCTGGTCCGCCGGCGCGTGACTCGCGCGGGGACGGTACTGCTACTCGAGCCAGTTGAGTTTGAGCTCGTTCGCGTCCTCGCTCAGCGTCAGGGGCGAACCGTCACTGACCGCGAGCTACTCCGTGCCGCGTGGCCCGCTGAACGCGGCCGAGAAACTCGCCGCCTGAGGCTCGCGATCGCGCGATTGCGCGCCAAGCTGGGATGCGATCAGTCACGCGCCGCGTACCTAGTCGCCGAACCTGGCATCGGCTACCGGCTGGCGAGTCCTGCCGAGGCGCTCCGGTGACCACTCCGAACCCCCCTCGCAGGCGCCACCACTACAACGAGGCCGCGCACAAGCTCGAGACCGTAGATGGCAACGGCGGCCCCGGTCCGGCAGGCAAGCTGCGGACGAGACGAACGTTCAACGAGGCCGCGCACAAGCTCGGCTACTGGGCCCCGCCCGCGGTCAGCGCCCGCGAGGAGGAATCTGAGGCCACACGCCGGCGCTTTGAAGCGCTGGCCGACTCGCAGCGCGACGTCATCGCGCACGCCGGCCGGGCCGTCTTGGTACTCGGCGCGCTGGGCGTCGTATACGGGGACATCGGCACCAGCCCGCTCTACACCGAGCAGGTGATCTTCAGCTCCTACAAGGCCACCGCTCAGATCACCGCAGCGAACGTATCCGGCGTCGCCTCATTGATCTTCTGGGCGCTGATGATCGTCGTCTCGATCAAGTACGCCGGCTTCATCATGCGCGCCCACAACCGCGGTGACGGCGGGATCATGGCGCTGACCGCCCTGCTGCAGCGCAACAAGGTGCCCCACGGCGCGCTGCTCGTCACACTCGGAATCTTCGGCGCCGCGTTGTTCTTCGGCGACGGGGTCATCACCCCCGCGATCTCTGTCCTCGGATCGATCCAGGGCGTACAGGTCGCCACGCCGGCGCTGGCGCACCTGGTCGTCCCGCTGTCAGTCGCGATCTTGATCGCACTGTTCGTGCTGCAGCGGTTCGGGTCCGGGACGATCGGCTGGCTGTTCGGCCCCGTGATCGTCGTCTGGTTCGCGGTGATCGGACTGCTCGGCCTCAGCGAGGTCATGAAGGACCCGGCGGTGATCCAGGGCCTCTCCCCGAGCTGGGCGGTGCGCTTCATGGCCGACCACGGAGCCGCCGGCTACCTCGTGCTCGGCGGGGTGGTACTGGCCGTGACCGGCGCCGAGGCGCTATACGCCGACCGGGGTCACTTCGGAGCCGGCCCGATCCGGATGGGCTGGTTCGGCCTGGCGTTCCCGGCCCTGATGCTCAACTACCTCGGCCAGGCGGTATTCATCCTGCACCACCCGAACCTGCCTCACGACGCGAGCACGTTCAACCCCTTCTACCAGATGGCACCCAGGTGGGCGCTATGGCCGCTGGTGGTGCTGGCCGCGATCGCAACAGTGATCGCCTCCCAGGCGGCGATCTCGGGCTCGTTCTCTGTCGCCAAACAGGCCGTGCAGCTGGGATTTCTCCCGCGGCTCAAGGTACTGCACACCTCCAAGGTCGAAGGACAGATCTACGTGCCGGTGATCAACTGGGCACTGTGCATCGGCGTCGTCGCGCTCACGCTCGTATTCCGCTCCGCCACCCGCCTGGGTGACATCTACGGCGTCGCGGTGACCGGAACGTTCATCCTCAACACCATCCTGTTCCTCGCCGTCGCACGCTTCCTATGGGGCACAGGTAAACGCAAGCTCGCGCCCGTAGCCATCCTGTTCCTCACGGTCGAAGTCGCTTTCTTCAGCTCCAACATCGCCAAGGTCGAACACGGCGCGTGGCTCTCCCTTGCCGTCGGACTCCTGATCTCGATCGTGATGATCAACTGGCGCCGCGGGCAGGAGATCGTCACCCGCAACCGCGTCGCGCAGGAAGGGCCGCTGTCCGAATTCCTCGACGAACTCGCCGCAACTCGGCCGCCGCCCATCCGTATCCCCAACGTCGCCGTGTTCCTCTCCCGCGACGAGGACACCACCCCGCTCGCCCTCCGCGCTGAAGTCGAGTACACCAACACGCTGCCCGCAAAGGTGCTCATCGTCCGCGTCGACACCGTCAGCATCCCGCACGTCGACACATTCGACAGATGCGCTGTAAACGTCGTCGGTCACGGCCTGTTCAAGGTCGTCCACGTCACCGCTCGATTCGGCTACCACGACGAACTCACCATCCCGCACGCGCTCGCTCTCGCGCGCAAACAAGGGCTGCTCGAGCGCAACCTCGACCTCGAACACGCCTTCTACTTCGTCTCACGTATCACCATCACCCAGTCCGACGCTCCAGGCATGCGACGCTGGCGAAAGAGCCTGTTCACCACGATGGCCCGCAACGCAACCAGCCCCATAGACCACTTCGGACTACCAACCGACCGAACCGTGATCATCGGCTCCCAAGTCGCGCTCTAATCCAAACCCTGGGTTACCGAGGCCGGTGCGCGAAGTACTCGGCGTCAGAGTCGGGCGGACCCGCTGGCCCGAGCCGCGCGAGTACGTTCGATCATCACCTCGACGCCATCGTCGCCGCTGAGTTCGGCGAGCCTCGGAAACCGCGAGCGGCCAGGCAATGCCCAACTTCTGTCAACGCACGGGGCCGGCGTCGCCGTGTGTGAGCTGTCCGCGCACGGCCTCACCATCGGTGAGTCCGGCGCCGCACCGCTCGCCGGCCTACGCGCGCTCCAGAACGATGAGGACGGCCGCGAACTTCGCGGGCACCTCGCAACTAACCGGCAGACGCGTGTGCTGCTGATCGCCACAGAAGGTGCCACCGGAACGCGCGCCCGCTGACCTCGAGGTCCACGCCGAGACCGCTCCTGTCAGCGCATAGGAAGCAGTCGGGTGAGGGCACGACGCGGATGCGCGGCAGCACGGAAGCGAATTCGACCGGCCGCCTCGCTGCAGGTGCTGGCGTAGACCGCCAGCCAAGCCGTCAACTCCTCTGGGGGCTACGACGCGGCCGCCGTGCCGGTGCTGTCGCACAGGGCGGTCAGGAGTGGCTGGGTCAGGACGGTCATCTCGCGCGGCGTTCCCGGGCATCCGCGCTGTAGCCAGTCGGTGGCCACGCCGAGGAGTGCACCGGCGACGAACGCTGCGGGAACGTCGCGCGACATGTCCGGTGGGTCGGCTGCTCCCCGCGCTGGGGTGTCGCTCGGCGCAGGAAGGACGGGGGAGAGGCGGGCGGCCGCCGTGGTGCGCAGGCGTACGTGTTCGATGACGCGTGGGCTCCCGGTCGGCCCCAACAGGCTGCGGTACAGGCGCGCATGCTCGTTGAAATGCGTGAAGAACGCGGTCACTGCGGGATTCGGATCCTGTCGGGGATCCGAGGGCTTCGCCGGGGCCGGGTCAATGGCGGTGAGGGAGGCGATCAGGTCGTCGATCATGGAGGTACAGGCGGCCTCGGCCAGTTCGTCGACGTCGTGGTAGTGGTCGTAGAACGTCGAGCGGCTCACGTCGGCGCGGTCGACGACGTCGGCGATGCTGATTTGTGACAGGTCCTGCTCTGCGACGAGTTCGAGCAGGGCGCGTTGCAGGTTCGCTCGTGTGCGCCGCACGCGTCGATCGCCTGTGGATGCGCTGCTGCTGTCCGTCGTGGCCATGTGCTCAGCATACCCGACTGCTGGTCAGGCGTAGGTTTTCAGACAATCGATCGAAAACCTATGTCTGTATGTTATCTTGTTGCTGTAGCCAACCCTTCTAGTTCAAGGAATCGAGTGCCATGAACCTGAACCTCACCGCCAAGACGGCCGTCGTCACTGGCGCGAGCCGCGGCATCGGGCTCGCCACCGTCCGGACCCTGATTGACGAAGGTGCCCATGTCGTGGGCGCCGCTCGCAAAATCACCCCCGAGCTCGAGCAGACCGGTGCGTGTGCGGTGTCGGCCGACCTGAGCACCCGGGAGGGAGTTTCCGCGCTGATCGACGGCGCGCTCGCGGAGCTGGGCGGCATCGACCTGCTGGTCAATAACGTGGGAGGCGGAGACCACGCCACTCTCAGCTTCCTCGATGCCGAGGACACCGAATGGACCCACATGTTCGACATCAATGTGCTCAGCACCGTTCGTGCTACCCGTGCGGCCCTGCCCAGCCTGATCGAGCGCCGCGGAGCGATAGTCAACGTGTCCTCCACTCTCGCCCGGATGCCCTCCGGCTCCCCGGTCACCTATGGCTCGGCCAAGGCGGCACTTACCACGCTGGGCAAATCCCTGGCTGAGGAGTTCGGTCCCCGCGGCGTACGCGTGAACACTGTGTCTCCCGGAATGGTCCGGACCACCGTATATCAGGACCCCGACGGCCCGCTCGGTAAGTTCGCTGCTGCATCCGGCGTGAGCCTTGCCGACTTCGTCCACCAGATCCTGGAAGCCCAACACGTCACGACCGGGCGTATGACCGAAGCCGCAGAAGTCGCAGCCCTGATCGCGTTCCTCCTCTCCGACGTGGCCGGCAACGTCACCGGCGCCGAGTACGTCATCGATGGCGGAATGATCAAGACGGTCTGAACCGCAAGCCAGGCCGCGCACGCGTCGGTAGGAGACCGGGCTCACCGAGGCGCCAGACCGAGCCGGCAACCAGCATCGCTGCTTGCACCTCGCCAACATCTCGATCGACTCGGTGATCGCAGCGACCCCGACGGTCGGCTGCCGCTTCGCAAAGCCAGGAGACACCATTGGGTCGCGCTGGATGGGCAGCGCCGACGCCACCACAGTCGGATGTCGGATCCCCGAACGACGACAGCGATACTGCAGGCGCCAACGCGGTACCGCAGCACAACCCCGGTACGCGACAAATTGGAGCCGGCTTAGCGGGACTGGTCGAGCTCGTCCGCGACCGCGCGCATGTGCGCCTCGAGGTCCCGGAGCAGTTCGCGGACGCCGGCCGAGAGTCGCGCGCCAGGGCGGGTGATGATCGCGAATGTGTCGTACAGCGGAGGGCTGAAGGAGACTGTGTTCAGGCCCTCGGGATAGTAGGGCTGGCGGGTGAAGGCGCTGGGAAGGTAGGTATCGCCGATGCCGGCGGCGACCAGGCGCAGCGCAATGTCTTTGAGCTCGACTTCGACCTTGGGTTGCAGGCGGACGCCGTGCGCTTGGGCCCGTTCGGCGAGTTGGCGGCGAATTGGATCGTGCTCGGCGGACTCGGCGTCGTAGAAGACCAGCGGGGTGTGCGCGAGCTGTTCCATGGTGGCCGGCTCGCGTGTCCGTTCGGGCTTGGCGCTGATGTAGAGGATCTCGTCGCGCACGATCGGACGCGCTTCGAGCTTGGTGTCGTCGATCGGCAGCAGCACTATCCCGGCTTCGAGAGCGCCCTGGCGCACGCGCTCGGCAACCGCGGAAGAGTTGGGGCCGACGAAACGGAGGGAGACGTCGGGGTGTCGGCGTAGAAACGCCGCCGCGAGTTCGTCGAGGCGCCAGGCTGACGGTTCGCCGAAGACGCCGATGGCGACGGTGCCACTGCGGAGGGCGGTGAGCTCGCCGACGCTGTCGGTGGCGTCCTCGACGGCGCGCAGGCTTCGGGCGGCGTGCTCGGCGAACGCGCGGCCTGCTTCGGTGGCGACCACACCGCGTCCGGCGCGTACGAACAGGTCGGTGCCGAGGAGCAGTTCGAGCTTGCGGATCTGCTCGGCGACTGCGGGCTGTGAGACGCGTAGGGCCTCGGCGGCGGCGGTGAAAGAGCCGAGCTCGAGGGCCGCGCAGAAGCACCGGATCTGCTGCAGCGACAAAAGCTCTGCCTTTGCCAACACGAAGGAACCAAGGCTACCTTGTCGGCTTGTCGGTTGCGACTATCGCCACATGTCGCACGACGTGATCATCATCGGTGGCGGGATCGCGGGATTGTCGGCGGCGTGGGGGCTGCGTCACCGCGATGTGCTGCTGTTGGAGGCAGAGGATCGTCTGGGCGGGCGTTTGCGGTCGGATCCGTGCGGCGGGTACTGGCTCAACTACGGCGCGCACCTGTTTCCGGCTCCTGGTTCGCGGGTCGACACGATGGTGCGTGACTGTGGCCTTGAGACGGTGCCCGTGACGGGGGGGATGATGGGCCTGTCGGTCGGCTCGACGATCCTGACGTCGGGGCGTGTGGAGAGCTATCCGTTTCGGCTGCCGCTTTCAGTGCGCGATCGGATCGCGTTCGTGAGGGCCGGCGTGAAGGTCCAGCGTGCCGTGGCTCACTACCACCGGCTGGACCGACATTACGACTTCGAGGACGAGCGCACGTTCGGCGAGTTCCTCGGCACGCTCCCGCCCGCGGTGCATGAGATCTTCGCGTGCGCGTCCCGCCGGGCGACTGCGGAGCTCGATGAGCTCTCGGCGGGATGCGGGATCGGATTGTTCGCGCTGGTGTGGGGTGGGAAGGGCTCGCTGATCGCTCGGAATGTGCTGGGAGGTAGCGGGCAGCTCCCGGCAGCGATGGCGCGCGAGTTGGGCGACCGCGCGCGTACAGGCTGCCGTGTGAATGTTGTGGAGTCCGCCGGCGCTGACCTCGTCGTCCACTGCGGGGGCGAGGAGCTTCGGGCGCGGCACGTGATTGTCGCGGCGCAGGCGCCGTACGCGTCGCCCTTGGTCGCCCCGGTGGCTGAGCGCGCCGCCGACGCGCTGGCGAAGCTGACTTACGGCGCGTTTCTGAGTGTCGCGGTCGAGACGAGCGAGACCACAGCGATGCCGTACGACGACGTGTACGCGATCGCGACTCCGGGGCGGGCCTTCGACATGTTCACCAACCAGGCGCACGCGCTCCGTGCCGGAGGACCGCGCCGCCCGGGCGGCAGCTTGATGCTGTTCGCTGGAGCCCGAGCCGCCGCCGCGCTCATGCGCGAGCCGGACGAGGTGATCGTCGAGCGTTTCGTGGGTGATCTGTACTCGCTTTACCCGCAGACGCGTGGGATGGTCGTGGATGCTCGGGTCCGCCGCTGGCAGCTCGGGAACGTCTACGCCCAGCCGGGACGGGGCCGGCTCCAGCCAGCGCTCGCGGGCCCCCTCGGCGCCCACGAGAACCTTCACCTGGCAGGCGACTACTTCGCCGAGCTGGGGAACATGGAGGCCGCCGCCCGCACCGGCATCGCGGCCGCCGAACGCGTTGATGCTCGACTACGAGAGGTGACTCATGCCTGACACGTTCCACGGAGTGCTGCCCGCGCTCATCACGCCCTTCACCGACGACGGCAGCGCGATCGACACAGGC
>Ga0318534_10000746_pt1 | contig 11755 bp, 10 predicted proteins | sample GRESIP117b4f26_FD_202502 | JGI IMG/M metagenome (GOLD analysis project Ga0318534, IMG submission 202502) | Tropical soil microbial communities from Luquillo Experimental Forest, Puerto Rico - GRE.SIPMG.117b4f26 | ecosystem: Environmental > Terrestrial > Soil > Tropical forest > Bulk soil...
GGGTTCGTCGGCGGGCACCTGGTGAAGGCGCTGCTGGCCCGCGGCGAGGACGTGCGCGCTGCCGACATCAGGCCGTCCGCCGAGTGGAAGCAGTACCACATCCGCGCCGTCAACGAGGCCGGGTGGGACCTGGGGCATTACCCGTCCGCGCGGGCGGTGGCGGAAGGCTGCGACGTCATCTATCACCTGGCCGCGCAGGCCGGCGGGATGGGGTACATCAGCACGCACAAGGCGGACTGCACCCTGTCCGTGCTGGCCGACGCGTGCATGATCAAGGCGGCCCGCGAGACCGGCGCCCGGATATTCTTCTCTTCGTCCGCGTGCGTGTACCCGCTGAGCCTGCAGCAGAGCCCGGACGCCCCGGACCTGGCCGAGCACATGACCTGGCCGGCCGAGCCGGAGGAGGCGTACGGGCTGGAGAAGCTGTTCGCCGAGCGGATGTACCTGTCCTTCGCGGAGGACTACGGCGTGCAGGTCCGGATCGGGAGGTACCAGTCGATCTTCGGCCCGGCGGGCGTTTACAAGGGCGGCCGGGAGAAGGCGCCCACCGCGTTCTGCCGCAAGATCGCCGCCGCCCGGCTGACCGGGGAACGGGAGATCGAGGCGTGGGGCGACGGCACCGCCATCCGCACGTTCACCTACGTCGATGACGCGGTGGCCGCCACCCTGGCCATCACCGCCGGGGACTACGGCCAGCCGCTCAACGTCGGCGCCGACGAGACCGCCTCCATCGCGGAACTGGCGGAGATGGTGGCCGATATCGCGCGGTACCCGGTGACGGTCCGGTGGGTGCCCGGCCCGGTCGGCGTGCCCGGCCGCCGCGGCTGCGACACCGCCCTGGTGCGCGAGAAGGCCGGCTGGAAGGCGCAGGTCAGCCTCCGGGAGGGACTGGAGCGGACCTATCAGTGGGTGTACGCCCAGGTGAAGGCCGAGCTGGGCCTGTGAGCTAGCCCCGATGGAACGGATCCCGTCAAACTCCTGGTCCCTGCATACGGATCACACTAGGCGTTATGCGTACGCGGGCAAGCAGGTCCGGGCTGATGAGGAAGTCAACGACATTGCCTGCGGAGCCGGTTACGGCGCGATGTACCTGACCCATGCGATGTACCGCGGGTATGACAAACCTGGCGTCCCCGACTTCAGCCAGTTTCCGGGTGAGTTCTATGAAGCCGACCTGGATGACCCGGCCTGGGAGCCCTGCCCCGCTGACGTCACGATCTGCTTCGAGACGCTAGAGCACGTCCTGGACCCTAGGCACCTGGCTGCCGTAATCACTAAGACCACCCGGCGTGCCGTCATCGTGTCCGTCCCGCTGTACCCGCACCAGGAAAACCCCTTCCACCGGACTACATTCACCGTGGAGGAGGTGCCGCCGATGTTCCCCGGATTCCGTGTTGCGGAGGACTGGTTCCAGCCCGAGGCCCGGGGCCATGTCTGGACGCTTACGAGGGAGGTGCCGGCATGAGCGACAGGCTGATCATCGGCGACGGCACCGCGCAGGAGCTGGCGCAGCTGGAGGCCCGGGCCGCACACGAGGCCGCCGACGTCGCCGAGGGGCTGTGCCCGGTGCACGGCGAGCGGATGCTCACGGCGGACGCGGGCGGCAGGCTGATCGCCGGTCACTGCACCCCGTGCCGGAAGTACTGGTGGTACGACACCGTCCGGGGCGGCATCGGGTCGGCGCCCGATCACGACCCGCGAGTCAGGGGATGGTTCACGTGAAGATCGTCTACGACGACCGCCTGACCGCGTACCTGGCCGCTGAGCGGGAACAGCGCCTGACCGCCGAGTGGCAGCGGGAGTCCGCGCACGAGGCCGCCGCAGTCGCGGAGGGGCTGTGCCCGGTGCACCGTACCGTGCTGCACCCGGTGGCGATGCAGTACCCGGTCCGGAAACGGGGCAGTGACATCACCGGGCACTGCCCGCCGTGCGGCCGGTACTGGTTCTACGACCCGGACGGGCAGGAGGCCGGCTGGATCCCGGACCACGACCCGTACACCGGGGCGTGGAAGCCGCCGGAGCGGCCCGGCCGGAGCCTGCTGTGAGCATCCCGGCAATCAGTATCGTAACCCCCACCTGGCACAGGCATGACCTGCTGCTCGCCAGGTGCGTTCCTTCCGTCCAGGCGCAGGAGTACCTGTCCGTCGAGCACCTGGTGGTCAGCGACGGCCCGGACCCGGAGCTGAAGGCGAAGCTGTACGGCCCGGAGTGGCCCGGGGGCGACCGCCTGGTGTATTACGAGCTGCCCGTGCACGACGAGGCCCTGCACTTCGGCGCGCCGGCCCGCAACGCCGGCCTGGAGCTGGCCCGCGGCGACTACGTGGGCTACTGCGATGACGACGATTCGCTGCGGCCGTACCACTGCACGCTGCTCGCGCAGGCGCTGACCCAGCACCCGGAGGCGGATTTCGCCGTGTCCCGGATGCTGAGCCACGGCCCGTACGGCGATACCGTGATCGGGCACGGCGAGCTGGCCGCGGGCAGCCTCGGAACCCCGATGGTCATGCATCGCCGCGGCGTGCCCGAAAGGTACGGTATCTGGGGCGGCGGCGGCGAGTGGGGCCCGGGCGACCGGTTCGAGGACTGGCACCTGATCTGGTCCTGGATCCAGGCCGGCGCGGCCTACGTCCGGGTGCAGGCCGAGACGAGTGATGTATGGCCATCTCTCTATCACTAGGAGGCCGCCGTGATGCCTGACCCGGCCCTGCCGTGCGTGGTCGACCCGGCCAACGACCTGCTCGCGGCGGGCGGCGCGGCGTCCCTGCTCACCGGGATGAACGGCCCGGACATCGGGATCATCACCATCCGGACGCCGACCACCACGCTGACCGTCCAGCTGCCCCGCGGCCAGGTGCTCGCCTGGGGCGCGATGATCACCGAGCTGGGCGAGGAACTGGGCGGCTCCGGGCTGCTGGTGGCCACCCGCAAGAGCGCCCTGCTGCGGCCGTGACGCTACAGGAGCTGCAGTCGTTCCAGTTCGGTGCCGTCCTGGCCGCGGACGTAGAGGGTGCCGCCCTCGGCTTCCAGGCGGGTAACGAACTCGTACAGCTGGAGGGCCCGGTTGACCGTGTCTGTCTTGCTGTCCCCGTTTCGCCCCATGGCGCTGGCCAGGGCGCGGGAGGCTTTCGGGATCAGGTTGACGGTGATCCGCTCCAGGCCCCGGCGACTGTCCAGTGTCTTGATGTTATCCATACAACAATCATACAGCGTGATGACGGACGGGAGGTAATATGAAGATCTTCGCTGGTCATGATGGTGGCAGCGGTTGCGCGTTTTTACCGGGTTGCGCTGCCGCTACGGGAGCTGGCGAAGCACGACGGGTTCGACGTGACGTTCGCCGACGCGGGCGACGACGGGCACCCGCACGTGATCACCCTGGACGTGCTCCGCGGCTACGACGTGATCGTCGCGCAGCGGTGGAACAAGCACGACGGGCTCGGCACCTGGCGGCGGGCCAGCCTGTGGGCGAAAACCGTCTACGACCTCGATGATGACCTGTGGAACATCACGCCGGAGAACTGGAACGCCTACCAGTTCTACGCTAAGCCGGAGATCCGCGACGCGACTACGCACGCCGCCGAGACAGCCAGCCTGGTCACCGTGTCGACAGAGCCGCTGGCGCAGGTGGTCCGCGAGGAGGCCGGGCACGACCGGGTCGCCGTGCTGCCCAACTGCATCCCGTCCTGGGCGACCCGGCTGCCCCGCCATCCCCGCCGGCGTCCCCGGGTCGGCTGGCAGGGCGGTGCGTCCCACGGCATCGACATCGGCCAGGTGGCCGGGCCGGTCCGCCGGTTCCTGAAGCGGTTCCCCGGCTGGGACCTGCAGCTCAACGGCAGCGACTACCGGGACACGTTCCGGGTGCCGCGGGACCGCGCGTCCTTCGCCCCGTGGGTGCCGGTGTACGGGAACCCGGAGAAGTACTACGCGAGCATTGATTTCGACATCGGGCTCGCCCCGCTCTGGCCGACGAAATTCAGTTCGAGCAAGAGCGCCATCAAGGTGATCGAGTACGGGGCGCGCGGGATCCCCTCGGTCGCATCGGACTGCCCGGCCTACCGGGACACCATCACCCACGGGGTCGACGGGTTCCTGGTCCGGCACGACCACGAGTGGCTGAGGTACCTGTCCGTGCTGGCGGCCGACGACGCGCTGCGGGAGAAGATGGGCGAGGCAGCCCGGGAGATGGCCCACCGGCACCTGATCGAGGACGGCTGGACCGCCTGGGCGGAGGCATACTGCGGGCTCCGGCCAGGCTGAGGGACCGGGAATCGTCCGACTGGTCAGGGAATGTCCCGGCCGGGTGCGGCTGCGCTAGGCTGGAAGCACCTGAACGGGCTGAGTGCAGGCACGCGCTGAGGCCCCCGGATGTACGGCGCCCTGTGAGCCGGCCGGGGGCCTCGTCACGTCACGGCGGCGCGGCAGCTCAGCTGGCCGCTTTGAAGGTCCCGTCAGCTCGTCGTTCCCGGAGCGCTGCAGCTTCTGAGCACGCGCGCTTGCGCCGAGCCTGGGTAGGTTCCTGGGCGTCGTATTCCGCCAGTACTGCATCAACAGCTTCTCTGCGACGTTCGCCGAGCCAGGGACGCATGCTGCGCATTAGCTCAGCGGCTTTCCAGCCGGTAACGGCGACACGCCATGCTTGCTTCCTGCGCGGCTGCTTGGGCATCGGGTAAGTTTTGTTGTTCCCGAGCAGGCGGCCAGCTCGTTCCACGACATCGCGATCGGTCATGCCGACAACGATCTTGGGGTAACGGTAGACTTTGCCGCCGACGCGGCAGCGGCACATGAGGAAGGAACCTTCACCTTCCAATAGTCCCGCTAGCCACGCCAGCTCAGTGTCAGAGATCTCCCCGGGAGTGGTCAGCGAGGAGCCTGGCGACCGCGGCGTCGAAGCCGCTGACATCCAAAGTCCCCCTGTCGTCCGGGTCGGCGATGCTGAAGTCGGTCGGCGAGGTCGCCACTACCTGCATCCGGGCGTCGATGCCCGTCTGCTGCCGGTACGCGGCCAGGGCCTCGTGCGGGTGCACGTGCCCGAACCACGTCTCGTTATCAGTGTACGTGATGAACGTGTCGACCTCCATGCGGTTCTTGGCCGCCCAGAGCATCGGCAGCGCGCAGTCCGTGCCGCCGTCCGTCAGGCCGGAGACCCGCCGTGCGACGTCCTCCAGCGCCATGCGCGGGTGCAGGTTCAGCGGCTGGATGCCGGTGTTGAATCCGTAGATTCCCCACGCCGGCTCGGTCCGCATGACCATCATCGACATGGCCGCGGTGACCTCGGCGGCCTGCAGGTTGTAGCCCGCAGCCGATGACCGCATCGAGCCCGAGACGTCCAGCGAGATCATCGTCCGCTTGCCCGCCGGCTCCACCGTCCCGAAGGACAGGTAGAACGCGTCGTTCAGCGCGGCGGCGACCTGCGGGACCGGGGTCCACGTGGAGTCGCCCTTCTCCGACCGGCTCGTGACGTAGGTCTTGAGCGCGATCAAGATGGCGACCGGGTGAATCCGGCCGCGCCGCAGCACCGCCTCGTCGGTCAGCCTCTCGGTGACCATCCGCAGGTGCTCCGACATCGGCGCGAGCACGCCCAGCCGCGTCATCCGCGGCAGGTTCCGCAGCAGAGCCGTGGCCGGCAGGCCGTTCTCGATCAGCGCCCGCCAGACCTCGGCGGTGCTGGTCGCCTCGTCCGGCAGCGCCTCCCACGGCAGGCCCGGGTAGTCCCGGACCAGCTGCGCGTAGCCCTTGGCGGACGCGTGCGACAGCTGGTCGCGGCCCATCTCGCGGGCCAGCTCGTAGCCCTCGATCAGCACCGGCAGGTACGCGGCGCCGCGCGGCGTCCGGCCGCACAGCCAGTCCAGCACCGCACCGGCCGGCGTGGAATCCAGGGCCTTGGTGGAGTGTGCGGACCGGAGCACGTCACGGTGCGTCCAGCCTTCCCGCTGCCGGTACTTGACCAGCTGGTAGGCCAGCGCGTCGGCGTCACGGGTGGTGTACCAGGACGCGAAGGCACGCCGCGCGCCCCGGCCCCAGCCCCGGAACTGCTCCAGGTAGCCGGCCGCGATGAACAGGTGGGTACCGATCCGCACGACCCGGCTGAACCGGGCGGCGGCAGCCTGACGGCCCTCGGTCGTGTTGCCGAGGCTCATGGCCGCGACCACCGCGAAGATGGCAGCGTTGTTCCGCGGCGCACGACCGGACTCGGAGACCTGCGCGGCCAGCTCAGCCAGCTGCTCCGGACGCTCCCGCGCCCAGGTCAGCACGACGTTCGCGTTGGCCTTGGTCAGCTTCCGCTCAGAAGCGTAGAAGGTACCGCCCTCGGTGCCGATGGTCAGGAACCGCAGGATACGGGCCTCGCCCGGAACCTGAAAGGTCCAGCCGCCGGCCCAGTTCGGGACCTGCCGCGGGTCGGCCTGCTCGCGCTGCGACGTGGCAGCACGGCCTGGCCGCGTGACGATCTGCGTCAGTGCGTCGTTCATGGTGACCCCTCCTAGCCAGGTGATCGTGAAGGCAGAGCCCCGCGGGCATGTTACGGGTACCGGTGCGCTTGCGCGCTGTTCTCTCGTCAAAGGAAAGGGATAACCGACACCCATCCGGCCCGCGAAGTTCTGTCTTCAGGTTAGCTGACGGGCATGTGTATGGAACCGACCGTTTTACGCGCTCTATCCGATTGAGCTACCGGCCCCATGGGGGGTCGGGCGGGACTCGAACCCGCAACCTCGCGCTCCGTAGGCGATAACCGATTCACGTCCGGCCCGTCAGGGTGTTGCGCTCGCGGGCATATAAGTGGACTCCGGTGCGGTGTCGAAGCCGCTAGATCCCCGAGGGAATCCTCTACCCAGATAACCGAACTCCGTCCGGCCCGCGAGCAAGCGCTGAGCTGGGCGGGCATATGGTGAGCACCGGTCTCTCCCTCGATCAGGAGGCAGATCCCCAGCCAAGTGGGGAAGGCAGCTGTCACACCGCCTGGTGGAGTCGAACCATCAGATAACCGACACTCGTCCGGCCCGCCCAGCGAAGCAATCATAGCGTGAGCACCAGCGCCGGCCCTGCGGGACTCGAACCCGCGTTTGCGATTTAGGAAACCGCTGCCCTAATCCTCTGGACTAAGGGCCGTGGAGGGACACCCGGGAGTCAAACCCGGCCTGCTGCGGTTTTGCAGACCGCACCCCGCATCGGCGAGATGTGCCCCATGGTGCGCCCGGCGGGACTCGGACCCGCATTTCCTGCCTTCGGAGGGCAGTCCTCTGTCCTGTTAAGGTACAGGCGCGCGGTGGCGGAACCTGGGGTCGAACCAGGGCTCCCGGAGGGCACGGTTTTACAGACCGCTAGACGATCCGTCGTCTGCTTCCGCCTTGGGGTGGCCGAGGGGACTCGAACCCCCTACGACTGACTTCACGGGCCAGCGCCTCGGCCACTTCGGCTTCGGCCACCATGCGTTACTGCGTGTCCAACCAGGGAATCGAACCCCGCACGGCCCGCCGTGTGAAGGCGGCGCTCTACCTCTGAGCTAGTCGGACCTGAGCGTCCCCTGGGAGACTCGAACTCCCACCCGCCTGATTCGTAGTCAGGCACTCTGTCCATTGAGCTAAAGGGACCTGGTAGTCGCGGCTGGAATTGAACCAGCGGCCTTCTGCCTGTCGAGCAGCCGCTCTCCCGCTGAGCTACGCGACCATGGCGGTGACGACGCGATTTGAACGCGCGGCTTCCAGGCTGACAACCTGGCACTCTGACCCCTGAGTTACGCCACCTCGTGTTACTGCGCTCCAGCGCCCAGACTCGAACTGGGATTCGTCCGCTTAACGGGCGGCTGCGTTACCGGGTTGCGCCACGCTGGATTGGGTATTGCTGTATGCCTTGCCCAGTTTGACTCGGGATACTACGAATTTGCTAACGCCTACCTGCTTGGCGATATCCGAACCGCGGATTCCGTTTGCTAGCAGTGAACGGACAAGTGTGAGTTGCGTGTCAGTTAGGGCAGCAGTCGGGGCTTTAGTGCCACTGAACCGTGAACCGAGGTAGGCCCGCGTTTTCTCCTGGTGATGGATCCGGCACATGACCTGGCATTTGGCCAGCTCAGCGATCCGTTTCGGGTTGGCCGGCGACAGTGACCATAGGAGTGCCGGGTTCATTTTCTTATCGCGCGGGTCGATGTGGTCGACTTCCAGCTCGTTCCAGGAGCCGCACTCTACACACGGACCGTTAGCCAGCAACCACTCCTGGCGGCGGTCTTTCATCCATCTAAGCTGGTAAGCCTGTTTTGCTGCTCCGTGTAGCGGCACATCTTAGTGTACCGCGTTCCTGGTGCCGGGGGCGGGATTTGAACCCGCGACTTCTGGGTTATGAGCCCAGCCAGCTACCGAACTGCTGCACCCCGGTACGTTTCAGTCAGTATAGGCAGTCTCGGCGGGATTTGAACCACCGGTCTGCGGCTTATGAGACCGCCGGGGACGACCTAGCTCCCCTACTCCGCGGTGGCCCTACAGAGGCTCGAACTCTGTCCCGCTGCTTGAAGGGCAGCGATCCTACCCATAGACGACAGGGCCGTGGTACTGCGTGCTCCCGGCGGGCTGCGACCCCGCGTCACCGCCTTGAGAGGGCGGCATCCTGAACCTGGCTAGACGACAGGAGCATGTGTTAACACCGTTAATTCTGCACGGTTGACGTATGTTTCCCGTGCACGTGCGCGCTGAGGAGGACTCGAACCTCCGTCATCCTGATTAGAGGTCAGGGCTCTGTCCGTTGAGCTATCAGCGCCCAGGGCGACCGTATCATCACCCGGCGTAGAGCGCCAGCGGCCCGGCTGGGGACCAGGCCCCCGTCACCCTGATTACTCAGAGTTAGAATTGCGTTTCTGCGGGTAAGGCGTTACCGTCGCAGGACCCAGCAGCTACACCAGGGAGATCCTTCATGTCCGCTCCGCAGACCCACTACTTCGGCCTGTCGCAGACCCACTACTTCGGCCTGGGCCACGGCGGCTTCCTGCCGCTGTCCGGCGTCATGATGCTCATCATCCTGATCGCCGCCGTGATCACCGCGCTGGCTGCCTGGCGGCTGCACCGTACCGCGGCCGGGTAGCAGGCCGGCTCGGGATCGAACCGAGGACGCACGGTTAGTGGGTCGCCAGGGACTCGAACCCTGAGCCGCCGGATTAAAAGTCCGGCCTTCTGCCGTTGAATTAGCGACCCGTGGGCCCGACCGGATTTGAACCGGTGCCGCACCCCGTATAAGAGGGCCGCTCGTCTCCAGACTGAGCTACGGGCCATGGTAGCGGAGGGTGGGGTTGAACCACCGACGACCGGGTTATGAATCCGGCGCTCTGCCACTGAGCTACACCGCCGTGGTAGGTGCCCGCGGAATTGAACCGCGCGATACCTGGTTATCAGCCAGGCCCCGTCGACCAGCTGGGTCGGCACCCATGTACTACGCAGAGAGGGCGGGGCTCGAACCCGCACGGGACGTACCCTTACCGTTTTCGGGACGGCTGCCATTAGTCCTCACTTGGCTTACCTCTCCAGAGCGGAGGATGTGCGATTTGAACGCACGAGGGACTAAGCCCAACTGACTTTCCAGGTCAGCGCCATAGGTCAGACTAGGCGAATCCTCCAGAGCAGAGGATGCGAGACTCGAACTCGCGGACCCCTTCCGGGGCCGGCCGGTTAGCAACCGGCTCCCAGTACGCCGCTCCGGGCCAATCCTCCTAAAGTGTCCACCGTGGGACTCGAACCCACACATCCACGGGTCTGAGCCGTGTGACTCCTGCCAATTGGTCTAGGCGGACATGAGCCCAGCTGCTGTCTATCCAGCTGGGATCGAGCGACCGACGAGATTTGAACTCGCGCTATCACCTTGGCAAGGTGACGTGCTACCGCTGGACACTACGGTCGCGTGTTGTGAGCCGGCCTGTAAGCCGGGTTCTGTCGTGGACGGCCATCCATCTGTGCCGCCTACCTGAGACATCGGACGGGCCGCCCATCGTCTCGATCTGGCGTTGCTCCGGACGGGGCTTGCCTAGCCGCCCCGGTCACCCGGGACGCTGGTGGTCTCTTACACCGCCGTTTCACCCTTACCGGGTTGGTGTGGAGTTCCACATCAACCTGGCGGTCTGTTCTCTGTGGCGCTATCCCGCGGGTCACCCCGGGTTGCCGTTAGCAACCGTCCTTGCCCTTCGGAGCCCGGACTTTCCTCAGCTTGCGCCGCGGCCGTCCGACCGGCTCAGAGCCCTCACCGCGAATCGAACGCGGGACCTCACCCTTACCAAGGGCACGCTCTTACCTACTGAGCTATGAGGGCGTGAGCTGCTGGCTGCCGCTGAGTATCTGGGACAGCCTGAGCTCGGGATGCTGGGGTCGAACCAACGTCACGGAGGCCAAAACTCCGGGGCCTGCCATTAGCCGAATCCCGATCAAGAGCCCCGGGCCGGAGTCGAACCGGCGGCCCTCCGCTTACAAGGCGGACGCTCTGGCCGGCTGAGCTACCGAGGCAAAGTGTCCGAGGCGGGACTTGAACCCGCACGCCCCGAATGGGGCACCAGCTCCTCAAGCTGGCGCGTCTACCTATTTCACCACCCGGACATGGAGCCCCTTGCAAGTACCGATCTTGCGCCCACCGCCTTACGAGGACGGCGCTCCGCCATTGAGCTAAAGGGGCCTGGCTCCGGGAGCTGGGGTCGAACCAACATCGCCAGGTTCAGAGCCTGGCATCCTGCCATTGAACGATCCCGGATAGGAACCTCCCACCGATGGGAGGATCGTGGGCGAGGAGGGAGTCGAACCCTCATCTGATCGGGTTTGAGCCGACCCGCTCTGCCGGTTGGTCGTACTCGCCCAGGTTGAGAGATCCTACACAGCGCCTTGTACCCACGGGGGCGTACCGAGTGGCGCTCCATTGCCGGTTGATGTCGCCCTGACCCCGGCTAACCCTCCGGCCGTCGCCGGATTTACCCTCACCTCGGATTTCTCGTGCGCCGCCAGGGATTTGAACCCCGGGCCGTTGGATTAAGAGTCCACTGCTCTACCAGACTGAGCTAGCGGCGCATGGAGCGGACGACGGGAGTCGAACCCGCAACAACCAGCTTGGAGGGCTGGTACCCGGCCATTTGGGATTCGTCCGCATGGTGGTGCCGGGAGATTCCGAGACTCCGACCTACCGGGTTTCAACCGGGCGCTCTGCCAGCTGAGCTACGACACCATGATCGCCGACACTGGTGCGGCACGGGCGCAGCCCCCACTGCGTAGACCGTGCCGGGGGGTTCACCAGCCCCGGGCTAGTCGGGAAACAGGGACTCGAACCCCATCTACGTGCTCCCAGGGCACGCGCGCTGACCCTTACGCGACTTCCCGTGGTATTGCGTCGGGCTGGCGAGACTCGAACTCGCGATCGCCTGACCCCCAGTCAGGTGCTATAGCCGCTAAGCCACAGCCCGTTCGTCAGGACCCCGGGAGTCGAACCCGGTTTCTCCTCAATCCGAATGAGGCAGATTACCGTCTTCCTCGATCCTGTTACGTGGAGAAGGACGGATTTGAACCGACGCGAAGACCCCGGGTGCGAACCGGGCGCTCTACCTGACTGAGCTACATCCCCATTGTGGAGCTGACGGGACTCGAACCCGTGACCTGTTGTCTGCCGAGCAACTGTTCTGCCAGCTGAACTACAGCCCCAGGAGCCCGGGGACCAGGGTTTCCGCCTGGATCTCCTCCCTTTCGGGCCGCCTCTCACTTGGGCTACCCCCGGGCACGTCTGCCGTGCTGATCCTGACCGAGCCGTC
>Ga0318534_10000756_pt1 | contig 11714 bp, 7 predicted proteins | sample GRESIP117b4f26_FD_202502 | JGI IMG/M metagenome (GOLD analysis project Ga0318534, IMG submission 202502) | Tropical soil microbial communities from Luquillo Experimental Forest, Puerto Rico - GRE.SIPMG.117b4f26 | ecosystem: Environmental > Terrestrial > Soil > Tropical forest > Bulk soil...
TGAATTGGAGGTTGGCCGCTTTGGTCATAGCCGTGGCACCAATGGCGCCGAACTTGTCGTTCAGGTCGAGTCCCGCCGTGACCGGCAGTCCGATCCAACCGCCGATGCCGCTCCACACGGAGACATACTGCTTGCCGTTCACGCTGTAGGTGATCGGGTTGCCGATGATTCCGGAACCGAGCTTGCGCTGCCACAGCACCTTGCCGGTCGAGCGATCCACCGCGCGGAAGTCACCGCCCAGGCTGCCGTAGAACACCAGGCCGCCGTCCGTGACCAGGGCGCCGCCCCAGTTCGGGTACGGATCCGGGATCTCCCATACGGTCTCGCCGGTCAGCACGTTGAACTTCTTCAACTTGCCGGTGATGCCAGGCTTCTCCGGATACATGTAGACGTTCGCGAACACATACACGACGCCCTGCTGGGTGTGGGCACGCTCCTGTGGCTCTAACTCCATGCACCAGTTGTTGGTCGGGCAATAGGCCATGCCCGGCTCCTTCGGATCGATCGCACAGGGCTGCTGATCCTTGCCACCCATCGCCGACGGGCACGCCTGCGTGTTCTCGTGCACCTTGAGCGGCGAGTGCTCGGGCACTTTCACGGGTCGGCCGGTCTTCGTGTCGACCTTCTCCGCCCAGTTGACGGTGACGAACTTATTGGCGCGCAGCAGCGTGCCATCGGTACGATCGATCATGTAGGCGAAGCCATTGCGGTCGAAGTGCATCAGCACCTTGCGCGGCTTGCCGTCGACGGTGACGTCTTCGAGCATGTTCTCGTTGATGCCGTCGTAGTCCCATTGATCGAACGGCGTCATCTGGTAGACCCACACGACCTCGCCGGTGTCCACCTTACGCGCGAAGATGCTCATCGAGAACTTGTTGTCCCACTTGCCGCTGTTGCAGTCCTGCTGCGTTACGGGGCTCGCACCGCAGCGGTATTGCGGACTCCACAGACCGGGGTTGCCGCTCGAGGCATACACGAGCTTCAGCTCCGGGTCGTAGCTGTACCAGCCCCACATGGCGCCGCCGCCGCGCTTCCACTCATCTTCCGGATAAGTGGCAGTACCGAGGTTCTTCCCGGCCGTGCCGTATTCGGGGTGTGTCTTGTTGGTATCCTTGGTGAGGCAGATGTCGGCGTCGGTGCCGTTGTTGTAGCAATGCCAGACCTGCTTGCCCGTCTGCAGGTCGAAGGCGAAGAAGGCGCCGCGTGCCGCGAACTCATCGCCGCCGAAGCCGATCAGCACCTTGCCGTTGGCGATGATCGGTGCAGGCGTGATCGTCTCGCCCTTGTCCGGGTAGGCCACCTTGTTGACCCAGACTTCCTTGCCGGTCGCGGCATCGAGCGCGATCACGAAGCCGTCCAGCGTGCCGAACACGAGCTTGCCGTCGGCAAAGGACGCTCCGCGATTAACCGTGTCGCAGCAGGCACGCGGCACAGCGGAGTCATCGCGGTTCGTGGTCTTCTTGTAGTTCCAGACTTGCCTGGGACGATCCGGATCGCTCAGGTCGAGCGCCTGGACGATGTTGGGCCAGGCGCTCACCATGTACATCATCGGCTTGCCATTGACGGTGACCACCAGGGGCTGGCCCTCGTGGCCGCGCAGCGTGCCGCTCGACTGCGACCACACCATCTGCAACTTCGCGACGTTCGAAGTGTTGATCGAGTTGAGCGAACTGTGCCTGGTGTTGGCCTGATCGCCGCCCGGAGCGGCCCATAGGTTGGGATCCTTCGAGCGTTCAGTCACCTCATCCCCGAATGCCGCTGCGCACGCCGCTCCCACTGCCAGCGCGGCAGACAGGGTGCACAGGCTTCTAACGCGTTCGAATCGCATACGCAGTTCTCCTACATTCGAGTTGTTACGTTCTCGCTAGATGCGAGTTCTTTACGTTCGAGTGCACCGCCGAGCCCTCTCATCAAAGCTCGTCCGCGAGCATGACAGGCCCTTCGATGACCCCCAAATCCCTCGTAAAACAGGCGCCGCGTTTTCTCCCCAATTGAACCTGATGTAACAGTCAGGACTTAGATCGTATTCCCATTCCCTTGTGTCTGCAGCACGCGCGCCACCTCTGGAGCGCAGCGGCGTTGCCGCCAAAAACGTGTGCCACAAGTGGCACACCCGAGTGCACGCCACCGGACCGGAGAGTCCGTACGGGGCTCCAGGGTCCGCCGCAGGCGGCCCGATGGCGTGCAATTCATTGTCAAGCTGACGTCTCGGCCTGCTAACACGTCGCCACCGTCAGAGACTCGCCTCGCTGATCTGGATCACGGGCGTAGTGTTGGTGTAGTTCGGGATGTCGGCCAGGATCGACTGCGCGTGCGGGCCGAAGGCCCCTTGGAACGCCTCGACCGACTCGAAATACAGGTGTGCCACTGCCAGAAACGGCGGCGGCGTCCCGGGTTCACCGCCCGCCAGGCCGCGCTCCACCGCCACACGCTGCAACGGCGCGCCGAGGCGGCGCTGCACCATAGGGATGTGCTGCCGCAGGTAATATTCGTGATCGAAGTTCTTCCCGGGTCCATTCGGATACAGCACGCTCACGACAACCACGACCGCCTCCTGGGCTCAGAATGAAAGGTACGCACCCGCGTTGATGGTAGTGGCGCTGTTGCTCCCGCCGCTTTGCGCCTGGCTCTTCACCTCGCTTCCCTCGGCGAGGAGTGTCAGATTCTTGGTCAGCGAGTAGTAAAGTCCCAGCGTGCCCTTGCGGTTGCTCCGGACCAGATTGGGGTTGGCCACCTGGTCCGCCGAGTTGGCGAAATCCAGTCTGCTGTCGCCGTAGTTCACGCCGACCTTGAGCGCCCCGAACTTGTAGGTCGCCTGGGCGAGGTAGCCGTCGGAGCCACGCGTTTGCCCGAGATCGAACGCCCCCAGATTGAAGAGAGCCGTCGTGCCCAAACCGGTCGCATGATAGTAATAAGCGAAGACTTCCAGGTTCTGCACATCGAGCTTGGCGAACACATCCACACCGTTGCCGGTGTAATTGTACGGAGTGCCCGTCGCGGCAGGGGGGGCCGCGGCGGCCACGTAATACTGCTGTTGCGTGAGGTACGCGACCGACACATACAACTTGGTCGTGTCGGAGAAGGGCAGCGTGAAGCTGCCTTTCGCGTGGAATCCCGGCGCCTTCTTCGGTTCCACCGTGGCGCCCGCTGGCTCCGTGAGCGAGTTGAGCGGCTCGAAGATACCCAGCGTGAAGCTGAAGCCCGAGATATCCGGCGTCGTGTAGTCCATCTGTGCCAGCCAGTCAGTGTAGATATAGCCCAGACCGATCCCCCCGAGGGTGGTGTTCGCCGGCGCCGCCGAAGCCGCCCCACCGGGCCCGCCGACTCCCGGCAGCGTCATATCGTTGAGGATGACGTCGGCGCCGAACAGACCGATGTTACGCCCGAGAGTGAACGTGCCCATGCTCTTGTTGCCGAACGTCATGTACACCTGGCGGACATCGAGACCCGTGGTGCCGAGCGCAGTGTTGGTGGAGCCGTTTCTGCTGCCCGTTTGCAGATTCGGACTGCCGCCATCGTTGGTGGCGATGCCCGGATAAAGGCCCAGGTGCGCCGCGAGGTCGATGCTGCCCTGCGTCGTGGCCACGCTGAAAACGAACGCCGCCGGCAGCAGACCGTTGGCGATGCTGGACACGTTGCTGCTGCTTTCCGAGCCGACGCAGGTCAAGCCGCCCGGGATGACGACCGCACTGGTCGTGCTCTGGCAGCTCGACCAGATGTAGTCGACGTTCACGTTGCCGTTCAAAGAGAAGGTCCACGACCCGTCAGCGTTTTTCAGGTCGATCGCTGCCGCCGGCAGCGCCAGTGCAACGAGCAGGATGCCGGCTACGGAGCGGTGCAGAGACTGCAGAGTCGCGCGAGTGTTTTTCATTGAATTGACTCCCCCACAGGCTACCCACCGGCGCTAGCAAGTGCCGTGCCAGGTGAAGTGGCTGTTCGGCAACCGCAGGAACAAGGACTTATGCCGGCCGAAATTTCCCCGGGGACAGGGTCTTGTCAGAATGGCTACAGTGTGACTCGTCGAGTGTTGCGGCAACGCCCCACTCGCGGCTTCGACGCGGGTGCAGGTGGATCAGCCCTCGCGCAGCCAACGCGCGGCGAGCGGAGGCACGAGAATGAGGCCCACCAGGGTGGAGGAGACGAGCCCGCCGAGGATCACCACCGCCATCGGACCTTCGATTTCATGTCCGGGCTGATGTGATTGCAGCGCCACCGGCAGCAGCGCGAGCGCCGTCAAAAGTGCGGTCAGCAGCACCGGCGTGAGCCGCTCCAGTGCTCCCTGCAACGCGGTCTCAAGACCCCAGGGCCGGCCCTCGATGGCGACCAGGTGCTCGTAGTGTGAGATCAGCAGGATGATATGGCCCGCTTTGTCAAGTGATGGAACAGGTTTCTCTCGCGTAGTCCGCGCTTAGACTTGTGCTGCTACAAAACACGCGGACGAGAAACGCGACGCGCAGGCAACTGTAGCGACGATGGATCATGCTGATATCCGCGGGTTGGTTACCGACCTTACATCTGTCCGTCGCGGGGCTGCCTACACTCTAGCGTCGGAGATCATCAAGGCGATGCTCACATATCCTGCTCGAGGGTTCCCCTCATCGGGCCCGCGCATCGCGTTTCTCCTCCGGTGTTAGGGTATGAGTTTGCGTTCGTGCGCTAGCAATCCTCCTGGTCGGATGTGACGAGATCAGTGTTCAGGCGGCAACTGTGACCTGTTGGGCGATAGCCCAGATAAATCCGGCGAGCTCGCGTGCGATCGCGACGCAGATCTTGTTCTGATGCAGCTTGCGCGAGCGCAAGCGCCGGAAACGATGGCACAGGCGCAGCTGCGCCCGCCAGGCGATATCCCGGATGGCTTTAGGTTGTCGTTCTTGGCGAATGTGCATGAGCCGGCTCAGACGCGCCTGGAAGCGATAGTTCCACGCGGCCTCGACCAGGACGCGACGCGCGTGGCTGTTGCCGGTCTTGGTGATATCACCCTGTCGTTGCGTGTCGCCCGTCGAGTACTCAGAAGGCACCAAGCCGAGGAATCCCATCAGTTCAGTCGGATGGGAGAAGCGTCTGAAGTCGCCGATTTCGGCGACCAGTGTTACCGCGGCAATGAAGTCTATTCCACGCAGGCTCGAGAGGGCCGCCACGAGTCCCTTCATGCGCCACTGTTCCGTCTGTGTGCGAAGGGCTTCGGTGAGACGCTCCACTCGATCATGCCCTTCACGAACGGCCAGGCGATATTCGGCGAAGGCTATGTCCTGTGCGGGCTGCGAGAAGCTGATCGTGGACAAGAAGCGCTCGTGAGTGGGATTCCAAGAACTCCTGCCGGTATAGCGCCGACCGTGCCGCAGCAACAGCGCCTTTAGCTGCTGCCGGGCCTTGAGTCTCGCTCTCAGCGCGTCCTCGCGCGCACGCGAGAGATCACGGATCGCCTCGTCGCGTTCATCCGGAACAGCGACCCGTACGAGATCTCCAGATCGGGCAAGTCGCGCGAGAGTGAGTGCATCGCGTCGATCGGTCTTGATGCGATCCCCGGGCCGACGCGAGAGCTTGCTGGCCGCGACGACTTCGCAGCCGTAACCGCGCGAACGCAGCTGCCTCACAAGTCCATAGCCGCACGGACCGGCCTCGTACACGACCAGCTGCGACTCGGGCTTGCCCACAGAGTGCAATGCTTTGAGCAGCTGCTTAATCTCGTGTCCCACGGTACCCACGAAACGCGGCGCCTCTCGTCCATCCTCAGCGACTGCGATTGCGATAGAGTCTTTGTGAACGTCCAAACCTACGAATGAACTGATAAACTCCTCCACGGTCTGCCTCCTCTGATTTGCTGCGGATAACACGCCCTCGGGCGTTTCCGCATGTGGCTCGGCGCACTTCGGTGCGCAACCCACGATATGGGAGGCAGACCTCTTCTTCCTAATTCTCCGCACGATCCCGACTCCTCCAGGTCAGGCCATGATGTCTAGTGTTGCGGGCCGCAATGCCGAAGAGCGCAACGAACCCGACCATCGCCCCGAGTGACAGCGTGCCGCCGGTAAGCGCCACCGCTGCCACGCCGCCGATCAGCGTACTCGGCAGTGCCGCGAGCACCAGCAGCACGTGCCGGCTGCGGCCGAAAGCCAATGCCAGCAGCAACACGATCAGCACCACGGCCGCCGCCCCATGCCACAGCAGCTCGCGCGCCGCGGCGGCCTGCGCCGGCGCGGTGCCTCCGTAGCGCAGGTACACGCTCGGCGCCAGCTTGATGCGGGCGGCAATCGCCTGCTGCGCCCGCCGCGCGTAGCCGGCCTGGTCGCTGATAGTCGGCGTAGCGATCACGACCTGCCGCCGCAGACCGTCTTCGTGCTGGACCAGGCTGCGAGCCGACACCATGGCCAGCTCCGCCACCGCGGACACCGGCACCAGGGTGCCGTCGCGGCCGTGCAGTCGCAGGCCGCGCACGTCCTCGGGGGTCGCACCGACGCCGGCGATGCGCACCACGACCGGGATGCTGCGATCGGACTGATTGAGTTGCGCGACGTCGGTGCCGTGATAGGCGGCGTTCAGCGTCGCCAGCACGTCGGCCGCCTGCAGACCGTAGAGACTGAGCCGCTCGGGACGTAACCGTACCTGCAGCTCCGGTTGTCGCGGCGGCACCTCCAGCCGCACCGTGCCACTCTCCGGCCATTGGCGCAGCAGGGCCGCGATGTCACCGGCCACCTGATCGTCCACGTCGAGGTCGGGGCCGAAGACGCTGACGAAGAACGGCGCCACCTCGCCGGACAGCGTCTCGCCGACACGCTCCGCAAGCACCGAGTAGATCGCGACCAGTTGGTTGGGAAACTGATCGAATACCGCCCGCACCCGCGCCTCCAGCTGCTCGGTCGAGAGGCTGCGCGCCGGGTCGAGTTGGATCTCGAACTCGCTCTTGTTGGGGGCATCCGGATCCTGACCGTTCTCCGAGCGACCAATCTGTTCGGCTACGCTCTTCACGCCGGGAATCGCCGCCAATCGTGCGGCGATGCGTTCGCCGATGCGCGAGGTCTCCAGCAGCGAGATGCCAGGGCGCAGCGCGGCATGCGCGATCAGATAGTTCTCGCGAAAATCCGGCAGCAGCCGCGCGCCGAGGACTGGCAGCAGTGCAAGCCCGGCCATACCGCTCGCCAGCACTCCGGCCAGCACCAGCGGTGCGCGCCCCTCGAGGCGCGTGATGGCGGCTCGCTGCCAGCGCTTGGTCTGCTGCAGCCAGCGGGCCTCCTCGCGCGGCTGGTAGCTCTGCATCAGCAGCGCGCACAGCGCCGGAGTCGCACTCATGGCCACCAGCAAAGAGAGGGCAACGGCCAGCAGAAACGCCGTAGCCAGCGGTCGGAAGAACGCTCCCTGCAGACCCGACAGCATCAGGATCGGCAGGAATGCCACCGCGACAGCCGCAGTGGCGTAAGACACCGGGCGCCTGACCTCCAGCGAGGCCTCGAGCAACAGAGCACGCAGGTCGGCGCCAGCGCCGGCCGCGCGTCGGCGCCGGGTGATGTTCTCTACATCGATGACCGCATCGTCGACCACGACCCCGAGGGCGACCACCAGGCCGCCGAGGCTCATGGTGTTGAGCGATAGCCCGCCGATGCCCAGGATCCAGACGGTGGCCAGCAGCGATACCGGGATTGCGCTGAAGGAAATGAGTGCGCCACGCCAGTCGCGCAGCGTGAACAGCAGCAGCACGACCACCAGCACGGCGCCGACCAGCAGCGAATTGCGCAGTCTGGCGATAGCGGTCTCGATGAAGCTGGCGGGTCGCAGCAGCGCCGGGTGATATCGTACGCCCCGCTGTTCGAGCTGCGCCGCCAGCACCTGCAGGCGGTGCTCGAGCTCACGGGTGACATCGAGCGTGTTGGCGCCGTACTGGGTCGATGTCTCCACCAGCACACCGGGTTGGCCGCCGATGATGGCATCGCCAAAGCGCGGCGCAGCGCCGTCGCGCACCTGGGCAATGTCACCGATGCGTACCGGTACCCCGCCATGCTGAGCGACCACGGCCTGCGCCAGCGCTGCGGGCGAGTCGCCGGGCGACTGCGCCTGCATCACGATGCGCTGCGTCGCGGTTTCGAGATAACCACCGCCGGTCATCTGAGTGCCGCGGCGCGCCGCCTCGAGCACATCGTCCAGGGCAACACCGGATGCGTCGAGCCTGAGTGGATCGATCCACAGCTGGCGCTCGCGCGAATCGCCGCCGAAGATCTGCGCCTGCGCAACCCCCGGCACGGCCAGGATCTGCGGCTTGAGGGTCCAGCGAATCAGGTCACGCAGCTCGAGCGGCGAGAGCCGGTCGCTGGTGTAGCCGAAGTGCAGGAGGTACTCCATCGACGAGCTGAGCGGCGACAACAGCGGTGGCCCGACGCCGGCCGGCAGCAGCGCGCTCGCTTCCGCCAGCCGCTCGGTGATGACCTGCCGCTGTAGGTAGGGATTGCTGCCTCGTCCGAACACCACTTGGATGGCGGCCAGACCCTGGCTGGAGGTGGAGCGCACCGCCTCGACGTTCTCGGCGCCGCCGAGCACGTCCTCGAGCGGCCGGGTGACCAGGGATTCCACCTGAGTTGCATCCAGCCCCGGCGCCTCGGTCTGAACCAACACGTGGGGCGGGGCAAAGTCGGGAAACACATCCAGCCTGGCCGTGAGCAGCGCACCAACCCCCAGCAGGGCGATGAGCAGAGAGAACGCGGTTACGATCCTTGGATTGGCCAATGACCAGCGAACGATGGTGGCAAGCATGGCCGCTAGCGGAGTCTCCGGAAAACCAAGCGTCCTGCTGGACGGCTGCCGCTCGCACGACGTGTCACGCTTGATTTCCCGGGTGCATCAGTCGTGTTCCTCTTCCGCGGCGGAGAACGTGCCGATGCCCTGCTGCGACCAGAGGACCCCCGCGCCCTCCACCACCACCCGGTCGGTACGCTCGAGTCCGGCGACCAGCCAGGCGCTTCCGACGCGTGCCAGTGGCCGCACCGCTACGGCTGCGTAGTGAAAGGTGTCGGCGCCATCGTCGTCGAGCTGGCGGTAGACGTAGGTACCGTGCTCCGAGTACAGCAGCGCCGTAGCCGGCACGAGCAGGCCCTCCGTCGCCGCCGCCTGCAACCGCACCGCGACATGGGCTCCCGGTCCCAGGCCCTCCGGATTGCGCTCGAGTTGCAGCAACCAGCCCAGGCTCTGCGACGACGCGTCGGTACGCGGCAGTTGACCCAGAACCCGCGCGGCAATACTGACGCCATCGACCTCGACAAGGGCGCGCCGGTCAATCGCGCCGCCGAGCCGCTGCCCGGGCACGTCCGCACGCAGCAACAGGAGCTCGCCCCGGCTCACGGCTTCGAGCAGCGAGCGGCGCTGCGCCTCGCTCCAGGCTGCCAGTGGTCCCCACTGCAGGCGGAAGCTCAGGGCTGCTGCGTGTGCCTGCGCGGCTGCCTCCACTGATTGTGCCTGCGCTGTCTGTACTGCCTTCAGGGAGGCCTGCGTGTCGTCATGGTAGAGCCGCTCCAGGCGCGCGACGTCCGCAGCGGCGGCCGCGGCCGCGACCTGCGTACTGTCCACGCGACCCACATCGGTCACTAGCGCCACGGGGTCGAGTACGGTCCCGAAGGCCTGGATCGGTGGCGCCGTGGTGAGCGGCAGAGGCCGCTCGGTTCGCAGGCCCACGGCCTCCTTTTGCGATGACGTCAACGAGAGCGCCGTCTCGCCCTTTTCGGCCGTCTCACTCTTTGCGGTCGTCTCACTCTTTTCTGCGGTACCAGCCTTCTCGGCCGTGTCGGGCTTCTCAGGCTTCCCGGGAATCTCCGCAACGCCGGCGACCGCCGCCAGCGCCACGAGTATCCATCGCAGCCATCGATCGGCAGCCCTCATGAGTGCGGGGACGTGGTTGCTGGCCATTGGGTCTCGGACCCCTGCAGTGGCCGGCGGTAGGCGTCCTCGAGCTCCCCGAAGACCACCTCGGCCTTGTAGGCCGCTTCCAGCACCGCCAGCTGCGCTTCGGTGGTGGCGATCTGCGCAGCCAGCACGCTCGCGCGCTCGCTGCCGCCCGCGCGCAGCGCGCGCTGCTCGCCCTCATATTGCCGCCTGGCGATATCGGCGGCGTTGCGGGTTTCGTCCCAGGCCTGCCGCGCCGCGGGCCAGGCCAGCTCGGCGCGATCGATCTGCGCGAAGATCTGAGCCTGGACCGCCTTGAGGTGCTCTCCCGCAGCCGTGCGCCGTGCGACCGCTTCACCGATCTGGCCCTGGTGTTGATTGAATAGCGGCAACTCGAAGGACAGCGCCACGCCGCCTTCACTGGAGATACCGAACAGGGTGTTCTCCTGTATGCCACCCCCGCCCCACGCGTACGCCGGCGTTACGTGTAACTGCGGCCAGCGTCTTGCGACCTCGCTCTGCAGGCCGACCTCGGCCAGATCGTATTCGCGCAGCGCATGCACGATCTGCGGTCGCGCGATCAGCGCCTCGCTACGCCAGCGCTCGGGGGTGGCGATCTGCAGCGCATCGACCTGTGCCCAATCCGGCCAGCGCAGCGGCACGGCATGCAGCGTCGCGACCGGTACGCCGACGGCGGCAGCAAGCCGCGCCATGGCATCGACGCTGCGCGCCCGCGACTGCTGCTCGCGCTGCTGAGCGCGCGACAGCTCCAGCTCGTTGGAGAGGAGCTGCGTGCGGGCGATGTCGCCGAGCTGCAGCCGCTTGCGATCGGTCTCGAGCAGCGCCTGCCGCTCAGCGACCAGGGATTGCAGCAGTACCGCCTCGTCCTGGGCTGACACGGCATCGAGCAGCGCCTGTCGCAGCGCCGCCCGCACCTGCCAGATCGACTCGGTCAGTTCAGATTCCGCCAGCGCCGTCTGCAAGGCGGCCTGCTGTTGCGCGCGCGCACGCTCGCCGGGCTGGCGCAGCAGGAAATCCAGTGACAGGCCGTACAGCCAGGCAGCGCTCTGTGCAGCGCTGGTGAGGTACTCGGCAAAGAGTTGCATGGTTGGATTGGGACGCTGGGCCGCAGTGCGCTCGGCCGCGGCGACGGCATTGACCGCGGCGCGCTCTTCCGAGAGTTGCGGATTGAGTTGCAACGCGGCGGCGAGCCACTGCGAGCGATCCCAGCCGGCCGTGGACGGGGGCAGCTCGGGCGAGAGGTGATCGAGGTGTCGAGCGTTGAACTCTGCCAGAGTGACCGACGGCTCGAGTGGAGCGCGGGGCGGGGTCCCCGTACATGCGCTCAACACCACCGCGGGCACCGCCGCGCACACCGCACGCCGCACGTTGGGTGTCGTCGCTCGCATTGGCCCCGTGAATTGCCGCACCGGCCGATACCCCCCGCAGCGGAGTATAGAGCCGCGACGCAGCGACCGCAGTCTCAGGTCGCCGCCGCCGCGGCGAGCGCCTGCGCATGAAAGCGCAGGTGGTCCTCGATGAACGTGGCGATGAAGTAGTAATCGTGGCCGTAACCCGCGTGCCGGCGCAGCTGCAACGGCTGGCCGGCTGCGGCGCAGGCCTGCTCGAGAAGCTCGGGCAACAGCTGTCCCTGCGGCAGGAACTTGTCTGCCAGGCCCTGATCGACCAGGATTTCCGGAAAGACCTTCCCACCGTGTGCTGCGAGAAGCTCCACCGCGTCGTAGCTGGCCCACGCGGCGGTGTCAGCTCCCAGATAGCCCGTGAACGCCTTCCGTCCCCAGGGGCAGCGCGATGGCGAGCAGATGGGAGCAAACGCCGATACCGAGCGGTAG
>Ga0318534_10000761_pt1 | contig 11690 bp, 7 predicted proteins | sample GRESIP117b4f26_FD_202502 | JGI IMG/M metagenome (GOLD analysis project Ga0318534, IMG submission 202502) | Tropical soil microbial communities from Luquillo Experimental Forest, Puerto Rico - GRE.SIPMG.117b4f26 | ecosystem: Environmental > Terrestrial > Soil > Tropical forest > Bulk soil...
GGACGGCGCAGACTTCGCCGCGCTGACGATCATCGCCGGTGCGCTGTTCGGCGTGGCGAACGGCATCGCCATCGACCTCAACGCCAAGCTCTCGCTGTCCCTCGACTGCGCGACCGCGGTGATCAACGCGACGTTGACGTCGTCGTACGCGACGGACCCGTCGTCATCGGCTCCTGGCAACATCACGCCGGCGTCGTCGCAGATCAGCGTCAACAAGCTGGCGGCCCTCGCGAACGCGATCCAGTCGACGCTCGACACGATCCAGACGGACATCAACACGATCACGAGCAAGCTGCAGACGGCCATCAACCTCGTCGGCGTCGGGCAGGGGATCGCGAACACGATCCAGGCCACGAGCGAGGATCTGCAGACCCGGACGGACGTGCTGCTCAACTCGGTCGGGACGGCTGCAGACCACGCGAACGACCCGGGCGGCGTGCCGCCGACCGGGACCGCGAACGGGCTGGCCAACACGATCAACGCTCGGGAGGACACGACCCTCGCCAACACGGCCGCGTTCCAGGCGCTGAGCCTCCGGATGGAGATCGAGAGCACGCTCGCCGCGAACGCGCCGCCGGTCGCGCTCTTCGCGCTGCCGTCGTCGCACGGCGGGTACATCGAGACGGTGCAATCGATCGTGACGAGCCTCACCAACGAGGAGATCGCGGCGGGCCAGGGGGTTGGCCAGGCGCAGGCCGACATCGCCTCGGGGAACGCGGCCCTCGCCGCGCATCAGTTCGAGAACGCGTACCTCGACTACGAGGCGGCGTACCTGCAGGCCACGAAGTAGCGGGGTGTCGCCGGACCGGATCAGGGGGGTCTGATGAGGGTACGCACGTGGAGCGCGTTGGCGGCGGCCGCACTCGTGGCCGCCGGGCTGCAGGTGGCGACGATCACGGTGGCCGCGGCGAGCTGTGGCCCGTTCGCGGTGAGCGGGATCTCGCCCGCGGCGGACTTCACAGCGGGCGGCGCCACCGAGACGATCTCGGGGTGCGGGTTCATGGGCACGGGGACGCTCTCGGTCACCTTCGGCGCGTCCAGCCCGATCACGATCTTGCCCTCGTCGGACACCTCGTTCAGCGTGACGGACCCTGCGGCCGGCTCGGCGGGGCCCGTCACGGTGACCGTGACGCTCCACAACCCGCCGGCGACGGATCTCACGGGGACGACGTCGTTCACCTACGACGACCCGCCGACCCTCGCGAGCATCGCGCCGACCAGCGGCGCCGAGCTCGGTGGCACGGCTGTCCACGTCAGCGGAACCGGCTTCAAGCCCACGGGATGGTCCTCGACCGTCGTCGACTTCGGTCCCAACGCCGCTTCCGTGAGCGGCGTGTCCGACACGGCGCTCACCGCGAGCTCGCCGCCGGGCACCGGCACCAAGAACGTCAGCGTGACGACGGTCCTCCAGGGCGGTGCCCAGCAGACCGCCTCGACCACGATCCCCTTCACCTACGTGCCCGCGCCAACAGTGACGTCCGTGTCGCCGACCAGCGGGCCGGTGACGGGCGGGACGGACGTCACCGTCACCGGGACGGGCTTCCAGCCCGGTGCCGAGGTGCTGTTCGGCCCGTCTGACGGGACGACCCCCCTCAGCGCCGACTCGCCGGGCACCCCGGTCTCGGTCCTGAGCTCGACCAGCATCCTCGTCGTCTCGCCCCCCGGGATCGTTGGCGCGACGAACGTCGTGGTCATCAACCCCGACACCCAGTTCGGGGCGCTCACCTCGGGTGCCTCGGGGCACTACAGCTACACGGGCACGGCCCCGTCGATCTCGATGATCTCGCCTTCGTCGGGCTCGTCGCTCGGAGGGACGCCGCTCACCATCAGCGGTGCGGGGTTCCTGCCGGCCGCACGCGTCGACTTCTCGGTCTCCACCACCGTCGCGTCCGGCTCGAACGGCGTGGACGTCTCGACCTTCGCAGGATCGGGCACCCTCGACGTGGCCGCCACCGCCGGGTTCGCGCCCTCAGGCTCGCTCCACGTGGCCACGAGCACCGGCACGGCGATCATCGCCTACACGGCGGAGACGTCGACCTCGTTCACCGGCGCGAGCCTGACGTCGGGCTCGGCGGGCCTCCTCTCGACCGGCGGGGGCGTGACCCAGCTGTCCGCGGGCAAGAGCCCGTCGGTCGCCGCGGACGGGAGCTCGATCAGCGTCACCACCCCCGCACACCCGGCGGGCGCGGTCGACGTCGTCGTCACGAACCCGGGCGGCGCCACGGCGACGGACGCCGCGGCCTTCACCTTCAACGCCGCGGCGGCGCCGACGGTCACCCAGGTGATCGTCGGGGCCTGCACCTCGGGCTGCTCGGGGAGCTCGCTCGGCGGCACCACCGTCACGATCAAGGGCACGGGCTTCGTGCCCGGGACGACCGCCTCCTTCGGGGGCGTCCCGGCCGCGAGCGCCGCGTTCCTCAACGGCACCACGCTCACCGCGCGGACGCCGGCGGAGCCGGCGGGCACCGTGGACGTGAGCGTCATGCTCCCCGACGGACAGGCGGCGACGCTCTCGAGCTCGTACACCTTCACGGCGGCGCCGGCGCCGTCCATCTCCACGGTGACGCCGAACACCGGTCCGTCGGGGACCGAGATCGTGATCACCGGCACCGGGTTCGCCAACACGAACGGCGGCTCGACGAACGCGGCTTCCGCGGCGATCGTCTCGGTCGGCTCGGCGCCGTGCGTCCCCGGCGCGATCTCGTCCCTCCCGACGACCTGCCTGCAGGCGCCGCCGGGACCGCCCACGCCGCTCGTGCAGAGCAGCACGAAGATCGACGGGGTCGTCCCGGACGCACCGGGCGGGTCCGCCACGGTGACCGTGACCAACCCAGACGGCCAGAGCGCGACGAGCACGTTCACCTTCACTGGGCCGAACGGACCGCCGGCGCTCACGGGCGTGTCGCCCTCGACCGGCAGCTCGCTCGGCGACACCCCGGTGACGCTCACCGGGACCGGGTTCGTCCCGGGCGCCGTCGTCACCTTCGGCACCGGCGGCCAGGCGTCGCCCGGGACCGTCACCTCGGTGGCCTCCGACGGCACCTCGGCCTCGGTGACGACGCCGGCCGGCCTCTACGGGACGGTCGACGTCACGATCGTCGACCCACCGGGTGGGCCGAGCCAGACCTCGACCCTGCCGGCGTCGTTCACCTTCACCGCGGCGGCGCAGCCGACGATCACGAACGTGACGCCGTCGTCGGGGCCGAGCGGCACCCAGATCACGATCACCGGGACCGGGTTCGCGACGACGAACGGGGGCGCGACGAACGCCGCCGCGCCCGCGAGCGTGACGGTCGGCGGGCTGACCCTGCTGCCGCTCGCGCCGACGGGCTCCCCGCCGTCCAGCCCACCCGTCGTCGTCAGCTCGACGTCGATCGTCGGCCTCGTCCCGACCGAGGCGGCCGGCGTCGTCGACGTGGCGGTGGTCAACCCCGACGGGCAGGGCGCCATCGACCAGGGCGCGTACACCTACCCGAGCGACTCGACGCCGCCGACGGTCACCGCGAGCGGCACGGACGCCGCGGGCAGCTACGCCTTCGGCAGCTGGGCCGCGAGCAGCGTCACCGTGGGCCTCTCCGCGACCGACAACGTCGGCGGCTCAGGCGTCAAGAACCTCACCTACAGCGCGTCGGGCGCCCAGACGATCAGCCAGATCACCGTGCCCGGCTCGGCCGCCTCGTTCGTGATCTCCGCGCAGGGCGTGACGACCGTCTCGTTCTTCGGCTCGGACGTCGCGGGCAACACGTCCTCGCCGCAGTCCGAGACCGTGAAGATCGACACCGCCCCACCGACGGACGTGACGACCGCGACGATCCCGTCGGGCGGAGGGACGGCGCCGTACACGCCGGGCACCGCGACGAACAAGGACGTGACCATCACGTTCACGTGCAGCGACGCGCTCTCGGGTGTCTCGACGCTGACCTTCACGAGCGGCGCGACGACGACCTCGACCGGCACGAACCCGTTGAGCGTGACGGTGACGAGCGCCGGCGCCAACCAGTCGGTCACCGCGCTCTGCACCGACGCTGCCGGCAACACGACGACGACGACGGTCGGGAGCATCGACATCGTGCGGACCGCGCCCGGGATCACCGCGAGCGCGACGTCAGGCGGTCAGCCGTACACGGCGGGGACCTGGACGCACCAGCCGGTGACCGTGACCTTCACGTGCACGCCGGTGTCGGTGGGCAACCAGATCGCGTCGCTCACCACGCCGGTGCAGATCACGTCGGCCACGACCAATGACACGGTGACGGGCACGTGCACGGACACCGCGGGCAACAGCTCGTCGACGACCTTCGGCACGCCGAGCGACGGGATCGACATCGACCTGACCCTGCCGATCGCCAGCGCCACGGCGATGACGACGGACAACAACGGGAACCCGGTCGTCTACACCGCGGGCACCTGGACGAACCACGACGTGGTCGTCACGTTCCACTGCACGGACATCGGGCCGAACCAGTCCGGTGTCGCGAGCGTGAGCCCGCCGGTCACGGTGAGCGCCGAGGGGACCACGGCAGCGGTCACCGGCACCTGTCAGGACGTCGCGGGCAACAACGCGAACCCGCCGGCGTTCTTCGGGCCCATCCTGATCGACAAGACCAACCCGACGTGCGCCTTCAACGTCACGCCGAACCCGATCGGCCCGGCCAACTCGAAGCTGGTCGCTGTGACGGCCCTCGTCACGGTCTCCGACCCGCTCTCGGGCCCGAACGGGTTCGTGCTGCGGTCGATCACGTCGAACAGCCCCTCGACCGCGTCGAGCGACATCGTGGGCTTCTCGCCCGGCACGGCGTCGACCAAGGGACAGCTGCGGGCGACCAAGGGGCGCGTGTACACCTTCACCTACCAGGGCTTCGACGTCGCGGGGAACTCGAGCGCGACGTGCTCGCAGCAAGTCACCGTCAGGTAGCGGGCCCAGGTGGGTGAGCGCACGGTCCCGCGGTCGACGGCCATCCTCGCGGCCGTCGCGGCGGCGCTCGCAGCCGGGGGGATCGGCGTCGCCATCGGCCAGCAGTTCGCGCCGACCCCCACGCCCCTCGCGGCTGCGACCACGACGACCAGCGTCCCCGAGTCGCTGTACCTCGGGCAGGCGCGCGACTGGGTGGAGCAGCACGGAGAGGACCTGACGCTCATCTCCACCTGGGCGCGGAACCTCGGCGCGGCCGCCCGTGCGCACGATGGAAGGCTCGTCAACCTCGCGATCGCCGAGATGCTGCTCCAGGTCGGCCGTGCCGACGGCGATCTGCCCGCCAACGCGTTCGGCGCGCGGCTGCACGGCGTGTTCGTGCAGTACGTGGCGGCGCTGAACCAGATCCGCCGCGGGCTCGCGCACGGCGACCAGGGCGAGTTCCATGCCGGGAGCGACGCGCTGGCGCGCGCCGTCCAGCAGTTCGGGGCCGCGACCGCCGGCCTCGTGCCCAGGAGGTAGCGGGATGCGTCGACCAACGTTCCGCCGCACTGCCGCGGCCGCCGCGGTGCTGGCCTCGGTGGTGGCCATCGCGCCGGGCGTCGCGGCCGCCACCGCGTCGCAGCGTCAGGTGCGCGGGCCGTCCCACGGGCAGTCGGTGCACAACGATGTGTCCGCCCCTCTCTCCACGATCGCCCCGTCGCCGAGCACGAAGCCCCGCGCCCACCGCGACGCCCCGATGCCGACGCCCGCGGGGACCCCGGGACCGGACCAGGTCGTCCAGCACGCCGTGCTCGCGTCCCAGACCCCGCTCGCGACGACGAGCTTCCCCGGGGTCGGCGCGTCCGGGTCCGCGCCCTCGGACTCCAACGGCGCCGTGGGGCCGAGCTACTTCCTCGACCTCGTCAACACCCGGCTCGAGGTCTTCACGCAGGCCGGCGTCGGCGTGCTCGGGCCGGTGCCGACGAACACGCTTTGGTCCGGCTTCGGCGGCGAGTGCCAGAGCGAGAACGACGGGGACGGGACCGTCGTCTACGACGCCGTCGCCGACCGCTGGGTGATCAGCCAGTTCGCGCTCGGACCGAGCGGCCAGGGCCCGTTCTTCCAGTGCGTTGCGGTCTCGGCGACCGGCGACCCGACCGGCAGCTACTACCGGTACGCGTTCCAGTTCACGAGCTTCCCCGACTACCCCAAGCTCGCGGTCTGGCCCGACGCCTACTACCAGACGATGAACACGTTCAGCAGCTCGGGGGTCTTCACCGGCGCGAACACGTGCGCGTACGACCGCACCGCCATGCTCTCGGGGCAGGCCGCCGCCGTCCAGTGCTTCAACACGACGACCACGTACGGCGCGCTGCTCCCGGCCAACTACAGCGGGGGGACCCCGCCGCCCCCCGGTGCGCCGGACGAGCAGATCGGGCTCGGCCGCGACACGAGCCACCTCGCGACCTTCGCGTTCCACGTCGACTGGAGCCCAGGGTTCCCCGGCACGACGCTGACGGAGACGGACGTCGCGGTCGCGCCCTACACGGCCGCGTGCGGCGGCGGGGTGTGCATCCCCCAGCTCGGCACGAGCCAGCTCCTCGACTCGCTGGCGGACCGCATGATGTACGCGTTCCAGTACCGCAACTTCGGCGACCACGAGTCGTGGGTCGTGAACTACTCGGTCGACGTGAACGGCTCGGCCGAGCCGCGGTGGTTCGAGCTGCGCCGCTCGCCGCCCGCGACGTCCGGGCCGCTCACCGAGTACCAGGACGCGACGTTCGCCCCCGACTCGGCTGACCGTTGGATGGGCAGCATCGCGATGGACGGGAGCGGCGACATCGCGCTCGGCTACAGCGAGTCCTCCGCGGTCATGAACCCCGCGATCTTCTACACGGGGCGGACCCCCGCCGACCCGCTGAACACGATGGCACCCGAGACGCTCCTCCTGCAGGGCGGCGGCTCCCAGACCGGTGGGCTGAACCGCTGGGGGGACTACTCGTCGATGGCGGTCGACCCGTCCGACGCGTGCACGTTCTGGTACACCAACCAGTACGAGCCGTCCAACGGCAGCTTCAACTGGGCGACCGAGATCGGCGCGTTCGCGTTCCCCACCTGCGTCCCGAGGTCCGACAGCGACTTCTCGTCCGCGCTCCTGCCCACCTCGGGCTCGGTCAGCGCCGGCGGCACCACGTCGACCGTGCTCTCCACGGACTGGACCGCCGGCTCGACCCAGTCGGTCGCGCTCTCGACCTCCGGGCTCCCCGCCGGCGCGACCGCGAGCCTGCCGGCCACGGTGACGGCCGCGCCGGGACCGCCGAGCACGGTCACGCTGAGCGTGACGACCTCGGTCTCGACGCCGCCGGGGACCTACCCGATCGCGGTCACCGCCGCCGGACCGCAGAGCGTGCACACCGCGACGTTCACCCTCACGGTCGGCACAGCGCCGCCGCCGCCTGACTTCGCGCTCACGGCCAGCCCGTCGAGCCAGACCGTGACCGCGGGGGCCTCAGCCACGTACACGGTGTCGGTCACGCCGGCGTCTGGGTTCACCGGTGACGTCGCGCTCACGACCGCTGGCGCGCCTGCCGGGACGACCGCGTCGGTCTCCCCCTCGACGATTGCGGGCGGGTCCGGAACCTCCACCCTGACGGTCACGACGTCGTCGTCCACGCCACTCGGCGCGTCGACGCTCACCGTGACGGGCACCAGCGGGTCCCTCACGCACGCCGCCAGCGTCGTCCTGATGGTGACGGCGCCTCCCGACTTCGCGCTCGGCGCTACCCCGTCGGTCCAGACGGCGAGCGCGGGCGGCTCGACCTCCTACGGCGTCACGGTCACCGCGTCCGGCGGGTTCACCGGCATCGTGAACCTGAGCGCGAGCGGCGCGCCGCCCGACGTGAGCACGTCCTTCACGCTGAACGCGATCGCGGGCTCCGGCACGTCGTCCCTGCTCGTGTCGACGACCGCAGCGACCGCACCGGGCACGTACCCGATCACCGTGACGGGGACGTCCGGCACGCTCGTCCACAGCCAGACCGTCTCCCTCGTGGTCACCGCGACGCCCGACTTCGCCGTCACGCTCGCGCCGTCGGCGCAGTCGATGCGTCGTGGCGGCTCGGCCTCCTACACCGTGACGGTGACGCCGAGCGGAGGGTTCACCGGGACGGTGACGCTCTCGTTCTCCAGCTCGCCAGGCGGCGTCAGCGGGTCGTTCTCCAGGTCGTCGCTCACGTCGGGCACCTCGACGCTCTCGGTGAGCGGCGGCAAGGCTGGGACGTACGCGATCACCGTCACCGCGAGCAGCGGTGCGACCTCGCACGCGGCCACCGCCAGGCTGACCATCACGAACAAGTAGCCCGTCGACCGGGCCGCGGATCTGCCCGCTGATCAGGGGGGACATGGGTGCTCGTCCCGACGGGTCGAGCGGCGAGCCCCTCTCGCGCGCGAGCCCCCCCGCGGACCGAAGTGCGGTCGGTGCGCTCGCCACGAGGACGGGTCCGTCGCCTCCGTAGCATGCGTCGGTGGGCGTCGCCGTGACGGAGCTCACCGACGACGATCTCGCTGACCTCGCGTTGTGGGCCGACCGCTCCGTCGAGCAGGTCCGAGCCGAGATCGACGACGCGCCACCCGGCATGGCGCACTGGGTTGCGCGCGACGGCGCCCTGGTCATCGGCGCGATCCACCCCTGGCGGAGTCCGGACGGCCGCCTGCGCGTCTACCACGACGGCATCCGGCGAGACGCGGTCGGCCCGCTCCTCGCCGTCGTCGCCGACGAGTGCGTCACCGAGGTCGACGCGGCGGATCAAGAGCTCCTGGCCGCGCTCGAGCGGTGCGGGTTCGACGCGATCCGTCACGAGCGGCTGATGGAGGTCCCCGTCGCACCGTTGGAAGCGCCGTTGCCGGCCGACGTGACCATCCTGCCCGCGGACCGAGCAGATCCCGAGGCGCTCATGTCCCTCGACGTCGCGCTGCGCAACGACACGCCGGGCGCGGAGGGGTGGCAGGCGGACCTCGAGTGGTTCATCTCGGAGACGTACCTGTCGCCGTACTTCGATCCCGAGACGTACCCCGTGGCGGTCGGCGACGACGGGTACGTCGGGCTGGCCCGCGTCTGGTCGGGACCGGTCCCGAACCGCCTCGGCCACGTGGGGGTGCGGCGGGCGCACCGGCGTCGCGGGCTCGCCCTCGCCCTCATCGCGGCGATCATCTCAGTGCTCGACGCACGCGGCGTCGCCGCGGTGACCGCCGAGGTGGACGAGACGAACGTCGCGTCCCTGGCGCTCTTCAGCCGCCTGCGCGCCACCGTGACCGGCGGCAGGGTCGAGCTCGTCCGGCTCGCGCGCTGAGCCAGCGCCGAATGGAAACGCTGATCGTCGAGGAGCCGATCGAGAACCTGGTCCGGCACGCGCGGGTGCCGATCGCCTTCGTGGTGGACCGGGTCCTCTCGGTCACCGCGCCCGAGCGGGGCCTCGAGGGCATCCGCCTCACCGAGACGACCGTCGCGACCCCGTGGGTGAAGGACTACGACGCCATCGAGGGCGAGGGCCCGACGCGTTGGGCGTCTCGCTTCGACGTGTCGCGATGGGGGCTCATCGCCGCGTACGACGGCACGCGGCGGGTCGGTGGCGCCGTCATCGCGGTCGACACCCCCGACCTCGTGATGCTCGACGGGCGCGCGGATCTCGCGGTGCTGTGGGACCTCCGCGTGCACCCTCAGGTCCGCGCCAGCGGGATCGGCACCTCGCTCTTCGCCGCGACCGAGGCCTGGTGCGTCGCGCGCGGCCGACGCACGCTCAAGATCGAGACCCAGAACGTCAACGTCCCCGCGTGCCGCTTCTACGCCCGCATGGGCTGCACCCTCGGGGCGATCGACCGGTGGGCGTACCCGAAGCTGCCCGGCGAGTGCCAGCTGCTGTGGTTCAAGGACCTGTCCGTGCGCGACGAGGGTGCCGGGCCAACCGTGCGGGTGGCGCGGGACACCAGGTAGGCCCGGCGCGCCCGATCGCACCGCGCTGTCAGCCGGTCCGCTCTCCGAACGCGAGGCGGTGCCCGCCGGGGACCTCGGCGACGAAGTCCCGGAGCCCCCACGGGTGGCTCGTGAGCGGGTTCACGATCTTCGCCCCGCGTCCCGCGGCATCCGCGTGGAGCGCTTCCACGTCCTGGACGCCGACGTAGGCCGCCGTGGTCTCGTTGACCGCGGGGTGGGGCGTCCGGACGACGGCGACCCCGACCCCGTCGCGCCGCAGGAGCGCGAGCCCCATCTCCTCCTCGCGGACCTCGACCTCGAACCCGAAGACGTCGACCAGGTGGCTGACCGTGGGCTCCAGCGCGGCGACCTCCAGGTTCGGTCGGACGCTCAGCAGCTCGCCCACACCGTGACGCTACGCCGCACGCCGGTTTCATGTCATCCCCTTCTCGGGAAGGTCATCCAGCGTGGCGTCCGGCTCCGAACAGTGGGTGGACGGAGCCCGAGGGGACGCCGAGGGGAGGACGCGGGTGGGCGGTGAGCTGGACCGGCGGGCGTTCCTCGCGCGCTCCTCGCTGATCGCGGCGGCGGCCGGCGCGGTCGCGGCCGTGCCCGGGGTCCTCGGCGTGCTCACCGCCGAGGCTCCGGAGCTCGACGCCACGGCGAGCGACACCGTCGCCGCCGAGTCCGACCAGCTCGGCATGACCGCCGCCGACGCCACCCAGCCGCTGGTCGCCCACGTCCGCGACCTCTCCACCGGCGAGATCGGCATCTTCAACGGGACGAGCGAGTTCGTCGTCCGGGATCCGGCGCTCGCCCGGAGCATCCTGCGCGCCGCCCGCTGACACGACCACCGCTGACCGGAAGGAGCTCGACCTATGTCATCGCACCGAGAGGCACCCGAGATCGCAAAGGACCCGGTGGCCGACAGCGCCGACCTGTACGCGTTCGTCTCCCCGGACCGCCCAGACCTCGTCACCATCATCGCCAACTACGTCCCGCTGCAGGGCCCCGACGGCGGTCCGAACTTCTACTCCTTCGGCGACGACGTCCAGTACTGGATCAACGTCGACAACGACGGCGACGGGGACGCCGACATCAGCTTCCAGTTCCAGTTCGCGACCTCGCTCGAGAACCCGGACTCGTTCCTCTACAACTCCGGCCCGATCCGGTCCTTGACCGACACCAGCTGGAACCGCCGCCAGACCTACAGCGTCACCAGGGTCGAGTACCACGAGTCCCGCGAGCCCACCTGGACCGCGCTCGGCGAGGGGCTGGCGTGCCCGCCCTGCAACATCGGGCCGCTGTCCACGCCGGACTACCCGTCGCTCGCCGACGCGGCGGTGCACTCGCTCGGGGGCGGGGTGACCGTCTTCGCCGGTCAGCGCGCCGACGGGTTCTACGTCGACCTCGGCGCCATCTTCGACCTCGGGATCCTCCGCCCCTTCGAGGGACTGCACACCCTCTTCGGGTTGACGGGCACCGGCGTCGCTGGCAGCCCGCCCGGCGTGAACGCGACGAAGGCGCTGAACGTCCACTCGATCGCGATCCAGCTGCCGATCACGGCGCTCACGGCCGACGGGCGGGCGCCGAGCGACCCGAGCTCGCCGGCCTCGGTCGTCGGCATCTGGACCACGGCCAACCGCCGCAAGGTCCAGGTCCGTGAGGGGTGGCACCGCAACGGGACCGAGACGGGCCCGTGGGTGCAGGTCTCACGGCTCGGCAACCCGCTCGTGAACGAGGTGATCATCCCGCTCGGCCAGAAGGACTACTGGAACTCGGTCGACCCGCGGTTCGACAAGCAGTTCACGCCGTTCTTCACCGACC
>Ga0318534_10000763_pt1 | contig 11654 bp, 8 predicted proteins | sample GRESIP117b4f26_FD_202502 | JGI IMG/M metagenome (GOLD analysis project Ga0318534, IMG submission 202502) | Tropical soil microbial communities from Luquillo Experimental Forest, Puerto Rico - GRE.SIPMG.117b4f26 | ecosystem: Environmental > Terrestrial > Soil > Tropical forest > Bulk soil...
CATCCGTCGCCGCACTGGTCCGCAGCGTTGATCGCACGCTGGATCCCCGGGAAGTCCTGACCTACCTCGTTCGCAGTGGCGCGGTCCGCCGCCAAGGCACGCGTTATGTGCCCCGCAAGCGCTTCCTCCGTCTGCGCGGTACCCAGGCTTACTTCCATACGCTCCGAACTCTAAACAACATGCTGGAGACGATCCAACACAACCTGCATCACAAGCGCGCCGAGCCCGCACTCTTTGAGTACTCGGTCGAGAATGCACGCTTTCCCTTGAGTCAGCTGCAGCAGCTGCACGAGTACATGAAGGCTCTCGGAGGGAAAACACTCTCCCAGGTCGACCTCCACTTGCGGCAGCGCGAGACGATGCGCCATCCAGGAGAGCCGACAATTCATGTCGGTCTGGGCTTCTATGTTTGGCGGGACCCCGTCCGCCCGGTGAGCCGAGGGCGTCGTTCCCGAAAACGCAGGGACCTCAAGGTGAGGTGAGCAGCCCATGAGCGGCGCGGAAAAAGCTTGCACACGCGCTCGAGGCGCGCCGCGGCGCCTTTCGCTCCTCCGCGGTCTCATCGGCGGCGCCGTCGACTGCTTCGTCCGCATCCTCGCACGCTGTGGCTTGACGCCGGAGGAGATCGTTGGGGCCGTTCGTGAGGCGTGCGAGCAGATCCCCGCTAGCTGGGCGGCAAAGGCGCGCCGGCTCAAACAAGAGATCCCTCAGGCGTCCCACGTGCTGACCGTCTGGTTCAGTGATGCCGCCTATCTCGATGCCGACGGAAAGCCCCGACCGCTGCCGCTCGAGGGTGGTGCGATATCCGTGGCCTCCTTGGTGCGAAGCGTCGATCGTGAGGTCGATCCGCGAGAAGTCCTCGCCTACCTCGTTCGTACTGGCGCAGTGCGCCGCAAGGGCAAGCACTACGTCCCCCGCACGCGCGCGGTGGTGCTGCGCGGTGTACGCGGACCCGATTATTTCCACACGCTCCACGTGCTCACCCACTTCCTCGGGACGCTCGAGCACAACCTGCAGCCGAGGCGCACGGTGCGTGGCCGTTTCGAGCGCTATGTCGCGAATCCACATTTTCCCGTGAGCCAGCTTGAGCCGCTCTACACGTTCCTTGAGCGTCAGGGGGAGGAGGTGCTCCCTCGCGTCGACCTGTACATGCATCAGCGCGAGAGGCTCTGCCAGCCGGGGGAACGGACAGTTCGCATTGGGTTCGGAATCTATATCTTCGAGGACCCTGTATCACCGAGCGCGGACGCCCCGGAGGACGCGGCCGGCCCCGGGAGTGCTCGACTGCGATTGGAGAAATGACCCATGCGCGTCTCAGAGGATCGCTACAGCCGTGACCTCCGACGGCTCAATCTCGCCGAGCGGTTCCTTCGGCACGAGGTTCGCACACAGTGGATCTGCGCCTGGACTGGTCTATCCGTTCACCGGGTGAGAAATCTCTATCGCTCGTATGACAAGAGCTCCGGCGGCATCCCGCGCCACCGCGGCCCCTCGCCCAACCGACTCGCGACTTACTTGCGCTCGCCCGCGCTGCGTGCCGAGGCGTCGGCGATTGGTGGCCTCGCACGCGTCTTCGAGGTCGTCCCGCCAAAGCCGGCTCCGAATGCCTGGCGCGATCGTGCCAATGTCGAGGCGGGTGAGCGGTTGTGTGCGGTGTTTGAGCTGTATCAGCAGATCGTGCCGGAATCGCGCTTCACGATGGATCAGTTCATACGGCTCGCGATCGCGCTCACCGAAGGCGGGTACCTTGAAATGGGTCACTGCACGACCTGTCACGGCGCCCTGCTGGTCGAGCGCTTGGTGCCGAGTCGACGTCTCTGTCTCGCCTGTCAGCAGGACGCCTTGAGCGCCGCCGAGGCTCAACCGCGAAATCTGACCGACGCGGAAGGCCGGCCGATGCGCTCCGAGGCTGTGGACTCGCCCGAGACCTACCAGCAACCGCTGTTTTGATCGGGTACCGAGTCGCACGCAGGGCCGTTACGACAGATCAAATCCCGTCCCCACTTCAGCTTTCCGAATTACCGCAGTCGGCCAAGAGCTGCCTTCCAACCGTACCGCGTAACCTCCCCGGAAGCGGACGGTGGCAGGGGACCGCTGGGTGCGTTAGGGTCCCGCCCCTCTAACAAGGGTTGGGGGGTATAGATATATCCCACGGAATTAAACAAAACGGCAAGATCCTCGCAGAGCGTGCGAAGGCTAGTCAAAGGGTTAAACGGATTCGCACACACCTCTCGATGGCGACCGCTCAAGGGTTCGAGTCCAGCGGTCGAGTTACTGATCAATCGTGGCGTGATTCGAGCCCGTGCGACGCCCGGTCACGCTCGCGAGTCACGAATCGCGCAAATTCAGCTTGGCTCATGACGTAACAATCGGCTTGAGCGATCGCGGGTCGCGTCTTCGTGAACCAGGAAGGGAAGTCGCCATCTTCACCGGACCGGCGGCTCGATCGATGGCCGGTCAGGTCTTCGTTGAACTCCCCCTCATTCCGCGATAGCCATGGAATATCGGGTGTCCTGCATGATTTGTGCGGCGGCCTGGGCTGTCTGCGCATCCTGGGGGGCCAGGTCAATCATCACTGATTTCAGAGTACCCGTGAATGCGAAGGGGGACTTGTAGTCAGTGCTCGCGGGAGTACCTGTGTCCAAGCCGACGTCGAATGTCTCATCCGCGGAGAATCGCGCGGGCACGGTTTTCTCGACGCGCGTTTCACCCGCCTTCTGGTCATTGACGAACAACGTCGCAACACCGCCTTTGCCGGCGCCCCCGCCGTCGTACTTGAACTCGAGGCGAATGATCTGAGGACCGGGCGTCAGCTTGGCTTTGGCACAGACTCGGGAGCGCTCCTGGCTGAACCAGTTGTATTCGTAGCAGGGTTTGCCGTCTTTGATATACAGCGCGTAACCCGCGACGATCCCACCGGCCGCCACCAACACGCCATCTCCACCCTGCGAGGGCATCTCGATGTTGGCGGTGATGGTGTGCGACTTGTTCTTGGTGTTCGCGGCCGAACTCTCGGGGATGCGGCTGGCACCGGCGAAATAGGTGAATTTCGTGCGACCTTCGATGAGGCTGGGGCGCAAGCTGGGGTCCGCGCGTTCAGCAAACCGATCATCCAGGGGCAGCACGTCGTACTTCTTGGCTTCCACCCAGAACAGATCCTGCAGTTCTTTCAGCTTCTGCGGATTTTGAGCAGCGAGATCGTTTGCCTCGCTGAAGTCATGCTCCACGTCATACAGCTCCCAGGCATCCTTGTCGAAGTCATAGGTGCCGGCATTTTCCCAGGGCAATCGACCGTGGCGCGCAACCGCGATCCAGCCATCACTATAGAGGGCGCGATTACCGAACATCTCGAAGTACTGCACATGGCGATGTTCCGCGGCTTTGGCGTCATCGAAGCTGTAGGCCATGCTGATGCCCTCGATGGGCTTCTGGATCACCCCGTTGATTTCGGTTGGTTGAGGGATATGGGCCACTTCGAGAATGGTCGGGACAATGTCGATCACATGATGGAACTGGCTGCGCACGCCGCCCTTGTCCTTGATGCGAGCCGGCCAGGAGACCACCAGCGGATTTCGTGTACCGCCAAAGTGTGACGCGACCTGCTTACCCCACTGAAACGGCGTATTCATGGCCCATGCCCAGCCCACCGGAAAGTGATTGTACGCGGCGGGTCCGCCAATTTCTTCGATGTGCTTGACCACGTAAGAGGTGTCTTCCGGGACCCCATTCAACGAAGACATTTCATTGAAGCAGCCGTTCAAGGTGCCTTCCATCGAGGAACCGTTGTCGCCGATCTCCCAGATGACCAAGGTGTTGTCCGCCTGACCCACCGCGTCCAGCGCATCGAGCACCCGGCCGACTTCGAAGTCAGTCTGCGCCGTGTACGCGGCAAACGTTTCCATCAAGCGTGTCGCGACCCGCTTTTGATCGGCGCTGAGCGAATCCCAGGCCGGGATCTGCGCCGGCCGGGGCGTGAGCTTGGTGTCAGGGGGCATCACGCCCAGCTTGAGCTGGCGTTGGTACGTCTCTTCCCGGTACTTGTCCCACCCTTGGTCAAACTGGCCTTTGAACTTCGCAATCCATTCCTTGGGGACATGATGCGGAGCATGCGTCGCGCCGGGCGCGTAGTAGACAAAGAACGGCCGATCGGGAGTGACCGATTTTTCGTTGTGGATGTAACTGATCACCTCATCCGCCAGGGAGTCATTGAGGGTGTAGTGGCCCTCCTTCCCTTTGGGAATTTCCATTTCGACCGGGGTCGTGTCGCGGTAGAGCGCCGGCGCCCACTGGTTTGCTTCGCCTCCGATGAACCCATAGAAATGGTCGAAACCTTGGCGGCTTGGCCAGCGGTCGAACGGGCCGGATACGCTCGTTTCCCAGTCAGCGATGTTGTGGTTCTTGCCGATCCAGGCGGTGCTGTAGCCGTTCTGACGCAGCGTCTCAGAGACCATCGCTACGCTGGTGGGAATCTGGCCGCTATAACCTGGATAGGCCTCTCCGAGTTCGGTGATGACACCGGTTGCCGCTGAATGATGATTGCGGCCGGTGAGCAACGCGGCGCGGGTTGGCGAGCACAGCGCCGTCGTATGGAAGCGCGTGTAACGCAGACCTTGCTTGGCAAGCCGGTCCAAGTTTGGCGTCGGTATCTGCCCCCCGAACGTGCTCCATTGTCCGAAGCCTGCATCGTCGATCAGTATCAACAGGACATTCGGCGCACCTTCTGGCGCCTTGGTGATGGAGATCTTGTCGGGCTTGGAGTCTTTGTAAGTCCGACCGATAACGCCTTTGAACGGGGGGGTTGGTTGCGGCAGCACATAGGCGGACTTGGCCGCCGAGTCGCCTTGGTTTGCTTGCGCCGGCGCCGGCGGCTGTTGCCGATCACAAGAACCGGTGAGCCCGGAAGCCACGATGACGAAAAGAGGCATCTTGTGTTGCACGGGCGTAACCTCCTTGCTGCTATTCGTAGTCCGAGCGAGCGCATGCTGCGCGATAACACACGTCAGGCACAAGCCGCAGACAACTAGTGCAGCGCAGCATCACCGTGGTTCGAGGTCGCGGACCCTACCGCAACTTGATCGAGCGGCCCTGATGCGATCGCAGCGCTCATCGCCAGAAGGTGGAGATGGCATACGACGAGGCGCTGGCTCAGCGCATCCGTGACGTTCTCAAGGATACGCGGGGCGTCACCGAAAAGAGGATGTTCGGCGGCATTGCGTTTCTGCGCCATGGCCACATGTTTATCGGAATCTCGGATAAGGAATTGATGGCGCGGGTGGGCCCGACAAACCACGCGCGAGCGTTGGCCAAGAAACATGTTCGCAAGATGGATTTCACCGGCAAGCCGATGCGAGGATACGTCTTTGTCGGCGCGGAGGGGGTGAAAACCTCGGAAATGTTGAGACGATGGGTGCAGGAATGCATGGCGTTCGCAGATGGCCTGCCACCCAAGGCAGCCAAGTGATAAGCGGTTCAAATGCTCGCCGTTTGCGCCATCGCCGACGGCTTGCGCCGTTCAACCGGTCGACATGTTCGACGATCGAGCCGATCTAGGGGAGCCTGGTGTCATGGCGCGCCGCCATGGGCCATCCGCCGGTGCACGTCTATTGCGCCCAAACCCACCCGACAAAGTATCAACTGGTAATCAAGCGTAAGAATTGACACTTCGAGTATACGGATCAGGTGCCAGCATCAACGGCTCTCGGACTTCGCCTCCGCTGGTACCGCCAACCGCGCTTGGGATATGGCAAAGCATCGCAGCGCTCCATTGCAAGCTGCGCCACTCTTCGCGCAAGCTCTGGATTCATTCGGCAGACGCCGTCATGCTGAATCGAGAAGTCAGCGCCCGTGAACGTCACGGTGTCGATTAGCTCTAACACCGCCCGATCGACCACCGGCCGCATCGGCTCCATGTGATCGAGACCTCATGTTTGCTGCCGCAAGCGCGAACGCGCACGACTGTCAGCTATGACCCTTGGTGAATGACTGCTATGGAGCGTGGTGAGTGTCGCAGAAGGGTGTGCGCCGTGAAAAGGCGGCGCTTTCCAGCGGGTGCGAATCCCGCCCGGCGAAGATGCTCCAGCCGGAAGCAACCGGAGCAACTGTGGAGGTAACGAAGCAGTTGAAGCCTTCGGAATGCGGGCCACGATATAAGGTGGCAGCGCGAGTGTGCAGGCTGTAACGAGAGTTAACGCTGAGCAAACCTCGAAAAAGACGATGTGCGGGCCGACCGGAGCACCCTTTCCGGGAAGGCTGATATTAGTGGGGAAGTGAGCAGACGAAGCACCCATTGGCCGCACCGGGGTAGTGGCGATGGCATGTACACAAGGGAAGCGCACGCAACACGGGAAGCCCCAGGGCGTGTTCAGCGCTGAACAACCGGACACCCGCGAGGGATAGGCCGGGCGCTTTGGGGTGGCGGAGAGGCTCGTAGTACCGGTGGAGCCGGATAACGCCGGTGGAGGGAAGGGGCCTTGGTTCAGGACTGACGCAAGAAGCAAGCGAGGGGCGGGAGATTGGGCAACCTATCAACTCCGAAAAGTGTTCAGAAGCTGCAGACGGCGTTACACGCGAAAGCGAAGACAGAACCCGGCTATCGGTTCTACGCGCTGTACGACAAGATCTACCGCGAGGACATCCTGGCGCATGCCTATGGACAGTGCCGCTCGAACAAGGGCACACCGGGCGTAGACGGCCAAGACTTCGCCGACATCGAGGCATATGGCGTTGAGCGGTGGCTGGGGGAACTGGCGCTTGCGCTTAAGGAGGAGAAGTACCGACCAGACGCGATTCGACGAGTGTTCATCCCGAAGGCCAACGGCAAGCTCAGGCCGCTGGGCATCTCGAGCCTGCGCGATCGGGTGTGCATGACGGCGGCGATGCTGGTGCTCAATCCGATCTTCGAAGCCGATCTTCCACCCGAGCAGTACGCCTATCGCCAGGGCCGTAACGCCCAGCAGGCGGTGATCGACGTGGAGAAGACCCTGTTCCATGACCATCCGGAAGTCGTTGACGCCGACCTCGCGGACTTCTTCGGCAGCATTCCACACTCCGAGCTGATGCGCTCGCTCGCGCGACGCATCTGCGATGGACGTGTGCTGCATCTGATTAAGATGTGGCTGGAGTGCGCCGTTGAAGATACCGACGACAAAGGCCGGAAGAGGCGGACGACGGAGGCCAAGGACAGCGGTCGCGGCATCCCGCAGGGCTCACCCCTCTCACCACTGCTGGCGAATCTGTATATGCGCCGGTTTGTGCTGGGATGGAAGAAGCTCGGACTTGAGTGGCGCCTTGGCAGTCGCATCGTGACTTATGCGGACGATCTCGTGATCCTGTGCAGGAAGGGCAGTGCCGATGCGGCGCTCACTTCGATGCGCGAGCTCATGGAGAAACTGAAGCTGACGGTCAACGAGGAGAAAACACGAATCTGTCGGGTTCCGGAAGGAAGCTTCGACTTCTTGGGTTACACGTTCGGGCGGTTGTACCAAAGGACGACCGGCAAAGCCTATCTCGGTATGCGGCCGTCTAAGAAGAGTATCCGGCACATGATCGAAGCCGTTCATGCGCTGACCGCCGAATCGATGACGTGGCAAGACACCACCACGCTGGTGGCGCAGTTAAACCGCACGTTGCGCGGCTGGGCGAACTACTTCCAAGTAGGCTCTACCAGCCGTGCGTATCGGGCGATTGACCTGTACACGGCAACGCGGTTACGCCGGTGGTTGCGCATTAAGCACAAGCTCCGTGGTCGGCGCGGGGGTCATTACCCACTCCCGCATCTCTACGGGTACTTCGGCCTTCTTAGTTTGAGCGGGCGCGACCGCTCGTGGGCGAAGGCGTGATGTTCTGTCCGAGAGCCGGATGCGGCAGCTCCGCACGTCCGGTTCGATGAGAGGGATGTGGAAACGGAGTCATGGTGCGGTTACTTGGGCACCGCCAGACGAAAGGGGCGGCAACAGACAAACCAACCCTACGATCACCGCGCCACATCCCGACTCTACCGACTCCAGCCGGTCAGGGGGCCAGCGACCCGAATGGGTACTGTCGGCCAAGAGCTGCCGTCCAACCGTAGCGCCTGACTTTCCCGGAAGCGGACGGTCGCGCGGGACCGACTGCTTCTTTAACGGTCCCGCCCCTAAGAAGGGTTGGGGTATAGATATATCCCACGGAAAGTAAAAGCACGAACTCCGCCGGCGGCAGCTGCGACCTGCGTACCGACTCGGCCGAGCTACAGCCCCTGCCTGCTCCTAAGTCCTAGATCCGATATCGTCGGCGCCAGACCCGAGGTCAAAACGTGCCGGTCCCTGACCGGGCGATTCCACTAGCGTCCCACGGACACAGAACAGGAGTCTCCTATGGCCGCGAACCAAGACGCCCCCACATCGGTCTTCGTCACGGCCAAGGCAGCAACCCGAACATCCCCCGAGGAGAATGTCGTCCTGCGCGCCACGGCAGACGCGGGCCAGACCACTCAACCCACAGTCCTTGTAACCGCAGACAATTTTGTGCGAGCGGAAAGCGACCGCCTCTTCGCCAGCTTCTACCCACAAGCCTTCGGCAAGTTCCAACATTTTCGGGCATTGGCTTCGTTGGACGAGCAGCACGTTCAACGTCAGAACCGCGACACGTTGTATTCGCCGGCGGTCTTCGACCTCGACGCGGGCCCGGTCACGATTTCGCTGCCCGACGCCGGCCTGCGTTTCATGACCTTGACCGTGTTCAACGAGGATCATTACACGCCCGGATCGGAGTTTGGGTCGGGAGAGCACGTTGTGAACCGCGAGAAGGCCGGAACGCGTTATGCGCTTGTCGCTCTGCGCATTCTGGTCGATCCCAACGATCCAAAAGACGTTGCAACGGCACATGCCTTGCAGGATGCGGTGGTGGTGCACCAGAGCAGCCCTGGCCGCTTGGAGATTCCGGACTGGGACGAGACCAGTCACAAGAAGGTTCGGGATGCGCTCACCGTACTCGGCTCGACCCTCCCCGACTTCAATGGTGCCGCCGGTCTTCCTGGGCAGGTCGATCCGGTGCGCCACCTGATCGTAACGGCAACGGGCTGGGGCCTGAATACTGCGAAGGATGCCGTCTACCTCAACGTGACACCGAGCCGGAATGACGGGACGACCGTCCACACGTTGACCGTGCCAGCCGCCATTCCGGTCGATGGTTTCTGGTCGATCAGCCTCTACAACGCCGAAGGATACTTTCAGAAAAACGACCTGAACTCCTACACCGTCAACAATCTTACGGCGAAGAAGGACCCCGACGGTTCGGTGAAAGTCCAGTTCGGAGGCTGTGATCCAGGAATCCCCAACTGCCTTCCGATCATGAAGGGGTGGAACTACATGGTGCGCCTCTATCGACCACGACCCGAGATACTCAACGGCCAGTGGAAATTTCCCGACGCGCAGCCCGCGCGGTGAATTGCGGAACCGAGAGCGGAGATCACTATGAGCAATAATCCTAAATGGACGTCTGATGAGCTGAAGCGACGCGCCGTGCAGCGCCGTGCCGTCGAAGCGGTTATCTGGGGCATGCCAGCGGTGAATTCCGACCTCATGTATCAGGCGCTGGTGCAGCTGAAGGGTGGGTTCAATCAGATCGCGTACTGGTCGGGGCTGCCGAGCTGGAAGAACCAGACGCTCACCCCCAATCCCGATTCGATCTATTTAATGCCCTTCCACAACACTAAGGATGTCGGGCCCGTGGTTCTCGAAATTCCCGAGGCGAACGGCGGCTCAATCACCGGCACCATCATGGACTGCTGGCAGACTCCGCTGGAGGACGTTGGGCCAGCAGGCGTGGACAAGGGCAAGGGCGGCAAGTACCTCATCCTGCCCCCGGATTACAAAGGCAAGATTCCGGACGGCTACATCCCCTTGCCGTCGCTCAACTACGAGGGGTACACGCTCGCGCGCTCGATCCTGAAGAGCGGCAGTAAGGCGGATGTCGAAGCTGCCGTTGCGTACGGGAAGCGAATTAAAATCTACCCGCTATCGCAGGCCGCAAATCCACCGGCTACCGTGTACGTCGATGCGCTCAATTCTCTCTATGACGCCACGATCCCTTATGACTTACGCTTCTACAAGTCACTTGATCGCATCGTCCAGCAGGAGCCCTGGCTGCCCCGCGACAGGGCGATGATCGACCAGCTGAAGTCCCTCGGCATTGAGAAAGGCAAGACCTTCGCTCCCGATGCGGCCACGCAGGCCCTTCTCAATGAGGGTGCCGCAGAAGCCCACGCGTTGCTGGAAAGCCGCTACAGCACGGCCTTCGCCTCCCCCTTCTACCCCGACGCCCGCTGGGCGTTGCCCACGGTGTCCGGTTTTCTGGACGGGATGCAGTCGATGTTCGCCGACCCCGATCACTACCCGGTAGATGGTCGCGGCCTCACCTACTCGTTCGCGTTCTTCTGCGCTAAGCACCTTGGAGCCGGGCAGTACTATCTGATGACCATCGAAGACAAGGCCGGAAACGATTTCGATGGCGGCAGTAGCTATCGGCTCACGGTGCCGGCGAACGCCCCCGTCAGGCAGTACTGGTCAGCGACGGCCTATGATCGCGCCACGCATGCGCTAATCCGCAATCAGCCTTGGTCCAGCCTGGAGACTGCCGGACATCGAGAAGGTGAATTGAGGCCCACGCGGGCCACGCACAGTGCGCTGCTCGAAGGCGCTCAAACGTTGCGAAGATGCTCATCCCTATTCGTGAGCACTTTCGAGCTTAGTGAGCGCCTTCGCTCGTTCCGGGCGGAGCGAGCTCGTTGAAGCAACCTTGCAGCGATCCCTCCGCGGATGCGCCGTTGTCACCGATGATGCGATAGATGAGTGTGTCCTCTAGGATCCTGAGATCCTTGAGCGCGTCGAGTAGTCGCCCCACATGATGATCCGTGTGCTCCATGAACCCTGCGTACACTTCCATCTGCCGTGCCAGAACTTGCTTCATCTCGGGCGAGATGGTGTCCCAGGCCGGCTACCACCATCGGCCGCCACATGATCTCCTTGGCGAGCATCGAGTCGTGTTTGCGGTCGCTCGAATCAATGTCCGAATAGTTGCGGCGCCAGTTGGGCTTGAGCCATGAGCACCAGATCTCCAGCGGATTTTCCCAGAGCTAGCTTGTAAACGCCCTGCGTGATGCGCCAGCGACCGGCTTGAGTGTCAAAGCGCGCGAGCAAGCGAGGATCGGCAACGAGCGTCACGCGTTTAGACTCCCCCGGCCGCAACTCGACTCGCTCAAACCCGAGGAGACGCATGCGCCTGTCACCCGCGGCCTCAGTTAGGTAGATCTGCGGCACGTCGGCGCCCGCGCGCTGTCCGGAATTCGTAACGGTGAAGCTCGCCGTGACGGTCTTCCCGCCGGTAACCTTGAAATCACTGTAAGTGAACTTGGTGTAGCTGAGACCGTGGCCGAACGAATAGAGGGGTGTCTGCCCAGTCTTGGCTATCCAGCGGTAGCCGATCTCCGCGCCCTCTTTGTAGTCGACGACGCTGTCCTGCGCGTTAGGTGCGAATTCGGCGCCGACGAGGACGGGATGCGGGGTCTGCTCGACGCTCGCGTACCAAGTCATTGCCAGGTGGCCGCTCGGATTGACCTTGCCGGTGATGATCTCAGCGATTGCCGTGGCACCCGACTGCCCCTGATACCAGGCCTGAAT
>Ga0318534_10000767_pt1 | contig 11635 bp, 9 predicted proteins | sample GRESIP117b4f26_FD_202502 | JGI IMG/M metagenome (GOLD analysis project Ga0318534, IMG submission 202502) | Tropical soil microbial communities from Luquillo Experimental Forest, Puerto Rico - GRE.SIPMG.117b4f26 | ecosystem: Environmental > Terrestrial > Soil > Tropical forest > Bulk soil...
GGGGAGGGACCCGGCGCCGGCGCGGGCCGCCGCAGCGGCCGCTCGAACCTGGCCAGGAAGACAGCGGCCGGGACCAGGACGACGGCCAGGGCCGCGATCCAGGCCACCCGCAGCGTCCACCAGTCGGCCGAGCCGACGGCCGGCTGGCCGAGCACGCCGGCCGGGTACAGCGCCACGGCCACCAGGACCACCGGCACCATGTGCCACAGGTAGACGGTCAGCACCCGGGCGTTGAGCCAGGAGACGGCCCGCCAGAGCCGGCCGCCGGCCAGCAGGCGCGACATGGCCGGCTCGGCCGCGATCAGCAGCCCGGCCTGGACGGCGGCGAAAGCGAGCAGCGCCACCGACGGCGGGATGGTGTTGTTGGCCCGGCCGCCGGCCGTCCCGACCATGTTGACCCCGAACGGGCCCCAGGCCAGCAGGCCGCCGAGGGCGACGGCGCCGCATGCCGCGAGCGCCCAGGGACGCCAGCGCCAGCCCGCCGGGCCGCGGCGGGTCAGCGTGCCGTCCTGCCAGGCGAACCCCCACTGGTGCATCGTGCCCCAGACCAGCAGGTAGTTGGCGTAGCCGATGCCCGGCAGCCGGGCGCCGAGCAGGCCGGCGTCGACGCCGGCGGCGCCGAGCGCGAGCACGGCCGGTACCGCGAATCCCCAGCGCCGGTGCGCCGCGTGCAGCGCCGGCGTCAGCGCGATCAGCAGCAGGAAGACGGGCAGGAACCAGAGCTGAAGGGCCACCCCCCAGGCGGCCAGCGCCAGCTCCGCCGGGTCCGCGCCCAGCAGGCGGCCGGCCGCGACGGCGGTCACGACCGCGGCCACGAACACGGTGGTCGGCCGCAGCAGCCTGATGCCCCGGTGCCGCACCCACTGCGCCCGCGTCGCGCCGCCGGCCTGATGCCGCGTCCAGGACAGCGCGTTGGCGTAGCCGCCGACCAGGAAGAAGACCGGCATCACCTGGAACAGCAGGGTGGCCCAGCCGGACCAGCCGATGGCGGCCATGACCGAGGCGCCGGACAGCAGCCCGCCGCGGTAGCTGATGCTGGTCAGCAGCCAGTGGCCGAAAACCACCAGCCCGATGGCCAGGACCCGCAGCAGGTCGGCGTAGCGGTTGCGCGCCCCCGGGTCGGCGGGCTCGCGGCTCCCGGAACCGGGCCAGGCCGCCGCCATCGCCGGCGGCCGCGGCTAGTGCGCGGGCCCGCCGGGGCGGCCGTTGCGGTCGGCGATGAGGCCGGCCAGCGTCGCGATCGCGATCTCGGCGGGGGTCCTGGAACCGATGTTGAGGCCGATCGGCCGGTGCACGCGCGCGATCTCCTCCGGTGCGACGCCCAGCTCGGCCAGGGCCGGGATGTGCGGGGCCGGAACCCGCGGGTTGCCCATGACGCCGACCCAGCGCGCGTCGCTGGCCAGCGCGTCGCGGAGCACCAGGCCGAGTTCGGGCCGGTGGTGGTCGGCGACCACCACATCGGCCGGCCCGTCCGGCTGGCTGCGGACGCTCTCCGCCACGTCCGCGTCCAGGCCCGCGTCGAGCGCGGCCTTGGCCCGCTCCGGGTCGGGCTCGACCAGCACCGGGCGGTAGCCGGCGTCGCGGCCGTAGCGCAGCAGGAAACGGGCGACGGGGGAGGCAAAGACCGCGACGAGCACCCGCCCGGTCGCGGCCGGGGCCTCGGCGGTACCGTGCGCGATCTCGTCGGCGGTGCCGTGCGCGACCTCGCAGGCCGGGTCGTCGTGCGAGCTGGTCATGGTCCGAGCCTGCCATGCCCGGCGCGGTTTGGCGACCGGAGGAGATATCGCAACCAACGCTTGCGCGATGCCACAATGGTCGGCATGCAGCTGAGCGCGCGAAACAAGATCAGCGCCCGGGTGACCGCGATCACCCAGGGTGAGGCCACGGCCAACGTGGAACTGGACGCGGGCGGCACCCGCCTGGTGGCTTCCATCACGGTGGAGGCCGCGCGGGAACTCGGCCTGGCCGAGGGCAGCGAGGTCATCGCCGTGATCAAGGCGTCGGACGTGATCATCGCGGTGCCCTGACCCTGGGTCACCCGGCCAGCAGCGCCCCGACCGCCTCGCGCAGCGGCTCCAGGCGGGCCGCGGAGGCCCGGCGCGCCTCGTCGAGGCGCCCGTTGCGCACCGGCTCCACGACCTCGAAGTAGGCCTTGATCTTGGGCTCGGTGCCGCTCGGGCGGATGACCACCCGGGCGCCGACGAGCTGGTAGCTGAGCACGTCGGCGGAGGGCACGTCCCAGGTGCCGCCGGTCAGGTCGGTGGTCGCGATCACCGCCGCGTCGCCGAGCTTGGCCGGGGCGGCCGCCCGCAGCCGCGCCATCACGTCCACCGGCGCCGCGGTGGCCACCGTGACCTGCGCGGTCAGGTGCACGCCGTGGGCGACCTCGAGCGCGTCGTAGGCGTCGAGCAGCGACTCACCGACGGATCTGGCGCGGGCCGCGAGGCCGAGCAGGGCCAGGGCGGCCCCGATCCCGTCCTTGTCCCGCACCACGTCGCCGACCGAGTACCCGAGCGCCTCCTCGTAGCCGAGAACGAAACGGCTGCCCGGGGAGCCCGCCCTGACGATCCACTTGAAGCCGGTGAGCGTCTCCGCGTACTGCGCGCCTGCGGCCGCGGCGATCCGGGACAGCAGCCGGGACGACACGATCGTGGTGACCACGAGCCGGTCGTCGGGGCCCGGCCCGGGCGGGGTGCGGTCCAGCAGGTAGGCGCCGAGCAGCGCGCCGACCTGGTCGCCGGTGAGCGTGCGGAAACCGCCGTCGCTGTCGGCGACCGCCACGGCCAGCCGGTCGCCGTCGGGGTCGTTGGCGATCACCAGGTCGGCGCCGGAGCGGCGGGCCTGAGCCAGGGCCAGGTCGAGCGCCCCGGGTTCCTCCGGGTTGGGGAACGCGACGGTCGGGAAGTCCGGGTCGGGCGCGGCCTGGGCGGCCACCACGTCCGGGGCGGTGAAGCCGGCTTGCTCGAACGCCCGCAGCGCCAGCTCGCCCGCCACCCCGTGCAGGGGCGTGTAGACGAACCGCAGCCACGCGGCGTCCGGAGGCGCGGGGGAGTGCGCGCAGATCCGGTCCAGGTACGCGGCAGCCACCTCGTCGCCCAGCCGGACGATCAGCGGGCTGTCCGGCTCGGCCAGCCGGACCTGAGACAGCGGGCCCAGGTCACGGATCGCCGCCTCGATCTCCGCGTCGGCGGGCGGCACGATCTGCGCCCCGTCGCCGAGGTAGAGCTTGTAGCCGTTGTCGGCCGGGGGATTGTGGCTCGCCGTGATCATGATCCCGGCCGCCGCGCCCAGGTGGCGGACCGCGAAGGCCAGCAGCGGGGTCGGCTGCGGCGCGGGGAACAGGTGAACCGGGATCCCGGCGCCGGCCAGCACCCGGGCCGCCTCGTCGGCGAACTCATCAGAGCGGTGCCGCGCATCGCGGCCGATCACCACGCCGGCCTCGGGATCGGCGGCCCCGGCCAGGCCGCGCCCGGGTCCGCGCAGCCACTGCGCCAGCGCGGCGGTCGCGGCCCGGACGACCGCGCGGTTCATGCGGTTCGGCCCGGCGGCCACCTGGCCGCGCAGCCCGGCGGTGCCGAACTCCAGCCTGCCGCCGAACCGGTCGGCCAGCTCCGCCGCGGCCTCGGCGCTGTCGTCGTCGGCGAGCGCCTCGAGCTCGGCCCGGTCCCGCTCGTCCGGGTCGTCCGCCAGCCACGCGGCCAGCCGCGCGCGAAGATCGTCCGGGATCACGTCAGCCCGTCTCCGGCAGGACGCCCGGCAGAATTCCGGCCAGCAGCGCGCCCATCCGGGCGGCGGCGGCCTGCCCCGTGGCGGTGACTTCGGCGTGGTCGAGTTCCTGCGGCACTCCCCCGGGCGGCGCCACCCCCGCCGCCAGGTTGGTGACCAGCGAGATCGCCAGCACCTCGGCGCCGAGATGGCGCGCGGCGATGGCCTCCAGGGCGGTGGACATGCCGACCAGGTCCGCGCCGAGGGCCCGGAGCATCCGGATCTCGGCCGGGGTCTCGTAGTGCGGCCCGGGCAGCGCCGCGTAGACGCCCTCGGCCAGGGCCGGGTCCGCGCCCCGGGCCAGCGCGCGCAGCCGCCGCGAGTACAGGTCGGTGAGGTCGGTGAACCGGGACGGGTAGCCGTCGGGGGGCGGGGGCCCGGTGAGCGGCGAGCGCCCGGTCAGGTTGAGATGGTCGCTGATCAGCACCGGCTGCCCGGGCCGGTAGCCTGCGCGGATCCCGCCCGCCGCGTTGGTGAGCACGATGACCCGGCAGCCCGCCGCCACCGCGGTCCGCACGCCGTGCACCACGGTGGCCACCGGGTGCCCCTCGTACAGGTGGGTCCGGCCCAGGAAGACGAGCACCCGCAGGCGGCCCGCCCGGACCGAGCGGACCACGGGCACGTGCCCGGGCACGGTCGGCGGCGGGAACCCGCCCAGGTCGGCGAGGGCTACCTCGGGCCCGGGGCCGAGCGCGTCCGCGGCCTGCGCCCAGCCGGAGCCGAGCACCACCGCCGCGTCGTGCCCGGGCTGACCGGTGAGCTCGGCCAGCCGCGCCGCGCTCGCCTTCGCGGCGGCGTAGGGGTCACCGGTCACGGCCGGGCGCGGCACGCGTGCTCAGCCGCACCCGCCGCAACAGGGGTACGCGGGGCACGCCACCTCACCTCCTCAGGCCTTGATGTAGGGTTGCCCGTCCGCGGCGGGAGCCCTGACCCTGCCGCCCAGGCCGGCCACCGCGAAGATCGTCGCCACGTACGGGAACATCGCCAGGATGTAGGTGGGGATGGGGACGTTGATGCTGCCCAGGATGTTGCCCAGGGCCTCGGTGAAGCCGAACAGCAGCGCCGCCGCGGTCGCGCCCAGCGGCGTCCACCGGCCGAAGATCATCGCCGCCAGGGCGATATAGCCCAGCCCGGATGACATGTCCGGGCTGAAGGTGCCGACCGAGCCGACCGTCAGGTACGCGCCGCCGATGCCGGCCAGCAGCCCGCCCATGATCACGTTGGAATACCTGGTCCCCAGCACCCGGATGCCGACCGTGTCGGCCGCGGTCGGGTGCTCGCCGACCGCGCGTACCCGCAGCCCCCATCTGGTGCTGAACAGGCCGATCTGCACGACGATGATCGCCGCGTAGGTGAGGTAGAGGAAGATGTTCGAGTTGAAGAAGATCGGCCCGATGACCGGGATGTCGCCGAGGACCGGGATCTTGACCACGCTGAACGTGTTCCCCGCGTTGAGGTTCTGGTGGTTGACCAGGATGCTGTCGTACAGGTAGTTCGTCAGGCCGAGCGCCAGCACGTTCAGCACGACGCCGAGAATGATCTGGTCGGCGAAGTACTTGATCGCGAAGACCGCGAGCAGGAAGCCGATCAGGCCGCCGGACAGCGACCCGGAGATCAGGCCCAGCCAGAGGCTGGAGACGCTCGCCACCACGGCGGCCGTGAACGCGCCGAGCAGCAGCTGGCCCTCGATCGCGATGTTGATCACGCCGGAGCGCTCGCACACGCAGCCGGCCAGGGCGCCGAGAATCAGCGGGATCGAGCCGGTCAGCGTGTTCTGCAGCAGGTTGACGAGGTTGATCGGGATGGTGCTACCCGCATCCGCCCACAACAGCAGCGAGATTACGAAGAACAGCAGGACGACGGCTATGCTCAGCCGCCGGACCCGCCGGCTCGGGTCGACGGTGGCCCGCCAGGTGCCGAGGGCGACCGAGGCCGCGCCGAGCACGTAGCAGATCACCGCGGCGGGGGCGTGGATGCTGGGCACGTGGACCGACGCCGTGGGCAGCGACAGCGCGAACGTGGCGTCGCCCTTGTGCGCGAAGTAGCCCAGCACGATGTCGATCAGCCCGAACAAGATGAAGGTGCCGCCCGCGACGAGCCTGCGGTTCACGGTGGCCAGGGGCGCGCCCGCAACGCCGGCCAGGGTCGTCATCCGTTCCACCCCTTCGCGACGGCCTCCATGCTGCCCGCCTGCGCGTGGCGAAGCCGGAAAATCACCCTGATCAGCGGCGGAGCCGCGACGAACAGCACGATCAGCCCCTGAATCACCTGCGAGATGTCGGTCGGGACCGAGGTGGCTGCCTGCATCGTGGTTCCGCCCGCGTGCAGCGCCCCGAACAGTATCGCGGCGAGCACCACCCCCCAGGGCTTGGCCCGTCCTAGCAGGGCCACCGTGATGCCGTCGAAACCGTACGTGCCGTAGCTGTTGAAGGTGATGGCGTGCACCGCGCTGCCCTGGATCACCGACGCCCCGCTCAGGCCGGCCAGCGCGCCGGCGATCGCCATGACCAGCACCCAGGCCCGCTCCACGCTGATCCCGGCGCTGCGGGCCGCGCTCGGGTTGGCGCCCACGGTGCGGAACTGGAACCCGATGGTGCTGCGGTTCAGCAGCCAGCCCACGGCAACGGCGGCGGCCAGCGCGACCAGGAAGCCGGCGTCGACCGCCGGCGGCGGCCCGCCCACGTGCGGCAGCTGCGCGTTGGCCGCGATGTTCGGGCTGATCAGGTTGGACTGCCCGGGGGCCTGCAGCGCCTTCGGCGTGCCGAGCAGGTACGACAGGAGGTTGTACATCACGTAGTTGAGCATGATCGTGACGATGACCTCGTGGGCCCCGGTCCGGGCCTTCAGCTCGCCGGGCACCCAGCCCACCACCGCGCCGCCGGCGATCCCGCCCAGCAGGCAGACGATCACGTGGATGACCGGCGGCAGGCTGACGGCGAAGCCGAGGTAGCCGGCGACGATCGCGCCGCCGATCCACTGGCCGGCCGCGCCGATGTTGAACAGCCCGGCCCGGAACGCGATCGCGACCGACAGCCCGGTCAGGATCAGCGGGGTCGCATCGGACAAGGTCTGCGAGATCGGGTAGAAGATCGCGCCGACCGAACCGCCGTGGAAGGCCGCCGCGACGGTGGCCGGGCTGACGATCGCGCCGTCGAACATCGCGCGGTAGGCGGCGAAGACCGCATCCCAGGCCTGGGCGAACGCGTTGCCCGGGTTCGAGAAGAACTGGCCCCAGGCGTGCAGAACCGCGTCGTTGGTGAACGCGATGAGCAGCGCGCCCAGGAACAGGGCCGCGACGATGGCCAGAAACGTCACGACCGCGGGGCTGCCTTCCACGATCGAGTTGATCACGGCGCGGCCGGTCTGGCCGGCCCGTTCCATCGGCTGCGGGCGGCGCGGAGCCTCCGGGCTCTCCTGAGTCGTGACCGAGGGTGGTGGTTCGCTCATGACGGACCCGCCTCGCTTGTCCCGCCCGCCCGGCCATCGCCTGGATCGGGCCGGCCTGTCGCGGCGTCCTCGGCCACCTCGCCCGTCCGGCCGTCGGCACGGTCCGCCGATCCGTCGCCGGCCTCGCCGTCGCTGACCACGCCGGCCATCAGCATGCCGAGCTCCTCGACCGGCACGGACGCCGGCCGGAACGCGACGATCTTGCCCTCGTACATGACGGCGATCCGGTCGGCGAGCGCGTAGATCTCGTCGAGCTCGGAGGAGACGATGAGCACGGCCACGCCCCGGTCGCGCTCCTCGACGATGCGCCGGTGCACGAACTCGATGGACCCGACGTCCAGGCCGCGGGTCGGCTGGCTGGCCAGCAGCAGCCGGAGGTCCCGGCTCATCTCCCGGGCGATGATGACCTTCTGCTGGTTGCCGCCGGACAGCGCGCCGACCCGCTGCTGCGGTGACGGGGTCCTGACGTCGTACTCAGTCACCAGGGTCTTGGCGTTCGCGCCGATCGCGTCCAGGTTCAGCGCGATGCCCGAGGCGAACGGCGGGCGGTCGTAGACGTCGAGGACCAGGTTCTCCGCCACCGAGAAATCCGAGACCAGGCCGTCCTCCTGACGGTCTTCGGGGACGTAGCCGAAGCCCGCCCGGAGCCGGTCCCGGGCCGTGGCCTGGGTCAGGTCCTTGCCGTCCAGGAGCACCGAGCCGGCGGTCACCGGCCGCAGGCCGATCAGCGCCTCGCACAGCTCGGTCTGCCCGTTGCCCTGCACGCCGGCCACCCCGAGGATCTCCCCGGCCTTGACCTCGAACGAGACATCGTTGAGCGCGGTCTGGCCGTGGTCGTCGATGGCGGAGACGCCACCGACGTCGAGCACGGTCGCCCCGGGCCGCGCGACGTCCTTAGTGACCTTGAGCTCGACCGGCCGGCCCACCATCAGCGCGGCCAGCTCGGCGTCGGTCGCCGTCGGCGGGCGCTCGCCCACCACGCGCCCGCGGCGGATCACGGTGATGGTGTCGGCGATGGCCTGAACCTCTTTGAGCTTGTGCGAGATGAAGACGATCGACCGGCCGCCCGCCTTGAGTTCGCGTATCACCCGGAATAGGTCCTCGGTCTCGCCCGGAGTCAGCACCGAAGTCGGCTCGTCCAGGATGAGCACGCTGGCGTCGCGGCGCAGCGCCTTGATGATCTCCACCCGCTGCTGGGAGCCGACCGGCAGGTACTCCACGTAGGCGTCCGGGTCCACGTTCAGGCCATAGCGCTCGGACAGCTCGCGCACCTCGCGGCGGGCCCGGCGCCGGTCGAGCAAGCCCAGCCCGCGGGTGGGCTCGGCGCCCAGGGTCACGTTCTCCGCCACCGTGAACACGGGAACCAGCATGAAGTGCTGGTGCACCATGCCGATCCCGGCCTTGATCGCATCCCCGGGCGAGCGAAACGATACCGGCCGGTCATCGATCAGGATCTCGCCCTCGTCGGGATGCAACAGCCCGTAGAGGACGTTCATCAGCGTCGTCTTGCCCGCGCCGTTCTCGCCCAGCAGGGCGTGGATCTGACCGGGCTCGATGACCAGGTCAATGTGGTCATTAGCCACCAGGGAGCCGAACCGCTTGGTGATGCCCTGCAGCTCCAGCCGCACCGGCAGGCCTCCCTTCGGGCTGGCGTGGTCAGCCCCAGCGTGACCTGGCCGGGGATTCCCCGGCCAGGTCACGCTGAATAAAGCCGACGTTATACCGGACTCTTGGTGGCCGGCTTGATCGTCCCGTTCTCGATCTGCGTCTGGATGGTCTTCAGCTCGGCCTGGAGCGAGGCGGGCACCTTGCCGGCCCACAGGTGGTAGGGAGCCAGCCCCACTCCGCCGTTGGCCAGGGTGCCGATGTAGTTGCCGCCGACGAACCTGCCAGCGGCCGTGTTGAGGACCGCGACCTTCACCGACGTCGAGATGCCCTTCTCGACGCTGGTGATCCAGTACTTGCAGTACTGCGGTAGGGTGACGCAGCCGTCGGTGTCCACCCACATCATGTTCACGTTCTGGCCGGACTGGTCGGCGGTCTGGACGGCCTTCGCGGCACCGGCCCCGACGCCGCCGGCGACCGGGAAGATGATGTCGGCGCCTTCGGTGATGAACGTGTTGGCGATCCGCTGGCCGAGGGTCAGGTCGGTGAAGTTGTTGCTGAACTCGCCGGTCTGGGTGGTCTCGTTCCAGCCGAGCACCTGCACGTTCTTGTGGTGCTGCTTGTTGTAGTACTGGACGCCGTCCCAGAACCCGTCCATGTAGATGGTGACCGTGGGCAACTTCTGCCCGCCGAACGTCGCCACCTTGCCGGTCTTCGTCATCCCGGCCGCGAGGTAGCCGCCGAGGAAGCCGTCCTGCACCGTGTTGTACACCAGGGCGTCCACGTTCTTAATCGCCGGTGCGTAGCTGAAGTCGACGATCGCGAACTTCGCGCTGGGGTTGGCCTTGGCCGCCGCCTGAGTGGCCGCTCCCATCAGGAACCCGTTGGTGACGATGATCCCGCACTTCTGGCCGAGGAACGCCGTGATGTTCGAGGCATAGTCGGCGGTTGTGGTCGACAGCAGGTACTTGGTAGTGATCTTGGGGTTGGACGCGGCCGCGGCCAGGATCCCCTGGTAGATCGCCTGGTTGAATGACTTGTCGTTGATGCCGCCGGTGTCGGTGACCATGCAGGCCTTGAACGAGCCTGTGGTCGACGCGCCGGCGCCGGACGTGTTGGATGGCGAGGTCGCCGAGCTGCTCGGCGCGGACGTAGTGGTACTAGAGCCACAGGCGGCGGCCAGCAGGGCGATGACGCCCAGGGCCACCCCGTTTCTGATCATTCCACGCACGGTTACCTCCTCTACTGGGGCCGCTGGGCCACCGTGCCTGCTGACCCCCCCGGGATGTGCGAAGGCTAGCCCCGGTGCCGCCGTCCGGGGAAGCGTTGAAGCGCCCTCCTGGCCCCGCTGTTGCCGAATCGAGACCGTTAAAATCGTAGATCGCGGACAGATAACGGGAAGATCATGGCTTGGCCTCGGACCGGACAGGAGAAAAACCCCATCATGGCGATCGACTGGCCCGCCCTGCGCGCGGCGGCGCAGGCCGCGGCGCGCAGCGCCTACGCTCCCTACTCCCGGCTACGGGTAGGTGCCGCCGGGCAAGTGCAGGGGAACGGGGAGACCGGCGGGGACCGGATCGTGGTGGGATGCAACGTGGAGAACGCCTCCTACGGCCTGACCCTGTGCGCCGAGTGCGGGCTGGTCTCGGCACTGCACGCGACCGGGGGCGGGAGCCTGGTCGCGGTCAGCGTGGTGGCCGCGGACGGCGCGCCGCTCGTCCCGTGCGGGCGCTGCCGCCAGCTGCTGCTCGAGGCCGGCGGTCCCGGCCTGCTGCTCGACGCGGAGAGCGGGCCGTGCGAGCTCGGCTCCCTGCTGCCGTCGGCCTTCACCGGCGCCGACCTTGCCGCCCGGCGGGACGCCGGTGCCTGACCCCGTGCGGGTCGGCCCCGTGCGACCTGATCCCGCGCCACCCGATCCCGCGCGGCACGGCCCCGTGCGTTATGACACCGTCGAGCTGATCCGGGCCAAGCGCGACGGCCGGGTGCTCACCGACGACGAGATCCGCTGGCTCATCGCGGCCTATACCGCCGGCGAGATCGCCGATGAGCAGATGTCCGCCCTGCTCATGGCGGTGTACTTCCAGGGCATGGAGCCGGGCGAGCTGCGCGCCTGGACCGCGGCCAAGGTCAGGTCCGGCCAGCGGCTCGACCTGAGCGCGGTACCGGCGCCCACGGTCGACAAGCACTCGACCGGCGGGGTCGGCGACAAGGTCTCGCTGGTCCTCGCCCCGCTGGTGGCGAGCTGCGGGGCGGCCGTGCCGCAGCTGTCCGGGCGCGGCCTTGGCCATACCGGCGGCACTCTGGACAAGCTGGAGTCGATCCCCGGCTGGCGCGCCGACCTGACCACCGCGGAGATGATCGAGGTGCTGCGCGCGACGGGCTGCGTGATCTGCGCGGCCGGTCCCGGCCTCGCCCCGGCCGACCGGCGGCTGTACCACCTGCGCGACGTCACCGGGACCGTCGAGTCGATCCCGCTGATCGCGAGCTCGATCATGTCCAAGAAGATCGCCGAGGGCACGGCGGGCCTGGTGCTCGACGTCAAGGTGGGCAGCGGCGCGTTCATGCCGGACGTCCAGACCGCGGCGCTGCTGGCACAGACCATGGTCGCGCTGGGCGCCGAGGCCGGGGTCCGCACGTCGGCGCTGCTCACGAACATGGACGCCCCGCTCGGCCGGGCCGTCGGCAACGCGGTCGAGGTCGAGGAGGCGGTGGCGACGCTGCGCGGCCAGGGGCCGCCCGACCTGGTCGAGGTGACGCTGGCGCTGGCCCGGGAGATGCTCGCGCTGGCCGGGCTGCAGGCCGACCCGGCCGCGGCGCT
>Ga0318534_10000768_pt1 | contig 11632 bp, 9 predicted proteins | sample GRESIP117b4f26_FD_202502 | JGI IMG/M metagenome (GOLD analysis project Ga0318534, IMG submission 202502) | Tropical soil microbial communities from Luquillo Experimental Forest, Puerto Rico - GRE.SIPMG.117b4f26 | ecosystem: Environmental > Terrestrial > Soil > Tropical forest > Bulk soil...
GGCTGCCCGGGCGCGCGTCATCCGCGCCGGGCGTCAGGCGCCGGGGCGGCCGGGGTGAGCCGGCGCAACGGCGCCGCGATGGCCGCTGCGGCCGCGCCGGGGTCAGGCGCGGCGGTGATTGGCCGGCCGATCACCAGCAGGTCGGCGCCCGCCCGCAGCGCCGCCTCCGGGGTGGCCGTCCTGGCCTGGTCGTTGGCCGACGCCCCGGCCGGGCGGATGCCGGGTGTGATGAGCAGGATGCCCGGGCCGACCTCTGCCCGGACCGCGGGCACTTCGTGCGGTGAGCAGACCAGCCCGCGCGCGCCGGCATCGACGGCCAGCACCGCCAGCCGCCGCACCGCGTCCGACATCGAGCCGGTCAGGCCGATCCGGTCCAGGTCCGCCTGGCTGAGCGAGGTGAGGACGGTGACCGCGGCCACGGCCGTGTCCGGGGCCCCCTCCACGGCGGCACGGACCACCTCCCCGCCGCCGGCCGCGTGCACGGTGAGCAGGTCGGGCCGGAGCCGGGCCACCGCCCGGGCCGCGCCGGTGACGGTGGCCGGGATGTCATGCAGCTTCAGGTCCAGGAAGATCCGCACGCCACTGGCACCCCGGATGGAGGCAACCACTCCCGGCCCGTATCTCAGGTACAGCTCGAGCCCGACCTTCACGGTGCTCACGTGCGGGGTGACGAGCCCAGCCCACCGGGCTGCGGTCTCCAGGTCTGGTGCGTCGAGTGCGACGGCGATCGGCGCCGGGTCAGTCATCCTTCTCCTCACGGCCGGTCACTTTACGTTACAGGGCGCTCCCGGACAGCTTGCGGCCCTGCGCCGCCCGGGGCTCGTGGGCCAGCCCGATGACGTCGGCGAGCCGCTCGATGCCCCGGCTGGCCAGTTCCTCCTCCAGTTCGCGAAGGATCCGGGCACACGCGGACGGATCGTGGAAGATCGCCGTGCCAACGCTGACCATGGCCGCGCCGGCCAGGATCAGCTCCAGCGCGTCCCGGCCGCTGCGCACCCCGCCCATGCCGATGATTGGCACGTCGGGCAGGGCCGCCCGCACCTGCCAGACGCACCGGACCGCAACCGGCCGGATAGCCGGGCCGGACAGCCCGCCGGTGGTTCCGGCCAGGGCCGGGCGCATCGTGTCAGTGTCGATAACCAGGCCCAGCAGCGTGTTGATCATCGACAGCCCGTCGGCGCCCGCTTCCACGCAGGCACGGGCGACCGCGACGATGTCGGTGACGTCCGGTGACAGCTTCATGAACACCGGCACGTCGTAACGGAGCCGGCCGCGGACCGCCGTGGTCACCGCCGCCGACGCCGCTGGGTCGCAGGCGAACACCTGGCCGCGGTCCTCCACGTTCGGGCAGGAGATGTTCACCTCGACCGCTGTCACCCCGGCGGCGTCAGACAGCCGTCCCGCCAGCTCCGCGTACTCGTCCACGGTGCCGCCGGCGATGGACACCACCGCCCGCGCCCCACGTGCCAGCAGCCAGGGCAGGTCGCGCTGGAGGAACGCGTCGATACCGGGCCCTTGCAGGCCGATCGAGTTGAGCATCCCGCTCGGTGTTTCGGCCATCCGCGGGGTCGGGCGGCCCGCCCGCGGGGCCAGCATGACCGACTTGGTGACGATCGCGCCGATCTTGGCGACGTCGATGTAATGCGACAGTTCCCGGCCGGCACCCGCGCAGCCGGAGGCGGTCAGGATGGGGTTGGGCAGCTCGACGTGGCCGAGCCGGGTCCGCAGGTCAACTGCCACTGGCCGGCCTCCCGCTGGCGGCCGGGCGGGGCCGGGGCTGGCGGTGCGGCTGCCAGCCCGGCGCACCGAGCGCATCGAAGGGGACGGTGCCTACGTCGTCCCAGCGGACCAGGTCGCCCCGGAATACCGGCCCGTCCACACAGGACCGTGTCATCCGGGTCACCCCGTCCTCGCCGACAACCGGCAGCACGCAGGTCATGCAGACCCCGGTCCCGCAGGCCATGGCCTCTTCCACCAGCACCTGCACCGGGATGTCATAACGGCCGGCCAGCGTGGTCACCTGCCGCAGCATCGGCATCGGGCCGCAGGCGTACAGGACATCGGTCCTGGCCTCATGGATGACCTGGCTGAGCACATCGGTGACCACCCCGCGCGCTCCCATCGAGCCGTCCTCGGTGGTGATGGTCGCGGTGCGGCCGCTGCGGCGGGCGGTGAGCGCGCCGAACACCCGGTCCACGCTGGCCGCCCCGAGCAGGAAGTCCACCGTGCAGCCGCGTGCGCGCAGCCGGTCGGCCAGCGGGAACAGCGGGGCACTGCCATAGCCGCCGCCGACCAGCAGGCAGCTCACTGGATCCCGGGGCATCGGGAACGGCCGCCCGAGCGGGCCGGCGATGTCGATCGTGTCCCTGGTCCGCCGCTCGGCCAGCCACCGGGTGCCGGGCCCGACGGTGGCGAACACGAATTCCACCGTGCCGCCATGGTCGGGCCGGACCCCGTGGATCGAGAAGGCGCGCCGCAGCAGCATCGAGGTCTCCGGGCCACCGACCGCGACCGCCACGAACTGGCCGGGGCGGAACCTGGCCGCGATCCCCGGCGCCACCACGGTCATCGCGTAGTACGCGTCCACCTGGCGGACGTTCAGCACCGTTCCACTGACCTGGACCTGGGTCCGGCCATCGGCCTGGCCGGGCGGGCCCGCCGTCACCGGCCCTCACCCGCCCCGGGCCCGGCAGCGGCGGGAGCCGCTGCCGGGGCGGAAACGGTGGTGCCACCACCGGCCTGGGCCGCGCCGCCGCGCAATGCCCGGGCGTGTTCCTGCAGCGAGCGGACGCCCACTTCACCCCGGGTGATCGCCTCGATGCCCTGCACCGCAGCGGCCAGCCCCTGGACCGTCGTCACACACGGGATCTGCCGGCGCACCGCCGCGGTGCGGATCTCGTAGCCGTCCAGCCGGGGCCCGGACTGGCCCGGGCTGCCGAACGGTGTGTTCACGATCAGGTCCACCTGGCCATCAAGGATCCTGGCGACAATGTCAGGCTCGCCATCTGGCCCCACGCCGTCGCTGTGTTTACGGACGATGGTGGCACGAACCCCGTTCCGGCGCAGCACCTCACCGGTTCCCTGAGTAGCCCAGATCTCGAAGCCGAGGTCGGCCAGCCGCTTCACCGGGAAGATCATGGACCGCTTGTCCCTGTCCGCGACCGACACGAACGCACGCCCCTTCACCGGCAGCGTCCCGTACGCGGCCGCCTGCGACTTCGCGTAGGCGGTGCCGAACACCTGGTCGATCCCCATCACCTCGCCGGTGGAGCGCATCTCCGGGCCGAGCACGGTGTCCACGCCCTGCCCGTCCGCGTCCCGGAACCGGCCGAACGGCAGCACCACCTCCTTAACCGCGATCGCGGCGTCCAGCGGCATGGTGCCGCCGTCACCGCTGGCCGGCAGCAGGCCCTCCGCCCGCAGCCCGGCCACGGTGGCCCCGAGCATGATCCGGGCGGCCGCCTTGGCCACCGGGACGGCGGTGGCCTTGGACACGAACGGCACGGTGCGGGACGCCCGCGGGTTGGCCTCCAGCACGTACAGCACCCCCGCGGTGAGCGCGTACTGGACGTTCAGCAGCCCGCGCACCCCCACCACCCGCGCGATGGTCTCGGTGGCGGCCCGGATCCGCGCGATGTCGCCGCGGCCGAGCGTGATCGGCGGCAGCGCGCAGGCCGAGTCGCCGGAGTGGATGCCGGCCTCCTCGATGTGCTCCATCACCCCGGCCAGATACAGTTCCGCGCCGTCGAACAGGGCGTCCACGTCGATCTCGATCGCGTCGTCAAGGAACCGGTCGATGAGCACCGGGTGCTCGGGGCTGGCCTGGGTGGCCCGGCCGACGTAGGCGTCAAGCGTGGCGTCGTCGTACACGATCTCCATGCCACGCCCGCCGAGCACGTAGGAGGGGCGCACCAGCACCGGGTAGCCGATCTGGGCCGCGACCGCCCGGGCGGCGGCGGCGGAGGTGGCCGTGCCGAACGTGGGGGCGGGCAGCCCGGCGGCGGCCAGCAGCGCGCCGAACTCCCCGCGGTCCTCGGCCAGGTGGATGGCGTCCGGGCTGGTGCCCACCACCGGCACCCCGGCGGCGGCCAGTGCCCGGGCCAGGCCCAGCGGGGTCTGCCCGCCCAGCTGCACGATCACCCCGGCGACCGGCCCGCTGGCCTGCTCGGCGTGCACCACCTCCAGCACGTCCTCCAGCGTCAGGGGCTCGAAGTACAGCCGGCCCGAGGTGTCGTAGTCGGTGGAGACGGTCTCCGGATTGCAGTTGACCATCACCGTCTCGTAGCCGGCCGCCGACAGCGCGAACGAGGCGTGCACGCAGGCGTAGTCGAACTCGATGCCCTGGCCGATCCGGTTCGGCCCGCTGCCCAGGATGATCACCTTCGGCAGGTCGCCCGGTGGCACCTCGGACACCTCGTCGTAGGTGGAGTACAGGTACGGCGTGCGGGCGGCGAACTCGGCGGCACAGGTGTCCACGGTGTGGAATACCGGCCGGATGCCCAGGTCGTGCCGCCACCGGCGGACCCGCTCCTCGGCCACCCCGACGATCTCGGCGATCTGGGCGTCGGCGAAACCGGCCTGCTTCACCGCACGCAGGGTGCTGGCCGACGGCGGGCCGCCGGATGCGAGCCGTTGGGCATGTTCCTCGATGCTCTGGATCTGGTCGATGAACCACGGATCGATGCCGGTTGCGGTGGCCAGCTCAGGCACGCTGACCCCGGCCCGCAGGGCCTGGTGGACGGTGGCCAGCCGGCCGTCGTGCGGGACGGCGCAGCGGGCCAGCAGGTCGGCCGGGTCGCCGGGCGGGGCCGTCCAGCCCAGCCGCGCGCCGGGGCTCTCCAGCGAGCGCAGCGCCTTGCCGAGCGCTTCCGGGAAGCTGCGGCCAATGGCCATCGCCTCGCCGACCGACTTCATGTGGGTGGTCAGCACCGGGTCGGCCCGGGGGAATTTCTCGAACGCGAACCGCGGCACCTTGACCACCACGTAGTCCAGGGCGGGCTCGAAGCTGGCCGGGGTCTCGCCGGTGATGTCGTTGCGGATCTCGTCCAGGGTGTAGCCGATGGCCAGCCGGGCCGCGATCTTGGCAATCGGGAAACCGGTCGCCTTGGAGGCCAGCGCCGACGAGCGGGACACCCGCGGGTTCATCTCGATGACCACCATCCGGCCGGTCTGCGGGTGCACCGCGAACTGGATGTTGCAGCCGCCGGTGTCCACCCCAACGGCGCGGATCACCGCGATCGCGGTGTCGCGCATGCGCTGGTACTCGCGGTCGGTCAGGGTCATGGCCGGGGCAACCGTGACCGAGTCGCCGGTGTGCACGCCCATCGGGTCGATGTTCTCGATCGAGCACACCACGACCACATTGTCGTTGCGGTCGCGCATCAGCTCGAGCTCGAACTCCTTCCAGCCGAGGATGGACTCCTCCAGCAGCACCTCGCTGACCGGGCTGGCGTCCAGCCCGGTACCTGCGATGCGGCGCAGATCATCGGCGTGGTAGGCGATCCCGGAGCCGGCCCCGCCCAGGGTGAACGAGGGCCGCACCACCAGCGGGTAGCCGAGTCCGGCCGCGGCCTGCTCGCATTCGGGCAGCGTGTGGCAGGCCCGGCTGGCAGGGACCTCGGCGCCGAGGCCGGTGACGATGTCCTTGAACCGCTGCCGGTCCTCACCGGCGGTGATCGCCGCGATGCTGGCGCCGATCAGCTCGGCCCCGTACTTGCTGAGCGTGCCGGCCTCGTGCAGGGCGACGGCGGCGTTGAGCGCGGTCTGGCCGCCCAGCGTGGGCAGCACGGCGTCGGGCCGCTCGGCCGCGATCACCTTCTCCAGCACGTCGGGGGTGATCGGCTCCACATAGGTGGCGTCGGCGAACTCCGGGTCAGTCATGATCGTCGCCGGGTTGGAGTTGACCAGGCTGACCCGGATGCCCTCCTGCCGCAGCACGCGGCAGGCCTGGGTGCCGGAGTAGTCGAACTCACACGCCTGGCCGATCACGATCGGGCCCGACCCGATCACCAGCACCGACCTGAGGTCGTCCCGCCTAGGCACCGCAGCGGTGCCTCTGGTCTGCATGGTCGGGCAGGATCATGGCCGGCCGGCGGGCCTGCGCGGCGGGGCTGGCAGCGGTCATCTGGCACTGTCCATCAGCGCGCAGAAGTCGTCGAACTCGCCGGCCGCGTCGTGCGGGCCGGGGGCGGCTTCCGGGTGGTACTGCACGCTGAAAGCCGGCTGGTCCAGCAGGCGCAGCCCTTCCACCACACCGTCGTTCAGGTTGACGTGGCTGACCTGCGCCTGCCCGAACTCGGTCGGGAACGGGCCGTGTCCGCCGACGGGCAGGGCGACCGCGAAGCCGTGGTTGTGGCTGGTGATCTGGACCCGGCCGGTGGCCAGGTGCTGAACCGGCTGGTTCACGCCACGGTGGCCGAAGCGCAGCTTGTAGGTGCCGAGCCCGAGCGCCCGGCCCAGGATCTGGCTGCCCAGGCAGATGCCGAACACCGGCACCCCGGCCGCCAGCACCCCGCGCATCGCGCCCACCGCGTACCCGGCCGCGGCCGGGTCGCCGGGGCCGTTCGAGAAGAACACCCCATCTGGGCTGCTGGCCAGGATCTCCGCCGCGGTGCTGGTGGCCGGCAGCACCCGCACCTGGCAGCCGCGGCGGGCCATCGCCAGCGGGGTGGCGGCCTTGATGCCAAGGTCCACGGCCACCACTCCGAACCGGGCCGGCACCCCCGGCGGCGGGTCCACCTGGTATGGCTCCGTGGTGGTGACCTCCCGGGCCAGGTCGGCACCGGCCATCGGCGGGCTGTCCAGCACCCGGGCCAGCAGCGCCTGCGGATCCCGCTCGGTGGTGCTCACCCCCGCCCGCATCGCGCCCCGCTCGCGCAGGTGGCGGGTGAGCGCGCGGGTGCCGGTGATCGCGATGCCGGGGATGCCCTGCGCGCGCAGTTCGGCGGCCAGGCTCCGGCGGGACCGCCAGCTGGACGCGATCCGGGCCGGCTCGCGGACCACGTAGCCGCTCACCCAGATCCGGCGCGACTCGTTGTCCTCGTCGTTGATGCCGGTGTTGCCGATGTGCGGTGCCGTCATGGCCACGATCTGCCGCGCGTAGGAGGGATCGGTCAGCGTCTCCTGGTATCCGGTCATGCCGGTGTTGAACACCATTTCGCCAAACGACTCCGCCCCCGCGCCAAAGCCTGCCCCGTGATACGTGGTGCCGTCCTCCAGTACCAGCAGGGCTGGCGGGCCTGGCTCGCCGGCCGGCCGGTCGGCCATCAGGCCAGCTTCCCGTCGAGCACGGTGGGGCGGCCGCGCAGGAAGGTGGCGACCACCCGGCCCGGCAGCGACATCCCCGCGAACGGGGTATTGCGGCTGCGGGACACCTGGGCGGCTGGGTCCACCACCTCCCGCGGGGCCGGGTCATAGAGCACCAGGCTGGCCGGCGAGCCGGCCGCCAGCGGCTGGCCGTGCCCGGCCAGGCGGCCGATGGCGGCCGGGCGGGCGGACATCCGGTCGGCGACGCCCGCCCAGTCCAGCAGGCCGGTCTCGACCATGGCCTCCTGCACCACCCGCAGTGCCGTCTCCAGCCCGGTCATGCCGAACGCCGCCGCCGCCCACTCGGTCTCCTTGTCCTCCAGCGGGTGCGGCGCGTGGTCGGTCGCCACGCAGTCGATGGTGCCGTCCGCCAGGGCCTGCCGCAGGGCGGCGGCATCGGCGGCGGTGCGCAGCGGCGGGTTGACCTTGTACACCGGGTCGTAGCCGGCCACCAGCTCGTCGGTGAGCAGCAGGTGGTGCGGCGTGACCTCCGCCGTCACCTGCCAGCCTTTGGACTTGGCCCAGCGGATGATCTCCACCGAGCCGGCCGTGGACACGTGGCAGATGTGCAGCACCGAGCCGACGTGGGCGGCCAGCAGGCAGTCCCGGGCGATCACCGCCTCTTCGGCCACGGCCGGCCAGCCGGCCAGCCCCAGCCGCCCCGACACCTCGCCCTCGTTCATCTGCGCGCCGTCGGTGAGCCGCGGTTCCTGCGCGTGCTGCGCGATCACCCCGTCGAACGCCTTGACGTACTCCAGTGCCCGGCGCATGAGCACCGCGTCGGACACGCAGCGGCCGTCGTCGGAGAAGACCCGCACCCGGGCCGGCGACTCGGCCATGGCGCCCAGCTCGGCCAGCTGCTTGCCGCCCAGCCCGGTGGTGACCGCGCCGACCGGCTGCACATCGCAGTAGCCGGCCTGGCGGCCGAGCCGCCAGATCTGCTCGACCACGCCCGCGGTGTCGGCTACCGGGTCGGTGTTGGCCATCGCGTGCACGGCGGTGAACCCGCCGAGCGCCGCGGCCATGGTGCCGGTCTCGACGGTCTCGGCGTCCTCCCGGCCGGGCTCGCGCAGGTGGGTATGCAGGTCCACCAGGCCGGGCAGGGCGACCAGCCCGCCGGCGTCGAGAACCTGCGCGCCGGCCTCGGCGTCCGCGGCCAGGCCCGGTCCGATCCCGGCCACCAGCCCGTCCCGGATGACGATGTCGGCGGGCGCGGCGCCCAGCGGCCGGGCGCCGCGGATCAGCCAGCCCTGCCCGGTCACCGGGTCACCTGCCGCCCGCCGCCAGCCGGGCTCACTGGCCGGCCTCCGCACCGCCGAGCAGCAGGTACAGCACGGCCATCCGTACACTCACCCCGTTGGCCACCTGCTCCACCACCGTGGACCGGGGCGAGTCGGCCACCCCGGCGGCGATCTCGATCCCGCGGTTCATCGGCCCCGGGTGCATGACGATGGCCCGTTCCGGCAGCTGCCCCATCCGGGCCGCGTCCAGCCCGTACCGGCGGCTGTACTCGCGCACGCTGGGGAAGTACGCCGCGTTCATCCGCTCCTGCTGGATTCGCAGCATCATCACCACGTCGCTCTTGGGCAGCGCCGCGTCCAGGTCGTAGCCGATCGAGCAGGGCCAGGCGTCCACCGCCACCGGCAGCAGCGTGGGCGGCGCCACCAGCAGCACCTCCGCACCCAGCAGGTGCAGCAGCAGCACATTGGACCGGGCCACCCGGCTGTGCAGGATGTCACCGACGATGGTGACCCGCAGCCCGTCCAGCCCGCCACCGGGCTTGCCGGCCGCGGCGCCGGGCTCTGCCCCGCTGCTGCGGCCGAAGCGGCGGCGGATGGTGAACGCGTCCAGCAGCGCCTGCGTCGGGTGCTCATGCGCGCCATCGCCGGCGTTGATCACGCTGCCGCGCACCCATTCCGCCAGCCGGTGCGGGGCGCCGGAGGCGCTGTGCCGGATCACCACCGCGTCGGCACCCATCGCCTCCAGGGTGAGCGCGGTGTCCTTCAGGCTCTCGCCCTTGCCCACGCTGGAGCCCTTGGCGGAAAAGTTGATCACATCGGCGGACAGCCGCTTGGCGGCCGCCTCGAACGAGATCCTGGTCCGGGTGGAGTCCTCGAAGAACAGGTTGACCACGGTGCGCCCGCGCAGCGTCGGCAGCTTCTTGATCGGCCGGTCGGAGATCCGGGCCAGCTCGTCGGCGGTGTCCAGTACCCGCACCGCGTCCTCACGGCTCAGGTCGGCCGCGGAGATCAGGTGCCGGTTCACCGGGCCACCCGCAGCCGGACCGCATCCTCGCCGTCCACCTCGGTGAGCAGGACCCGGACCTGCTCCTGCTGGGAGGTGGGCAAGTTCTTGCCCACATAGTCGGGCCGGATCGGCAGCTCCCGGTGGCCCCGGTCGACCAGCACCGCCAGCTGCACCGCCCGGGGCCGGCCGAGGTCGTTGAGCGCGTCGAGCGCCGCCCGGACCGTGCGGCCGGAGTAGAGCACGTCGTCGACCAGGACCACGAGCTGGCCGTCGATCCCATCCGGCGGCACCTGTGTGCGGCCGAGTGCCCGGGCCGGCCGCAGCCGCAGGTCGTCGCGGTACATGGTGATGTCGAGCGAGCCATGGGGCACCGCCCGGCCCTCCACCTGCTCGATCCCGGCGGCCAGCCGGGCGGCCAGCGGCACGCCGCGGGTCGGGATACCGAGCAGGACCACCCGCTCCGCGCCCTGGGTCCGCTCGATGATCTCGTGGGCGATCCGGGTCAGCATGCGGCTGATCTCGGCCTGCTCGAGGACGGTTTTGCCGGCGCCGGGGGCGGCCACGCTCTCGCCGGGACCGCCCGCCGCGGAGTGCGCGCGGGGCATCAGGACCTCCTTTCCCGCCTCGCCGGACGGGCCTTAAAGGATGTCTGTCGGTAACACCGTACCAGCCGGGCTGGCCGGCAGCAGGCAGGCACAACGGGCGCGGGGTGCCGGGTGTGGTGACCCTCCGTGATCCATATCGCTGCAGCCCAGCAGGGGCGGGCGGGCCGCCCCTGGCGGCCCGGTGCGGGCCGCTGGGCAGGCCCAATCGGTTGCGGGGAGCCGGTGCAGCGGAATGGGCAGCCTGCCGGACTCAGTGTGTGCAGATGGGTGTGCAGCGCGTAATTTCGCCGACTTTGTGCATTCGGCTTGACCTGGTCACGCTCGCGGCCTACCGTCACTGTCCGTAACCGTTACCGAAAGCGACGACCGGCCGGGGGGCCGACATGCCATCTGAGTACGCCAAGACCCTCGGCGCACGCCTGCGCGCCATCCGGACCCAGCAGGGACTTTCGCTGCACGGAGTCGAGGAGAAGTCCCGGGGGCGGTGGAAGGCGGTCGTCGTTGGCTCCTACGAGCGCGGTGACCGCTCCGTCACCGTCCAGAAGCTGGCCGAACTGGCGGAGTTCTACGGCGTGCCGGTATCGGAACTGCTGCCCGGGGATGCCGCGCCGACCGCGCTGGCGCCATCACCCAAGCTGGTGATTGACCTCGAGCGGATGACCGCGCTGCCCAGGGACAAGTCGGGGCCGCTGGCCCGGTATGTGGCCACCATCCAGAGCCAGCGTGGTGACTACAACGGCCGGGTGCTGTCCATCCGGCACGAGGATCTGCGGTCCCTGGCCGTCATCTACGACAAGTCACCCGGTGACCTCACCGAGGAACTGATCGGCTGGGGCGTGCTGGACGCCGAGGCCCGCAGCGCGGTCGAGACCTTCTGAGCTGCCGGCCGGCGGCAGGTCCCGCTGCTGCCCAGGCCCGCTAGCCCTTGCTGCGCCGTGCTCAGCGCAGGTCCGCAGGGTTAGCCCACGCTGCGGAGTGGCAGCGCCGGCTGGGCCGGCCCGCCGAGTGCCTCCTCGGCCAGGGACAGGAATGTCTCGGCATCCCTGAGCAGGTCATCGGCTTCGCGGCCGGAGACCGCTCGCGGCAGCCCCGCCTCGGCGGCGGCCCGCTTGCCCGCCCCGGCCGCGAAGAACGCAGCCCATTCGGCCAGGGCTGGCTCAACCTTCGGCAGCAGCTCCCAGACACTGCGGGGCGCCCGGCGGCGGGCCATCCCGGCGGCTGGCCGGGCTGCGACGATGGCCGCGGCGGCCCGCAGCGCCGCGAGGTGGGCAGCCACGTAACGCCCGCCCGGGCTGGTCTCGCCCACGGCGTTGGCCAGGCCCTGCCGGGCAGACTCCAGCAGGGCAAGTGCGGCCGGCGCGAGCCGGCTGGGTGCCTGCCCTGCCCGCGCCGGAGCGGGCCGTGCCTGTCCCGATCGGGCCTGTCCCGGCCGGGCCTGCTCAGGCCGTGCCTGCACAAGCGCGTTCATGGCCGCC
>Ga0318534_10000771_pt1 | contig 11615 bp, 12 predicted proteins | sample GRESIP117b4f26_FD_202502 | JGI IMG/M metagenome (GOLD analysis project Ga0318534, IMG submission 202502) | Tropical soil microbial communities from Luquillo Experimental Forest, Puerto Rico - GRE.SIPMG.117b4f26 | ecosystem: Environmental > Terrestrial > Soil > Tropical forest > Bulk soil...
CGAGATGACCTACTGCGCGACCTGCCAGACGGGCGGCAAGGTGCTGGCGGACCGCCGACTCTCACGGCTGCTCAAGTGAGGCGGCCCGGAATGCGCTCGAAGGCCTGACCGAGGGAGCTACGACGAGCTCCAGCTCGGCACTGCTGGTGCAGATCGCGACCATCAACGTGTGGAACCCGCTCAAGGTCCCGGTCCGCCAAGAGGCAGGAGTGATCCCGCTTCCCGAGCGCTGATCCCGCCGGCACTCAGGCGACCCGCTGCGCGAGCAGGTAGATGCGCCGCGTCTGGTGCTCGTGCGCCAACGGCGCACGCGTGTCCTGGGCGACGACCACGAACCCGGCCGACGAGACACGGTCGGTCAGCTCCGGCGCGCCGTAGAGGGTGCCGCCAGTCGTGGCGATGTCGTGGCCGAGAAATGCGTCGCTGTAGACCTCTCCCTCGCCGAGATGCGTCCCGAGGAGCAGCACCCCGACCGGCCGCAGGACGCGGGCGGTCTCGGCCAGGACGGTGCCGAGCTCGGCACGGGGGATGTGGTGGAGCGAGTAGTACGCCACCACGGCGGCGAATGCCCCGTCGGCGAAGGGCAGCCGCCGCATGTCTCCCCGGCACACGGGGAATTCGCCCGTGGACCTGCAGGCCCGGAGCATCCCGCCCGAGAGGTCCAGCCCGACGACCCGGGCGCCCCGAGCGGCGAGATACGACCCCGCCGAGCCGGTCCCGCAGCCGAGATCCAGGATCGGCCCGTCGGGCGCGGCGTGGCGCGCCCGGTCGAGCATGCGCCGGTCCAGAGGGAGTCGCGCCAGATCGTGGCCGAAGGCCCGCTGGTAGTCCTCGGCGGCGGCGTCGTAGGCCGCCTGGACCCGCGCCGTCGAGAACGGATCCGTCACGCGCAGAGTATGGCCGCTCCGGCGTCCATAATTCCGCGGTGACCGCCCTGGCCGTCAGCACCCGGATCGAGGAGTCGGGCAGCGGCCGCACCTGCAGGACCATCCTCGATGCACTGCCGCACTGGTTCGGGGTCCCGGCCTCGGTGGCGGACTACGTCAGCGTCGCCGACCGGTCGCCGTCGGTCATCGCCAGCGCCGACGGGCGTGAGATCGGGATCGCCACCATCGTCTCGCACAGTCCGTACGCAGCCGAGGTGTACGTGATGGGCGTGTTGCCCGCATGGCATCGCCACGGAGTCGGCCGCGCCATGCTGCGCGCCGCCGAAGAGCGGCTGGCCGGCCAGGGGGTGGAGTACCTCCAGGTGAAGACGCGCGGCCCGTCGAAGCCCGACGAGGGCTACGAGAAGACGCGCGCCTTCTACCTCGCCTACGGCTTCCGCCCGCTGGAGGAATTTCCACTGCTGTGGGACGCCGACAACCCGGCGCTGCAGATGATCAAGACGGTCGGCGCCCGGACGCCGGCATAGGCCGTCTCGTCTCGTCCAACTCTCGGGACCGCCCGCGCCGAGATAGGTTCGCCGCATGCGCCTCGGGGTGGCCCACCATCTGGGCTGGGCGGTGGCGGTGACGGCGTCGTCGGATCACGTGGTCCACGACCGCCGGAGGATCGAATTGGTCGACCCCGGCCTGCCGGCGGCGCCCGTCCACCACGTCGGCGGGCCGCACGCGCTCCATCGCCCGGCGGCGCCGGTCGACGACGAGGAGCTGGGGTCGTTGGTGGCACGGGTGCGGGCGTCGGCCATGCGGGCGTCGACGGTGGCGCTCGACGAACTCGTCGGGGACGTTGCGACACCGATCGTGTCGCTCTCGGTCGCCGCCTGGCCTCCCGAGTTCCCCGAGGACATCGCCGTCCAACGGCGCGTGCCCTACGAGAGCCGGGCGGACTCGGTCATGTACCGCCAGGTGCTGGCGGACGCGGCGGAGCGGCGGGGTTGGGCGGTCCATCTCTACGAGCCCAAGAGCGTCGAGTCCGCCGCCGCGCAGCTGCTCGGGGCGCGGGCCCATGACGTCCTGCACGGGCCGCGCCGCGCGCTCGGCCCGCCGTGGTCCAAGGACCACCGGATGGCGTTGGCGGCGACGGTCCTGGCGAGCGCAACCGCATCGTAGGGCCGCCGCTCGCCCCTCTCAGTTCAGCGAGCGCACCACCGTGACGACCTTGCCGAAGATCGTCACCTCGTCGCCGGCTCCGAAGGTCATCGGCTCGTAGGCGGCGTTGGCCGGCGTGAGCACGACGCGTCCGTCCTTGCGGCTGTACGTCTTCACCGTGGCCTCGCCGCCGCCGATGCCCGCGACGACCACGTCGCCGTTGTTCGCCTCGGGCTGCTGGCGCACCACGACGTAGTCCCCGTCGTAGATCCCGGCATCGACCATGGAGTCGCCGCGCACCCGCAGCATGAACGAGGGCCCCTTGCCCGTGAATTGCTCGGGCATGGGCATGAGCTCCTCGACGTTCTCCTCGGCCAGCACGCCCGTGCCGGCGGCGACGTCGCCGACCAGCGGCACGTTGTGCACGGGGCCGGCCACCAGCTTGGTCTCGGTCTGCGGGTCGAAATGCACCTGGATCGCCCGCGGCTTGCTCGGGTCCCGCGAGAGATAGCCCTCGCGTTGGAGCACGGCGAGATGCGTGTGCACCGTCGCCGAGGACGTCAGCCCCACCGCCTCGCCGATCTCCCGCACCGATGGCGGGTAGCCCCGTTCGCGCTGGCTGTCCGCGATGTAACTGAGGATCTGCAGCCGCTTCCCGCTCAGGACCTCGGCCATCGGCGTCTCCTTTGGTGCCCACCCCGGCGGTGCCGCCGGTCCCCTTCCAGGGGGCGAACATTCGTTCGTGACAGACCAAGCTACCGAGGCCGGGTCGCCAAAGCAAACATCTGTTCGCTGCTGGCCGTTCGGCGGCCGCCGACGCTCGTGCGGGCCTGCCAATCTTCAGCAAATCAAGTGCTTTTGACAGGATTCGTGTCACACCCTGGCCTTACCGTGCACACCAGGCACGGAACGCCCAGGCAGGGCGGTTGACAGCGAACAGGTGTTCGTGCTGCAATATCGAGGAAGCGAACAGGTGTTCGAAACAGGAGGGCGCCGATGTCGGTCGCATTTGAGCTCGAGTTCGAGGCGTGCCGCCACCCCCTCAGGCTGTACGCCCTCCCGGACCAGCCGGCGCGGGTCGCACCTACCCCCCGGGTGCGCCGCGTCCGGGTGGTCCTGTCGGCGGCGCTGGCCGCGTGCGTCCTGGTCCTTCTGGTGCTGCTCGCGCTGCCGCTGCGCCAGCTCGGCGGCAGCAACCTTGCGCAGGACCCAGCGGCGCCGGGCCAGGTGTACATCGTCAAGCCGGGGGACAGCCTGGCCTCCATCGCCCGGCAGGCGGACCCGTCGCATGCTGCAACGCTGGCCTCGTCGCTTGCCCGAGAGGTCGGCTCCTCGGTGGTCGTGCCCGGGGAGCACATCCGAATTCCCTGACGTCGCTGACTATCGTCGGCGGTGTGCGCTGTCCGTGGTGCGGTCTCGACGACGACCGCGTCGTGGACTCACGGCAGGCCGAGGACGGGGGAGCCATCCGTCGCCGCCGGGAGTGCCTCAGTTGCGGACGACGGTTCACCACCTTCGAGCGGATCGAGGAGGTTCCGTTGTGGGTGGTCAAGCGGAGTGGCCTGCGCGAGCCCTTCGACCGGGCGAAGGTCGTCGAGGGTGTGCGGGCCGCCTGTAAGAACCGGCCCGTGACCGACGAGCAGATGGAGCAACTGGCTCAGGAGGTCGAGGACGCGCTGCGTGCCCAGACGAGCGAGCCCACCAGCCAACAGGTCGGCGTGGCCGTCCTGGAGCGGTTGAAGGCTCTCGACGACGTGGCCTACCTCCGCTTTGCCAGCGTCTACAAGGGCTTCGAGGAGGCCGGCGACTTCCAGCGCGAGGCGGGCCTGCTGACGAAGACGACGGAGCCCAAGCGGAAGTGATCGACGAGGCGCCCCGGGTCGTCCTGGCCGTCTACGCGCATCCCGACGATGCCGACGTGGCCTGCGGTGGCACCCTGGCCCGCTGGGCCAAGGCCGGCAGCGACGTGCACCTCGTCGTGTGCACCGACGGAGGCAAGGGCACCTTCGACGAGACCGTGAACCCGGCCGACCTGGCGGCGCGGCGTGCGCAGGAGCTGGAGGCGTCGTCCGCGCTCATCGGGCTCACCAGCGTCGAGAACCTCGGGTACGGGGACGGCGAGCTGACCGACTCGGACGATTTCCGGGCCAGTCTGGTAGAGCGGGTCCGTGCCTTGCGGCCGGCCGTCGTGTGCGGCCACGATCCCACTGCGGTCTTCTTCGGACAGGACTACTTCAACCACCGGGACCACCGCATCGCGGGCGCCGCCCTACTCGATGCGGTCGCACCCGCGGCGGCCTTGCCCCACTACTTCCCGGGGGCCGGTCCGGCCCATCAGGTGTCGCTGGCACTGATGACCGGCACGCTCGAACCCGACGACTGGGTCGACGTGACCGACACCATCGAGGCCAAGGCGGCGGCGGTCGAATGTCACCGCTCACAGTTCGCCGGGCAGAGCGAGGGGTGGGCGGGCGAAGCCGTACGGCGTCGGGCCGAAGAGGAGGGCCGGAGGGCCGGCGTCGGGTACGCCGAGGGGTTCCGCCGGCTGCACCTCGGTGCTTGACCGCCCGGCGCGCCCCGACGTCCCCACCATCCTCCATGTCGACATGGACGCATTCTTCGCGTCGGTGGAGGTGCTCGACGACCCCTCGCTGGCCGGGAAGCCGGTGATCGTCGGCGGTGCCGGGGCGCGCGGCGTCGTGGCCTCGTGCACCTACGAGGCCCGCGCCTATGGGGTGCACTCGGCGATGCCGTCGGTCCGGGCCCGCCAACTGTGTCCCCACGCCATTTTCCTGGCCGGCCGGCACAGCCGGTACGCAGAGGTCAGCGCGCAACTGCACGCGATCCTCCTCGATGTGACGCCCATGGTGGAGCCGATCGGGCTCGACGAGGCGTTCATGGACGTGGCCGGCACGCTGCGACTGCTCGGGCCACCGGTTGACATCGCGCGCGGACTGCGCCAACGCGTGCACGACGAGCTCGGGCTCGGCTGCGCCGTGGGTATCGGGCGATCGAAGATGATCGCCAAGCTGGCGTCGCGCGCGGCAAAGCCTCGGGCGTCGAGGGAAGGGCTGCAGCCCGGGCCGGGTGTCTGTCTCGTCGAGCCCGGGGACGAGCTGGACTTCCTGCACGGCCATGACGTCCGGGCCCTGTGGGGCGTGGGTCCGGCGACGACCAAGCGGTTGCATGACCTGGGCGTGCGCACGGTGGGGGACTTGGCTGCGCTCCCTCCGAGCACGCTGGTGCGGCGGCTGGGCAAGGCGAGCGGCGAGCATCTCGCCGCGCTCGCACGAGGTGAAGATCCCGACCCGGTCGAGCCCAACCGGGCGGCCAAGTCGATCGGTCACGAGGAGACCTTCAGCCGCGATCTCACCGATCCCGCCGAGCTCGAGACCCACGTGCTGCGGATGGCGGAGTCAGTGGCCACCATGCTCCGGGGCGCCTCGACGGGCGCCCGCACCGTCACGGTCAAGGTCAAGTTCACAGATTTCTCGTTGCAGACGCGCTCGCACACGCTCGACCGGCCGATCACGACCGGCGGGGCGATCGGCCAGGTGGCGGCGGCGCTGCTCTCTGGCATCGATCCCGGAGACGGCATCCGACTGTTGGGCGTGAGTGCGTCGGGGTTGAGCCCAGGGAGCGGCGACCAGCTCGCCTTCGACTTGGGCGACGGGATGCGGGCGGAGAATCAGAGCGCGCTCGCACGCGAGCAGTCCTGGCAGGACGTGACCGCAGCGGTCGACGCGATCCGGGCTCGCTTCGGCCGCGAATCAGTGGGGTCGGCCGCGAGGGTCACCGAGGAGGGTGTCCAGGTGCCCGCCCGTCGGGATGCGCCCTGGGGACCCGACGAGTAGCGCGTCGCTCAGCGAGGACGAGAGGGCGGCCACCAGCGGATCCAGTACCCATGCGGGTGCGCGTCGGCGAGGCGCGTGGCCTCGCCGCCGGGGCCCACGTGCACGAGCGCGGTGGCGAGGTCCGGTCCCTGGTGCGGCTCGGGCGAGGGCGGCGCCTCCAGGCCGGGTGTCTCGAAGGGCGCCTCGAGGTAGAGGTGGTGCACCGGGCGCGTGGCGCCGAGCGTGCGCACCGCGGTGGCCAGCGCGCGCTGTTGCGCCTCGTCGAGGTAGGCCGCGACCCACGAGTGGAACACGACGAGCGGTTCGCGTTGGCCGACCGTCGCCGCCACCCGGTGCAGGTCCGTCACCATGTCGCCCCGTTCGAGCCGCGGCGGGTCGGTCGACGCCCGCCGGTTCTCGAGCGCGGCCCGCAGACGTCCGAACCGCACCGGGTTGTCCGGCCACTGGCAGGCCAGGAGCCACAGCGCCTCGTCGTCGGACGTCGCATCGAGCGGCGCCAGGTCGAGCCCGACCCGGGCGCTGACCGCGGGTGTACGGAGCTCGGGCAGGGCGGCGGGGTCGCCCCGCACGGTGCACTCGAGCGCGACCGCCGAACCCCGCGTGCCCGCCTGGATGACGTCGTCACCGTCCCGGGCGCGGTAGGTGTAGGCGTAGTCGTCGAAGAGCAGGTTGAGTCCGGCCGACGTCCCGAGGTCGAGCAGCGCAATCGGCTCTGCCCAGCCGTGGTCGGCCGCGACGTAGCAGAGGCCTGGCATCAGTGCGCTGCACCGACCCACCTCGTTCGTCTGGGTGCTGCGGGTGGCGGCGAGCAGGGTCAGCGCATCGCGGTGGGACCGGCAGAAGTCGGCGAACACGGGCGCCGGGTTTCCTTCGGGCGGCTCGAACGGCACGCCACGCATTGCTGCGACCGTGTCGTAATAGCGGGCCAGCGAATGCTGCGCGCCGGCCAGCAGGAGGTAGTGCACGGCGGCCAACAACAGCAAGGGGCGGCGCTGGGGGAGCGGGGCACCGTCGAGGAGCGACAGCACGTCGCCGTCGTCGGCGACGCCGCGGCAGATGGCGGGGTAGGTCCAGCCCCCGTCGTTCTCCACGACGGCGGCGAAACCACGGAAGTGGTCGGGCAGCGGGAGCTCGACCAGCACGGCGCCTAGAAGCTCGCCGGGAGGAGGGGGCTTACCGCGCCGAAGAAGAACCAGAGCAGCACGAGCAATCCGGCGGTGCCGACCCCGTAGGCCACCCAGCGCTGGCGCCGGTAGCGGTGGGCGACCAAGAGGACGAGCACACCGAGCGCGACCACCAAGAAGCCCCAAAAGAGCGCATCGGTCACGGTGACGTTGGAGTCACCGGCGAGGTCGTTGCTCTGTGTCCGGCGCACGCGCTCGTGCGGGGGGAGGGCCGAATTGGCGAAGAGCTGGGAGTGCGCCAACTGCGCATGGACGATGAGCCGGGTCGACGCGCTGAAGCGCGGATTGCACGTGGTAAGCGTGAGCCAGTTGGCCGGCACGTTCGCGATCACCTTGTTGTCGCTCGGCGAGACGACCTCGCTCGAGATGGCGTCGTAGACGAAGATGCCCTGCAGCGTGGTCACGACGATGGGGTCGCCCTTCTGGACCCCGTCGAGGTTGTAGAAGGGGTGGCCGTACGTCGTGCGGTGCCCGGCGATCGCGGCGTTGCCGGCCTGTCCGGGCATGGGGGTGCCGATGTAGTGGCCGGGCCCCTTGCGCAGGTCCGGCGTGTCTGTACCCTCGACCACGACCTGATTGAGACCGATCCGGGGGATCGTGATGTCGCCGACCGGTTCTCCCTCAGCGGGGTCACCCGTGTGCGGCGCCAGAACCGGGGGCCCGGTGGGCAGCTTGTCGAGCGCCGCAGCATCGGCCAGGGCCTGCCGGATCTTTTGGTTGTTGGTCTCCTGCACGAGGGTGGACCGAAGCTGGGTCTGGGTGTGGGCCTCTTGGATGGAGGTACCCCAGATCTGGTACGCGGTGAAGAGGAGCAGGAGGACGCCGGCCCCGATCAGGACCTTTCCGACAACGGCGAGGACCCGGCGCATCGCACGGACAGATTAGGGCGGACCCGCTGCAGCTCAGGGTCACCTCACCCCTGGGTCAGGCTTCGACGGTGACCAGCGTGCCCAGCGGGGTCAACGGAAAGACAACTTTGGCGTTGGCCGGCGGCATCTCGACGCAACCGTCGCTCTGCGGATAGCCATAGCCCGGGCGGACGAACCCGTGGAGCGCGTCGCCGCCGTGGAAGTAGCTGACCCAAGGGATCCCCGGGTCGACGTAGTGCGAGCCGTCGGGGTTGGTGCCCGACATGGTGGTCACTGTGTAGCGGGCGAACACAGGCCAGGTCCCGTTCTCTGTCGGTGCGCCCGCGACGCCCGTGTTGACGAGGGTGTGGTACACCGCGGCACCGTTCTGGTAGACGGTCGCCGTCTCCGGCCGGGACTGGCTCACTACGACGTAGTCCCAGGAGAGAGGGTCGCCGTGGCCGGCCTGCACGTCGGCCAGGAGGTCGGTCCACACCGCCGGGCCGGCGACGCCGTCGGCCTTGAGGCCGTGCTGCGACTCGAAGTCCATGACGGCGCCGTGGGTGATCACGTTGTCGGCGCCGGGGTTCCACAGCGACATCAACGAGGGCGGCTGGTCGGCCCAGCGCCACGAGAATGTGCCGGGCTCGTCGGCGCCCTGCTGCGTGGGCGACGTCGCCGGCGCCGTCGGGGTGAAGGTGAGGGGCAGGTAGCCGAGCTCTGCCAGCAGCTGTTGCAGTCGGAGAGTGGAGCCCGGCGCCACGGTGAACTGCGACGTGACCGTCTGGTCCAGGTGCAGACCCTCGGAGCTCACTGCGCCGTCGCCGCCGCCCGGCACCGTGACGGTCTCTGTGGTGCCGGGAACGAGCGGCCCGGCCGCCTGGTACTGGATGAGCGACGGCGACAGGACCGCCCAGGTGCCCGCGATGGCCGGCGACAGCGTCGGCAGCGGGCTGTCGGGCGCCAGGTCGGTGGAGAACTGGACGGTGATCGGGGTCCCGGCGGCGACGTTGGCGCCGCTCGGCGACACCGACAGGACCGTGAGCGGGACCGGTGGAGCGGTGCCCGTGGCCGACGCCGGGGCGCCGCGCAGGTGGCCGGCCAGGACAAGGCCGCCCGCGGCCAGCGCGAGCACCACGACGCCGACCGCCGCGATGACCCATGCCCGCGGCCGCTTGCGTTTGCGCGCGTGCTCTCCTGATGCCATGGCAGCGGGGATTCTACAGGGGGTTCTTCGGGACGATGGTCTCATTTCGGGCAACATGCGCGCCCGCCGAGAGTCCCAGTTCGTCGCCGACGGAGGCGGTGATCTGCCCGAGGCGGTCGAGATCCGTCACTTTGCCGACGCTCGGCTCCCGCACGTAGAAGGCATCAACCACCATTTCACCCAGGGTTGAAACCCGGGCGGACACGACGTCGAGGCCGGCATCGAAGAGCGCCCTGGTGATGCGGTGGAGGAGGCCGACCTCGTCCGGCGCCCGCACCTCGAGCACGGTCGCGGCCTCCGAGGCGTCGTTGTCGACGGTGACGGCGCTCGCCGTTAAGTGGGCCGCCGAGCGGCGGCGCAAGGGGTAGACCCGCTCTCGTTCGGAGAGCAGTTCGCCGATTTCGACTCGCCCCGAGAGGACGGCGGCGAGGTCGGCCCGCAGCTTGGCGGCGTCGGGCCATGTCCCGCGTGCCATCTCGACCGTGAACACCTCGACGGCGATGCCTTCCTCGCCGCTGACGTTGGCGGCGCGGACGTCCATGCCGTTAAGCGCGAGCGCGCCCGCGACCGACGAGAACAGGCCACGGCGGTCGGGCGCGGCCACAATCACCCGAGGCGGCTCGAACGAGACGGACGGAAGCCCGGTGTGGCGCACCTCCTCCACCATCTCGCGGTGGGCCTCCACAATGGGCGCGGGACCGGCAGGCTCAGCCACTCCAGAGAGGACGCGGTCGGTGCGTTCGACGAGGTCCGCCACCAGCCCGGCCTTCCAGGCCCCCCAGGCCGAGGGCCCGGTGGCGCGGCTGTCAGCCTCGGTCAGCGCGGCCAAGAGATGCAGCGTCACGCGATCGCCTGCCGCGCGTGCCACGCGCTCGATGGTTGTGGGGTCGTCGAGGTCTCGGCGCGTGGCCGTATCGGGAAGCAGGAGGTGGTACCGCACGAGTTCGACCAGCACCTCGACGTCTTCGGGCGAGAAGCCCATTCGCGTCGCGATGCGGTCGACGACCTCGATGCCCACCGCGGTGTGGTCTCCGGTGAATCCCTTGCCGATGTCGTGCAAAAGCGTGCCGACCAGAAGCAGGTCGGGTCGGTCGACCGAGTCGGTGAGCCCGGCGGCCAGCGCAGCCGCCTCGAGCAGGTGCCGGTCCACCGTGAAGACGTGGTAGGCGTTGCGCTGCGGCTTGTTCCGGACAGCGGCCCACTCGGGAATGAGGCGGACGAGGAGCCCGTGCTGGTCGAGCGACTCGAGTTTGTCGACGGCTGGACGCCCGACCGCCAGGAGGTCCACGAGAGCTGAACGGACTTCCGGTGCCCAGGGGTCGCCAGGTGGCGGCATGCGATCGGCCAAGCGGTGCAGGGAACTCTTGGCGATCGGGCGGTCCAGCTTGGCTGCGGTCGCCGCCAGCCGCAGGGGGAGCGAGGCATCGTCCGAGACGGCGGCCGCCGGCGTGAGTGCGACCTCGCCGTCGATTTCGAGCAGGTCGGGCCCGAGGTCCGTGGTCTCGGATGTCTGCTCGACTTCGGCGCTCTTTCGGCGGAAGCGACGACGCTGCGGAGGAGTGGGGTCCCACAGACGCCATCGCCGCCAGACGTCGTCACTCACCCACGCAATCTGACGACCTGCGGTCGACACGGCGAGCATGAGACCATCGGCGTCCTCGAAGCCGAGGGACGCGGCGACCTGGTCCTGATCCTGCAACAACAGACGGTCTTGTTCGCGGCCCGCCTGTCGATGCAGCTCGACACGGATGGCCGTCAGCAAGGCGGTTGCCTCGTCGAGGGATGCGAGGTCGGCGTAGTCGGCGAGCAACGGCGCGAACGCCGAGATGGCGTGCAGCACGTTGACGTCGCGGAGGCCACCGTGGCTCTCCTTCAGGTCAGGTTCAAGCAGGAAGGCGACGTCCCCTGCAATGGCCCGTCGCTCTTCCATTTGCCGTTGGAGCACTGGCAGGTATTTGGCACCGAGGCGGTCCCGCCACGCGGCGCGGGCCGTGGCGATGAGCGGTTCCGCCACCTTCGGCTCACCCCAGACCAGCCGGGCGTCGAGCAATCCCAGCGCGGCGCGCACGTCTTCTCCGGCGACGGCGAGAACCTCGGAGGGCCGGCGGACAGAGTGGTCGAGGTGCACGCCCTGGTCCCAGACGGGATACCAGATGGCATCGGCGACCGCTTTGATGTCGCGATAGCCCTTGTGGACGAGGATCACGTCCAGGTCGCTGTACGGGCACAGCGAGCTTCGTCCATAGCCCCCGACGGCCACGAGGGCGAGGTGGCGGCGGTTGTCCCCGGCGGCCTGTTCGGCCAGGCCTGAGAGCCAGGCGTCCGCCTCGGAGGCGTAGCGGCGACAGAACTCCTCGCCCCTCAGGCCAGGTTGGGCCAGCAGGATGCTCCGCCGGGCACGCAATGATGCATCAGCGGCCATGGCGGGAACGTAGCATTGGGTCCGTGAGCAAAGACGTAAGCCCCCGGGAGCGCGAGGGCAAGACGCC
>Ga0318534_10000779_pt1 | contig 11564 bp, 12 predicted proteins | sample GRESIP117b4f26_FD_202502 | JGI IMG/M metagenome (GOLD analysis project Ga0318534, IMG submission 202502) | Tropical soil microbial communities from Luquillo Experimental Forest, Puerto Rico - GRE.SIPMG.117b4f26 | ecosystem: Environmental > Terrestrial > Soil > Tropical forest > Bulk soil...
CGGCTGGATGACGGTACCTACGGCCGCTCGGTCCGCAGCGGCCTGCCCATTCCGGCCGAGCGCCTGGAAGCGGACCCGGCGGCGGAACTCACCGTCGAGGAGGCCCGGGCCCGCTCCTAGCGCCCCGCGACGGCCCGGCTCTCCGGGGCGCTGGTGGCCAGGCCCAGCCCGCGCATCGCCTTGCGGTAGGCGACCGCCACCGCGTCGAACTTCAGGTGCAGCTCGGCCGCCAGGTCGAACGGCACCTGCTCGGGGCGCTGCGACTCCACCACCACCTGGTCCTGGCCGAAGATGGTGTCCTCGAACTCCTGGATCACCCCGGCCGGCTGGCCGAGGTTGTAGTTGCGGCCGATCAGCACGTACCCGGCACAGCGGTCGGCGGCCAGCGGCTGCGAGGCGAAGAAATACACCATGCCGCGCTCGCCGCCCCAGCCCAGGCGCAGCACGATCGTGTACGGCAGGTGCAGCTCATACCGGCTGCGCCGCTCGGGCGGGCCGGCCTGCTCGTTGCCGAACACCGGGAAGTCGTCGGTGTTGGCCGCCTCCGGCCGGACGATGGAGTAGCGCAGCACGTTGCCCTCGGTGAAGACCTCGTGGCGCGGGACGACCGGCCGGTCCGGATCCCCGAGCAGGCCCGGGTGCACCCAGGGGAAATGCCCGAAGTCGGTGAAGTTCTCCACCTGGCGGGCGGCGTCGCAGCGCCACCGGTACGGTCCGGCGGGCACCAGCGCCCAGGTCCCGTCCTCCAGTTCCGGCACCTCGGGCAGCGGCCAGCGCGGCTCGGCCAGCGCTACCCAGATGAGCCCGTACCGCTCCTGGCAGCCGAACGCGCCGATGCGCGCCTTGCGCGGCACCCGGGCCGGGTCCTCCAGCTGTGGTATCGCGGCGCAGCGCCCGTCGGCGCGGTACCGCCAGCCGTGGTAGGGACAGACCAGCTCGTCGCCGTTGACCCAGCCGAGGGACAGCGCGGTGCCCCGGTGCACGCACAGGTCGGTGTTGGCCCGTGGCCGGCCGTCCCGGCCGCGCCACAGCACCAGCGGCTGGCCGAGCAGGTCGGCATGCGCGGGCCGGTCGGCGAGTTCGCCGCCGAACATGACCGGATGCCAGCATTCGCGCAGCGCCGTCATGTCGGCGAACGCCCCGGGAGCTTGCATGATGCCCGCCCTTCCACATGTCTTGGCCTCATCGGGGCCATTACACCCCGCAGTCGTCGCGGGCTGGTAGAGAGAAATCCGGTAACTTCGGCATCCTGGCACCGCGCCGGTGCTTGGCCACCGGGCGCGGGCCGCCATCACCGAAAGGCGGGTTGATGTCCGCGACTCCCCTGCCAGGGCTCCTCGGGACCGTGGCACCGGTGCTCGATAACTACGGGTACCTGGCGGTCGCCGGGCTCATCCTGGTGGAGAACTTCGGGGTACCCGTGCCCGGGGAGACGATCCTGGTCGCGGCCTCGGTCTACGCCGGGACCGGCCGGCTGAGCATCGTGGCGGTCGGCGTCATCGCGGTGGTCGCGGCGATCGTGGGCAACTGCATCGGTTACACGATCGGCTTTTTCGGCGGGCACGCGCTCGTGCTGCGGTTCGGCAAATACGTGTTCCTGACTCATGAGCGGCTGGAGAAGACAGAGCGGTTCTTCGAGCGGCGCGGCGGCCTCGTGGTCATCGTCGCGAGGTTCTTCGAAGGGCTCCGCCAGGCGGCGGGCATCATCGCCGGGACCGCCGAGATGCCGTGGCGGAGCTTCCTGGCCTTCACCACGATCGGCGCCGTCCTCTGGGTCGGGCTCTGGGCGCCGGTGGGCTACCTGGCCGGTGACCATATCGGCACCATCTACGCCGACGTCGTGCGCTATTCGCTGTACCTGCTGATCGCGCTGGCGGTCCTGGTCGCCGCCTGGATCACCCGCGCCGTGCTGCGCCGCAGGCGCCGCGCCGCGGACCCGGAGCCGGGCGCGCCGCCGGAGATCAGGAAGGCCCCGGACGCCGGGCAGGGCTGAGCAGAAAGGCTGGGATGGTGACCATGGCAGAGACCAGCTACGCGGGCCGGAACGTGCTGGTGTTCGGCGCGGCGGGAGCCCTGGGCGGCGGCCTGGCCGCGGCGTTCGCCGCCGCCGGCGCGGCGGTGGCCGGTGCCGACAGGCACCTGCCCTCGGCCGCCCACCGCCTGGACGGGGTCCGCTACCACGAGGTGAACGTGCTGGACGACGCCGCGCTCGGCAGCCTGTTCCGCGGCGAGCCGCCGCCCTGGGCGGTGATCAACACCATCGGGGGCTACGCGCCGCATGCGCCGCTGGAGGCGCTGGACCCCGGCGAGCTCACCGCCCAGCTCAACCTGAACCTGGTCAGCGCCGCCCTGGTGACCAAGCACGCGCTGGCGGCCCTGCGGCGCGGCGGCGAGGGCCGGATCGTGCACACCGCCAGCCGGGCCGCCCAGGTGACCAAGGGCCAGGGCTTCGCCTACTCGGTGAGCAAGCTGGGCGTGCTGCACCTGGTGGCGATGGCGGCGGCCGAGGCCCGGGGCACCGGGATTACCGTCAACTGCGTGGTGCCGACCATCATCGACACCCCGGCGAACCGGGCCGCCATGCCGGGCGCCGACCACGACTCCTGGCCGAAGGTCGCCGACATCGCCAGGGCCTACCTGTTCCTGGCCTCCCCGGAGGCACATCTGGTGTCGGGAGCCGCCATCCCGGTGTAGGCGTATTGCACGAAGGACAGGAAAACTACCCGGCGCGCCGCCGTCCCACGGCCGACCGCGCTGGGTAGCGGCGCGGATGAGCCCCGTATCGGCGGGTCATCGCCGGGGCGGGACATCTGCCGGGCACGAGTACCTGAACCCGCCGGTCACGGGGCGTTCCCGGCCGGTAACGTAGGACCCCTACGGCATGGGCTACCCAGGCGATGGACAGCAGAGCGGGAGATGTTTCAAATGAGCCTACCCTTCGGTCAACAGCGCGTTTTGGAGTCGATCGAGGGCAAGCTCGCCGAATCCGATCCCCGCCTCGTCTCGCTGTTCTCAATCTTTACCCGGCTCAACCTGGCCGAGAAGATGCCGTGGATCGAGCAGGTCGCGGTCCGGCCGGTGGCCGGCTTTGCCAGCTGGTTCCGGTGGCATTCCCGGCACCCGGCGGCCCGGATCCGCGCGATGGTGCTGCTGCCTGCCGTCCTGACCGCTATCGCCTGCGCCCTGACCATCGCGTTTGGCTTCGCCCACCAGCGGCATGCGCCGATCGCCAAGGCTCCCGCCGCCCGGGAACTGGTGGTCAAGTCCCGTGACCTGGTCGCCAGGGCCCGCCTGTGCCGGGCGCTGATGCGGCCCGCCTTCGCCTGCTAACGCACGCCCGGTCGGCCCGGCAGGCCACCCGGCGGCCCGTGGCCCGTCCGCCGGGTCCCGGACCCAGATCATCCGGCGGCCCAGCTCCCCGGGTGCCTCCCGCTCGTGTGCCTCCACCCGGTCCAGCCGGTAGCCCAGCTTGCGCGGGATCGCGGCGCTGGCGGTGTTGGCCTGGTCGCAGTGGATCTCCACCTGCCGCGTGCCGGGCAGCGCCAGCGCCACCTGGGTGAGGGCCCGCGCCGCCGCGGTCGCGTACCCGCGCCGGGTTTTTCCCGCGGCGGTCCAGTAGCCGATCTCCACGGCATCGTCGCTGAGCCTGCGGTGCAGCCCGATCGTCCCGGCAAACTCACCGTCCGGGTCCCGCACCGCGCCAGGGCTGCCGGGCGGGCCGCCGTCGCGCGCGATCATCACGTAGATGAACCCGGTGCCGGACTCCCACAGCTCGTCGGCCTCGGCAACCCGCACCAGCTGGCTTCTCAGGTCGGCCGCCTCCGGGGTCGCCCACGGCATCCACGGGCGCAGGTGGTCCAGGCTGGCGCGCACGGCCACCGCGATCACGCCCGCGTCATCGGCGCGTACCCGCCGCAGCACCAGCGGCCCCGCCGCCACCCGCTCGGGCGGGCGGCCGGGCTGCCGGGGCGCGGGCGCGAACGGCCTTTCGGCGGCTGCAGGCATGGCCCTAGTTAAGCAGCCTCACCGGGACGGTTGCGCCGAACGAGCCGCGGCACCGGGGAGCGCCGGCGGCCCGACCGGGATGGCCGCGGGCGGGTCGTCGCCCACGATCACACCGCCGCCGTGACCCCAGACCAAGTACCGGTACGACAGGTTGAGCAGGGCAGACAGCCGGTTGCGGCCGCCGAGCAGATAGAACAGGTGCAGGGCCAGCCAGGCCAGCCAGGCCAGCGTGCCGTGGATCCGCAGCCCGTGCGCGAGTTCCACGACCGCGCTGCGCCGGCCGATGGTGGCCATGATGCCCTTGTCGCGGTAGCGGAACGGCTGCGTCGGGCGGCCCGCCATCAGCCGCGCGATCTGCTTTCCGGCGTGCCGTCCGGCCTGGATGGCCGGCTGGGCGACCTGGGGCAGCGGCTGGTCCTCGATCAGCGCGAGGTCCCCGGCGGCGAAGATCCGGTCCTGGCCGGCGACCCGCAGGTCGGGGCCGACCTGGATGCGGCCGCCGTGGCCCTGCGGCAGGCCCCAGTCGGCCACTGCGGCGGGCGCGGACACCCCGGCCGCCCACACGGTCACGTCACTGGGCAGCTCTTCCCCGTTGGCCAGGATCACCTGGTCCTCGGTGATCTCCCTGATCTCGGTGTCCAGGAGCACCTCCACGCCCCGGCGGCGCAGCTCGGCAAGCGCGTAGGCCTGCAGCTTCGGGTGGAACGGCGCCAGCAGCGCCGGGGCCATCTCGACCAGCCGGATGTGCTCGTCCGCCCGGTCCACGTCGGGGAAGGCGTCATCCAGAGCGCGCAGCTCGGCCATGGCCCCGGCCAGCTCCACGCCGGTCGCGCCGCCGCCCACCACGGTGAAGTTGACGCTCTTGCCTGGGCCCTCGATCTCGAGCCGCTCCAGCCCGGCCATGACCTGATCCCGCAGCGCGACCGCGTCGCGCCGGGTGTAGAGGCCGAAGGTGTGCCCGGCCGCGCCGGTCACGCCGTAGTAGGCGGCCAGCACCCCGGTGCCCAGCACCAGGTAGTCGTAGTCGAGCACAGCGCCGTCACCGAGCGTGATCCGGCGGCCCGCCGGGTCGATGCCGGCCAGCTCCCCGGGCCGGAACCTGGCGGCCTTATGGTGCGCAAACACCCGCAGCGGGAAGGCCACGTCACCCGGGTTCAGCCCGCCGGTCGCCACCTGGTAAAGCAGCGGCTGAAAGGTGCTGTAGGTGTTCCGGTCGACCAGCGTCACCTGCGCGCCCGCACGGCGCAGTTCGGCCACGGCCGCCAGGCCGGCGAACCCGCCCCCGACGACGATCACCTTGGGTGCATCCTCCGGCGGACGGCGCCGGCGCCGCGATGTCATCGCTAGCCTCCCTGGTAGTGCCAGCCGACCTGTGCCCCCTACTAGGGCAACCCGGCCACCATCGCAAACATGCCCTCCGGGGCCGCCCCCCGCCGGTGCCGTACCCCTTCTCGCGCGGGGGAATCGCGTCTGCCCGGGTACCAGGTTGGCATGCCGCACGCGCTGCCCAGGATTTAGGCGCGGGACAAGAGACTGGGGCCTGAGGCCTGCGGGGATCGCTCCCCGGGGCCAGCGGGCCACCGGGGATTCCAGGGGGTCGCCCCAGGCCTGCCGGCGCTGGCGCAGCGGAGCTGCTGGCAGGTGAGCGACGGCCAGCCGACCACGGTGCCCGGGATGACCGCGGCCACGAGCAAGATGCCCGCGAACGACAGGCGGCGCACCCACGTCAGCCAGCCCTGCGAAACCTTCACGCCTCGCTCCGCGCCTCTCGGCCAGGTCCCCGCCGCGGCACCACGGTAGCGCGGCCTGAGCGTTGGCTGGAGCATGGCGTCGCGACGGCGGGTGTGACAGGATTTGCCGCCCGTTGCGGGCGCGGCTGTAGATAGCGTAGGCGTGGTTACGGCGGCAGGCATGCCGACCATGACCTGCCCGGCCTGACGAACCCGACCCGTACGGAGATGACCCATGACCGCGCGCCCGCCCTTGCCCTATGACTTCATGCCGCCCGTGCCCTCGTTCACGCTGCAGAGCACGGACGTGGCCGAAGGCCAGCAGATGTCCGACGCCCAGGTCTTCGACGGCTTCGGCATGACCGGGCAGAACATTTCCCCGCAGCTGAGCTGGCACGCCTTCCCAGCGGAGACCGAGAGCTTCGCGGTGACCTGTTTCGACCCCGACGCCCCCACCGGGTCCGGGTTCTGGCACCTCGTGCTGCTGGACGTGCCCGTCTCGGTCACCGAACTGGCCACGGGCGCGATCAGCGGCGACCAGCCCGGGCTGCCCGCGGGAGCGTTCTGCGTGCGGAACGACTACGGCGCCAGGGCGTTCGGCGGCGCCGCCCCGCCCGCCGGCGACCCGCCGCACCGGTACGTGTTCGCCGTGCACGCGCTGGACGTGGACAGCCTGGCCAGCCAGGGGGTCGACGCCGACGTCTCGCCCGCCGTGGCCGGCTTCAACCTGCGCTTCCACACGATCGCCCGGGCAACCCTGATCCCCGTGTACGGACACTGACCCCCGGCACCGACACCGGGCCCGATCCCCGCCCGGGCTGGCCTGATGGCGCGTGCTCACCAGGATGCGACGTGCTCTCCGCAGGGGGACGGATCGTAGCCGGGCAGGCTGTCCAGCTGGCTGAGCAGCCATGGCGAGGCGAGCACCCGCCGCAGCGCCTGCACCTCGCGGGAGCCCGTCTGCGACGCGGGGATGACCAGGTCGAACCTTTCCGCGGCCAGCGGGAGGAAGGCCAGGCCGTAGGCGAGGGCGGCCGGCTCGCTCGCCACCCCGGTGTCCGCGAGCCCGGCCGCGATCGCGGCCGCGACCTGCAGGTGCCCGGTGACCCTGGTGTCGTAGCCCGCGAGCGTCTCCGGGACGATGCCCAGCCGGGCCGCCTCCCGGTCCAGCACCCGGCGCGCCTCCGCGCCCCGCTCCCGGTTCACCAGGCGCAGCCCGCGCCGGGCGGCGTCGGCCAGCCCGCCGACCTGGCCGCCCAGGCCGGGCTGCAGCACCAGGCCCTCCCGCCACGAGGCGAAGCCGAGCACCTCGGCGCCGCCGTGCCGGAGTCGCTTGCGCGCCGGGCCGGTGTTGTATTGCCCGGTGCGCCCGCGCAGGTGCGCACCCGCGACGTGGACCAGGCCCTCCGCGGCGAGCCGCAGCGCCTCCCTGCTGCCGCAGGCCAGCCAGGCGAAGCCGACCGGCGGGTCGAGCCCGGCGAGCGGGGCCTCCAGCAGCGGCAGCGCCGGGTCGCAGCCGGCCACCACCAGGGTCGGCCGGGGCGGCCCGGACGGCAGCACCTCCCCGTCCCGCTCGGTCACGATGCCCCCGGCGGGGGCGAAGCCGGCCTGGATGGCGGTGTCCCCGCCGAGCGGGATGGCGACGAAGGAGTCGCCGATCGGGGCCAGCGACACCCGGGCGCCGGGCGGCCCCAGCGGTGCCACCGGCCGCGCCGCCACCGGCGGGGGGGTGTTCCCCGGGCCGAACAGCTCCTCGGCCGTGACGCCCAGGGCGCGGGCGAGCGCGAGCGCGACCCGCAGCGACGGATCGGAATGACCGGCCTCCACCGCCGAGACGGCCTGCCGCGACACTCCCGCCATGCGGGCGAGCTGCTGCTGGGAGAACCCCCGCGCCTGGCGGGCCAGGCGCAGCCGGGCGCCCGAGGCGGCCGGGCCGTCCCTGGTCATGCCGACACCTGCGTGGAGCGCGGCAGCAGCACCCCGTCGGCACCGAAGCACGGCGGATCCAGGACCGTGACCGTGGCCTCGGTGCCCGGTGCCTCGGGCAGGCGGCACCAGACCAGGTCCGGCCCGACCGCCAGGCCGGCCTCCCAGCCCGCGCCGGCCGGGTGGCTGGCGCGGACCTGCCCGGACAGCACCAGCCCGCGCCCGCCCTGGGCGCCGGGGCTCACCCGGTCCGGGTGCACCCCGGCGACGGCGCCCGCGCCGCCCGCCGGGTACGGTACAAAACCCCGGTAGCCGACAAGCTCGGCGACCCGGCGGCTGGCCGGGCGGCGGACCACCGTGTCGGCCGCCCCGTCCTGCAGCACCCGGCCCCGGTCCAGCACGGCGAGCCGGTCGGCGAACGCCTGCGCCTCGGCCAGTTCGTGTGCCACGAGCACCACCGGAATCCCGCGGTCGGCGGCGAGCGAGCGCACGAAGTCGGTCAGCACCCGCCGCAGCCCCGCGTCCAGGCCGGTGTACGGCTCGTCGAGCAGCAGGGCCTCGCAGCGGGCGAGCAGCAGCCGGCCCAGCGCGACCCGGTGTGCCTGGCCGCCGGACAGCCCCGCGGGCCGGGCCGCCAGCAGCCCGCCGATGCCCAGGTCGGCGGCGAGCCGCTCGGTGCCCGCCGGCTCCGGCCGCGGTCCCGCCCCGTATTCCAGGTTCTGCCGGACGGTGAGATGCGGGAACAGGCCGGGGTCCTGGCGGAGCATGCCGACCCGCCGCTGCCACGGCGGGACGGCGCGGCGGGGCGCCGAGGTCTGGGTGAGCACCCGCCCGCCCAGCATCACGTGTCCCCGGCGCGGCGGCACCAGCCCGGCGATCACCTCCAGGACGGTGGTCTTGCCGGCGCCCGACGGGCCGAACAGCGCCAGCCGCTCGCCCGGTGCCACCCGCAGCGCCACCGCGACGGTGAACTCCCGGCGGTCAACCTCCACGTCGGCGTCGAGCACGGGCGCTCCACAGGTAGGCGGCAATCGGCAGCGGCAGGGCGACCACCAGCAGGACCAGTGCGAACGGCAGCGCCGAGGCCAGCCCCGTCTCCTGCAGCGTCGTCCAGATCTGCAACGGTAGCCCGTACGGGTGATAGGCGATGATGATCACCGCGCCGAACGCCCCCATGGCCCGCGCCCAGGCCACCGCCATGGCCATCGCCAGCCCGGGCGCGGCCAGCGGCAGGGTGACCCGGCGGACCGCCCGGGACGGCCGGTCGCCGAGCAGGGCGGCCTGCTGCTCCATCCGCGGGTCCACGGCCGCGAACGCCGCCTGTGCGCCGAGCACGTAGTACGGCGCGGACTCGTAGACCTCGGCGATGACCAGGGCGAAGAACGTGTTGGTGGCGCTGAGGTTGAAGTGCCCGAGCACCTGGCCGATCGGGGTGAGCGGCCCGACCATGAAGATCAGCAGCAGGCCGACCACGAGCGGCGGCAGCAGCAGGGCCGCGAGCACCCCGGCCTCCCAGATCCGGGGTGCGGGCAGCCGGCCGCGGGCCATCATCCACGCCAGCGGGGTGCCGAAGCAGGCCAGCACGGCCAGGGTGATCAGGCCCGACTGCAGCGACACCACCAGCGGGGTCAGCGCCCCGGGGGTACGCAGCGCGCTGCTCACGGCCGCGGGGGTGATGTGGAAGAACAGCGCGATGACCGGGCCGAGCAGGGCGATCCAGATCACCGCCGCCGCCACGAGCGACAGCGCCGACGATGCCGAGCGCAGGCCCGGGGCCAGGGCCGCCCCGGATGCCGGGCCCGGCTCCGGGGCTGGCCTGACCGCCCAGCTCACGCGCCGCTACCCGGTTATTTCGGCCTTCACCGCGGCGGGAACCGCGCTGGCGTCACCGGTGATCGTCGGGGGAAGCAGGTTGTACCCCTCCCTCTGATACAGTGCCCGCCCGGCCGGGGACAGCGCGTAGGCGACGAACGCGGTGCTCGCGCTGGCCGGCTTGCCGATGATCGTCATGACGTAGGCAAGCGGCGAGCCGTGCTTGGTCACGTTACCGGTGATCGTAATGGAGGCGTTGTGGTACTGCGACAGGTAGGCGCTGGACGCGTCGAGCTGCCCGGCCTGCAGGTGCGCCAGCAGCGAGGTCTCGGCGAAGACCTGCGGGGAGGACGCCGAGTTCAGCGGCGACCCGAGGATCTTCGTGACCGTGTCGGCCGGCAGGTGGCAGTAGTTCTGCGCCAGCTCGATCATGTAGATGAACGAGCGGCCCTGCGGGTCGGTGTTGGGGTCGGTGCGGCCCAGCAGGAAGCCCTGCTTCTCCATGATCGGGAACAGGTCGCAGATCGGCTTCGTCCCGCTGGCGATGGCCGCGAACTGCGGGCCGTACTTGCTGCCGGGGTTGTAGGCCACCGCGATCTGCGTGCCCGCGTACTGCACGTACCACTTGGTGAACTTGGGGAACAGCGGCGTGACGTTGTCCCCGCCGACCGCCTGGAAGACGTTCGGCGATATCTCCTTCGCGGAGATCTCCATCTGCAGCGTCCCGGACTCGCCGGCCCGGCCCGTGTACTCGTATCCCTTCACGGTGTGGAACGCGGGCCCGAAGACCTTCTCGTTGAGGTACTCCAGCGACGCCGCGTACGCGACGTTGGCTGTCCCCTTGGGCTGGCTGCCCGACGACGGGGGCGACGTGGACGAACTGCTGCACGCAGTCAGGACGAGCCCGGCGGTGGCGACGGCCACCAGCGGCCAGGCACGTGCCGCGCGAGTCACTGATCGATGGTTCAGCATGATCAGACAGTAGCCATGCCTGCTTGCCTTGGGCAAGAAATATTGACATCCCGTTGCCCGCTCATGTCCCGGGTCACCGGGGCGGGCCGGCGGCGGTTCGATTACCCCCTACGATGGAGGGCGGCCGGGGGATCTTATGGACCTTTCATGAGGACAGGGCGATGGGCAAGGCAAGCAGGATCAAGCAGCAGAGCGCCCGCGAGAAGATCGCGGCGCAGCGGGAGGCGGCACGCAAGGCCGAGCGGCGCAACCGGCTGCTAATCACCGGCGGCAGTATCGTCGTCGTCCTGGTCGTCGTGCTTGCCTTCATCTTTGTCAAGCTGAGCGAGGGCTCGTCATCCGGCGGCAGCTCCTCGGCCACCGGCACCCTGCTCCCGGCGAGCGTGGCCAGCCAGGTCACCAACGTGCCGGCGGCCACCCTGGACAGGGTGGGCAAGGGCACCGTGCCGGCGTTCCTCGGGTCCCAGCCGCCGTTCGTGGCCGGTTCGGGCGCGTCCCCGACCAGCGGCGGCAAGCCGGAGATGCTTTACATCGGCGCCGAGTACTGCCCGTACTGCGCGGCGATGCGCTGGTCCATGGCGGTCGCGCTGAGCCGCTTCGGCACGCTGACCCCGCTGCGCGGCATCCACTCCTCGTCGCACGACGTCGACCCGAACACCGCGACACTGACGTTCTACAAGACCGGGTACCACAGCCCCTACCTGTCGTTCGTTCCGGTGGAGAACCTGACCGTCAACAAGACCCTGCTGCAGAAGCCGACCAAGGCGCAGAACGCGCTCTGGGCCAAGTACGAGCCCAACCCGAGCAACCGGGGCTACCCGTTTGTCGCCTTCGGCAACAAGCTGGTGATGGAGGGCCACCTTTATGATCCCACGGTGCTGCAGGGCAAGTCGTGGAGCCAAATCGCCGCCGCCATGCATGATCCGACGTCGCCGGTCGCGCAGGGCGTGCTCGGCTCGGCCAACTACATCACCGCCGCCATCTGCAAGATGACGAACAACCAGCCCGCCAACGTCTGCACCTCGCCGGCCGTCACCGCCGTACAGAGCGGGCTCTGATGGCCGCGCGCAAGCCCGGCGCTGCCGCCCGGCCGGGCAGCAGCGGGACCAAGTCCCGGGA
>Ga0318534_10000789_pt1 | contig 11533 bp, 9 predicted proteins | sample GRESIP117b4f26_FD_202502 | JGI IMG/M metagenome (GOLD analysis project Ga0318534, IMG submission 202502) | Tropical soil microbial communities from Luquillo Experimental Forest, Puerto Rico - GRE.SIPMG.117b4f26 | ecosystem: Environmental > Terrestrial > Soil > Tropical forest > Bulk soil...
GAGGCCGAACGCCTCGCGCCCGACCATCCCGCGCCGCTGTGGCTCGCGGCCCGCGCGCTGCTCGACGCCTACCGCTTCGAACCGGCGCTCGCGTTCGCCGAGCGACTCGCCCGCCGGCTCCCCCAGGATCGCGCTGGCGCGGTGCTGGTTGCACGCGCGCGCGGCCTGGTCGGCGATCCGGCGGGCGCGCTCGCCGCTGCCGATCGCGTCCTCGCGATCGACCCCGAGTCCGAGGAGGGGCAGTACCAGCGCGCGCTCGCGCTCGCCGATCTCGGACGTCCCGACGAAGCCGCCCGGGCGCTGGCCCTGTACGACGAGCACCGGGTGGCGCTGGAAACCGACCTCGCGCTACGCGATCGCTGGCGCCGCCTCAACCCCGGACACGCCGACGAATCAGAGCCCTGCCACACCCACCGGCTGGTGGCGCCCCGCTGACGGTCCGGCTAACTCTCGAGTCGAAACGAGGACGGGGTGCGCTGACGACGTTCCGCGCGGCCCACGCTCAGAGCGGAGCCGCCCTCTCGGTCTCGTTCTCGACGGCGTCCCTCGGGCTCCCCTGCGCCTCGAGCTCGGCCTGGGTCTTGTGCATCAGGCGCGCGAGGACGTCCATCTCCTCGTGGCCGAACAGCTTCCGAACCGCCGGAAAGAGACCCTTCTCCTCCTCCTCGACGTGGCGCTCGACGTCGTCCTGGAGCACCCTGGCCTTCGCCGTGAAGGCGGCGTCGTCTGGCTCCAGGCGCAGGAGGTCGGCGATCACGCGCTTGATCTGCAGATGCTCCTCCACCGACTCGCGCAAGATCGCCTCGGTCCCCTGCTTCAGGACATACGGGTAGAAGTGCTTCTCCTCGATCGCGGCGTGGACTGCGAGGGCGTCCGCGATCTCTTCGAAGATGCGGCGCCGCTCCCCTGACGACGTGGTCTCGTCCAGCTGCTCGAAGAGGGCGGCGACCTCTCGGTGTTGTCTCTTCAGCATCTCGATCGCGTCCATGGCTTCCCCCTCCTCACCCCGAAGGTAACCACCGGCGCTCCGGCCCGGCAGGCGGTCACTTCTGCTCGGTCTTGTGCTCTCCCTTCTCTTTGCTCTCGTCGTGGCTCTTGCCTCGATGGAGCACCTTCCCCTGCTCGGAGACCTCGAGGTCGGTCCCCTTGCCGTTCTTGACCACCTCGCCGGTGTAGACGACCTTGCCGTTCTTGCGCATGTCCCTGCGCAGCTCCTCGACCTGGCCGCCCTTGGCCTCCTTGTCGAACGTGCTCTTGACGGCCGTGGGCAGGTTGCTCTCCTCGATCGGCGTCCCCCGCTCTTTGGCCTCGTTCGCGAAGGCATGGCCGAGGCCGGCTGTGCCGAGAAACGCCCCCATGAGCCCGATCGCCAGTCTTTTCATGGTCGGTTCTCCCTTCTCTCTCAAACCTGCGACGCGGCCCCCGAGGTGACAGCGGCGGTTCCCCTGACCTCTCCTGTCGAGCTGGCCGCTCGCGCCTCGTCCGTACCGGGGTGCGACACCCCCCCACATCACCTCGGGCACTGCCACTCGACGCCTTAGCTCCGCGCGCCAATCTGCCGATGGCCGAAGCGGTCCGTCGCTTTCTCGTGGTGCGCCGGGCGTGCGCTCCCCATGACGAAGGCGCAACCGCCCGAGATGAACCCCGAAAAGTCAGACAACCTAACGCCGACAGCCGGCACCCGGTACGAGCTGCTCAAGGAGATCGGCCGTGGCGGGATGGGTGTCGTCTTTCTGGCGCTGGCGAAGGGGCCGCGGGGGTTCAGCAAGCTCGTCGTCCTCAAGATGATGAAGAAGTCGCTCGTCGGCGACCCGGAATCCCACCGCATGTTCCTGGAGGAGGCCCGCATCTCGGCGCGCCTGTCGCACCCCAACGTCGTGCAGGTCCACGAGGTCTGCGACTACGAGGGGACGCCGACGATGGTGATGGAGTACCTCGAGGGGAAGCCGCTGTCGTTGATCCTCAGGGACGAGGGCATGCCCGCGCCGCGGAACATGCTCATCTACATCCTGACCAAGGTGCTGGCGGGGCTGCACGCGGCGCACGACCTGCGCGACTACGACGGCACGCCGCTGAACCTCGTCCATCGCGACGCCTCACCCCACAACGTCATCGTGACGTTCGACGGCCAGATCAAGGTGCTCGACTTCGGCATCGCGAAGGCGGAGGGGTCGGAGATCGAGACGCGGACCGGCGCCATGAAGGGGAAGCTGCGCTACATGCCGCCGGAGCAGCTGCTCCAGATGCCCGTGGATCGGCGGGCGGACGTGTTCTCCGTCGGGGTCACGTTGTGGGAGGTGCTGGCGAAGGGGCGTTTCTGGGGCGAGATGCCCGACGCGGAGGTGACCTCGCGCCTCGCCAACAAGCAGCTGCCCTGGCCGCCCTCGGGCCCGGACGTCCCGCCCGACCTGTGGGCGATCTGCGCGCGCGCGATCGCGGCCGACCGCGACGAGCGGTACGCGACGGCGGGGAGGCTGCAGCGCGACCTCGAGGACTACGTGGCCCGCCAGGCGGAGCGGGTGTCCGCCGACGACGTCTCGGTGTTCATGCACTACCGTTTCGAGGTCGAGGAGGACTCGGCCAAGAACCTCGTCCAGTCGCACGTCCGCGCCGCCCAGCAGGCGGCGGCCGACGCCCAGCTGGAGGCGACGCGCCCGCTGACCGGGAAGGCGCCGCCGGAAGAGCGCGCGCTCTCCAAACCCGAGCCGAGCGCCGGAGGCGGCTCGCGGACCGCCCAGCTCGTGATGAAGACCCTGCGGCGGCCCCGGATGCGCTCGCTCGGCATCGCCGCCGCGGGGATGGTGTTGCTCGCCGTGATGGCGGTCGCCGCCGTCATGCTGGGGGCCTCGCCCCGCGCGTCGTCACGGGCCGCCCGCGCGCTCGCGGCCGCCGGCGGCGGGGCGGGGGCCGCGTGCGATCCCGGGTTCAAGGGCTGCGACGGCACGTGCGTGTCCATCGACCGGCCCGATCACGGCTGTGACGCCGAAAGCTGCTACGCCTGCGCGGTCACGAACGCCACGCCACGCTGCAACCGCACGCATGGCTGCGACATCGCGGTCTGCTACCACGGCTTCGACGACTGTAACGGTGACGGCCGGGACGGGTGCGAGATCAACGTCCGCACCGACCCGGACAACTGCGGCGCGTGCGGGCGGAAGTGTCCGGTGCTGCCCCACGCGAAGCGCGGCTGCGGCGACGTCTGCACGATCTGGCGCTGCGAGCCGGGCTACCGCGACTGCAACGGCGTCGTTGACGACGGTTGCGAGGTCAAGGCGCTCGACGACGTCGCGAACTGCGGGGCGTGCGGGCACGCCTGCGCGGCGCACCAGAAGTGCCGCGACGGGGTCTGCAGATGACGCGGGCCAGGCGGCGCTTGCCGGGGGTCGTCGCGGTGGCGCTGACGACGGTCGCGCTCACGGCGTGCGGGCGCGCCGGCGTCGGCGTCGGGCCGGTCGGTGACGGCGGGGCCGGGGCGCAGCCCCCGGTCGAGATGTTCGGCTGGGTGGAGCGGGTCGGCGGCGCGGATCCGCTCGCGGCGGTCGCGGCCATCCACCGGCGGCGCTACCCGGACGACATCATCATCAGCGCGCGGGCGGCGTCATCCGGCGAAGCGCGCAGCGCCCTGCGGGCGCGCATGTTGCGCAACGATCCCCCCGACACCTTTCAAGCCAACGTCGGCAACGATCTCATGCAGTGGGCGCTGTTCAACGGCATCGACGCGCTCGAGTCCAAGCTGGTGCCCCTCGACGAGACCGTCGGCGACCTCGCCTCCCTGCGCGGCGCGCTGCCCCCTGCGCTCCTGGAGCACGTCAGCTACAAGGGTCGGCTCTACGGCGTCCCCGCCAACGTTCACCGCAACAATACGGTCTTCTACAACAAACACGTGCTCGCCAAGTACGGCCTCGCCGAGCCGAAGTCGGTCGGAGATCTTCTGGCGCAGGGCAAGCAGCTGCGCGACCGAGGCGTACCCCTCCTTGCGGTGGGAAGCCGCGGCCCTTGGACGCTGTCGCTGTTCTTGTTCGAGTGCCTGCTGGTCTCTCGCGAGGGGAGCGCCTTCTACCGTGACTTCTTCACCGGGCAGGTCAGCCCCGATGATCGCCGGGTCGTCGGCACGCTCCAGGCGGGCCTCGAGCTGCTCGCGTTCGCGAACGCGGACCAGCGGCAGCTCTCCTGGGAGCAGGCCGTGGAGATGGTGGTGCGTGGCGAGGCGGCGATGACCGTGATGGGGGAGTGGGCGCGCGGGCCGTTCGTCGCCGCGGGGATGAAGCTCGGCGTCGACTACGACGAGATTCCGTTTCCGGGATCGGCGAGCGTCTTCGTGTTCTCCGCCGACGCGTTCGGCCTGCCGACGGCCGCCAAGAATCGGGCGGCCGCGGAGCGGCTGCTCGCGACCCTTGCCTCCGTCGATGGACAGCGCGCGATCAGCCAGGCGCGCGGCACGCTTTCGGCGCGCATCGACGTGCCGCCCGCGACGGACGATCCCGTGCTGGCGCGGAGTTACGCGTTGCTGACGAAGGGCGAGCTGCTCATGGCGCTGTCGGGGCTGGTGTCGGGGAGCTTCTCCGGCGATGTCGACGCCTCGCTCGGCGAGATGGTCGACCGCCACGACCCCGAGCCTGTCGTGCAGACGCTGCGCAGCCGTTATGTGCTGCTGAAGTAGGCCGCGCCGGCGCGGCGGGTCAGGACACCGCTCGACTCGGGCTCTCGCGGAACCGGATGCGCCCCGCGGCGACGGTGATCTGCCCGGCCATGCCCACCAGGTAGTCGAGCTCGCGCTGCGACGGGATGCGGCACCCTTCGTCGCCGAAGGTGCCCATCCCGAAGACCCCGAGGGTCCGCTCGACCAGGCGGAGGGGGATGTTGATGAGGGTCCGGTTCTGCAGCCGTTCCACGATGCGCTTGTCGGTGCGCTCGTCGACACGCGCGTCCGCGATCACGACCGGCCCCTCGCTCGCGACCAGCTCCTCGAGGAAGCGATCCCCCTTCACCTTGAGGACCGGCGCCGTCCGCCAGACGACCTCCCGGTTGTCGCCATAGAAGTCGATCAGCCGGAGCTCGTCCGCCTGCTCGCCCTCCGCCACCATGAACCAGACGTGCTCGTACCCTGCGACCGCCCTGACCTCGTCGCGCGCGGCGGCCAGGAGCTCGCCGAAGCTCTGGGCGCCGAGCAGGGTCCGCGCGAACACGAGCAGCCGATTGACCGAAAAGGCAGCGGCGTCGCCCGCCGCGCCGGCACCCCAGCTCGCGTGCTCGGCGAGCCCCGCCGCTCGCGCGGCGCCGCTCGGGGGTTGCTGTTGCAAGGTGACCGTGAACGCCGCGCCGTGCCCCGGCCGGCTCTTGACGGTCGCGCGCCCGCCGTGCGCCCGGACGAGCGCGCGGACCAGCCACAGCCCCAGCCCCAGCCCGCCGCCGCGGCGAGGCGAGGCGCGAACGCCACGCTTGAAGATCTGGCGTCGCTCGAGGGCGGCGATGCCTCGACCGTGGTCCTCCACGACGATCCGCGCGCCCTCGTTCATCGATTCGACCGCGATCCGAATCGGCTGCCCCTCGCCGAAGCGGATGGCGTTCGACAAGAGGTTCCTCACCACCTCTTCGATCGCCACCTCGTCCCACCACCCGATCATCGACCCGGCTTCGCTCATGCTGACGCTGGAGCGGATGTGAGGCTCGACCGCCAGGGTGTCGGCCACGGTTCGGTTCACCAGCGCGGCGAGGTCGACGAGTCGGGGGCTCAGCACCGGACGGCCGCGCTCTTCGAGCTCGACGACCCTCGAGATCAAGCGCTCGAGGCGCTGAAGCTCGTCTCCCATCGCCGACAGCGTTCGGGACGCGTCCGCCGAGGCGGGAAGATCCCCCAGCTGCCGGCGGGCGACGGCGAGGTACATCAGCGCCGCCGCCAACGGGACCCGGAGCTCGTGACCCACGAGTGCCGTCAGCCCCTCCGGCGAGGCCTCTTCGCCCCGTCGCTGTCGCTGGGGACGCATTTTGCCCTACGCCTCCATGTACCAGAAAGTCGCCGAGATGCCCGTGACGAATGTAACGCCGCGCTTGCCGCGTGTCAGGCGGGCGCTAGCCTCGATGGATGTCCGCTGGGCAGCGGAGCCTGTTCGGCGGCCGCGAGGTCGCCGTCGACGGCGCGTTCGGAACCCTCCGCCGGAGGGAGCTCGATGGTGGGGCCTGGGTGGACTACGCGCCCGGCTGGCTCGCGGGGCACGACGCGCTGCTGGACCATCTCGTGCGCACGACGACCTGGCAGCAGCCGCAGCGCGAGATGTACGACCGCACGGTCGACGTGCCGCGGCTCTGCGCCAGCCTCCCGGACGACGGTCCGGGGCATCCGGCCGTCGAGACCATGCGGCGGGCGCTGTCCGCACGCTACGCCGTCGACCTCCCGCACGTCAGCCTCGGCTACTACCGCGATGGCCGCGACAGCGTCGCGTGGCACGGCGACTACGTCGCTCGCGAGATGGACGAGGCGCTCGTCGCGACCGTGTCGCTCGGCGAGCCGCGTCGGCTGCTGCTCCGACCGACGGGCGGCGGCGTCTCCGTGGGGTTCTCTCTCGGCTGGGGCGACCTGTTCGTCATGGGCGGCTCGGCGCAGCGCACGTGGCAGCACGCCGTCCCCAAGGTCGCCCACGCCGACCCGCGCCTGGCGGTGATGTTCCGCCCGACCTGGTATCGGAAGGCGAGGTGACGCCTCACTCGACCGGCGCCGGCTCCGCCGGGTACCGCGGCAACGGATTGCGGCCCCGGATGACGATCCCGAGCCGATCCCAGACCACGCGGCGCCCGCCGTCCATGTCGTAGTCGTGCCAGCGCGCGAGGAACTCGTCGCGGCGGAGGAACGCGTACCCCGTCCGCACGGAAGGATCCATGACGTACACGCGGTCGCCCGACAGACCGACGACGACGACGTAGTGGCCGTCCTCCCAGCTCGTGCGCCAGTCGGTGATCTTCTCCGCCGGCCAGGCCTGGATCGCCGCGATGACGACCGCGCCGGCGGCGAGCTCGCGCCCGAGGTCGTCGAGCGCCATGCCGGTGCGCGCCTCGGCGTCGAGGCCGAAGCGATGCGCCTCCGCGACGATGCTCGTCACGCGTGTCCCCCGCTGCGGATCGACGCCCAGCTCCGCGTCCAGCCGGGACTCCGCGTCGTCGAACACGCCGAAGTAGACGAGCGCCGCCATCAGCGCCGCGGCCCCGCAGCTCCAGGGTCGGGCCTGCGAGATCAGCGGCACCGGCACGAGGCGCGGCGGCGCCGGCGTCCGCACCACCCGGCCGGCGACGGCGGTCCCGACGAGCAGCAGCGTCGCCGCGGCGATCGTCACCAGGCCGCGCTGGTTACCTCCGGCCCCCATCCCCGTCCCCAGACAACGTGGACAACGTGGGGACCGTCGAGCGGGGTCGTCAATCCCGTGGGGTGCCGATTAGGGGAGGCCTGGAGCCCGCTCAGCCGTGGGTGCCCACGTCTCTCGGGACCGAGACAGCCCCGTGGCCGGGGGGGACGGTCGGGCGGGCCGGCGGGGCCAGCAAGCCGACGTAGTCGGCCAGCACGTGGAGCGCCTCACCGAGCACGAGGTCGTCCGCGGCGCGGGCGCCGGCCTTCTCGTGCTCGTCGGCGTCGGCGCCGGGTTTGGCGTCGGCGCCGGGTTTGGCGCCGGCGCCGGGCTTGCCGTCGGCGCCGGGCTTGGCGGCGGCGTCCGAAGGCTTGGGCGTGGTCCCGAGCCGCGGCGGCAGCCCGGGCGCGCCCGCAGCCTTGACGGTGATCTCGTACGCCGGGATGGCCGACGTCTCCGCCTCGGCCTTGGCCGCGATCGTCTTGGAGAGCGCCTTGTCCTCCGCCTGGTCACGGCGGCGGTCGGCCTCGTTGAGCGAGACGGAGCCGTCCGCGATGCGGGCCTGCAGGCGGGCGATCTGCCGGCGCAGCTCCTCGAACGCGGGGTCGGCGGCCACGCGCCGGGTCGAGGCGTCGCGGAGCGCCGCCAGGTGCGGCGCCACCTGCCCGAACGGCTTGTAGCGCGCGGCGGGGACGGTGTCCCACGGCAGCGGATCGTCCAGCTTGGACTCGCCGACCGGCACGATACCGCTCGCCGCGGGGATGACGATGTCGGACGCGACGCCGCGCAGCTCCGTCGACGCCCCGCTCGGGCGGTAGAACTTGCTGATCGTGACCTTGAGCGCGCCGGGATCGAAGGCGTGGCCGAGGCCCACCTGGTCCATGACCTTCCCCAGCGGCAAGATCGTCTGGACCGTCCCCTTGCCGAAGGTCGCCGGGTCTCCGACCACGACCGCGCGGCCGTAGTCCTGCAGCGCCCCGGCCAGGATCTCCGAGGCCGAGGCGCTGAAACGGCTGGTGAGCACGATGAGCGGCCCGGTGTAGCGCGCGGTGGCCCCCTTGTTGGCCGAGACCTCGACGGCGTTCTCCGCGTCCCGGGTCTGCACGACCGGCCCGCCGCCGATGAACAGCGCGGTCAGATCGATCGCCTCCTGCAGCGAGCCGCCGCCGTTGCGGCGGAGGTCGAGGACCAGGCCCTCGACCTTCTCGGACTGCAGCTTGGCGATGAGGCGCGCGACGTCCGCGGTGGCGCCCTGGCGCCCGCTGTCGTCACCGCCCGAATAGAAAGACGGCAGGTCGATGACGCCGAGGCGCAGCGGCTTGCCACCCGGGCGGGGGAGCTCGACGAGCCGCGCCTTCGCTTGCTGGTCCTCGAGCTTCACCTCGGCGCGGGTGAGACGGACGGTTTTCCGCGCGCCCGCGGGCGGCTGGATGGTGAGCGTCACGATCGAGCCCTTGGGGCCGCGGATCATCTCCACGATGCGGGTGAGCGGCATGCTCGTGACGTCGACCGGCAGTTTGCCGTCCTGGGCCACCGCGACGATGTGGTCGCCGGGCTTGAGCGCGCCGCTCAGCGCCGCGGGGCCGCCGGGGAGGAGCTCCCGGATGGTGCACAGCCCGTCCTCGGTCGCGAGCGACGCGCCGATGCCGAACAGCGACAGGTTCATCGAGATCGACAGCGACTCCATCGACTCCTTGTCCAGGTAGTCGGAGTGCGGATCGTAGACGTGGGCCAGCGCGTCCAGGTAGACCTCGAGCACCTCGTCGTCGCCGAGCGTGGTCATGGTCTTGAGCTGCTGCTCGTGACGCTTGATGACCGCCGCCGCGATGTCCTTCGGCGGCTTGGCGCCGAGCTTCTCGTCCAGCACCTCGGCGCGCAGCTCCTGCCGCCACAGCTCGTGCGCGGCGGCGATGTCCTTCGGCCGCTCCGCGTGCGTGCGATCGAGCGGCGCGCGATCGTGCGCGTCGAAGGTGAAGCGCCCGGCGCGCAAGAGCTGGGTCTCGAAGGCGACCTGCTGGCGCAGCCGCTCGAGGTAGCGCGCGAAGATGACGTGGGCGGCCTGGGTGTCGCCGTCGACGCGCGTCTTCTGCGCCAGCGTGGCGCGCATCGGCGCGAGGTCGTCGACGTCGGAGCGCAGGAACAGGGAGCGCGTCCCGTCCAGCGCGTCCATGTAGCGGTCGAGGAGCTTCCCCGCCAACTGGTTGTCGAGCGGGTGGTGGGCGAGCTGCGAGCGCGCCAGCAGCGAGGTCGTCACCCGGGTGATGTTGGCCTCGGTGGTCCGTTGATCGGCGGTCGGGGCCGCCCGCGCGACAGCGAGCGCGGTGAGGAGGGCGACGGCGCAGGCGGCCGGCAGCCGCCAGAACCAGGATGTCCTCGGCTTCACGCTGACTTCACTTCCAGGTGACACATGGTGGGGAACACGAGTCCGGCACCAAATATGTCGTCGTCTGCGCCGACGTGCCACCCCCGATCGCGCGGGCGGACCTGAACCAGGAGCCCTACTTGATGGCCACGCGGCGATCGGCGGCCAGCGAGTAGGTCCACCAGGTGCCGAGCGACTTGGTGATCACGGGCTTGGCGAAGCCGAGCCCGCCGGAGGCGGTCAAGGGCCCCCACGCCGCCGCCGACCCGCTGCGCGTCGAGACGAGGTTGGCGTCGTCCATGCCGCGCGCCACGAGATATTGCGTCCCGCCGGCGAGGGCGACCCCCTGCGCGCTCTGCACGGGGAGGTTCGACGGGAACGCCTGCGGGCAGGCCGACCAGCTGATGGTCGCCGGGGAGGCCGGGTAGGTGGGGCCGTTGACGACGGCGCGCGCGCAGGCGAGGGCCGGGCTGCCGTTGACGACGGTCGGGATGGTCGCGATGCCGGAGGCGTCGTCGGTGGTGCCGAACCCGGTGAGCGGCCCCAGCGTGCCGCTGACGAGCGCGAACGCGCCCGACTCCCACGGCACCACCATGCTGCCGCTCTGCATGGTCCCGGGCAGGTAGGAGAGGCTGACCGTCGAGCCGGTGATCTGGTACGTGATGTTGAACATCCGTCCGATCCCCGCGCGGCGCCGAGAGACATCGAGCGGGCGGCGGCGCAACTTGGGCCTCTCGTGGCGCACCATGCCCGCAAGATGTCTCATGGTGCGCCAAGCGCGCGACGTCATGGGCGGCAAGTCGCTAGTGGCGGCGCGCAGCCCGCGGTACGGCCGTTGCAGCGCGCGACAGGCATGACGAACGAGACGAGAAGGTGGACGAGGCGCGCCGCGCAGGCGGCCGGCGTGACGATGGGCTGGGCCGTCCTGCTGGTGGCGGCGAGCTGCCAGGGCCCGCAGCCGTTCTACCGGGGGAGCAACCTCGTGACGTGCTCGGTGATGCGCCAGGAGTGCGAGCTGATGAGCGGTACCACCGGCAAGTGCCTGGTCGTCAACACGCAGAAGCCCGAGAGCTTCGTCCCCCAGCTCTGCGTCGACAAGAACACGAGCGTCGATCAGGCGACCTTCTGCAGCACGACGTTCTGCACGAACGACATCAACGCGCCCGGTACCTGCAGCGCCTCGTTCGTGGGTATGGTCAGCGCGCCTGACGGGGTCTGCGATCCCGCCCCGGCCGGCACCCCCCTGGCGGTGATCAACGCCGACTCCCACGGCGTGCGGCCGGGCACCCCGAACTCGGACCACACGGTCCCGATGTTCCCCGACGACACGACGTTCGGCGGCGACTGCATCGACATCACGCAGGTGTCGGCGTTCAATCAGATCCAGCCGCCCAGCACCGACGTTTCGCGGATGGCGGGGATCATCAACCTGATAGTCGGTGGCTGCACTAAGGTGACCTCGACCCTCCCGGCCTTCGACATCGCCCCCGGCGTGATCGCGACGGCCGCGGGCGGCGGCGTGACGGCGAACGTGACGGCGCTGCGCGGTCAGGCGACCGTTGTCCGGTCCTGTCCGGGCGGCGGCGACGTCTGCCTGACGACCGCGCTCAACGACTTCCACGCCGACCTGGCCGACATGACCGTCGCGGGGGCCTCGCTCACGAACCTGCGGCTGTCGACCGTGCAGCCGGCGCCGCTGGCAACGATCACCGACCCGGTCGCCGGGACGTTCCTGGGGGTGCCGGCGGGCCAACTCCAGCTGCGGATCTTCGGCAAGATGAACGGCGCCGACACCTTCTTCAACGTGGCGACCTCGAGCCCCTGGCGCGTCGACGTG
>Ga0318534_10000794_pt1 | contig 11507 bp, 7 predicted proteins | sample GRESIP117b4f26_FD_202502 | JGI IMG/M metagenome (GOLD analysis project Ga0318534, IMG submission 202502) | Tropical soil microbial communities from Luquillo Experimental Forest, Puerto Rico - GRE.SIPMG.117b4f26 | ecosystem: Environmental > Terrestrial > Soil > Tropical forest > Bulk soil...
TCAGCACCATCGCGCTCGGGCTGCTCGCCGGCTGGCAGGTCGCGGGGACGATCCGCGACGGCAGCTTCTTCTCCGTCGTCGTGCCGCGCACGCGCGACGCCGGGCGCTGGCTGGACGCGGCGCTGACCCTGCCCCTCGGGCGCAAGACGCTGCTCGCGCGCGACACCGAGCAGATCGCCGTCGGCCCGGCGCTGTTCGAGAACCCCGACGCGCTCGGGGGCGTGGTCTGCGGCTACGCCTTCCACCACGGCAACGACCACAGCGCCGACGTCGCAGCGCTCTACGCGCGCATCGCCGCCGCCCGCCAGAAGATGGGGCTGACGCCGCCGGGCCGCCTGGGCGGCCTCGAGCCGATCCTGGGCCCCCAGCTCGCCCGCATCCAGCAGGAGAACGTCGCGCCGCTCGACGCGCTCCGGGTGTCGCTGCAGCAGGCGACGGCGCGCACCGGGACCAGCATGAGCGGCTACGTCATCGAAGCGACGTCGATGGACGTCGTCGAGCTGCCGCCACAGATCTTGAGCAAGCCGGGCCTCACCCTCGAGATCGCCATCACCCACCACAAGCCGCCCGGGGCGGCGTGGGCGCAGCTCGTGATCGTCGTGGTCTACGCAGCCGCGCACACCGTCGAGACCTGAGGTGGAGCCCAGCGGCTCTCCACCGCGCGGCAGGTCGACCCGAGCTCCGCTCTTCGCTCCCATCCTCGCCGCTGCCCTCGCGGCGGGCGCCTGCGGGGGAGCGAACGGTGCCCGGACCTGCGGATCGATCGCCCTCCCCGCCGGGCAGTCGTGCGGGACCTTCTCGGCGAGCGCGAGCTGTGGCTCTTGTGGTCGCTGGGGGATGTGCGCGATCGATCAGGGGCGACCCACCGGCGCCTGCTGCGGGCTGCCGAACGCCTGCTGCACCACCGATGCTGACTGCTGCAGCGACCGGTGCGCAGCGGGTGTTTGTACGAGCGAGCGCCTGGCCTGCTCTTGCGACGCCGACTGCAACGGCCAGGCGGTGTGCCTCGCGGGCACCTGCCTCCAGCCGCCGGGCACGGCCTGCACGGTGCCGAGCCAGTGCACGGCTTACGTGTGCGGGGCCGACGGCGCCTGTCCCTGCGCCAGCGCCACCGACTACGGGCTCCCCTGCCGCACGACCGCGGATTGTTGCAGCGGGGCCTGCGTCTCCGGACAGTGTCACCGATCCGGCGAGGGGGATCCTTGCCAAGTCGACGCCGACTGCGCGAACGGCGCGTGCGTCGCGGGCGTCTGTCGGTGCCTGTCCGCGGGCTCGACGGCACTGACCGGAGACGTCTTCAACGTCGGCTGCTGCTCGAAGTCGGTGTTACTTGGAGTCTGCCAGTAACAGTCGCCTACGGCGTCTCACCGGACGCCCCGGCCGAGGCCCTGCCCTCCGTCGCCGGCGCCGCGCGCGGTCTCCCGAACCGACCGACGATCCAGGCGCGGGACCGCCAAGCCTTTACGGCGAGCACGGCGAGCGCGAGGACCCAGGCGACCCAGATGACGGTGCGCCACTGGGTGAAGACCAGGTGGTGCGTGCTGCCGGGCGCGAGGGCCGAGGGCAAGTAGCCGCGGCGCGAGAGCGCGAGCACGTCCATCAGCACGGCGACCGTCCCGTGGACCAGAAAGCCGGCGTAGATGCTCCGCGTTCGCATGGCCAGCGAGCCGAGCACGATGCCGGCGGCGATCGCGGCGCAGGCCTCGAGGTAGGGCTTGCCGTAGTGGATCATGCAGTAGGGGACCACCATCGCCCAGATCGCCCCGGCGCCGAACCCGCGCAGCGCGCGCAGAATGAAGCCGCGGAAGAACAGCTCCAGCGTGAAGAACTGGCCGAGGTAGAACGCCTCCCAGATCACGAAGTCGAGCCAGGAGCGCCCCGCCCCCTTGTACATCGGGTAGTAGTCGGCGAAGTCGGGCTGGCGGCTGACGAGGAGCAAGACCGGCACCATCACCGCCACGCACAGCGCGTAGATCCAGGCGTGGGCCATGAACCCGCGCACGCGCAAGCCGAAGTCCGCCAGGTGATCGCGCGGGAAGCAGAGCGGCCAGACCGCGAGCGGCAAGAGGTAGCCGACGATGCGTGTCCCGGCCCACCAGAGGCGCCCGTAGAAGTCGTCGTAGAGCTTGAGGTCGAAGAACCCGTGCGGGTGCGCCTCGATGTGGCGCGCGAGCACGCGGTGGAGGAAGCCGTCGTAGAAGTCCTGCCGGCCGTAGAACTCCTGCAGCGTGAGGATGAACGCCACCAGCGCGAGAGCCACCAACGGCCGGGCGTCGACCGCGCCGCGCGCCGCCAGCTCCTGGCGGTAGGCGAGCGCCTCGGCGTCGAGCGTCTTCCAGGTCGACCGGAAGACCAGCCAGATGAGGGGCGCGAGGGCCGCGGCCACCGGAAGGGGAATGGCCCACTTCACGGCGGGCAGCTCGAGCCAGTGCATGTCCTCGCGCAGGAAAGAATAATATATTCCGCCGCGTGAGCGGAGACGCTGAGAGCGAAGGCGGCACCAGCGGCGGCGGCGCGCCCGCAGGCCACGGCTGGGCCGCACGGCTCGGCCAGTTCATCCAGACGTACCACAGCTTCCTGTCGAGCTTCGTGATCGGGGTGGCGGGGCTGGTGGCGACGTCGATCTGGCAGTACCGGCAGTCGCAGACCGCCGCCGAGCAGGCCCGCTCCGAGCAGGCGATCGCCCGCACCAAGGCGGACAACGACTGGCGCATAGCCCGCGCCGAGATCCTGTCCAAGAACCTGAACGTGCTGTCGACGCAGGGGCCGGGGAGCGCCGACCAGCGCTTCGGCGTGCTGCTGTCGCTGACGCGCGGGGCGATCATCGATCCGGAGCTGGCGGTCTCGTACGCGCTCGAGCTCGGCAAGGACAACGCCAGCTACATGCGCGCCGTCCTGGAGGCGACGGCGCAGAAGAACTACAACCAGCTCGCGCAGGGGTTCAGGATGACCTGCCTGCAGCGTTTCGGCGTCGAGAAGACCGCCGAGATCTGCAAGGACGACCAGCTCGCGCAGCGGTCGGACGCCATCGCCGAGGTGTTCCAGGACGAGCTCGAGGCGACGACCGCGGTGAGCGCACCGCCTGGAACCGGGCCGCTGTCCATCCTCAAGGAGGAGCGGGAGGTGCAGGCCTTCCCCGGCAAGATGTCGTGGCTGTTCGAGCCCTACCTGCAAGATCTCTACGAGCGGCGACAATGGCCGGAGATCCAGCGTTTCGAGGGTTTCTCGACGGGGGCGCGGCTGGTCGGCGCGCTGGTGCTGGCGACGGCGCGCACGGGTGAGCTCGTGAGCGGCAGCGAGGCCGCTCAGCTCGACGCCTTCCACGCCGAGCGGCGCAAGTGGCTGGCGGCGTACCTGCTCGGCAAGAGCTGCGACGCCGACTGCCGGGCCAAGCTCGTCGACGTCATGCTCTCCTCGTACGGAGAGGCCGCGGGGGACTACGACGAACCCATCAGGCGCCTGCTCAAGCAGCCCCGCACCGACGCGGGGCCGACCTTCGGCCACCTGCACGCCCGCCTGCTGTGGTGCCAGGTGGACGCGGACGACCTCGGGCAGTTCCGCGACCGGGTGCTGGTCCCGTCGCTCGCCGAGGCGCTCGCCGCCTCCAAGCAGGACCCGACGCTCGTCGAAGACCTCGCGGGCCTGCTGGCGCTGGTCCCCGAGCCGACGGTGGCGTCGTCGACCGCGCCGCCCAAGGGTCAGCCGAGCGCCGCCGCCAAGGCGCTCTTGGGCGTCGAGCCCGTCGCCGAGCCGACGGACCCCAAGGTCATCGAGGCGCAGCAGAAGGCCGTCGACGCCTGGAAGAAGGTCCAGGCCGCGCTCGCGAAGGCGGGCGAAAAGGCGATGCGAACCTTCACCACCCGGCGCGCCGCCGCCGCGCGCGAGCGGACCAACCCGCCGCCCATGGTGCGCAAGGTGAACTTCTGTACCGCCGCCGCGGCCGCCTACCCGACGAACGGTATCGAACAACAGTGAGCGCCCCCCGCCCCCGCACGCTGCTGGACATGAACGGCTACCAGTGGACGGTGCTGTTCGCCGCCTGGCTGGGCTGGGGCTTCGACGTGTTCGACGGCCTCCTGTTCAACTACGTGGCGCCGAACTGCGTCCCCACCCTGCTCGGCATCCCGATCGGCTCGCCCGCCGCGAAGGCGGCCACGCTGCAGTGGGGCGGCATCCTGACGTCCATCCTGCTGTGCGGCTGGGCGACGGGGGGCATCGTGTTCGGCCAGATCGCCGACCGCCTCGGCCGCTCGCGCACGCTGCTGCTGACGATGTTGCTCTACGCGCTCGGCACCGCCGCCTGCGCGCTGGCTCAGAACATCTGGATGCTGATCGCCTTCCGGGTCGTGGCCAGCCTCGGCATCGGCGGCGAGTGGGCCGCGGGCGCGGCGATGGTCGCCGAGGTCGTCCCCGAGCGCCGCCGCGTCGAGGCCGGCACGCTGCTCTACACCTCGGCGCCGGCCGGGCTCTTCCTCGCGACGTTCGTCAACTACCAGATCGCCGGCGTGTTCTTCAAGATGTCGCCCGAGCGATCGTGGCGCTACGTCTTCCTCTTCGGCCTGGTCCCCGCCGCCGTCGCCTTCATCGTTCGCTCGTTCGTCCGCGAACCGGAGCGCTGGAAGGAGGCCGCTGTGGGCGCGCCGCGCCCGCGCATCGCCGAGCTGTTCTCGCCAGAGAACCGCAAGCTCACGCGCAGCGGCTTCGCGATGTCGGTCGTGGCCCTGATCGGCTGGTGGGCGGTCAACGCTTTCATCCCCATGGTCGCCTCCGGCCTGGCCAACGCGACCGCCCAGGCCAAGGGTCTCGACCGCGCTGCCACGCTGGAGCTCGTCGAGAGCTGGAAGCTGCAAGCGACAACCGTCTTCAACTTGGGCGGCTTGATCGGGACGTTGCTGACCATCCCCGCCGCCAAGTTGATGGGCCGCCGCAAGATGTTCGGCATCTACTACGGCCTGTCGGCGCTCGCGATCTTCGCGACCTTCGGCTTCGACATGCCGCCGCTCGTCCGCCTCTACATGTACTTCTTCATCGGCCTCACGGTCTTCGGCGTCTTCGGCAGCTTCACCTACTACCTGCCCGAGCTGTTCCCCACCCGCCTCCGCGGGACCGGCGCCGGCTTCTGCTACAACGTCGGGCGCTTCGTGGCCGCGGCGGGGCCGTTCGTGGTGGGGACCGTGGCCGCGCGGGGGATTGACGCGCTCGGCAGCGCGCTGAACCTGTTGTTTTGGGTGGGCCTGGTGCCGCTGGCGGGCGTCCTGCTCGTGCCCCTATTCGCGATCGAGACCAAAGGCCGCCAGCTGGCCTGACCCCGCACTAAGTCAAACCCCGAGATCTTCCGATACTCCGGTGCGTCGGAACGGACATGAGCAAACGACTGTCGATCGCGCTGGGGGTTTGGTTGCCGTGCCTCGCGGCTCTCGGATGCGCGACAGCGCCGCCCGTCGGCGCCCCGGGGCTGGCGCTCAAGAAGGTCGTCATCTATCGGAACGGCGTCGGCTACTTCGAGCGCGGCGGGCACGTCGACTCCGACCGGGTGATGTTCAAGGTGCGCAAGGACGAGGTGGGCGACTTCCTCGCGACCCTCGCCGTGCTCGAGCGCGGCGGGAGCTCGGTGCGCTCGGCGTCGTTCCCCCTCGAGGTCGAGAAGGACGATCCGCCGCCGCCCCCGCCGCCGACGCCCGTCACGCCGCCGATGGCCGTGCCCGGCGCGCCGACCTCCGCGGCGCAGGCCGTCGCCAATGCCGGCCCGGACAAGGATCTCCGCCACGTCGTCATGGCCCTCGACGGCAAGGAGCACGATCTCCAGGTCGGCTACATCGCCGGGACGCCGGTCTGGCGGCCGTCGTACCGGCTGGTCATCGACAAGGACGCGGCCAGCTTGCAGACCTGGGGGATCGTGGAGAACCTGTCGGGCGAGGACTGGACGAACGTGTCGCTGTCGCTGGTGGCCGAGGCGCCGCTGGCCTTCGAGGCCCAGCTCGGGACGCCCGTCATCCCCGGCCGGCCGACGGTGACCGACAACGGCGAGGTGATGGCGGTCGTGCCGCGCAGCGAGACCAGCCTCGCCGAGGCGCCGCCGCCGCCACCGCCCCCGGCGAGCGCGCCGGCGCCCGTCGCGCCGAGCGGCAAGGGGGCCCGCAGCTACGGCATCGCTCGCAAGAAGCCGGCCCCCGGCGGCGCCTACGCCGACAAGGCCCTCGAGTCCGCGATGGATGACGTCGAGGGGGAGATCGCCGCCAGCGGCGCGGTGGGGAACTTCGCAGCGCAGGCGCCTGCCTATTCGCGACAGACGCGGAACCTCGCCGCGCTGGCGGCCATCGCGGTGCAGTCGGGGACCACGCGCTACGATCTGCCGGCGGCGGTCACCATCCCCGACAAGAGCGCCACGATGGTCATGCTCATGGACCAGCGCATCCCCGGCGAGGTGGTCGCGCTCTATGCCCCCGACGGCGGGGTCCCAGATTCGGCCTCGCACCCGTTCCGCGTGGCGCGCTTCACGAACAAGACGGGCGGCCTGCTCGAGCGTGGCCCGCTGGCGATCTTCTCCCAGGGGTCGTTCTCGGGGCAGGGGATGACCGACGCCCTCCCCGAGGGGGCGACGGCGACGGTGCCGTTCGGGCTCGATCGGCGCGTGGCCGTCGAGGTGGCGCGCGAGTCGCGCGAGGAGGGGGCGCGCCTCTACCACATCGAGGCCGGTAGCCTGACCATCGCCCGCGACGCCGTCGCGCTCACCAAGTACAAGGTCAAGAACGGCGGCGCCGAGCCGGCCAAGCTGGTGATCAAGCACGGGCGGATGGCGGGCGCCCGGATGAAGAACTTCCCGGCGGGGACGGAGGACAACGTGGGGACGGGGAGCGCGCTCGTGCCGATGCAGGTGGCGGCGCGGGCCACGGAGGAGCTGGCGCTCGACGAGCGGCAGCAGACGACGCGCACCATCGACTGGCTGTCGGCGCTCGCCGATGAGGCGGTCAAGGCCTACCTCGGCGACCGCCGCGCGGACGCCACGGTCGCCGCCGGGCTGAAGGCGGCCTGGGAGATCCGGCAGGTGCTGATCAAGGCGACCGCGGAGCGGCAGCAGCTGACGACCGAGGAGGCCGAGCGCCGCAAGGCCACCGACGAGACCCGCAACAACCTGAAGGCGCTGGAGAAGAACACCGCCGCCGGCGACCTGCGCGCCAAGCTGACCGAACGGCTGGCCGCAGATTCTGCGCGCCTCGACGTCGTGGGCAAGAAGCTGATCGAGGTCGGCCTGCGCATCAACGAGAACCAGGTCCGCTTCGGCGAAGCCATCCGCGCCATCAGGCTGTCGCAACCGCTCGCCTCGGAGTAGATTCCGCGCCATCGTCGGCGACAGATGGCGCGTACTCGCTACCAGGCAGCTCTAGGAACCATCCGTTGGAAGGATCTCCCGGCCGCCGCCCTGCGCGCGGTGCTTCGGGAGGGCTACACCCGTCGGGAGTTTCGCTCCGACGCCCTGGCGGGCATGGTGGTCGGCATCGTCGCGCTGCCGCTCGCCATGGCGTTGGCTATCGCGGTCGGGGCGGCCCCGCAGCACGGCCTCTATACGGTCATCGTCGCCGGCGCCATCGTCGCGGCGCTTGGCGGGTCGCGCACGCAGGTGACGGGCCCGACCGCTGCCTTCATCGTGATCCTGGCGCCGATCTACGCGAAGTTCGGCCTGGCCGGCCTGCTGGTCTCGGGCGTGATGGGGGGCCTCATCCTGATCGCGATGGGGCTCGGACGGCTCGGACAGCTCATCGAGTTCATCCCCCACCCGGTGACTACCGGCTTCACCGCGGGCATCGCCACGGTGATCGCCACGCTGCAGATCAAGGACGTGCTCGGCCTCCATCTCCAACGCAACCCGGAGCACTTCTTCGACCGCATCGCTGCCATGTGGCAGGCGCGCGCCTCGGCATCGCTCGCCGAGCTCGCGGTGGCGGCGGTGACGCTGGCGCTGCTGGTGCTCGTCCCCCGCTGGGTCAAGCGGGTTCCGGCGCCGCTCATCGCCATCCCCCTGGCCGGCGTGCTCGCCGCCGTGCTCAACCACTTCGCTCCTGGCCACGCGGTCGCCACCATCGCCAGCCGCTTCCACGCCACGGTCGGCGACCACGTCGTGAACGGCGTCCCGCCGCTTCCCCCCCTGCCGATGCTCCCCTGGCACGCGCCGGGACCGAATGGCGCCGCGTTCGCGCTGTCTCTGACGACGCTGCGCGAGCTGCTCTCCGGCGCTTTCGCGGTCGCGATGCTCGGGGGAATCGAGTCGCTCCTCTCCGCCGTGATCGCCGACGGTATGGCCGGCACGCGGCACGATCCCGACGCCGAGCTGCTCGCCCTCGGCATCGGGAACGTCGTGACGCCGTTCTTCGGCGGCATCCCCGCGACGGGCGCGATCGCCCGCACCGCGACGAACGTGCGCGCGGGCGGCCGATCCCCCATCGCCTCGATCGTCCACGCCGCGACGGTGCTGATCGCCGTACTGGTGCTCGCGCCGCTCATCGGCTATCTGCCCATGGCCGGCCTCGCGGCTCTCCTGCTGCTCGTGGCCTGGAACATGTCCGAGATCAAGCACGCCGGACACATCCTGCGTGTCGCCCCGCGCAGCGACGCGCTCGTCCTCGTCACCTGCTTCGGCCTCACGGTGGTTTTCGACATGGTGGTCGCGGTCTCCGTCGGCGTCGTGCTGGCGGCGCTGTTGTTCATGCGGCGGATGGCCGAGATCACCCACGCGCGCCTCACCAGCGAGGAGGGCGAAGCGACCGGCACCGCCGCCCTCCCCGCTGATCTCGGCAGTCAGGTCGGCGTCTACGACATCGCCGGCCCCCTGTTCTTCGGCGCCGCCCAGAAGGCGATGGGGAGCCTGGGCTCGATCGCCGGCCGTCTCAAGGTGCTGATCGTTCGCCTCGATCACGTCCCCGTCATGGACGCCACCGGCCTCGTCGCCCTCGAGAGCGCGATCGCGACGCTCAACAAGCACGGCTGCGCGACCATCCTGACGGGCCTGCAGCGGCAGCCTGCCGCCCTGCTGAAGAAGGCCGGCTTCGCCGAGCGTCCCTGGCGCCTGGTGATCCGTCCCGATCTCAACGCAGCGATCGCCACCGCGCGGGAGATGATCGGCGCCGTCCCGCCGGAGCCAGGTCGCAGCGCTGCCTAGACGACCGGCGGACGATCAGGCGACCGCGACAGTGATGGCTGTCTCAGAGTTTGCTTGCGTCCGCCGGCCTCTTTTGGTTTCTTCGCTCGAGCACGCTCAACACGAAGGGAGAGCTCATGCGGACGTTCACTGCGGCAGTGGGTTTGATCGGGGTCCTCGCATCACAGGCCGCCATGGCCCAGGAGGCCGCGCCCAGCGGCTCCCCGCCCGCCTACGAATCCGGCGCCTCGTCGCCGCCGCCCGCCGTCGCCGCTCCCGGCGCCGGCACCAACGGCCCGCGCCCGTTCGGCGCGGCCGCCGGCCCCGCTGGCCCCTCCGTCTGGGGCGTCCTCCCCTGGGGCGGGATCGGCGCCGGCGCGCGCTACATGATCCCGGTTCCCATCACCCAGCTCCTCACCAGGACCAAGTTCAAGGACTTCTGGGCCGTCGAGTTCGGCGCGGACATCCTCCACTGGAGCTACGACTACGGCGCCATCGGAGGCAACAACTTCAGCTACAGCTGGACGGAGATCGTCCCCGTCGTCGGCATGATGTGGGAGGTCTGGTTCACGCCGAACTTCGCCGCCTACCCGAAGGTCGAGGTCGGCTACGCGTTCGGCTGGTACTCCGGCACCAACGGCCAGACCGCCGGCCTCGAGGGAGGCGATCGCTTCTTCCCCAGCGGCGCCGTCGGCGTCCTCTACAAGCTCGACAACGGCCTAACGTTGCGCGCGGAAGCCGGCTACGACGGCGCGCACGGCGGCATCGGCTGGCTGTTTTAGGCGTGGGAGGGGCAGGCCCCTCCCGCGGGCCCACCCCCGACGAGAGCCACGCCCGGATCTGCTTTCCGAGCGTGGTCTCCGGCGGGCAGAGCCCGCCTCCGATACTCGAGATCTGGTCGCGGGGGGACGCCGCGCCGGGCGTTTAGCCCTTGTTGATCATGTAGGTCAGGAGATCGACGCAGCGGTGGGAGTAGCCCCACTCGTTGTCGTACCAGCTGACCAGCTTGAAGAAGTTGGAGTTGAGCTCGGTCGAGGCGCCGGCGTCGTAGATGCTCGAGCGCTCGTCGTGGATGAAGTCGGAGGAGACGACCTCGTCCTCGGTGTAGCCGAGGATCCCCTTCAGGTAGCTCTCGCTCGCGGCCTTCATCGCGGCGTTGATCTCCTTGATGCTGGTCGCCTTGGTCGTCTTGAAGGTGAGGTCGACGACGGAGACGGTCGGCGTCGGCACGCGGAACGCCATGCCCGTGAGCTTTCCCTTCACCTCGGGGAGGACGAGGGCCACGGCCTTCGCGGCGCCCGTCGACGACGGGATGATGTTGATGGCCGCGCTGCGCCCGCCTTTCCAGTCTTTGCGCGACGGGCCGTCGACGGTCTTCTGCGTCGCCGTGTAGCTGTGGACGGTGGTCATGAGCCCCTCGGCGAGGCCGAAACCCTCCTTGAGGACGACGTGGACGACCGGCGCGAGGCAGTTCGTCGTGCAGCTCGCGTTCGAGACGATCGTGTGCTTCGCCGGGTCGTACTTTCCTTCGTTGACACCCATGACGACCGTGATGTCCTCGCCCTTGGCGGGCGCTGAAATGATCACCTTCTTGGCGCCGGCCGCGAGATGCCCCTTGGCCTTCTCCGCGTCGGTGAACAGGCCCGTCGACTCGATCACGTAGTCGACGCCGAGCTTCTTCCACGGCAGCTCCGCGGGCGTCTTCGCGCTGACGACGGCGATCTCCTTGCCGTCGACGGTGAGCACGTCGTCGGCTTCCTTGTCGGTCCCCGACTTCTTGGAGCCGACGGCGCCCTCGAAACGGCGCTGGATCGAGTCGTACTTGAGGAGGTAGGCGAGATTGTCGGCCGGCACGATGTCGCCGACCGCGACGACCTCGATCTCCTTGCCGAAGAGGCCCTGCTCGTGGAGGGCGCGGAACACCAGCCGACCGATGCGGCCGAACCCGTTGATTGCGATGCGAGTGCTCATTTCTGTCTCCCGTCCGTCTTAGAGTGTGGGTGCGCGACTCTATATGACGCGTGCCGGGCGGCCAAGCAATCCGGCACGGCGCTCGGGACGGAGTCGGAGCTCGCGGGCGGTCAGAGCTTGCGGAAGGTTTCGACGACCCGGCTGATGGTCTTGCCGTTCGGGTCGTGGCGGGCGCGGTCGAAGACGCCGAGCAGCATCAACTTCGAGGCCAGCGCGACGCCGGTGTGCCCGCCTTCGCGCCCCCACTGATCGAGCAACGCGGTCTTGCCACGCGTGAGCGTCGCGTCGTCGCGATACTCGCAGACCAGCGTGTCGATGGTGTCGACGCGCCCCTCCTCGCAGGCGGCGGCGCCATACGGGACCGGGTTCAGCGCGGCGAACCCCTCCGTCGGAAGACCCGCAT
>Ga0318534_10000796_pt1 | contig 11506 bp, 11 predicted proteins | sample GRESIP117b4f26_FD_202502 | JGI IMG/M metagenome (GOLD analysis project Ga0318534, IMG submission 202502) | Tropical soil microbial communities from Luquillo Experimental Forest, Puerto Rico - GRE.SIPMG.117b4f26 | ecosystem: Environmental > Terrestrial > Soil > Tropical forest > Bulk soil...
CCACGGCTGTCACCGCCGGATGCTGGAACCACCGCCGGAGACCCCTCGGGCGGGCTCCGGCGTCCTGGAGGATGCGGTGCCGCAGCGACGGGGGCGCCGGGGTCACGGCCAGGGCGCCGATCTGCGCGGCCTGGACCCGATCCGCCTCGTTCTGGGTCCGGCACGTCGCGCAGTGGTCGAGGTGGGCGCGGACGGCCTCGGCCTCGGCAGGGCCGAGGGTGCGGCGCCGGTACTCCTCGAGTCGATCCACGACGTGCTGGGCATCCGGCATCCCGGTCACCCCGTCCGATAGTCGGCGAGGCGTCGCCGCAGCAGCCGCCGCGCCCGGAAGAGCCGCGACTTCACGGTGCCCACGGGGATGTCCATGATCTGAGCGATCTCCGCCAGGGGGAACCCCTCCAGATCGGCCAGCAGGAGTACGGAGCGGAACTCCTCGGCCAGCTCGCCGAGCGCCCGCTCCAGATCGAGCGCGGTGGCCACCGAGCTCACGGGGGCCTCCGAGTCGACCGCGCCTTCCGCGCCGTCCTCCCCCCCCTGGTCGAAGAGGAGCGGCTGGTGGCTGTCCCGCCGGTAGAACGTCAGGAACGTATTCCTCAAGATCTGGAACAGCCAGGCCTTGAGGTGCGTTCCCGGCTCGAAGCGGTGGGCGAAGCGAAAGGCCCGGAGATAGGTCTCCTGGACGAGGTCGTCCGCATCGGGCGGGCGCTTCGTCAGTCGGAGCGCGAAGCTGTACAGGGCATCGAGGTGGGCGAGCGCCTGCAGCCGGAGGTCAGCGAACGGCTCGGCCACGGTCGCGTCTGATCCCCGCCCACGCCACGAGAGCCGCCGCTGGCCCACAGGCCTGCCGCGCGGCGCCCGGCGAAGGGTGATCGGCTCGGAGCTCAGTCGCCGTAGGGCACGAGGCCTCGGTCGTCGGCGAGCGCGTCGAGGAGATCGGCGATCGACTGATAGAGAGTCGGATGCTCGACCTGGGGGGCGATGTCCGCGAGCGGGGTCAAGACGAAGCGGCGCTCGTGCAGCAACGGATGGGGGATCTGGAGCGAGTGGTCGGCGATGATCTGGTCTCCGTACAGGAGAATGTCGATGTCGAGCGACCGTGGCTCGTAGAGTGCTCCCGATGCCTCGCGCCCGCGCCCCGCTTGTGTCTCGATGCGCTGGGTCAGCCGGAGCAGGCGCCGGGGTGGCAGATCCGTCTCGATCTCGACCGCGCAGTTGAGGAACCAGCGCTCCCGCTCGACTCGAACCTCGGGCCACGGCTCGGTCTCGTAGATCCGCGAGCGGGCCACGATTCGGATGTCGCCGGTAGCCCCCAGCCGCTGGAGGGCATCCTCCAGGTACTGGAGGCGATCTCCCAGGTTGGAGCCGAGCGACAGGAAGACTCGCGCCACCCCACCCGCTCCCGCCGTCACCGCCCTCGCGTCATCTGGACTCCGGGGAGCGCGCTGATGCCGTCGATCGGAGCGGTGACCTTGCGTACGCGCACGGTCACCTCGCGAACCGGGAATTCTCGCAAGAGCATCTCGGTGAGCCGGCCTGCCACCCGCTCGATCAGGTGGACCCGCTCATCGGTTCCCACTGCCACCACGCGCTCCACCACCCGCCCGTAGTCCACCGTCGCGTCCACGGCATCCGACAGCGCAGCAGGGGTCAGGTCCAGGTTCAACTCGACGTCGACCGAGAACCACGCCCCCACCTCCTGCTGGGCGGGGGTCACCCCGTGGTGACCGTAGAAGCGAATGTCCTCGATCCGGAGTATATCAGACGGGCCGCGGGCCGGCCGGACGGGGCTCATCGGGGACCGCCGAGGCGGCCCCTCCCGCGATGGCCTCCCGCGCGCGGGCGGGAGGAGGACGCGAGCCCCGTCCCTCCCTGCCTCACACCGCGAAGCGGCTCAGGCGGTCGAGCGCCTCGGCGATCCGCACCTTATCGACCGTGAGGGCGATGCGGTAGAAGCCCTCGCCGGCCGGACCGAAGCCGACGCCGGGGGTCACGACCACCCCGGCTTCCTGGAGGAGCCGGGAAGCCCACTTGCGGGAGTCCGAGCCGTCCGGGACGGGAGCCCACACGAAGAACGTCGCGCGCGGGGGAGTGACCGGGAACCCCAGCTTCCGAAGACCGGCCACCATCAGATCCCGGCGCTCCTGGTAGACCCCCCGCACGTGGGCCACGTAGTCCTGCGGCCCGTCGAGCGCGGCGATGCCCGCCTCCTGGACGGCCTGGAACACACCGGAGTCGACGTTGGTCTTCACGCGGCCCAGGCCGGCCACGATCTGACGATTTCCGGCGACCCAGGCGATCCGCCAGCCGGTCATCGAGTAGCTCTTCGAGCAGGAGTGGAACTCGACCCCGACCTCCCGGGCGCCCGGCGTCTCGAGGAACGACGGCGGCCGGTAGCCGTCGAAGCAGAGCTCCGAGTACATCGCGTCGTGGCACACGATCAGGTTGTGCGCCCGGGCGAAGGCCACCACCCGGGCGAAGAACGCCGGCGTCGCGCAGGCCGCCGTCGGATTGTTCGGGTAGTTCAGGAAGAGCATCTTCGCCCGGGCCAGCACGGCGGACGGCACGCTGTCGAGGTCGGGGAGAAAGTCGCGCTCGGCCCGGAGCGGCAGGAAGTGGGGCTCGCCCCCGGCGAACCACGTCCCCGCCGCGTAGACCGGGTACCCGGGGTCGGGCACCAGAACGATGTCGCCCGGATTCACGAAGGCGAGCGGGATGTGGCCGGTACCCTCCTTGGACCCGATGAGGGTGAGGACCTCCGTGCCCGGGTCAAGGGTCACTCCGAAGCGGCGGTGGTACCACTCGGCGGCGGCCCCGCGAAAGGCGAGCAGCCCTTCGTAGTCTGGGTAGCGGTGGTTCTTCGGCTCGCGCGCCGCTCGCCCCAGCGCCTCCACGACGTGCGGCGGGGTCGGGAGGTCAGGATCCCCGATCCCGAGATCGATCAGGTCGATGCCGCGGGCCCGCGCCTCCTGCTTCTGGCGGTCAATCTCGGCGAAGAGGTAGGGCGGCAGACGCTGCAGGCGATCGGCCAGCGCGAGACGAAGGCTCACGAGTGGCGATTCCTTCCGATCCCGGGTCAGAGACCCAGGACGTCGTGCATGGAGTAGAGGCCGGGCGGGACGGTCCGCACCCAGCGAGCGGCGCGGAGGGCGCCGTGGGCGAAGGTATCGCGGCTGTGAGCGCGGTGCGTCAGCTCGAGCCGCTCGCCGAGGGTCGAGAAGACGACCGTGTGCTCGCCCACGACGTCGCCTCCGCGAAGGGCGTGGACCCCGATCTCCTTGGGGCCTCGCTCGCCCACCAGGCCGTGGCGCCCGTACACCCCGACCTGATCGAGGCGACGGTCCAGCGCCTCCGCGACCACCTCCGCCATCTTGGCGGCCGTGCCGCTGGGCGCGTCCTTTTTCGTGCGGTGGTGGATCTCGGTGATCTCGACGTCGTAGGCGTCGCCGAGCGCGCGGGCCATCGTGGCCAGGACCCGGAACGCGAGGTTCACGCCCACGCTCATGTTCGGCGAGAACAGGATCGCGGCGCTCCCAGCCAGGCTCCGCAGCTCGTCGACCTGCCCCGCCGAGAGTCCCGTCGTCCCCACGACCGCCCGCGCCCCGCGCTCGGCGGCGAGGCGGACGTGCGCCACGGTGGGCTCCGGCGCGGTGAACTCGATGAGCACCCGATCCCGGGCCAGGATCGCGGCCGGGTCCGCCGTGACGGCGACGCCGAGACGCCCGATCCCCGCGAGCTCGCCCGCGTCCCGGCCGAGCGCGGGGTGGCCGTGGCGCTCGAAGGCTCCCACGACCCGGAGGTCGCTGGCATCCCGGCTCAGGGCGACGAGGCGACCGCCCATGCGGCCAGCCGCCCCGGCGATGACGAGATCAATCACGCGGCTCCCCTTGGGTGGATCGACACCGACCCCCGCCCCGCGCGCCGCCTGGCCGCCGCGCGTGACGGGTATCCCGGACGAACGCGCGTCCGCGAACGGGCCCCCGGCTCAGGCCCTGAGGACCCCTCCGTCCGTCAGGACGGTCCGCAGCCGCTCCCGGTTGGCCGACCCCATCGGACACATCGGCAGTCGCCACTCGGGGTGGATCAGGCCGGCCATGGCCATGGCCTCCTTGATCGGAATGGGGTTGGTCTCGATGAACATCGCCTTGCAGAGCGGGTAGAGCTTCCAGTGGAGGTCCCGGGCGCGCTTCCAGTCGCCATCGAGCGCGGCGTGGGTGAGGTCGGCCACCTCTCGCGGCAGAAGGTTCGCGAGTACCGAGATGACGCCGCGGCCGCCCACGGCCATCAGGGGCAGGGTCAGGTTGTCGTCGCCGGACAAGACGGTGAAGTCCGGTCCGCAGGCGAGGACCACCGCCGTCATCTGGTCGAGGCTCCCCGAGGCCTCCTTGACCCCGACGATGTTCGGGATCTGCGCCAGCCGGGCGAGGGTGTCGGTCTCGACGTTGACGGCGGTGCGACTCTGGATGTTGTAGACGATCTGCGGAAGCTCCGGCGCCGCCTCGGCGATGGTCCGAAAGTGTCGGTAGAGACCTTCCTGGGTCGGCTTGTTGTAGTAGGGCGAGACAAGGAGCGCGCCCGTCGCGCCCGCCCGGGCGGCGTGGACCGTCAGGTCGATGGCCTCGGCGGTCGAGTTAGACCCCGTCCCGGCCACGACGGGGATCCGTCCGGCGGCCTGCTCGATCACGATCTCCACGACTCGCTTGTGCTCATCGTGGGAGAGCGTGGGGGACTCCCCGGTGGTGCCGCAGGGCACGAGCCCGTCGGTCCCGTGGGCCACGTGGAAGTCGACCAGCTCCCGCACCTTGGCCTCGTCCACGCGCCCGTCCCGGAACGGGGTCACCATGGCGACCAGCGAACCCTGGAATTGTCGTCGCATCGTGGGTTCCTCCTGGGCTAGCCGAGCACTTCGACTCCGCTGCGCTCGCCAACCATCTGGTCCTCGTAGCTCTCGCGGCGCCGGACGACCTGGAACCGCTCGCCCGAGACCATCACCTCGGCCGCCCGGGAGCGGGCGTTGTAGTTGGAGGCCATGGCGAACCCGTAGGCGCCGGCCGACAGCACGGCGAGCAGATCCCCCGCTCCGACCGGGGGCAGTGCCCGCTCCTGGGCGAGAAAATCACCCGACTCGCAGACGGGGCCGACCACGTCCACCACCTCCCGGCCCGAGGTCGCCGGCGCCTCGGCCACCGGCCAGATCTCGTGGTGCGCGTTGTAGAGGGCCGGACGGATCAGGTCGTTCATCGCCGCGTCCACGATGACGAAGCGCTTCCCCTCCGTCGCCTTGCGGTAGATCACGCGCGCCAGGAGCGCCCCCGCGTTCCCCACGATCGACCGGCCCGGCTCCAGAAGCACCGTCAGGCCGAGGCGACCGAGCGCCGGCTGGAGGGTCCGCACGTACTCGCCCGGCGCCGGCGGCGTCTCGTCCCGGTACCGAATGCCCAGCCCGCCCCCGACGTCGACGTAGCTGAGACGGATCCCATCCGAGGCGAGCTGCTCGATCAGCTCGGAGAGCCGGGTGAGGGAGTCGGCCACCGGCGTCACCTTGGTGAGCTGGGAGCCGATGTGCATGTGGATACCCACCACCTCGATGCCCGCCAGCGCTGTCGCCTGGCGGTAGAGGTCCCGCGCCTCTCGGTAGGGCACGCCGAACTTCGAGGTCTTGAGGCCGGTGGCGATGTAGGGGTGCGTCTGCGGATCGATGTCGGGGTTGACCCGGAACGCGACACGCGCCCGGCCTCCGTGAGCGCGCGCCTCCTCGTCCACCACGTGGAGCTCGGCCGGGGACTCGACGTTGATGGTCAGCACGTCGGCCTTCAGGCCCTCGCGAATCTCCTCCCGGGTCTTCCCGACCCCCGCGAACACGATCTTGCGGGGCTCGAACCCGGCGCGCAGGGCCCGGAACAGCTCGCCCCCCGAAACGACATCGGCGCCCGCCCCCAGCCGGGCGAGGAGGCTCAGCACGGCCAGGTTCATGTTCGCCTTGACCGCGTAGCAGACGAGGTGCGGCATCCCATCGAGCGCCTGCTCGTACGCGCGGTACAGGCTCGTGATCGCGCCCGCCGAGTAGACGTAGACCGGAGTGCCGACCTGCTCCGCGATCCGCTCCAGCGGTACGCCCTCGCAATGGAGACGGCCGTGGCGGTACTCGAACGCTGTCATGGGCGCCCCGGGACTCGTTCCGGACGGTAGCATGTGGGTTGGCGTGAATCAAGACCGGGGCCCCACGCGCTCGGCCATGGCCTGAGCCTGGAGGGCCAGCTCCGCCGCCGTGAAGGCGTGCGCCTGCGTCATCGCCGTCTCGGTCCGATCGAGGCAGTCCCGAATCAGCGCGCCGAAGAACGGGAAGCCCACCTGGCCCGCCAGCTCCAGGTGCCGCTCGCCCGCCCGGTCCACGAGAAAGAGATGGTTGCCGGCTCGACCGGCCGGACTGGGGTCGCCGACGTTCAGGTACTTGCGGAGCTCGATGTAGCCGTCGGTGCCCAGGATCACGAGGCGCCCGTCCCCCCACGTCGCCAGCCCGTCCGGCGTGAACCAGTCGACCCGGTGATAGCCGGTGGCCCCGTTGACGCCGACGAGCATGAGGTCCCCGAAGTCCTCCAGCTCGGGAAACTGGGGATGGTGATAGTTGCCCACCCGCGCCGCCGTGACCCGAGCCTCGGTGTTACCCGTGTAGAAGAGGAACTGTTCGACCTGATGGCTGGCGATGTCGCAGAGGATGCCGCCGTAGCGTGCCCGCTCGAAGAACCACGCCGGCCGCTTGGCGGCGTCCAGGCGGTGGGGGCCCAGCCCGACCACCTGGACGACGCGTCCGACGGCGCCCTCGCGCACCAGGTCGCCGGCGCGGACGGCGCACTCCACGTGGAGGCGCTCGCTGTAGTACACGAGGTACTTGCGGCCGGTCCGGGCGGCCACGGCGCGCGCGGCGGCCAGCTGGGCGAGTGTCGTGAAGGGACCCTTGTCGGTGAAGTAGTCCTTGTCGTGCTCCATGACGCGCACGCCGAGCGCGCCGCGCTCGCTCGGAACGGCGGCCGCGGCGACCAGGTGGATCCGGGGATCCTCCAGGATGGCCCGCGAGTCGGCGACGGCCCGGGCCTCGGGGAAGCGCTCTCGAAACCGGGCGACCCGCACCGGATCGGGATCGTGGACGGCGACGATCTCGGCGCCGGCTTCGACCAGACCCTGGCACTGGCCGTAGATGTGGCCGTGGTCCAGGTGCATCGCCGCCACCCGGAACTGGCCGGGACCGACGACCGGTTGCCTGCGCCCTGGTGGCGGGTAGGTCATCCCGTCCGCCCGACCCCCGGTCGGGCCGGTCACGGCAGGCGGGCCGAGGCTTCCGCGGACGGGGGAGACTCGTTCGCCCGCCGCGTCCGATCAACGGCGGTGACGACGTAGTAGTAGGTCTGGCCCGGCTGGACCCCGTTATCGACGTAGGTCGTCGCGGTCTGCGGGGCCGGCGTCAGCTTCTCGAACCCGCGTCCCGAGGTGTGGCTGCGATAGACGAGGTAGCCGGCCAGATCGGCGTCGCCGACCGCTTCCCACGCCAGGCGGACGGTCGGCCCCGCGACGGCGGCGACGAGCCCGCGGGGGGCCGCCGGCGGCGTGGTGGCCTCCGGCGTCGCCGCCGCCACCGCGCTGGGACGGCTCGGCGGGCCGCCGACGCCACTGCGAGCCCGGACGGAATAGTAGTAGGTGGTGTCGTTCTGGGCCGTGAGGTCCACGTATTGTGCCCGGTCGAGTGGCTCCGGGTTCAGGGGGCGCCCCGGCTTCGCCTCCGGGGTGGTGGCGCGATAGACGTCGTAGGCGAGGGGGGCGCCCGGTGGACTGCCATCCTCCAGCGTGGCGGGCGGTGTCCACTGGAGACGCACCTGACCATCGCCCGCCTGGGCTGTGAGCCCCGCGGGCGGCGTGGGGGGCGGGGCGAGCACGACCGTCACGCGGTTGGAGGGCGGACTGGGTCGGCCTTGACCGTCGACGGCGACGACGACGTAGGTGTAGCGCCTGCCGAACGTAAGCCCCCGGCCGTCCGTGAAGGCCGCCTGTCCTCCCCTCACCTCAGCGGGCGCTTCCGGCTTCTCGATCGTCAGCTGCGCGATCCGGTCGAACCCCGGCATCGCGGTCGGACCGCCGAAGAGTCCCCCGAAGCTCAAGATGGCGGGACGAGGCGCTTCGGTTGCCGGCCCGTCTTCGAGACGACGGTAGACGTCGATCCGCTGGAGGTCCTTAAGCGGACTCCGGTCGACTCGGATCTTCGGCAGAGTCCAGGCCAGCCGTACGCCTTCGGCTGAGAGGGTGGCGGTCAGATCCTGGACGGCTCCGGGCAGGCGCCGCTCCGGGGCGACCGGCGGCCCCCGCTTCCCGCACGCGGCCAGGGTGAGTGGGAGCGCGAGCACGACCGCCACCGCCAGGCACGCCCGCCAGCGTCCGGCGCGCGCCGGTCGATCCGCTCGGGGATCGCTCACGGCGCCTCGAGCAGGGCGCGCGCCTCGACCAAGGCCCGGGCCACTGCCTCGGGCGCGGTCCCGCCGTACGCGCTCCGGGCCGCCAGGGACGCCTCGACGCCCATCGCCTGCCGGCTGTCGGGGCCGAAGTACGGGGACAGGCGACGCAGCTCCTCGAGGGGCAGGTCCTCCAGCCGCACGCCCCGCTCGATCGCCAGCCTGACCGCGCGACCGACGGCCTCGTGGGCCTCCCGGAACGGGAGACCCCGAGCGACGAGGTAATTGGCGAGGTCGGTGGCGGTCGAGAAGCTCTCGCCGGCGAGCGTCCGCAGCCGGTCGACCCGGAAACGGAGGGCCCGCAGGAACGGGGCGAGGATGGAGAGACAGGCCCGCACGGTATCGGCGGCGTCGAAGAAGCCTTCCTTGTCCTCCTGCATGTCCGAGTGGTAGGCCAGGGGCAGCCCCTTCATCACCGCGAGCAGCCCCATCAAGTCGCCGATCACCCGACCGGCCTTGCCTCGGACCAGCTCGGCGACGTCGGGGTTCTTCTTCTGCGGCATGATCGAGGAGCCGGTGGCGTAGGTGTCGGGCAGCTCGACAAAGCCAAACTCCGCCGTCGCCCACAGGACGAGCTCCTCGGCGAGCCTCGAGAGGTGGACGGCGAGGATGGCCGAAGCGGACAGGAACTCCAGCGCGAAGTCCCGGTCGGCCACCGCGTCGATGCTGTTCGGGCTGGCGGTCCGGAAACCGAGGTCGCGGGCCAATGCGTGTCGGTCGATCGGCACCGTCGTCCCAGCGAGGGCGGCGGCCCCCAGCGGGCAGACGTCGAGTCGGCGCCGTCCATCGGCGTACCGCTCGCGGTCTCGCTCGAGCATGAAGACATACGCGAGGAGATGGTGCGCGAGGAGCACGGGCTGGGCCCGCTGGAGGTGGGTATACCCGGGCATCGCCACGTCCCGGTGGCGCTCCGCCTGGTCGACCAGCGCGGCCTGCACATCGCGGAGGGCGACCCGGAGGGCGTCGATCTCATCCCGAAGCCAGAGCCGCATGTCGAGGGCGATCTGGTCGTTCCGGGATCGCCCGGTGTGGAGCTTCCCACCGACCGGGCCCACTTTCTCGGTGAGCCGTTGCTCGACGTTCATGTGGATGTCTTCCAGCTCAATCCGGAAGGGGAACCCGCCGCTCTCCAGCTCGGCCCGGACCTCGGCGAGGCCCCGGAGGATCGTCGCCAGCTCGGCCTCGGACAGGACGCCGCCCTTGGCGAGGGCCCGCGCCCACGCCTCGCTCCCCCGGATGTCGTGGGGCCAGAGGCGGTGATCGAAGGGAAGGGAGGCCGTGAAGGCGCGGGCCGCGCCCGCCGGGGGCTCGGCGAAGCGCCCACCCAGGAGGAAAGGCGGTCCCGGAGAGCGGGCGCTCATCGGGACAGGCTGGGGGGCGCGCTGGCCAGGCCCCCGAGTTTGCGTCCGTCGGCGAGGAGGCCCGCGATCTCCTCCATGATGCGTCCGGTGACGTCGGCGCGGACGCGCTGGGTGAGGGGAGGACGACCGCCCGCGGTGAAGCGGAGCGGCGCCCCGAAGCGCACCCGAAGTGGTACCCGGCGCGGGACGTAGCCCCGTCGCGCCACCAGCGCCTGGAACGTGCCGCTGATCGCGGCGGGCACCACCGGCACCCCCGAGCGGAGGGCGATCAGGGCCACGCCCGGTTGTCCTTGGACCAGCTCGCCGTTCCGGCTGAAGGGCCCCTCCGGGAAGATGCCGAGGACACCGCCGGTCTCGAGGACCCGCAACGCCCGCCGGATGGCTCCGGGATCCGGGCGAGCGAGGCTGATCGGGATCGAGCCCACGTGGTCGTGGAAGAAGGGGTGGAGCGGCGTCGCCCGGTAGACGCGCGGCATCACCATGAAGACGATGCGCATCGGGAGGGCCGCCGCCAGCACCAGGCCGTCCAGGTAGTTCGCGTGGTTGGCCGCCACGATGAACGGACCGCGCTCGGGCACGTGCTCCTGGCCCGAGACCCGGAAGTCGAAGAAGTGCCGTAACAGCGGGGGAAGGATCCGCCGCAGCCCGGCGTACAGCACTGGCCAGCGATCCGCGGCGTCGGGGAGCACGACCGGAGGTGCCGGCCAGCGCGATGGACGCGGCTTCCAGGGATGGCTCATCGGCGTCGGCGCTTCGCCCTTATAGCACCCGCTCGTCCGCGCCTGCAAGCCTCAAGAGGCGGGAGCGCGCGTGCGGGCCTGTCGATAGCGGGCCACGGCCTGGAGGTGCTCGGCGAGGGTCGTCGAGAAGTGGTGCTGGTGATCGTCGGAGGCGACGAAATAGAGGTAGGGGACCGATGCGGGGGCCAGCACGGATTCGATCGCGTCGCGCCCCGGGTTGCCGATGGGGCCCGGGGGGAGCCCGTGATAGCGGTAAGTGTTGAACGGGCTGTCCACCAGGAGGTCGGTCCGCGATGGCGCGCGTCCGTCCCGGCCGACCGCGTAAGCCACCGTCGGGTCGGCCTGGAGCGGCATGTCCCGCCGGAGGCGATTCCAGAAGACCCCGGCGATGACCGGGCGCTCCTGGGGCAGGATGGCCTCTCGCTCGACGATGGAGGCGAGCGTCACCACCTCGTGGAGGGTGAGGCCGCGGGCCTGGGCCCGAGCCAGGGTCTCCGGGGTTGCCACCTTCTCGCGGAACCGATGCGCCATCCGGCCGAGGATCTCTTCCACCCGCAGGCCCTTGGTGATCTGGTAGGTGTCGGGGTAGAGGTAACCCTCGACACTCTCGGCCTCGATGCCGAGCGTCTGGACGAAGAAGGGGTTGCCGGCGACGCGCAGCACGTCCTCCGCGCTGGCCAACCCGTCCGCCTGAAGCCTCCGGGCGAGCTCCCGCACGGTCGAGCCTTCGGGAATCACCACGAGGTGCGGCTTGACCTTCCCCGATTCGAGCAGCTCGAGGGTGGCGAAGAGGGAGGCGCCCTGGGGGACTTCGTACTCGCCCGCCTTGAGGGAGCGGGCACTCCGCCGGGCCATCGCCAGGGCCACGAAGGCCGTTCGACTGCGGATCACCTGAGCGTCGGCCAAGAGG
>Ga0318534_10000803_pt1 | contig 11470 bp, 12 predicted proteins | sample GRESIP117b4f26_FD_202502 | JGI IMG/M metagenome (GOLD analysis project Ga0318534, IMG submission 202502) | Tropical soil microbial communities from Luquillo Experimental Forest, Puerto Rico - GRE.SIPMG.117b4f26 | ecosystem: Environmental > Terrestrial > Soil > Tropical forest > Bulk soil...
CCGGCGATCCCCACAGCCCGGCCAGTGCGATGTAGCCCCCCACGCCGATGGCGGCCAGCGCCCCGATCGCCTGGGCGCCCGACGCGGTGCCCAGGATCACGCTCACCAGCCCGGTGGTCAGCACCAATTCCCAGAACATGGCGGTGGTGGCCGAAATGCCGTGGCCGGGCAGGGTGAGCCCGGCGCTGCCCTGCTTGCCGATCAGCGCCCAGAGCAGCAGCGTGGCGAGGACCGCACCGAGGAGCTGCGCGACGACGTAGGGGGGCACGCGCTTCCACGGGAAGTCGCCCCGCAGCGCGAATGCGAAACTCACCGCGGGGTTGAGATGCGCGCCGGACACGGCCCCCATGAACAGGATGATCGCGGCGACCATCAGCGCTGGCGCCACCACGCGCGCGCCATAGGGCACTGCGTTGCCCCCGAAACGGGCGTTGACCATGCCACCGCCGACGGCGACCAGGACCAGGAAGAAGGTGCCCAGAAGCTCGGAGAACAGGCGCCGCCCCTCGTAGCGGTCGTCCCAGAAATTGAATTGATGAGCAATTGAGTTCGGCTGCCCGATAGATCGCCAAGCGACATCGGCATGATGAACCGCTTGCCCCACGTTGACGCTACCCGGTGGGACCTGGGCATCCGGCTCGTTCGTCATCCCATACCCCTTCCAGCTCCCAGGGCGCCGGTGCCACGGCGCTTCCCGGCATCCGCGCTCCCAGCGATCACCCGGACGGTCCCTGCCGGGCCTGCGAACCCGCATCGCCCGCATGGGATGAGGCGAAGGTACGCCTGCGCCGACGAAGCCACCAGGTGAGTCCCGTGGCGTTGCTCATGCCGTCGTCGTTGTCGCTGACCCGGCCCGCCGGGCCGCTGCATACTGGCTGGGACGGATGGGGGGGTATCGATGACCTACGTGGACACTGGCGGGCTTCGGCTCTGGTACACCGAAGACGGCAGCGGGCCAGGTTCACCGAGCCGCGGGAGAACTTCAACCACGAGCACCAGAACACCCAGGTGGTCAACGGCGTGCAGCTCGGCGACCTGATCCAGTACGTGGACTTCGACTACGTCGCCCGGGTGACCAGGGTGAACGCGGCCGCGCTGTGGGGGCTGGCCTCCTCGCCCAGCACGCCGAAGAATGTGCAGATCCACTTCACGCCGCCTGTCAACTTCGCCGGCACCAACCTCACCACGCTGACCTGGAACGCCAACCCCGAACCCGACCTGGCCGGGTACGAGGTGGTGATGCGGGAGACCACGGATGCGGACTGGACCTCGGCCATCCCGGTCGGCAACGTCACCTCGGTCACGCTCAACATCTCCAAGGACAACGTCCAGTTCGGCCTCCGTGCCGTGGACCATAAGGAGAACCGCAGCCCGGTTGCCTTCCCGCAGGCAGTGGCCTAGGGGATCCGTCGCGCCCGGGGATAATCCGGGTGACATGGCTGGCGGCGGATCATCCGCTCAACCGGTTAGCGTCGGCATGTGGTCCGCTATCGGGTGCTGATCTCCGGTCAGGTCCAGGGCGTCAACTTCCGCGCTGCCTGCCAGCGGATGGCCTGGCAGCGCGGTGTGACCGGGTGGGTGCGCAATCGCGACGATGGCCGGGTTGAGGCCGTCTTCGAAGGGCCGGCCGAGGACGTGCGGCGCCTGCTGGACTGGGCGCGGCATGGCCCGCGCCTGGCCCTGGTGGCGGACGTGGCCGTGCGGGCCGAGCCGCCAGAGGGCCTGGACAGCTTCGTCATCAGGTAGCACGCACTGCACCGCCCCTGCGGCCGGGCCGGTACCTCCCGCGCCGCTGCGGCGGACTGGAGCCGTGGGGGAGGTGCTGTGCCCGGTCCTGATAGGGCGCCGGGCCTAGGCCGAGGATGGCCAGGCAGATGGGCACCGTGGCGCTGGCCAGGCCCGGGAAGGCTGAGGTCAGCGTCTGGGTGCCGGCCGCGATGGAGACGGCGACGGTGAGCGTGTAGTCGACGACGAGCGCGGCGGCGGCGAGCAGGCTGGCCCGCGGCCCGAGGTTGTCCCGCGATACCGCGTACGCGCCGCTGCCCTGCGGGTACGCCTCGATGACCTGCCGGTAGGAGAACACCAGCAGGGCCAGGAGGACCACGATCGCGACGGTCACCGGCAGGACCAGGTGCAGTGCGCTGGCCCCGGCCAGGGCCAGGACCACGATGATCGCTTCCGGCCCGTAGGCGACGGAAGTCAGGGCGTCCAGGGAGAGCGCGGACAGCCCCTCCACGGGAGTGATCTGCTCCCTGGTGATGTCCCGCGCGCGCAGCGGCGGCCCGACCAGAACGTGCCAGAACGCCGCTGCGGTGTTCCAGCCACCAGGTCGGCTGTTCGGCACTCCCGTACTCTACGGGCGGCCTGGCGCCGCGCCGCGGGCGCCGGCATCGCCCCGTGGGGTGAATGTCCTCACTGGTCAGCGGGGCTGGTGGCTGCCGGGGCGGTGCTGGGCGAGGGCGCGGTCGCGTATATGTCAGGCACGATCCCCACTTGCCTGGTGGTGTACGTGCGTTCCCGGCGCAGGTCGCGGGTGAAGGCGAACCACCACCCCAGAACCGCGCCGACGCGGTTGCGGTAACCGGTGAGGAACCCAATGTGGATGAACAGCCAGACGACCCACCCGGGGAACCCGGCGAACTGCAGCTTTCCCACCGAGACCACGGCGCGGCCGCGGGCGAGGTAGGCGGCCGACCCGAGGTCGTAATACCGGAACGGCTTGGCCGTGGCCCGCCCGGCGAGTTCGTGCCGGATGCGCCGCCCGGCGTACAGGCCGGTTTGCATGGCTACCTCGGCGACCCCGGGGAGCTTGTTCAGGCTCATCACATCGCCGGTGACCATGATCTCCGGGTGGCCGGGAATGCTCAGGTCGGGGCCAACCTCGATGCGCCCGGCCCGGTCCTGCTTGGCGCCGGTGGCCTGCGCGATAGCGGCCGCCACCGACGGGGCCGCGACACCGGCGGTCCACAAGACGGTGGCCGCGTCATACCGCGCCTCCGTGCCGTCCTGCGCGCGGACGCTCAGGCCGGTGCCGTCGATTCGGCTGACGATCGAGTGCATGTGCTGCTCGACGCCCAGCTTGTCGAGGGTGGCGGCCGCCTTGGCGGACAGCTTCGGGCCGAACGGGGCCAGCGGCGCGGCCCCGCCGTCGAACAGCAGGACCCGGGCCTCCTCGGGCTTGATGTGCCGGTATTCGGAGCGCAGCGTCTTGGTGGCGACCTCACGGATCTGCCCGGCCAGTTCTACGCCGGTGGGCCCGGCGCCGACCAGGGCGAAGGTGAGCCAGCGCTGGCGCTCCGCCGGGTCCGTGGCGGACTCGGCCATCTCGAAGGCGCCGAACACCCGGCGGCGAATGACCAGGGCGTCCTCGATGGTCTTCATCCCCGGCGCGTATTGAGCGAACTCGTCGTGGCCGAAGTAGGACTGTTCCACCCCGGCGGCCACGATCAGGTAGTCATAGCCGAACTCCGGCCTTGCCCCGAGCGGCCGTCTCGCCTGCACCAGCCGCCGGTCCGGGTCGATGCCGGTCACGTCGGCCAGGACGAATTCCACGTTCCGGTGCTTGCGCAGGAGGGCCCGCAGCGGGGCGGCGATCTTCCCCTCGGACAAGATCCCCGTGGCGCACTGGTACAGCAGCGGCTGGAACAGGTGGTGCTCCGCACGGTCGATGAGGGTCACCTGGACCGGGGCCCGGCGCAGCGACCGGGCCGCGAACAGGCCCGCGAAACCACCACCGATGATCACTACCCGGCGCCGGTTGTCCTGGTCGTTCATGGCACTTCTCCGCCTTCCGGTTCTGCGCGGAAACCGCAGGTCAACCCGCCGGGGCGGGCCAGGCATCCCGGCCGGGAAGCTTCGCCTACTCGCCGGCCGCCCCGAAGATCACCAGCGCGACGGTGCGATCCGGCATGTCATCCCCTCGTGACTGGTCGTCTTACAGCACATCGCGATACCCGTCCCACGGCATCACCCAGCAGGGGTAGCCCGCAGTTCAGGACGTGACCCGCTCCCGGGGTGTGCTCGCCGGCGCGGGGGCGTTGGCGATGCGGTGCGGCCGGGCAATCATCGGGAAACTGCCGGGATTAGCCCCGGCGGGTACCTAGTTTTGAGCGGCGACTGCCTATGCCGCCGGCGGGCGGCCGCCCGCCGGCCGGGCCGGTGCTGCCAGGCTGTAACCATGGCAGCAGGCCCAGACCGCTCCCTCGTGTTGTTCCGGCACGCCAAGTCGGCATGGCCGGACGTGCCCGACCACGACCGGCCGCTGGCCGGCCGCGGCATCCGGGCCGCCCCCGTCATGGGACGCTGGCTGCGGGATGCAGGCCTGGTGCCCGATCTGGTGCTGTGCTCGACCGCGCGCCGGGCCCGGGAGACCTGGCAGCACGCGCAGACCGGCCTGGCGGCCGCACCGCCGGTCACCTTCGATGCCAGGGTCTACGAGGCCGCGGCCGCCGATCTGCTGGCCCTGATCCATGAGGTGCCGCCGACGGCGGGCACCCTGCTGGTCATCGGGCACAACCCGGGGATCGGCGACCTGGCTGTCCTGCTCGCGGCGGCCGCCTTCGGCGCCGCAGGACCTGGGCCCGGCGCTGCAGGCCCCGGCGACCTGGAGCGGATGCGGGCGAAGTTCCCCACCGCCGCGATCGCGGTCCTCGCCCATGCCGGAATCTGGCCTGACCTGGCCCCGCGCCGGGCACGGCTCACCGCTTTCGTTACTCCCCGTGACCTGGATTCCGGGCCCGCGACGGGTTCCTAGCCGCCGCATGCGCCCGGCGGTGCGACGGTGCCGCCCGGCTGGCCTCCTCGCTTAGCAAAGTAAGGGATACTCGCCGTGTCGGCCGGCTGCCGATCGCCCCGGACCGGGGCCGGATGCCGCGAAAGGCAGGGATGCCGGGTGCGCACCAGAATCGGAAACGTATTCGTGCCGGTCCTCGCACTCGCTGTGAGCATGATCGCGGCCGTGGTCACCCCGGCCAGCTGGGCGTCCGGGCAGATCCGCACAGCGGGTACTCCCAGTGAGGGCGTGCCCGCGTTCGGGCATGTGTTCTTGATCATCGGCGAGAACACGACGTATTCCCATCTGACGCCCGCCAACGCCCCCTTCCTGATGGGCACCATCCGGCCCCAGGCGGCCTGGCTGAGCAGCTATTACGCGGCGACCCACTGGTCTCAGGCCAACTACGTGGCCATGGTCACCGGCCAGTTCACCCGGTGCGAGCAGCGCGATGGCGGCATCGCCTGCCACCAGAACGTCGGCAACCTGTTCCATCAGCTGGACCTGGCGGGGCTGACCTGGAAGGTGTGGCTGGAGGCGGGAACCGCCAAATGCGACACCGGATCGGGCGGCCGGTGCGCCAGCAACAAGCCCTGCCCGCTGTCCGGGTTCTACACCACCGGCAACCCGCCGATCCTGTTCGATGACATCGAGGGCCCCGGCGGGGTTTGGTCCCCGGTCACCCCCTCCCCGGAATGCCTGGCCAACGACATCCCGGCAGGCACCCCCCAAGCGGGCATGTCTGCCTTCAACGCCGACCTGGCCACCGGCCAGGTGGCCCGGTTCAACATGGTTATCCCCAACGGGTGCGACGACGGTGAGGCGAACTGCAAACCGGTCAACAAGCGCTACACCCAGTTCGATGACTTCCTCGCCGCCGAAATCCCCCGGATCGAGGCCTCGCCCGCATTCGGGGACACCGGGGTCATCATCGTCGTTTACGACGAGGACGAGCGCGCCGGCGGCCTCGCGCCCAAGAACGGGCTCGGCTCCGGCGGGCACGTCGTCTGCGCCATCGTCAGCCCGCTAGCGGTCCCAGGTTCCTACGCCCAGAAGTACTACTCCTACAGCCTGCTGCGCACCCTCGAAGACGGATTCCGCCTCGGCGGATACCTCGGCAACGCCAACACTGTCGCGCCCATCGCTACCATCTGGCGCCCGCCCGGCGGCTAGCCAGCCCACGCCCGATCAACCGGGGGGCGACCTCGGCGCAGTGGCGGACCATCACCGGAGGAACGACCTCCGTATCGGGGTCGGTGTACCAGATCCCCGACTGGATCCCCGGTGCGAGGACGCTGTCCGGCGCGAAGGCCAACTGCGGCTTGGCCTCCTTCACCGCAGGCCGGGTCGCAATCACCCAGTGGACGGGACGTCCGGACCACGATTACGCCTGCTGACGGCCTGCCAACTCCCGGCCCGGCCCGGTGCGCCGCCGCCGGACCTGGCGGCCGACGCGCCGCTGAAGCGCCGCCGCGCGGGTAACCCGAGCGAGATCACCGATGTGTCCAGCGTGACCCGGTCCACGGCGAGCACGGTCCCGATCGGCAGCACGGTCCAGCCGGGCTGGGGCCACCCGGAGCTTGCCACGACCACCGCGTCCCCCGTGGCCCGGTAGGCGAGGCGGAAGTATCCGGCGATCTCCTCGGCGGTGCCGGCGACGCCGCGCCGCCGCAGCTCATCGGCGGGAATCCGGGCCGGGTCATGCCAGGAGATCGCGTACATTCTCTCCGGCGCAAGCAGCACGGCATTGAGGCTGTTCACCGCGTAGCGCCCGGCGATGCCGGCCAGCGTGTCCGTGACCGCCGCGATCATGTCACCGTCCCGGGCCGCCAACCGCCACATGATGTGCAGCAGGTAGCGCTCGCTGTCGGTCGCCCCGGCGAGCCGCCGTTCCCATGCGGCGGGCAGCATCTCGCCAAGCCGGTCCTGCGGGTGGACGGCGCCGTTGTGGGCGAAGGTGTAACGGCCATAACGGAACGGGTGGGAGTTGTCGTAGCCGATGCCCAGGCCGGGGGTTGCCCAGCGCAGGTGCACCAGGCCGAGGTCGCCCAGCGGGCGCGCCGCCAGCCGGGCGTAGTCCGGCTCCTCCAATGCCCGGCGCGCGGACTTCTGCACCTGCGGCCCGTCCGAGTTGTACCAGGCCATGCCCCAGCCGTCGCCATGAAGGCGGACAGCTCGGTAAACGCGCGCAGCCCTTCCTCGGTGAGCAGCCCGGCCACCGAGCTGCTGCCGCGGGAACAGTAACCGAGCAGACGGCACATGCCCAGCTCTACAGGTACTTGCCCATGCCGCCGGCCACGTCGATCGACGCGCCGGTGATGTAACTCGCGCGCTCGCTGGCCAGGAAGGCGACCAGGCCGGCCACCTCGTCGGTCCGGCCGAACCGGCCAAGCGGCACCTCCGCGGCGGCGAGCTTGCCGAAGAACTCCCCGGCGGGCAGGTCCGGCGCGCGGCGGCGGCGGATGTTCTCCCACTGCGGCGTTGTGACGAACCCGATGTTGACGCTGTTCACCAGGATTCCCTCGCGGCCAAGCTCCATCGCCAGGGCCTTGGCGAGGCTGAGGCAGGAGGCCCGGTTCACCGACGAGGCGAGAAAGGCTGGATCCGGGTAGCGCCCGTACACGGCATTGATGTTGATGACCCGGGGCGTCGTGCTCTGCCGCAGGTGCGGCAGGGCCGCGCGGGTGCAGCGGATCTGCGAGAGCAGCTTTGTGTCGATGTCGGCGTGCCAGTCGTCGTCGGTCAGGGTGGCGAACTGGCCCGGCCTGGCGCCGCCGGCGTTGTTGACCAGGATGTCCATCCCGCCCATGGCGGCCGCCGCTGCCTCGGTGAACTTGGTCACCTGCCCGGGATCCGTGACGTCGCAGGGCATCGCCAGGACCGAGCCGGCGGAATCCCCGGGCAGCTGCTTGACCAGTTCGGCGGCGGCCGCGTCCAGCTCTTCCGGATGCCGTGAGCAGATCGTCACGGCCGCTCCCTCGGCCATCAGCTCGGCGGCGATCGCCTTGCCGATGCCCTTGGACCCGCCGGTAACGATGGCGCGCCGCCCGGCCAGCCCAAGATCCATCTACGCACCGCCGGGGTGGTCGCCGGGCAGGCGCTCTCCCGCCGCCTGCCCTTCCGCGGCCTGCTCTCCTGCCGCCCGCCCGGCCTCCCGGCCCGCGTCAGCGGCCTGCGCCTCCGCCAGCTTGAGCAGGCTCTGCCGCGGCGGGCAGAACACGTCGATCTCGACGCAGTGGCTGTCGGTCGTCCAAGCCCCATGCGGGACCCAGGACGGCACCACGGCCACGTCTCCCCTGCGCATGACCCGCACGTCGCCGTCCAGGTCGAAGGTGAACTCGCCGTCCAGCACGATCACGATCTGCTCTTCCTCGTGCACGTGCCGCGGCGCCTTCGTGCCGGGCTGGAAGCTGACAAAGTTCGTCATGGCCCGCTGTCCGAGCACGGGGCGGAACCCGAGCCCGGGCAGGAACTCCACCGGCATGACCGCGTCCACGTTCACATACCGGCCGACCCCGCCACGCTCGCCCAGTGCTTCGGTGGTGAAGTGGCTGGCAGCGTCGCCAAGCGCTTCGCTCACTTGCCCTCCAAGCCGGTCTTCAGGACCTCGCCGATCCGGCGAACGCCCTCGTCGATGAGATGGTCAGCGACCCGGCTGTAGGCAAGCCGGATCTGCGTTGCCCCGGCGTCGCCGGGGTAGAACGGGCGGCCCGGCACATAGGCCACCCGGCGGGCCCGGGCCGCCGCGGAGAGGGCCACCGTATCCACGCCGTCCGGCGCCGTCAGCCAGATGTAGAACCCGCCCTGCGGGGTTGTCCACGTCGCGCCGTCCGGCATGTGCGCCGCCAGCGCCTGCGTGACCAGCCCGGCCCGGCGGGCGTACAGCACCCGCGACGCCACTATCTGCTGCTCAAGTTGCCCGCTACGGCCGTACTCCTCGAGCATCCGCTGGCCGAGCGCGCCGGAGCACTGGTCGGAATTCTGCTTGGCGACCACGAGCCTGCCGATGACCTGCTCGGGGCCCGCGGCCCAGCCCAGCCGCACCCCCGGGAAGAAGATCTTCGAGAAGGTGCCCGCCTGGAGTACCGCATCCGGGGCGAGCGACCAGAGGCTGGCCGGTTGCGGAGAGCTGAACCCCAGCTCCCGGTAGGCGACGTCCTCGCAGATCAGGAAGCCATACCGGCGGGCCAGGCCGACCAGCTCGGCGCGCCGGCCGGCGCTCATCGACAGGCCCGTGGGGTTCTGGTAGTCCGGGATCGTGTAAACGATCTTGGGCCGCAGGCCGCCGGCCAGCAGGCCGGCCAGCACATCGACGCGCATGCCATCGTCGTCCATGGGAACGCCGCGCAGGTCCGCCTCGTACCCGCGGAACGCCATGATCGCGCCCAGGTACGTGGGCGCTTCCACGACGACCACATCCCCGGGGTCGAGGTAGCTCTTGGCGAGCAGTTCCATGCAGTCGATGCCGCCGCTGGTGATCATCAGCTCGCCCGCGGCTGGCCGCGCTCCCTCCAGCGAGTCGAGCCGCCCGGCCACGTAGTCGCGGACCCCGGCGATGCCCTCGGTCGCCGCGTATTGCAGGCAGACGGCGGCGTCCCCGGTGATCAGCCGGGCCGCGATCTGCGCCAGCACCTCGGTGGGGAACGTTGCCGGATCGGGGAACCCGCCGGAAAAGGTGATGACGTCGGTGGCGCCGGCCAGGGCCAGAATGGCGGTGATCTCGCCGCCGCCGAGGGCGCGGGTCCGCTGGGCGAGGCTGGTGCTCCAGTCATGCTGCTCAAGGGCTGCGGTCATCTGGCTGTTCCCTCTCTGACTGGCCTCTCAGCTCCGGCTGGCCTCTCTTGACAGCAAAGTTTACAAATGTAAAAATCTTGGCCAGCCTCTACTTACATTAATGCATCCTGATTGCACTATAGCTCACATGGTTGGGACTCACGAGAGGGGCTACCTGGCAAATGGCAACCAGCTCAGCCCCGCTCGCCAAGCTGACCGAGGTCGCGGCGCCGTCTCCCCCGAAGGTCGAGGTCGACGAGCTTGACCTGGCCCTGCTGCGGGCGCTCGCGACGGACGCGCGCCAGTCCCAGCGCGCCCTCGCCCGCACCGTCGAGATGTCCCCGCCCGCGGTGGCCGACCGGCTCGCCCGGCTGGAACGCAACGGCGCCATCCGCGGCTACCGGGTGGACATCGACTGGGCGGCGCTCGGGTTCCCCGTCGTCGTCTACGTTGCCGTGACCGCCGGGCCCGGCATGGACCTGAGCGAGATCATCCGCGCCATCCGGACGATGCCCGAGGCCCAGGACATGAGCGTCGTGACCGGCGGCCTCGACCTGCTCATCCGGTTGCGCGTCCGGGATCATGCTCACCTGCGTGAACTGCTGCTCACCAAGATCTTCCAGATCAACGGCGTGCAGCGGACCGAAACGTTTCTCTCGCTCGCCGACGTCGAGCCGGACAACTTCAGCGCTGCCATGCTGGAGGTCATGAGCAAGCGCAAGACGAAGCAGAGAACCTGACCGGCACGGCCGCGCCACGGCGCCGGCCACGTGCCCGATCGGAGGCCAGCCAGATGGGAAGCCCCTCGCCAGACCCGTTCCACAGCGGCTCAGCCGCGGCCACCGGGGTAGGCCAGGCCGGATTCGTTGCGCGGCATGGCGCGTATACCGCCGGGCAGGCCGCCGCGGCGGAGGAGGTGGCCGTCCGGATACGCGAAACAGGACTGCGCACCGTCCGGCTGACCGTCGTCGACCAGCACGGCCACCCGCGCAGCAAGTCGCTGGCCCCGGAGGTGGCCATCGCCGCCATGTCGAACGGCCTCGACTTCTCCGGGGCGATCTACAGCCTGGACAGTGGCAACCAGGTGTTCGTGCCGCCGTTCGCCGCGGGCGGCGGGTTCGGCATCGATGAGTTCACCGGGTTCCCCGACATCGTCCTGGTGCCCGACCCGGCCACCTTCCAGGTCCTGCCGTGGGCCGGCAGCACCGGGTGGATGCTCTGCGACACCTACTTCTCCAGCGGCCAGCCGATGCCGCTGGACGGACGCGGCCTGATGCGCCGCCTGCTGGGCGCGCTCGGCGAGGCCGGCTACGACTACCTCGGCGGGATCGAGATCGAGTACTACATCGTCAAGCTCACCGGCGACCCGGTCACGCCGGAGAACGCCGGTTTCACGCCGCCGCCGCCACCCGTAAGCGTGTTCGAGCTCGGCTACCAGTACCTGTCGGAGGTCCGGCTGGACGGCGTGGCCGACACCCTCGAGGCGATCCGCGACGGCCTGGCCGCGGTTGGCCTGCCGCCGCGGTCGATGGAGGACGAGTGGGGCCCGGGCCAGATGGAGTTCAGCTTCAGCCCCATCGGCGGCCTGGCGGCCGCGGACGCGGTCGTGCTGTTCCGCTCCGCCGTCAAGCAGATCTGCCGGCGCCGCGGGCTGCTCGCGACGTTCATGTGCCGGCCCGCCCTGCCGAACTTCTTCTCCTCGGGGTGGCACCTGCACGAGTCGCTGCTGACCCGGGCGGGCGGGCACAACGCATTCGCCAGCGAGACCGACTACCTGTCGGAGACCGGCCGGCAGTTCGTGGCCGGGCTGCTCGAGCACGCGATGCCGATGACCGTGTTCTCAGCCCCCACCGTGAATGGCTACAAGCGGTTCCGCCCCTACTCGTTCGCCCCGGACCGGGTGTGCTGGGCGCTGGAGAACCGCGG
>Ga0318534_10000806_pt1 | contig 11453 bp, 7 predicted proteins | sample GRESIP117b4f26_FD_202502 | JGI IMG/M metagenome (GOLD analysis project Ga0318534, IMG submission 202502) | Tropical soil microbial communities from Luquillo Experimental Forest, Puerto Rico - GRE.SIPMG.117b4f26 | ecosystem: Environmental > Terrestrial > Soil > Tropical forest > Bulk soil...
GTCCCTGACAGCGGGACATTGGCACCCTCGATGGAGCGGTCCCCGCTGCCCGCCTCCCCGCCGGGTGCTGCGCTGGCGGCCACTGAGGCCGCCGGGGTCACGGCCGCCTCGAAGTCGAACCCGCAGGACTCACAGAACCGGCCCGACCTGCCCGTCCCGCAGCGCGGGCAGGGCCGGGCGGGCCCGGCGGGCCCAGTGGGCACCGATGGCTGCGCCTCCGGCGAAAAGGCAGCGGGAGGCGCCGCTGGGACACCAGCAGGGACGCCGATCGTCATCCCGCAGACGTCACAGAAGTCACTGCTCGCCGAAGTGTGACCGGCCGGGCAGGTCGACATCCCCTTTTCGCCTCCTCAGCACAGCAACCGCTACGTCATCGATTCTTGTGCCAGCTACTTCCTGGTTCTGACTGTCTTGGTGGATCTAGTATCGAGCGCCATCTCATCGGCGTCTTCGACCTTCTTCTTCAGCTGCACGGTCCCGGTAGCGGCGTCAACCACATCGACCACCTTGACCAGCAGCTTGGCCGTTTCCTCGTTGCCGGACTGATGGGCAAGCGCCACCGCCCGGCCGAGCTTGGCCTCCGCGGTGTCCTTGTCGCCCTGCCTGCGCGCTTCCAGCCCTTCCTGAATCGCCTGAGCGAGCTCTTCCTGGCCGGTGTAGTGGGCAACGCGCTGGTTGATCCGCGTCGATAGTGCCTCGTCATCGGTCCAAATGGCCAACACCCCCTTTTCGCCCAGCACCTCTGGCCCGTCGGATGAGGCGGCGACCAGGCTTACCCTGGCCACCCGCACCTGCTGCCCTACCGCGTAGGGGTCGGAGACCTGGACAGCCAGGTGATAATCGCGGGTCTCTCCTGGGCCCCAGGCGCCGGTCGGGTAGTCGCCGATCTGGGGGCCTGACTCGGTGCGCCGACTAGTTAGATCCTCGACTGCCGGTGCCACTTGCTTGAGGGAAATGGATGCGTGCTGGGGCGTCCAGATGCGCAACGACACATCGGCGACCCGCTTGCCCATCGACTTTGCCATCATGGCCGAGAAGTCGGCGGCGAGCCCTGCCGGGTCGGGCACGATATCGACGCTACCGAGCAGGGCGGCGGATACCCGGCGGAGTTCGCTGACCCGCCAGTCGGTGCCCACGCCGCGGCAGTCGCAGCTGAAGACTCCCTCACACAGCTTGATCGCCGCGTCCAGGTCGTCGGAGCTCTCGCTTTCATCGATGCCGTCGGTCAGCAAGATGGTATGCCGCAGCCTGGCCGGATGCGAGGTGAACATCTGGTGCGCGAGCCGCAGCCACACTCCGATCGCGGTGCCGCCACCCGGCCGCAGCCTCGCGACGGCCTTCTTGGCCGCCTCCCGGGTCTGCGGACCGGCCACAGCCAGGCTGCCATCCTCCGGGAAGAACGCCGCGGCCTTGTGGGTACCCGCGATCATGGCGAACGCGACTCCGTCGCGGATCACATCCACCGCCGCCGAGCAAGCCGCCCGGGCTTCAGCAATCTTGCTCCCGGGAGAGCCCATCGACCCGGAACAGTCGATGATGATGATCTCGGCGGTATCCGTTTCCCCGGCTGGAGATTCAGGCACCGTCCCCGCCATCGTCACGGTCAGGACGGCGTTGATGTCCCGGGCTCCCTCCGCCAGGTACTCGTTATGGTCTACGTCCAAGGTGAAGCCGGGCTGGTTCATCGACGCATTCTCCTCAGGTCAGGTGAGACCGCCCGGGCGCTGGCAGCGGTCCGGCCAGGGCAGCCCGAGCAGGGGAAACGGGGCCAGGACGGCGGTCACGTTGTCCATTCCGCCGGCCTCGAGCGCAAAGCCGACCAGCGCGCGAACCGCGCCCAGCGGATCGGCGATGGCGGCGGGCAACGCCAGTTCGGCCAGCTTGGCCGGCTCTGGCTGGTAATTCCACAGCCCATCCGAGCAGAGCAGTACGGCACCGGGACCGGGTGGCTCGAAGCGCACGACATGCGGCGCTGGATCGCTGACGTCCGCGCCGATCCAGCGGGTCACCACATGGCCCTGAGCCGAGGCGAGCGCATCGGCCTCGGACAGCAGGCCGTCGGCGACCATCTGTTCTGCGACCGAGTCGTCCCTGGTGAGCTGCTCGGCGGCGGCAGCACGATCGGCCAGCCAGTAGGCGCGGCTGTCACCCAGCCAGCACACGGTGACGGCATCGCTCCGCAGCACCGCGGAGACGAACGTGGATGACGGCGGGTCTCCCGTCGGCACCGCGAGCCTGGCCACCGCGTCGGCGGCAGCGCGGACCGCCGCACGCGACGCGGTAAGCGGATCGCCGCCGGTTCGCACCGCTGCGAGCAGAACGTCTGCTCCCGCCCGCACCGCCGCCAGCGAGGCCTGGTCGGAGTGGGCGGAGGTGGACACACCGTCGCAGACCACTGCCACCACGGCCGGGCCGTTTCCGGCGTCTGCCGTGGCGAGGGCCATGGCGTCCTCGTTGCGATAATGCCGCAGGCCGCGGTCGGTCACGCCGGCCACCATCCCGAGGTCGATCTCCTGATGGTCGCGGCCCGACCGCACCTTGCGCCCGCACGCTTCGCAGTAGCCGTCTGCACTGATGTTCGATGCGGGGCAGACCTCGCACGCGCGCGGGCCACCACCGCGGCCGTCACTGACGGAGAGTGGAGCGAGTTCCGCCCCACAGGACTCGCAGAAACTGTCCGTCGCCCCGACGGGCTTGCCGCAGTCGAGGCACGCCCCGGACGCCGCCATGGCGCTGGCCGCCATTACAGCCAGGTCCTCGGGCGGACCTCGTTGGCCCGGTCCACCAGTACGATGCGCTGGGCCTCGTCTGGTGCCATCCTGGCCAGCGCCCGGTAGCTTTGCTCCAGCCCGGAGCGCAGGGGGTGCTCGGCCGGTTCGCAGCCGAGCAGGCGGTCGTCCCCCACGGCCCGCCCTGCCGTCACGGCGTCGAGCGCGGCCCGCAGGATCTCGGACCTCAGAAACTCCCGCCGGGAAGCGTCCAGCGTCAGGCGGCCCAGTCGGTCGGCCGCTTCCCGGATATCGCCGGGGGTGATCGTGGCATGGCCCATGCGGGTGAGGTGCATCCGCACCGCAGTGATCTGCGCTGTCACATATTGACTCGACGTCGGCGGCACGGTCGCGAGCGCCGCGATCGCCCCTGGGCGGTCGTATCCTCCCGCTAGCCGGGTCCTGGCCAGGCCGAACGCGGCGCTCACGTGTGATCGGTCCACCGTCCACACCCGCTCGAAGTAGCGGGCGGCGGTCGGCTGGTTTCCCGCAGCCTCGGCGGTGAATCCCAGTGCCAGCTGAGGCGCCAACTCTCCGGGGAGCTCACCGTAGACCGCGTCGAAGTAGGCCTGCGCTGCATCGGGCTTCCAGAAGTTCAAGGGCCTGCCCGGCGCCGACGGCACCTTGGCGGCCAGCTCGTGAAGACCGTGGTACCAGGTGATCCGCCAGTCATCGGCATGCTCACCGGCACCCAGTTCAGCCAGGGTGCTCGCCGCCTGGTCGAGATCCCCGGTGGCGATGAGGGCACGGGCGAGAGCCAGCCGGGTCTCCGTGGACTCGGCCACCCCTGGCGGTGTCCCCGCCTCGCCGCGGACGGCAGCGGATAGCGCGGCCGTCAGCTGCCCGGGGTCCAGTGTGCTGAGCGTGGCCAGGTAGCCGGCGGCGGGATCGGTGATGTTCACCTGAGGTACCGGCAGCCCGGTCACGATCTGTGCTGTCGACGGCGGGGCGTCAATTGCTGTAGTCCAGCCCGTGCCATCTATGTCGCCGGCCTCGGCGCCGACCGCCCGCAACTCCGGGCTGAAGAGCATGGAAAACGACGGCCGCGGCTGGCCGTCGCCGCTCGCGAGAACCTCGCGCAGGACACCGGTCAGCTGCCCGGCCATCTCGCCGGCCGATGCAAAACGCTTGCGGGGGTCGGGATTGGTGGTCCGGCGCAGCAGCCGGTAAAACGACTCCTGCTGCGCCAGCAGCGGCACAGTTGCGGGGTCGGGAAGCGTGTGCTTGTAAGTGCTGGTGTATCCAGTGAAGTCGAAGGTGAGCACCGCCAGCGCCCGCCCGACCGTATACAAGTCGGAGGCGGGAGAGGGCCCGTCGTTCTCGATCTCCGGTGCCTGGTATCCGACGGTTCCATAGATAGGGCTGTCCTCATCGTCGATCCGCCGCACGCCACCCATATCGATGAGCTTGAGCACCTCTTCTGACTGCAGCACGTTGTCCGGTTTGAAATCGCAATAGACAAGCCCAAGGCTGTGCAGGTAGCCGAACGCGCGCAGCACCTCGAGCGCGTAGGCGAGGGCGTGCTCGACCGGCACTGAGCGGCCGGTCTTCCGCTCATCGAGCAGGATCTGCCGGAGGGAGTGGCCGCCGACGTACTCCATCACGATGTACCCGGCCGTCTCGCCGGTTCGAGGATCGGTGTGCTGCACAAAGTTGTAGATCCGGACGATGTTGGGGTGGTCAACAGCCGCCAGGAACTGGCGCTCCGCGACCGCAGCCGCCATGGCGTCGGCGTCCCCCGTGTTGAGCAGGCCCTTGAGCACCCGCCAGCTGTCGCTCACGTTGCGGTCCCTGGCCAGGTAGATCCAGCCGAGCCCGCCGTGTGCCAGGCACCCCAGCACCTCGTACTGGCCGCCGAGGAGGTCACCTGGCTGAAGCTTGGGGGTGAAGGAGAACGTGGTGCCGCAGTTGCGACAGAATCCGTCGGCCAGCCCGGGCTGCCCGTCTTTGGCCCGCCCGACAGGGTGCCCGCACTTCGAGCAGAATCGCTGGCTCTCTGACACCTGCGGGTCAGCGAGTATGGCACCGGCAGGATCGTGAGCGGGGACCGGCGGGATCTCCACCAGGCCCGCGCCGAGGTTGCCCCGGGACGATCCGTCGGTGCTGGCGTGGGTACCACGAATGCCCGTGGTGGTGTTAGTTACGGCCGAGCCAGCAATCGAACCCTGGTTCCGGCCGGTGGCTGGTGCCAGAGCCGACGCGGCGGCCAGGCCGCACGCGGTGCAGTACCCACCGTCGATGATGCCGTCGCAGCCGGATCGCGTGCAGGTGGCCGGCCCAGCCGGGCTGGCGGAGGGCGGGACCGGCGCGGGCGTTTCGGCCAGGCCGCACATGGTGCAGTACCCGCCGTCGATGGTGCCGCCGCAACCGGGCCGCGTGCACTGTGCCGCCGTTGTGGTCACTGCGGCCGCCTCCCCCCACTTAGCGTCAGGATCGCCTGCTGATAGTGCGTCACCGCTGCTGCCGCGACGGCCAGATCACAGGGTGCCGTCCAGAGCAGATCATGGGCCCGCTGATAGTGCATGGCTAGTTCGGTGTCCTCGGCGGCTCCGAGCCGAGCCGCCTTGGCCTGGTAGGCGTCCAGCAGTCCGCGCAGCTCCGCGCGCTTGTCGAGCAGTGTCGCTGCCGCCCGTTCGGCATCGCGGTACCGCTCCGTGGCCGCCGTCGCCTCGGATTCGATTGTGTCCAGTTCCGCCGCCATCCGGGCCCACCGCCCGGCAGCCTCGAGCTTGCCCAGCGTGGCCAGCCGCACATCCAGGTCCGGGGCCGCTGGCGGAGGCGGCGGGAGGCAGTTTTGGGCGATCTTCGCCGCAGCTGCGCTCCGGGTTGCGTCGGCCCTCTCGTGGGCGGCTGATACCGCCGCGACGGCCGCCTGGGCCGCCGAGATCCGCTGCCGAGTGTCCGCGCGCAGACCGGCCAGGCTGGCGGCCTGCGCCGTCGCCGCAGCGGCCTGCGCGCGCAGCCTTTCCAGCCTGGTGGTATCGACCCGGCCGCCCTGCCAGAGCGTCAGCGGATCCGAGTTCAGCACACCGCGCAGCTGGCCCAGTTCGTCTTCGGCTGCCGCGAGGGCGCCGGTCACCTCATCGTCGCTGAGGTCTCCCAGCTGCTCCTTCGCCGCGCCCAGCTGGGTGCCGATCTCGCTGAGCCCGTCCGCGGTCTCGTTCCATACGCGCTCGGCCGCGGCGACCACGTCGGCCACGCTGGCGAAGGCGCGCTTCATCTCCTGCACCGCCGCAGCCAGGGTCAGATCGGACCGGCCGGTTTCGGTCAGGCCCCTCCGCCCGAGGGGTTTTTGCTGGGTGAGCTCCACCGACGCCCCGGTCAGCCAGGTCGTGACCTGCGCCAGTTCCCGGTCGGACAGGCGGCCCGCTCCGGCCATGAGCTCGGCGGCTTCGTCCACGACCGCCGCGTAGGCGTTGAAGATCTCCCACAAGGTGGCCAGGTCGGCGGCGGCCGCTTCCCAGCGCGGCTGCGACTCGCCGGTGAGGGTGGCCCCGGCGAGCATCCGCTTGCCGAAGCTGCCGTCCAGGTCGAGCAGGTTGGTCTGGATGCTGTCGCGCTCGGCGGTGGCCTCCGCTACCGCGGCGGCGGCCTGCGCGCGGGACATCTGCGTCGCCATGGCTCAGTCCTTGTAGCGGGCTCGCGGCGGGGCCGGGGCCGGGGTACCGACCCAGCGGCGGTAGTCGGCGGTCCACTGGCCGTCGGTGCGCATCTGCTGGAGTACCGCGTTGACGAACCGGACGAACTCGGGGTGCATCTTGGAGATGGCCAGCCCGTACGGCTCGGAGGTGAAGACCCGGCCGACGATCTTCGTCCAAGGGTCCTGGGCGGCCAGGCCGGCCAGGATGTTGTCGTCGGTGGAGATCGCGGCGACGTCGCCCTGCTGCAGCTTCACCAGGCAGTCGGTGAAGTTCACCACCGGGACCGCGATGGCGTGTGCGGCCTTGATGTAGCTGAGGGAGTCGGACCCGGATGTCGAGCACACCTTCTTGCCGCGGAGGTCCTTGAGGCGCTTGACCCGGGAGTTTTTCAGGACCAGGACTTGCGCGCCGGCTTGGAAGTAGACGGTGGAGAAGTCGACCTTCTCGAGCCGCAGGCAGTTGATGGTCATGGTGTGGGCCACGATGTCGACCCCGCCCGACCAGACCTCCGGGATCCGCCGGTCATCCGGGATGGCCTTGAACTCGACCTGGTTGCGGTTACCGAAGATCGCCTTCGCGATGGCGTGCACGATGTCGATGTCGAACCCCTCGGTGTTGCCGTTCCGGGGGTTGAAGAAACCGAAGGGGTAAGTGCTCTGGCTGACGCCCGCGATGAGGCGATGGTGGTCGCGGATCTGCTCCATGAAGGAGCCGGGGGTCACCCGCGGCGGCCCGGTCGGCCGCAGGCTGCTGTGGGCGCGATCGCAGGGCGGGATTGCCGGCGCGGCCGCTGGCCCAGGCAGGTACTGCCGGGCCGCGACCACTGCCGACCCGGGCAGCGCCCAGGCGGTCGCCGCCGCCACGAGCAGCACGGACGGCAGCCTCAGCCGGGCGGGCGGCCTCACTGGTATTCCGCCAATCGGGTGATAAGCCCGCGGGCGCATCCGACCGCCATGATCAAGGCGAGCACGATGACTCCCACCTCCAGGCCGATAAAGGCGTTGCGGCCGGCCACCGCGTGCCGGTGGAAGACGGCCTGATCTGCGAGGATGGCACTGGTCAGCGAGCCGTCCAGGCGCGTGAACAGGGTGCCGGCATGGCCCGGGCCGCGCCCGGTCACCAGCAGGATCGCCTGGCGGTGCTTGCCGTTGTCATCCAGGGACCGCACCGTCCGGTGCACGCCGTACCAGGTGGTCGCGGTGGCCGCGGCCACCCTCGCAGGGCCGGTCGCCGGGCTTCCGCGGGCGGCCACGACCGCATCTGTCAGCAAGGTGCCGGGCCCGGGGCCCAGCCGGCGCTGCACCCCCACGAAGTCCTGCTGGAAGGTGTCGTCGCCCTGGGCGTCGATCAAGGTGAGGCTCTCGTCGGCGCGGGCCTGCAGCGCCGCGATGTCGGCCTGCGCAAGGGCCGCGACGGGGGTGGATCCGTGCGTGCGCGCTTGCAGCAGGTCGGCGCGGGCCATGCCCAGCGCGATACCCAGCCACAGCAGCGACACCAGCCCGGCCACCGACGCCACCACCAGGCCCGGGTTGAGGCGCCGGTGGGTGCGCCGGAACAGCCACCGCTGCGCGCGGTACAGCGCGAACCCCACGATTACCGCGGCCACCAGCAGGACCAGGGCCAGCGGCAGCCCGGTGGCACGGCCGCTCGCGCCAGCGAGCCGCACATTCGCCTCCGCGGAGATGTTCCGGGCGGCCGGGAGCAGCGTGCCCCGCATGAGGGTTGACGCTTCCTGCAGGTAGGCCGCCCCCAGCGGCAGGCCGAGCCTGTTGTCGGCCCGTGCGGTCTGCATCTCACCGGTGTAAACGGGGAGGTCCGCCGAGAGCGTCGCCAGGTCCGCTGCCGCGGCGGAATGACCCGCTGCCGCGGTGGCGCTTTCCAGGTGGGCGGCCGCCTCGGCGATGTCGCCCTGGTAGCGGAGCGGCCCGTTGATCGGCTCAAGGCTGCCGGACAGGCCGGCGGTCAGGAAGGCGCTGGCCGCCGTGGCGTCCGCGTCCGACAACGCCCTGTAGATCTGCTGGCCGTCCAGGCTCAGCGTTTCGCTGGTGCTGGCGACGTCGCTGGCTCCCGACGCGCGCTGGCTCACGACCCAGGCCGCTACCGCGCCCCAGATTAGGCAGAGTGAGACCAGGCCGATGAGCAATAGCCGGAGCCTGGCGGGCGTTGTCGTCGCTCGGACAAAGTGCCCCACTGCCGGCAGGGCATCCCCAGCATGCCGCGGTGCATGGCTGACCGCGGTCACGGCCGTCCCTGCCTGCCCTGCGGCCGATGGCATGATCCACGCATCCTGACCCACTCCCCTCCGGCCAGTTGGATCAATACCGCACGGATTCGCTTAGCGTAGTGATCCAATTCATAGTCTGACGGGCTTCTCGGCGAATAGTTGTCACAAGAACGTGCCCCGACAGGACACCAGCCTACCTGTTATCCGCGGGCACGGTCCTCTTCCGCAACTCTGCTCCCACAGTCCTCAACGCCGCAGGTGGATGCACAGTTCCATGGCCGGGTGACATCGGGCACCAGAAATGGCGTCGCTACGGCTGACACAGCATAGGGAGGTTTTTTTCATCGCTTTCTCCTAAACATAAGGAATCGGCTCGATAGCAGGACCGCGAGGGTCAATGGGCCGAACCGGGATTGGGCTGTTTCACCGGGCCAGGCCGTCGCCGGTAGCGGCGACTCTTGCCACCTCGCCGACGACCAAGAACACGGCCGGCATCGCCTAGCCCGGTCGGGCTGCCATCTGAACGCCGCATGATGTGCCACAGGTGCCATTCCGCAGTTGCGATCCTTGGGTGGGTCTAGTCGCCGGTGTTACCGCAACGGCGATCGTCATCATGATCTGGCCGCGGGTGTCCCGCCGTCATGGGACATGAGTAACGATGCGTCGGGAGGCATGGTGTTGGGTGCGGGCGGATGTCCCGGCGGATGCGGGACAGGTGTCCCAGCCCGCGCCCCTTGCGTGCGCGGCGGCTCTTGCCGCTTGTCGCCCGCGCCGCCCCAGTCGGGGATCGGTGTGTCATGCCATCGCCCCGCCTGGACAGTTATTACATCGAAGTGACATATATCATTCCAATCACATAGCTGCCCCAAACTATGTACATGAGATACACTTCTATCAACCCAGGGAGGCCTGGTGGCCGACGCTAAGTACCGGCAAATCGCCGACGACCTGCGCGAACAGATCACCACCGCCACCCTGCCGCCCGGCGCCCAGCTGCCGACCGAGCCGAAGCTGGCCGCTGCCTACGGTGCCTCCCGCAGCACGGTCCGGCTGGCCATCGGTCTGCTGATCCAGCAAGGATTGGTGGAAACCAGGCAGGGCGTGGGCACCTATGTGACCGAGCCGGTAACCCCTCTCACCGTCGTACTGTCCCGGGAGGAGGATTGGCGGGCGGGCGAGCCCGCCGACGCCGCCTTTCAGCCAACCGGCGAACCGGCCAGCAGGCCGACCACGGCAAGGTTCCAGGCCGAGACCATCAGCGCCGACGCTGAGATGGCCGCCGCGCTGCACGTCGCCGAGGGAACCACGGTTGTGCTGCGCCGGACCCAGCGCTACCTCGGCAAGGAACCCTGGTCCTTGGTCGTCTCCTGCTACCCCATGGACATCGCCGAAGGCACCGCGCTGGAACAAGCCGCAGCCATCGCCACAAGCGCAGCCCGGGTGCTCGCCGAACACGGCCACCAGCCAGCCGGCTACCGGGACGAGATCTACGCACGGATGCCCGACGCCACCGAAACCGCATTCTTCCAGCTGGCCAGCCCGGTCCCCGTCACCGTCGTAAGCCGGACAACATTCGATACCGCACAGCCGATCCGGCTCACCCGTTACGTCTACCGCGCCGACCGGCTCCGCCTCCGGCACGAGATGGGCAGCATCCCCTCATCTAGCCCTTCCCGCAGCTCACGGTAGGACTACGCGGGCAGTGGCCGGTCGGCCAGAGATTCGCGGGCCTCTTCGAGCAAGATGCGTTCGGCTTTGTGATACATAGCCTTGGCGGATGCGGGCGTGTCCCCGACCGCGGTGAGGCCTATCCGCCCGAGCTCCGTCAAGCAGCTGATCATGTGGAACACGACTCCATGCTGTCTGGCGGGGTCGAAATGCAAACCGTGGCGCGCCACGATGTCGAACAGGTCGTCGATGGTCAGCCCGCGGAACATGGGCGATTCGAGATGATCTGTCGCCACGAGGTGCTTCTCCCGGCTGCTTGGGGTAAAGAACAGCGCGGTTGCCGGATCGTACCGGCCGTCCGTGAGGAACTCCAGCGTCAGGTAGGGGTGCGTCGTCCCCCCCTTGCGCAGATTCAGCTCAATCGCATGGGAGGTCCAGGAGCCGTCATTCGAGCGAACCACGACGAAATCGATCGCAAACCGGCCCAGCACGCCCTCCCGGGCCAGTCGCTCGCCGATCCGCTGCGCATCCGCGCTGATCATCTTGGCGTACTCGAAATCGGCGGGAAACGAGCACCCCGAGTAGCTCTGCCCGCTAGGACCGCCTAGCACCTGGTCGTGGGTGGACAGCAGCTCCACTTCCCCGAACGGAGTGACTCGCAGTTGCACGCTCGGACTGCGCAACTCAACGCCAGTGATCCGCTCCTCGACGATGCCACCCCGCTCGGCGAGCTTCGCGGCGTAGGAGCTAAAAGGAGTGCCTGGCAGCTCGAACGCCATGTCCTGGACGCGACGTGCGATTTCCTCCCGCTCACCCGGCGACCCGGGAACGGTCAGGTCGTGTAGGTCAACCAGCGCGTTGCCCTCGCCGGACACGCCTTCGTTGAGTTTGACCATTGCCTCGGTGACATCGGGCCGCGCCGCCCGCAGGCGCATCAGCGCAGCGATCGCGTCCTCGATAGACCGCAGATTCTCGAAGCCCATCGGGTGCCTGACCCCGAGGTCAGCGAAAAGCTCCCGGCACCCAGACTTGGTCCCCAAGGGAAAGAAGCGGGGGTCGGCGCCGTACATCGGGATGCCCAGCTCGATCGCGAGGTCCCGCTCGAGCGGAGTGGTGTTGTACGGCACCAGGTGGGACCGCAAGGGGTTCGGC
>Ga0318534_10000809_pt1 | contig 11445 bp, 9 predicted proteins | sample GRESIP117b4f26_FD_202502 | JGI IMG/M metagenome (GOLD analysis project Ga0318534, IMG submission 202502) | Tropical soil microbial communities from Luquillo Experimental Forest, Puerto Rico - GRE.SIPMG.117b4f26 | ecosystem: Environmental > Terrestrial > Soil > Tropical forest > Bulk soil...
CGCGGTGCACGCCGCGCACCGGCTGGCCGAAAGGTTCCCTGACGGGCAGTTCTTCTTGCCGCTGCACGCCCACACGCCCGGGCAGCGACCGGTAGATCCGGCCGATGGGCTGGCCAGCCTGCTGCTGGCCACCGGGCTGGCCGCGGCGCAGATCCCGCCCGGCCTGGAAGCCCGCGCCGCCCGCTGGCGTGCTCACGTGGCAGATCGGCGGATCATGCTGGTGCTGGATGACGCGGCGGGGCATGAGCAGATCCGGCCGCTGCTGCCCGCCGCAGCGGGCAGCCTGGTGCTGGTCACCAGCCGACGGCGGCTGACCGCGCTCGAGGACAGCGCCGTGATCAGCCTCGACACCCTCCCCGCGGAGGAAGCCGCGGTGCTGCTGACCCGGCTGGCGGGCCGGGCCGGGATCTCCGCCACCGATCCCGCGGTGGATGAGATCACCCGGCGGTGCGGGTACCTGCCGCTGGCGATCGGGCTGATCGCCGGTCAGCTAAAACACCACCCGGCCCGGACCGTCGGCCAACTGGCCGCCGACTTGACCGCCGCTACTGACCGGATGGCGCTGTTGCAGGCCGAGAATGTGTCGGTCAGTGCCGCATTCGACTTGTCTTACCAGGACCTCACTGAGGACCAGCAGCGGCTGTTCCGTCGGCTCGGCCTGATCCCGGGCCCCACCTTCGACGCCTATGCTGCCGCCGCGCTGGACGGCACCGGCCTGGGCGACGCCCGCCGGCAGCTTGATGAGCTATATGACCAGCACCTGCTCACCGAGCCCGCACCCGGCCGGTACCAGTTGCACGACCTGCTCCGCGAACACGCCCGCGCCCTCGCCGCCACTGACGACCAGACAGACCGCGACACCGTGGCCGGACGGGTGCTGGACTACTACCTGCACACCGCCCTGGCCGCCGGCAAGCACTTCGACCCCCGGCTCAGCGCCTACCGCCGCCCGCCGCCGGGCCACCCGCCGGAGCAGGCCCCGGACCTGTCTGCCCTCGGGCACGCGGCCGCCTGGCTGGAAGCCGAGCGCGCCAACCTGCACGCCGCCGCGGACTACGCCGCCACCGCCGGGCGCTCCCGGTATGCGATCGTAATACCGGCTGCGATGAGCGGCTTCCTGTCCGTCCGCGGTCACTGGGATCAGTCCGCCGCACTTCACCGAGGCGCCCTGGCCGCCGCGCGCCAGGCCGGAGACCGGCTCGGTGAGGCCGACACGCTCACCACCCTGGGCGCCCTGCAGCGGAACACCGGGAGCTACGCCGCCGCCGCCAGCGGCTTGACCCAGGCCCTGGCGCTCTACCGCGACGCCGGTGACCAGCGCGGCCAGGCCTACGCCCTCGACCAGCTGGGCTTCCTATGGGCTCTGAGCGGGGACTACCCAGCCGCCGTCGCCAGCCACCAGCAGGCCCTGGGGCTGGCCCGCAGCATCGGTGACCGGCGCGGCCAGGCATGGACCCTCAACGGCCTGGGCCTGGTGCAGCAGCTTACCGGGGACTACCCGGCCGCCGCCGCCAGCCAACGGCAGACCCTAGCGCTGTTCACCGACCTCGGCGACCTCGAAGGCCAGGCCTACGCTCTCAACTCCCTGGGCGTCGTCCAGCAAGAGGCCGGGGACCACCCGGCCGCCGCCGCCAGCCAGTACCGGGCCCTGGCGCTGTTCCGCGACATCGGTCATCGGCTCGGCCAGGCTCATGCCCTCAACGACCTCGGCCTCGTCCAGCAAGAGACCGGTGACTACGGGCCGGCCGCCGCCAGCCACCAGCGGGCCCTCGAACTGTTCGGCGAGCTCGGCAACCTGCTCGGCCAGGCCGAAGCGCTGAACCGCCTCGGCGTGCTCTCGCTCCGCAGCTCGGCCACCAGCCCAGCCCGTGACCACCACACCCAGGCGCTGGCCATCGCGCGCGACATCAGCGCACCCCCAGAGGAAGCACGCGCCCTGGAGGGAATCGGCAACGGCCACCTTCGAGATGGCAACCCCAGCGAGGCCGCCGCACACCTGCAGCAGGCACTCGCGATCTACCAGCGCATCGGCGCTCCCGAGGCCAAGCGCACGGAGGAAACCCTCCGGCACCACGGGATGCCCCTACAGCCCGGCAGCTAGCCTGCGGATGCGGCACAGGCACGCGGGCTCTGCCGGCGCGTGTTCCGAGCGCCCGAGCCGAGCGTGGCCGGCTAGTCGATCATGTGAGCCTTGCGCCACAGGCGGGTCGCTGGCGGGCCGATCATGCCGGCCTCCCGAAGGAACGCCACGATCTTCTCCCCGCCATAACGGATGGTCTCGTGGTGGGCGGGGTTCGCCAGCGCGACGCGGTGCGCCGGCGCCGGGTCCAGGCCCACGGAGCGGTAGACCTCCGGGCTGATCAGGTGCCTGGCCACGATGAACGCGACCCGGCCGAGCACGGCCCGCTGCACGGGCAGTTCGGCCAGGGACAGCTTGGCCGCGCTGCGGGTCAGCTCGGCCCGGGCGAACCCGATGTGCCTGGCCTCCTCCAGGATGTGGATCTTGTTCACCATCCGGATGACGGGCTGGATCGAGTCGTCGGCGGCCATCTCCCGCTGGAAGCGGTCGGTGATTTCTTCGCCGATCAGGATGGCTCCCCACATGGCGGGGCCGTGCGCGGCGGCGGTCAGCAGCCGCCCAAGAGCGTGGACGTGGCGGGGCGGCCCGTAGTAGGGCACGCCCATCCACTCGATCAGGCGGGCGAACATCGTGGAGTGCCGGCACTCCTCGGCCATCTCGGCGAGCGCGTACTGCACGTGCCGGGTGGCGGGGTTCTCCTCGTAGGCCACCTTCGCCAGCAGGCGCATCAGGATGCACTCCAGCCAGATGCCGAAGCCGGCCACGCTGGCGGCCTCGTGCTTGCCGAGTTCGCGCCGCTGCTCGGGGGTGAGCTGGTCCCACAGCGGCGTCCCGGACAGGGTGGAGCGGTGTTCGGGCAGGAAGATCTTGCCCGGCTCCGGCGGTGCGGACCAGTCGATGTCGATTTCCGGGTCGTAGGACCTGGCCGCGGTCGAGCGCAGCAGCCGGTCGGCTACCCGCTCGCGATCCGTTCTGCCGCCGGGCAGCCCGGAGTCCGCGCTGGTGGCACCCTTGCCGGGCAGCCCGGGGTTCGTACGGCTCGCCCTGGCGGGCAGCTCGCTGGTCTTCGTCACCGGCCTCGCCTCCAGCCAAGCTGTAACTTGAAGTAACAGTTACCTTTGGTATCATTATCCGCATGAGCGCGGCTGTCAAGGGCGGCGACGCCCGCAGGGACCGGTGGAGCGACCACCGGGCACGGCGGCGGCGTGAGTTCGTGGACGCGGCGCTGCGGGTGCTGGAGGTCCAGGGTCCCGATCTGCCGATGGAGGCGGTCGCCGCCGAGGCGGGGGTCACCAAGCCGGTCCTCTACCGGTACTTCCAGGACAAATCGGCCCTGGTGGACGCGCTGGGCGAGCGCGGCTCCGAGATACTGCTCGACCGGTTGCTCCCGGCGATCCAGGCGGGCTGCCCGGCGCTGTCCCGGGTCCGGGACGCGGTTGGTGCCTACTTCGCGGTGATCGACGAGCACCCGAACCTCTATTGGCTGCTGGCCCGCGAGGGCAAGGCCGGCTCCGGGAGCGGGCCCGACTCCATCCAGCAGAACAAGGAGCACATCGCCACCGCGCTCACCTCCGTGCTCGGCGACTATCTTCGTGCCTACGGGCTGGACTCCGGTGGTGCCGAGCCGTGGGCCTACGGCATGACCGGCCTGGTGCAGAGCACCGGCGAATGGTGGCTGCAGCGGCGCTCGATGAGCCGGGCGACCGTGGTCGACTACGTCACCCAGATCATCTGGGCGGCGATCACCGGGACGCTGCGTGAGGTCGGCATCGCGGTGAACCCGGACGAGCCGTTCCCCGAGACGCGCCCGCCGCTGCACGCCGTGGCCCCCACTGATGCACGGCTGGCCCCGGGGTGACCACGCGGACAGGATGACAGACGGCAGGGTCGACAAGATCAGCAAGGAGGCCAGATGGCCGGGCTCGGCGACTCAGACGGCTACGAGGGCACTGCGGTGCTGGAGGTGGACCGGTCGCGGTTCGACGTCCAGGTGCGGTTGCGGGGCCACTTCCAGCCCATCGATGGCTGCTATCACTGGTATGGGCGTATTGACGCGCATGAGGGCCTGGATGAGTTGCTCGGCTCGGGCAAGGCACGGGGGGTGCTGACCACGGCCGAAGGTTCGGCCCCGTGTGAGCTGTCGGAGCCCGATCCGTCGCACCGGTACCGCGTCACCGGCATCTCCACGCCGCCGTTCCGCGCCGGGGAGTCCGCTCCGGGGCCGGCCCGGGAGGAGGCCGGAGCCGCCGGGACGGCCGGAGCCGGAGCGCCGGAGCACGATGGGCAGGCGGGGACCGCCGCGCAACAGGCCGCCGGTGGGCCGGCCGCGCCACTGCCCGGGCACGTTCGCGTGGCGATCATCGGCGCCGGGCTCGGCGGGATCGGGGCGGGCATCCGGCTGCGCAAGGCCGGGGTGACCAGCTTCGTCATCCTGGAACGCGCCGCCGCGGTCGGCGGCACCTGGCGCGACAACACCTATCCCGGCTGTGCCTGCGATGTGCCCTCGCACCTGTACTCGTTCTCGTTCGCGCCGAACCCCCGATGGTCACACAGCTTCTCCCGCCAGCCGGAAATCTGGCAGTACGTGGAGGACGTCACCGACCACTATGGGCTGCGCGAGCACTTGGTCTTCGGCACCGAGGTGCTCCGGGCGGACTGGGACGGGGGCCCGGCGCGCTGGCGGCTGCGGACCAACCGCGGCGAGCTCACCGCCGACGTACTGATTACTGCCTCGGGACCGCTGTCGGAGCCGTCCCTGCCCGACGTCCCCGGGCTCGCCGACTTCCCCGGCGAGATCTTCCACTCGGCCAGGTGGAACCACTCCTACAGCCTCGAAGGCAAACGGGTCGCGGTGGTGGGGACCGGGGCCTCGGCGATCCAGATCGTGCCCAAGATCCAGCCCGAGGTGAAGCAGCTTGTGCTGTTCCAGCGCACACCCGCCTGGATCGTGCCGCGCCGGGACCGCCGCATCACCGACTTCGAGAAGCGGCTGTACCGCCAGGTCCCGGCGGCGCAGCGGCTGGCCCGGCTCGGCATCTACATCTCCCGCGAATCGCTGGTGGGCGGCTTCACCAAGCGGCCCGCGATCCTCAAGGCGGCCCAGCGGATGGCGCTGCGGAACCTGGCCGCGTCCGTTCCCGACGCCGAACTGCGGGCCAAGCTGACCCCGGACTACGTCATGGGGTGCAAGCGCATCCTGATCTCCAGCGACTTCTATCCCGCGCTGCGCCGGCCGAACGTGCAGGTGGTCGCGTCCGGGCTGGCCAAGGTGGACGGCAACACGCTGACCGCGAAGGACGGCACCTCCTGCGAGGTGGACGCGATCGTCCTGGCCACCGGGTTCCACGCGGTGGACGCGCCCATCGCCGGGCTGATCTTCGATGCGGACGGGCGGAGCCTGGCGCAGGCATGGAACGGTGACATGCGCGCGCTACGCGGCACCACGATCGCGGGCTTCCCCAACCTGTGCATGATCATCGGGCCCAACACCGGCCTCGGCCACAACTCGATGATCTACATGATCGAGTCCCAGCTCAACTACATCGTCGACTACGTCGCCACACTGGACCGCACCGGCGCCGCCGCCCTCGACACCAGGCCGGGCGCCCAGCAGGCCTGGTGCGATGACATCGAGCGGCGGATGGCGTCCACCGTGTGGACCACCGGCGGCTGCGTGAGCTGGTACCTCAACGCCGCGGGGCGCAACCCGACGCTGTGGCCGGGATCCACGATCGGGTTCCGCCGGGCCACCCGCCGCCTGGACCCGGGCGAGTACGAGCTGATACTGCAACGGCAGGGGACGGGCCGCTAGTCAGGCCCGCCCCCCACCGCCGCCCCGGCGCAGCGCCCGCGCGGGGGAGCGCCGCGCGGGGAGTGCTACGCGGCCCACACCGCGTGTCCGTAGCTGCCAGGTGCCGTCAGTTCGCTGCGGGCACGCTGGCCGGGGACCTGGCGGACCCGGACATATGCGTGCACTTGCGGCCCGCCATCGGCCCGGGGGCCGTGGAGGCCTTCGGCGCCGGGCTGGCCGCCGGCGTGGCCGAGGTCGCGGCGGACGACTTGTGCGAAGCCGCTGTCGAAGAGGTGGAGGCACTGGCCATGCTCACCCCGAGCGCCAGGCTGGCGCCGAGCACCGCCGAACCCACGGCGGTGCCGATGAGCGGCTTGGTGATCCTCACACGGTTCTCCTTTCGCTGGTGCCCGCCGGGTCCCCGACCGGACGGGGCCGGTGACCCGTGCGCCGCGGCTATTGGCTGGGGCGGGCCGGGTGATCCCGTGCTCCGCCGGGCGGTTTGCCCGGGGCGGGCCCGGTGGTCCGCCAGTTCCCAGTACGCCAAACTGGCCTGACCGGCCCCTGCGCGCCGCTTCTCAACTCCCGCTGAACCCATCGCGGCGAGCGAGCGCGAGACGCAGGCGGGCGTGCGTGGGGCGGAGGCGGGCGTAAGCGTGGCCCACGTCCATAGGCGTCCCAACCCGCCTCGAGCCAACGCCGGGATATTCGCGGCGACGTGTGCAAGCCCGCCGGAGCCACGCGGACGACCGCCCCACCCGCAAGCCCTGCCAGGATGAGCTAGTGCCCCAGAAGCACCTGACATCGAGCGTTTTCGTGTTCCGCCGGTTCACCGGCGGATGGCGGACCGGGCTGATCCGCCATCCCCGGCTGCACAAGATGATGATTCCCGGCGGTCACGTCGAGCCCGAGGAGACCTCCGCCGAGGCCGCGCTGCGGGAGGTGGCCGAGGAGACCGGCCTGGCCGTCACGCTGGTCAGCCCGCCGGCCGCGCCGGTGCCGGACGGCTACCGGGGCCGGCGGGTCGCCCTGCCCTGGTGGATCGCCGAGTATCAGGTCAAGCCGGACAACCACCTCGGCGTGGCGCACGTCCACGTCGACCACCTCTACGTGGCCCTGGCCGACGGCACACCCCCGCCGGCGGCCGGAGCCGACGTGCCCGACGCGGCGCACCAGTTCGGCTGGTACGCGGCCGGCGACCTGCCCGGCCTCGATATGTTCGACGACGCCAGGCTCCTCGCCCGGCTGCTGCTGACCGGCCTGGCCAGCGGCGCGGACGGCTTGGACGCCACCGCGGCCGCGGAGGCTCTGGTGGCAGGGCTCAGGGCGGCCGCTTCGGAGCTGCCCCGGCCCTAGCCGGGCTGGTCGCCGCGCCAGAGCGCGAGCACGGACTCGATCGTGTCCGCCTCGGCGGCCGGCTTGTCCGGCCGGTGCCGCAGCACGCGGGCGAACCGCAGCGCGACCCCGCCCGGGTAACGCGGGCTGCCCTGCACCCCGTCGAACGCGATCTCCACCACCAGTTCCGGCCGCACCCGCTGCACGCCGTAGGCGTTCTTCAGGTCCCCGGCCGGGCCCGAGCCGGGCGGATCGGCCAGTTCGAGCAGCCGTTTGGTCTGCCAGGTGAGCATCTCGTCGGTGAGCCCCTTGAACGTCTTGCCGAGCATGACCAGGCCGCCCGTGGCCGGGTCGCGCGCGCCCAGGTGCAGGTTGGACAACCAGCCGCGGCGCCGGCCGTGGCCCCATTCGGCGGCGAGTATCACCAGGTCGAGCGTGTGCCGTGGCTTCACCTTGATCCACTCGCTGCCACGCCGCCCGGCCGCGTACTTGGCATCCGGCGACTTGACCACCACGCCTTCGTGGCCGCGCTCGACCGCGTCGGCGAAGAACGCCCCGGCGGCGTCGATGTCCTCGGTGACCAGGCGCGGGACGAGCAGCGGCGCGGGCATCACCGCCGCCAGCCTGGCCTGCCTGACGTGCGCGGGCTCGTCGATCAGGTCCGTGCCGTCCAGGTGCAGCACATCGAAGAAGAACGGGGTCAGCGGGGTGTCCGCGCGCTGGCGCGCGACGTCCATATGACTGCCGGTGCGGCTCGCGGTGACCTGGAACGGGCGCGGGCGGCCGTCCGGGGCCAGCGCCACGGCCTCCCCGTCGAACACCGCCGCCTGCACGTCCAAGGCCAGCACCGCCTCGGTGATCTCCGGCACCCTGATCGTGATGTCGTCGAGCGTCCTGGTGAACACGGCCACGTCGGTCCCGCTCCGGTGTACCTGGATCCGGATCCCGTCGATCTTCCACTCGACCACTGCGGGCGACATGCGCGCGAACGCATCGGCGACGGTGGCCGCGGACGAGGCGAGCATCGGTCGCAGCGGCCGGCCCACTTTCAGGCCAAACGCACCGAGCGCGGCCAGTGCAGCTCCCGAGTCAGGCTCTGGTTCCGTGGCTGGAGCGGCGTCCGGGGCAGCCGCCGGCCCCGGGGCCGGGGCGGCGTCCGGGACCGCGGCCGGGGCAGCCGCCCAGGCCGCGTTCAGTGCCGCCTCGGCGACCAGCGGCAGCGACCCGGCAAGCAGGTGGGCCCGGCGGACCTCCGCCGCGGGCACACCCGCCGCCCGGGCCACGGCCTCGGTCATCACCCCTTCCAGCGCCCCCTGGTGCAGTTCACCGGCGAGCAACCGGACAAGGAACTCGCGCTCGGTCTGGCTGGCCTGGCCGAAGAGGCCAGCCAGCAGCCGCCTCCGCTCGGCCTGTGCGCCCGCCCCGCCGACCTGGCCCACGGCCTCGAACACTGCGTCGGTCTGCGCCACGGTGAGCGGTCCCTCGCCAGCGGGCTCCAGCCGGAGCAGGTCGCCCAGCGACGCGTACCCCACGCCGATCTGGCGCTGCCGCAGTTCCCCGGAGAGGAAGGCGACCACCACCGCGACCTCGCCGGGGCCGGCCCGGCGCAGCAGCCCGGCGATCTCCGTGATCTTCGCGGTGCGCCCGGACGTGGCCGCGACCGCCTCCGACGTCTGGACCAGTTCACGCAGCAGCACAACCGCATTGTGCCCTAGCCCGCTGACATCCTCTCAGCCGTGTCCCCAGGTCAGCGCCAGCAACCGAGCCTCACCCAGCCGGCCGTACGGGCAGCCGCGCAACGATATGCGGGTATGCTCAGGCGACGCCATCATGAAAGGGTCTGCCCCTGGCGGCACCCGGGCCATGCCAGGATTCAGCCATGACCAATACGCTCACCGCCACCTTGCGGACCAACCAGGGCGACATAGTCCTGCGGCTCTTCCCCGATAACGCACCCAAGACCGTTCGCAACTTCGTCGAACTGTCGCAGGGCACCCGCGAATGGACCGACCCGCGGACCAGGCAGCCCTCCAAGGAGCGGCTGTACGACGGGACGATCTTCCACCGCGTGATCCCCGGCTTCATGATCCAGGGCGGGGACCCGCTCGGCACCGGCACCGGTGGCCCCGGCTACAAGTTCGGTGACGAGTTCCACCCCGACCTGTCGTTCAACCGGCCATACCTGCTCGCCATGGCGAACGCCGGGCCAGGCACCAACGGCTCGCAGTTCTTCATCACCACCGTGCCCACCCCGTGGCTGACCGGCAAGCACACGATCTTCGGCGAAGTCGTCCAGGGCGCCGACATCGTGGACAAGATCAGCAATGTGCAGACGGACTCCCGGGACCGGCCCGCGAACGACGTCGTGATCGAGTCGGTGGAGATCACCGGCGACGACAGCCAGTAATCCACGGGGATAGCTCATGGCCACCCAGCAAGCCCCCGATGCCGGGAGCGGCTCGGGTGTGCCCACCTGCTTCCGGCATGCGGGACGGGAGACCTACCTGTCCTGCAGCAGGTGCGGCCGGCCTGCGTGCCCGGAATGCCTGAGATCGGCGCCGGTCGGCCAGCAGTGCGTGGAATGCGTCAAGGAGGGCGGCCGGACGGTCCGGCAGCCCACCGCGGTTTTCGGCGGCCGCGTGGTGTCGGGCGCGGTCGTCACCTACACGCTCATCGCGCTCAACGTGGCGCTCTACCTGGTCGAGTGGGTCTACCCGAAGATCGTCGACTACCTGGCCCTGATCGGCAGCGCCTACGACTCCACGATCCATTCGGTGGTCGGGGTCGCCCATGGGGAGTACTACCGGCTGCTGACCTCGGCGTTCCTGCACGAACAGGGCCTGTCCGGGTTCGGCCCGCTGCACATCATCTTCAACATGTGGGCGCTGATCCTGCTCGGCCCATCGCTGGAACGCCTGCTCGGCCGGCTGCGGTTCCTGGCGGTTTACCTGCTCAGCGCGCTGGGCGGCTCGGTGATGTTCTACCTGCTCGCCCCGGCCAACGAACCGGGGCTGGGGGCCTCCGGCGCCATCTTCGGGCTGTTCGGAGCCTATTTCGTGGTGGCCAGGCGGCTGCGCGTGGACTCCCGGTCGATCGTGTTCCTGATCGTGCTCAACCTCGGGATCAGCTTCCTGGTGGCCGGCATAGCCTGGCAGGCCCACGTTGGCGGGTTGCTCACCGGCGGGCTGCTCACCGCCGCCTACGCCTACGCGCCGCGCAACCAGCGGACCCTGGTGCAGGTCGGGGCGACCGTCGCGGTGGTGGCCGTCCTGGTCATCGCGGTGCTCACCCGCAACCACCAGTTGCTGGCTTAGGCTGCCCAGGGCTGGCGGCCGAAGTGGCAACCGACCGCAGCGGGGGGTTCCCGGGGGGTCGTCCCCCGGGCTAGCACTGCGGCCTGGGGCGAAGATGATCGAAGGTTATCGAGCAGGCTGAGCCGGCTCGGTTACCGCGGCCCGGCCGGCTCTGCCTAGCGCCACTTCGTGGACAGTGCCACGCCCCCGATGATCAGGGCGAACCCGATGGCGAGGTTCCACGCCGCCAGCGCCTGTATGGGCAGCGTGCCGCCCGTGATGTAGTACAGCGCGATCCACGCCAGCCCCACCAGCAGGCAGCCGAGCATGGTCGGCACCAGCCAGCGCGGGCTCACCTTGGACTTGGCTGTCCGCTGTGGCGGCGTGTAGACCGCCTTTTTTCTGGTTCGGGACTCGGGCACGGTCGTCTCCTGAAAGCGCTTTGTACGTCCAGACTAGTTGCTTCGGGGCACGATGGCTCCGGTCAGCGGCGACCCGATTCGGGCCGCCCTGACAGCGGGCTACCCCCCGGGGACTGTCGGCGTGGGCGTCGGTGTGGGCGTGGGTGTGGGTGTCGTCGGCGTCGGGCTGGGAGTGGCGGCGTTCTGCACGACACTCAGCGTGACCGCCGTGTCCGCGGGGACCCGGTCCCCTGCCTTCGGGTTCTGCAGCACCACGGTGCCGTTGGCCAACTGCGGGTTGGACACGTGCACGACGTTGATGTTCGTGAAGCCCGCGTTGTTCAGATTGCCGAGGGCGACCTGGTAGTTCTGCCCGATCACGTTCGGCACGATGTTCCCGCCGGGCGCGACGTAGATCGTGACAGTGCTGCCGAACTTGGCCTTCGTGCCCGCGGACGGGCTCTGGTGGGCCACGGTGTTGGCCGGCAGCGTCGAGTGGTCGGCCGTCTGCACGCTGACCTGGAACCCGGCGGCTTTCAGCTTCGC
>Ga0318534_10000810_pt1 | contig 11437 bp, 9 predicted proteins | sample GRESIP117b4f26_FD_202502 | JGI IMG/M metagenome (GOLD analysis project Ga0318534, IMG submission 202502) | Tropical soil microbial communities from Luquillo Experimental Forest, Puerto Rico - GRE.SIPMG.117b4f26 | ecosystem: Environmental > Terrestrial > Soil > Tropical forest > Bulk soil...
GGTCGCCGGCCATGCTCCGCGTCGCGAGGTCGTTCGTCGACAGCCCGCAGTCCGCGGAGGACGTCGTCCAGGAGGCCTGGCTCGGGATGCTGAGCGGCTTGGCGAGGTTCGAAGGCCGCTCGTCGCTGCGCACGTGGACGTTCTCGATTCTGGTCAACCGTGCGAGGACCTGCGGCGCCCGGGAGGCCAGGACGCTCACCTGGTCGCCGCTGGACTCGCGGGAGGGGTCGGCGGTAGAGGACAAGCTGGCCCGCTCCGGTGGCGAGCATCCCTGGAAGTGGGCGTCCATCGACATCCCGTCCCGCTGGGACACCATCCCGGAGAACGTGGCGGTCTCCAGGGAAGTGCTGCATCAGCTTGACTGCGCTCTCGCCGGGCTCCCGCCACGCCAGCGCAAGGTGGTCACCATGCGCGATGTCTGCGGGATGACGGCCGACGAAGTCTGCGCCACCTTGAACATCTCGCCCCAGAATCAGCGGGTCCTGCTGCATCGCGCCCGGGCCGTCCTGCGTGAGGCCCTCGCAGACTACTACCGTGGATGATCTCTGCCCCACTGGGGTACGGGCACGGGCAGCAGTTGAGGGGGGCTCATGGCCGCTGATCTGTCCCGGCGTGCCGCGCTGATCACGGGCGCGGCATCGGGCATCGGCCGGGCCAGCGCCATCGCCTTCGCCGCTGCCGGTGCTTCGGTCGCGCTCCTCGACATCGACGCCGGTGGCCTCGCGGACACCGCCGAGGCCGCCCGGGCCCTGGGGCCGCGCGCCGAGGTGCTGGTGGCGGACGTGACGAGCCTCCGGCAGGTGAACGACGCCGTCGGGCGGGCGGTAGAAATCTTCGGCCGATTGGACGCGGCGCATAACAACGCCGGCGTGCCCGGGCCGTACGTTCCGCTGGATGAATACGAGGAGGAGGACTTCATGCGCGTCCTCCAGGTGGACCTCGCCGGAGTCTGGCGGTGCATGCGGGCCGAGATCCGGCACATGCGGACCCAGCGGTCGGGCGCCATCGTCAACACCTCCTCGATGCTCGGCGCCGCCGCGATGCCCGACAACAGCGCGTATGTCGCCGCCAAGCACGCGGTGCACGGCCTGACCCGGGCGGCGGCGCTCGAACTGGGGGGTACCGGCGTCCGTGTCAACGCCATCGCCCCGGGTGTGACCCGCACCGGCATGACCTCCGCGGTCAGCGGCGAACTGCTCACCCGGGTGCCGCTGGGCCGCATCGCCGAGCCGGAGGAGATCGCCGCCGCCGCCGTGTGGCTGTGCTCCCCCGAGGCCTCGTACATCACCGGGTCCGTGCTGGTCGCCGACGGCGGCTGGCTCGCGGGGTGAAAGCCCTCTCCCCGAAGGGAGCCGTCCATGACAGGGCAAGCAAGCAGCGCCCAGCCGCTGTCAGAAGAGCCGGCCAGCCGGCCGGTGCTGCGCCGTGAGCTTCGCTTCCTGGAGACCGCGGCCGTGTCGATCGGGGTGATGGCACCCACGCTGGCCATGTCGGTCACCGGCGTGGCGGCGGCCAAGGCGCTCGGCCGGGCGGCGCCGCTGGCCTTCGTCGTGGCCGCCCTGGGGGTCGGGCTGGTGGCCTACGGGTTTGTCCGGCTCGCGGGCGAGTTCAGCCACGCCGGGTCGGTCTACGCCTTCGTCGGAAACACGCTCGGCCCGCGGCCGGGGTTCCTGGCCGGATGGGCGCTGCTCGGCACCTACCTGGTGTTCCCGCCAGTGTCGATCATGGGTGTCGCCATCTTCGGGCGCGCCTTCCTGAGCACCGTAGGGCTGGCGAAGGATGCCGACTGGTACCCGATCGCGCTCGCCGCGTGGGTGGTGATCTGGGCGCTGGCGGCGCGCGGGGTCCGGCCCACGACGCGGTCCCTTCTCGCGTTCGAGGTGGTATCCGTCTGCCTCATTCTGGTGCTCATGGGGGTGATCTACTGGCGCCTGGCGGCCGGCACGGCCCCGGGCGGCCAGACCCTGTCCGGCGATGTCTTCGTGCTCCCGCCCGGGGTGAGTGTTTCCACCCTGGCGCTGGCCGCGGTGGCGGGTTTCCTCGCGTTCGCGGGCTTCGAGTCGGCGGGCTCGCTGGGCGAGGAGTCCCTCGTGCCGACGCGGATGATCCCGCGCGCCATCATCACCGCGGTCGCATTCGGTGCCGTCTTCTACGTGGCCTGCATCGTCGCCCAGACGCTCGGCTTCGGCACCAGCGCGGCTGGCGTGTCGGCCTTCCAGCATTCCCAGGCGCCGCTCGCTGAGCTTGCGCAACGATACGTGGGGACGACTCTCGCCTCCCTGCTCAGTCTCGGCGCGATGCTCAGCGCGCTCGGCGCCGGGCTGGGCGGGGTGATCGTCGCCGCCCGGATGATGTTCGCCTTCGGGCGGGACGGCCTGGCCTACCGCCGCCTCGGCGGCGTGTCCGCGGCCACCGGTGTGCCGCAGCGGGCGCTGGCGCTGGAAATGATCATCGGCCTGGCGCTGCTCACCGCCTTCCGGCTGGCCGGAACCTCGGCGCTCAACGTGTTCTTCTACCTGGCAACCATCGGGACCCTGTCCCTGCTGGTCATGTACGTGCTGACGAACGTGGCCGCGGCCTGGCATCTCGGCCGGAGATCGCCCTGGCAGGTCGTGGCTCCCGTTGGCGGCGTGCTCATCGCGGGTTTCGTGCTGTACCACAACGTCGTGCCGGTGCCGCCCGCGCCCTATGAGTTCTTCCCCTACCTGGTGGCCGTATGGCTCGCCGCCGGGCTGATCGCAACTGCCGTGATTCCCGGCTTCTCCCAGAAGGTGGACAATGGGCTGGAGCGTGCCGCCGGCGCTAAATGAGCCCGCGCTCACGGGCCCGGATCACCGCGTCGCCCCGGGATTCCGCGCCGAGCTTGCGGTAGATGGCGCGCAGGTGAGTCTTCAGGGTGTTGGGAGTGACGAACAACGCTGAGGCGAGTTCACGCTGCGGCGTCGGCGCCGGCAGCAGCCGCAAGATCGTGAGCTCCCTGTCGGTCAGCGGCTCGATCAATCCCTCCTGGTGGGTGCGCACCGCCTCGGCGCGCTGCTCGTCGGCCAGCCAGGTGGCAACGACCGGCCCGGGGTCGGGACAGTGGCGGACAATGCCGCGCGCCTCGCCCACCAGCGCACCCGGATCGCTGCCGTCCTCGTGGCACACCACGGGCATTACGCCCGGATCGCGCGGGGCAACGGCGGACGGCGAGGTCCTGAAGACCGCCGACGCGGTGAGCAGCGCCGCGGCGAGTTCCACGCGGCCAGCGCCGCGGCGGCCCAGTTCCACCGCAGCTGCTGCGGCGCGCTCTGCCCTGGCCCAGTCCCCCCGCTGAGCAGCGAGGCGCGCCCCGGCCAAGGCGGGGAACATGGCCACGAAGTGCGAGTCGCTGAGCGTCTGGCCGACCGCAGACTCGGCTTCAAGCACAAGCGAGCCCGCGAGCGCGAGGTCGCTGTGGTTCACGGCCAGCAGCGCCAGGCAGCCCTCGGCGTAGATGTAGGCGAGGCGGTTACCGTCGCTTCCGGCGCGCCGGGCCGCCTCGGCGAGCAGTGCCCGGGCGCGGTCGGCGTCTCCCAGCCACATCGAGGAGATGCCCTGAACGAGCCGGTGGACGGTCGCGATGAACGGGTCGCCGGCGCTTGGTGAGATCTCCTGGAGCCGGCGGGCAGCTCCTCCCACGTCCCCGGTCTTGTACATGTGCAGCGCACGCAGCACCATCAGGTGGATATCGGGCGGGCCTGAGGCCTCGGCGGCGTCCAGCGCCGCTCCGACTTCTTCAAGCCGGCCCGTGTCGAGAGCCACCCACACCCGCGCCGCCGTAAGGGACGCGTCCGCGGCCACGAGCCCGGCGGGCAGAGCGTCGAGCCACATGCGCACCGTTTCCAGCTGCCCGGCGTTGAAGTGCTGGCGCCAGTGCGTTGCCACCAGCTGTCTGCTGAGCGCGACATCGCCGGCGGCGATCGCGTGGCTGATCGCCTCGGCCGCATCGCCGTTGTCCGCATACCAGTGCGCCGCCCGTCGATGCAGCTCGGCAGGCTTGTCCGGTGCTGTGCGGGCCAGCTCATGCCGCAAGAGACCACCGAAGAGGTGGTGGTACCGGAACCAGCGGCGCTCGTCATCCAGGGGGATGAGGAACAGGTTGGCGCGATTGACCTCACTGATCAGTTCGGCGGCGTCGTCCCCTCCGGTGAGGGCGTTGCACAGCGGTGCGCACAGGCGGTTGAGGACCGAGGTCAGCAGGAGAAAGTCGCGCACTCGGTGGGGTTGGCTGGTCAGCACCTCCTCGCCGAGATAGTTGACGATGTGCCAGTCTGCGCCGGTGAACCGCTCGATGAATGACGACGGGTCGGCCCGGTCCTTCAGGCGTAGCGCCGCCAGTTGCAGGCCCGCGGCCCATCCTTCGGTGCGCGCCACGAGCCGGTTGACGTCCTGCTCGGACAGCTGCGCCCCGAGCCGGCCGCCGAAGAATTCCCGTGCTTCGTCGAGGCTGAACTTCAGGTGTTCGGCTCGCAGTTCGGCGAGGTCCCCGCGCACCCTCAGCCGGCTCAGCGGCAGCGGGGGGTCGGCCCGCGTGATGAGCACCAGGTGCAGCTGGGGTGGGCAGCGATCCAGCAGCGTGCTGACGGACTCATGGACCTGTGCGCTGGTGACCAGGTGATAGTCGTCCAGCACGAGGGCCAGGGCGGCGTCTGAGGACGTCATTTCGTTGACGAACGTGGGGAGAACATCGCGCAGGACGTCGGAGCCTGCGGCGTCCAGCCGCCGCAGGGCGGCTCCACCCGCCCCGGGCGCGGCCTGAGCCGCGGCGAGCAGAAGATACCGCCAGAAGCGCTTGGGGTCGTCATCGCCGCCGTCAAGCGACACCCAGCCCGCGGCCACCTGATCATGCCGGAGCCAGTCAGCGACCAGCGTGCTTTTCCCCCAGCCCGCTGGCGCGACGACGAGGGTCAGCGGGAGGGTGCATCCCTGGCGCAGCAGGTCGTGCAGGCGCGTCCGCTCCACGGTCTGATGGCGGGGATTCGGCCTGAACAGTTTGGTCGCGATCACGACCTCAGAAGCGTCAGCCGTCACCCCCCACCGCCCTGTCGTCGCCAAGGCGCCGCGCCGGCCGTCAGTGACGAACCGGTCGCATCTTGCCGCCCTGCCGGGCCGCGCTGACCAGACCCAGCATTTCCCCGACTCTAGCCCGGGACCCCCCAAAACCGACAGATCCGGCCCACGATCAGCTGGCGGTGATCGTGGCGGGGATCACGTTGGTCCGGGCGGGCGATGGCCGGACCTCAGTGGAAGATGCTCACCGCCCTGGCGACCACCAGCGCGACGGCCGCCACCGACACGGCCGACTGCAGCATCATCATCATCTTCGCCCAGCGCGTCAGGGGGATAACGTCGCTGGCCGCGAAGGAGATGGCGTTGGTGAAGGACAGGTGGAGGTAGTCGGCGAAGAAGGGCGCCCAACTGGGCGGGGCCACATCGGGCTGCTGCATCTGCGGGAACAGGAAGTCCGGGTACTGCCGCACGGCGTGGCGCCGGCCGGCGGGCCCGCCCCGGTCAAGCTCCCAGTACCACAGCGCGAAGATGAGGACGTTAACCGCCCAGATGGCCCCGCCAGCCAGCAACAGCGCGCCCGCGGACTCCTTTCTCGACCCGTGCACCAGCTCGTTGACCAGCAGCGCCGCCGAAATGGCGTTGGCCAGGCTCAGCAGTCCGGCCAGCGCGAGGCCGCCGGCCCGCAGGGCGCCCGACCGCCGTTCGAGCCGGCCGGGGCTCGAGGCCACCAGCGCGCACAGGAGCCCCAGTTCGAGCGCGGGCAGGAGCCAGTGGGGGCCGAGTGACAGCCATCCGGGCAGGGCCATCTGCAGGCCGCTGGCGGCCACCACGGCGATGACCGTGGGCCAGCGGCTTTCCCCCGGGGCCGCCCGTCGCGAGGGCACAGCCGGGCCCGCCGTGTGGCCGCCCCCCAGCGCGGTGGCGGTGGTGTAGCCGTTCACATCAGGTGCGGTTCCGGCACCGGGTCGGCCGCCGCGGTGACGGTTTCCTGCTCGGCGGGTTCAGGCTCGCCGCTGCGCAGCAGCCCCAGCGCGAGGAGCGGGAAGATCAGCACCGACAGCAGCCCGGCGCACACCAGCGCGGCGGCCGTCAGCGGGGTGATCTTGCCCAGCATGACGCCGATCTGCGTGGCGGCCACGATGAACGGCAGCGATGTGGCCTGGAGGAACCCGAGGGCGAGCGTTGGCTTGAGGCCGTTCGCGCGCAAGCGGAGCAGCGCGGGCAGGCCGCGCACCACCAGCAGCGCCACCAGGAACACCGGAACCCGTACCAGCGCGGACGGGCTGTGCAGCAGGCCGGTCAGGTCGAGCCGGATCCCGCTGCTCACGAAGAACACCGGCACCAGGAAGCCGTAGCCGATCGCCTCCAGCTTGGTGCGGAAGCGCGGGTGCGAGGAGGAGTCGCGGTCGACCAGCCCGACGATCGCCCCGGCCAGAAACGCGCCGAGGATGCTTTCCAGGCCGAACCGCGCGGCCAGGGCCGTGAACGCCACCAGCAGCAGGACCGCAAAACGGACCCTGATCTCCGCGGTGGTGTCCTGGAGCCGGACCAGCACCTGGCCGAGCCGCATGGACCGGGCGGCGCCGGACACGACCAGGCCGGTCACGGCGACGAGTCCAGCGAACGCGCCGAGCACCACGACTTTCGAGACGGTGCTCCCGCCCGAGGAGGAGAAGAACAAGGACAGCAGGACGATCGCCGTGAAGTCGGCGACGCTCGCGGCCGCCAGCGCGACCTGCCCGATCTCACTGTGGAGCTGGCGGGCGTCCTTGAGGACGGGCACGATCAGGCCGAGCGCCGTCGACGCAAGCGTGATAGCAAGCAGCAGCGGCTGCGAGATCCAGCCGGCCGCCTGGAAGGAGGCGCTCGCGCCGTATCCCAGGATGAGCGACGCGAGGTAGCCGAGGACGGCGTAACGGAGCAGGCGGCCCCTGAGGCGGTGCACGTCGATCTCCAGCCCGGCGAGGAAGAGCAGGAACGCCAGGCCGAACAGGGCGAGGATCGACACCGGCAGATCGACGTGGGCCCAGCCGAGCACGGACGGCCCGATGATGATGCCGCCGACGATCTCCAGCACCACCGCCGGGACGCGCAGCCGTGGCAGGTAGCCCACGCACAGCGGGGCGGCGACGGCGACGGCGACGACCAGCAGCAGGTTGGTGAACGAGACGTCAGGCATGGCCGGCCACCACGGCACCGGCCGACGTGGAGGCGTTCCACGCGGCCCTGGCCTGCTCGCCGGTCGGGTCGAAATCGCTCTTGATGCGGCGCAGCAAGTCCTGCAGGTCCTCCCAGAGCTGGAACGGTGAGGGCCGGCCCCAGAACCAGTACCCGACGTACACCTTGTCCACGATCAGGCCGGGAGCCACCACCAGTGTGTGCGGGACCGTCGCGTGGTGGTGCGGGTCGGTGTACTCCTCGATCTCGAAGGCCCGCTGTACCGCCAGATCGGTGTCGGCCAGGTAGGGCCAGTGGGCGCCGGTGGAGATCCGCATCTTGTACGTGTCGTGCAGGTCATTGGGCAAGATCGTCACCAGCTGGGTGAAGGCCACGGTGCACCACTGGTGGAACACCAGCATCTCGCGCTGGTGCTGCCGCTCTCGCGGGCAGTGCTCACCGCGGCCGAGCATCAAGATCATGGCGTCGTCGCCCTGGAGCTCCGACAGCCGCCGCATCGTTCCCGTTTCGTCGGGGAGGGTGAAGTCGGGCAGCGCTGCTCCTGGTGTGAGTCCCTTGCTCATGACGGTCTCCTTAGCGTTAGTCGGGCCGGACGCCGGGGATGGCGAGCCGGATCCGGTAGATGCTGGTCAGTGCGGTGATATAGAGCGTGCGGGCGTCCTCATCGCCCCAGGCGAGGTTGTGCGGGCTCTCAGGAAGCCGCAGCGTGCCGAGATGCTCCCCGCCGGGTGAGAGCAGCCAGATGCCGGACGGCCCGCACACGTAGAGGTTGCCGGCCGTGTCGACCTTCAGCCCGTCGATGGCGTCCTCGCCCTCGGCGCCGGTCATGTCGAAGAACTCCTCGGCTGCGGTCACCGACCCGGCGCCGTCGAGGGTGTAACGCATAACGATCTTGCGATCGGGGTCCCAGTTGCCGACGTAGAGGTGACGTCCGTCCGGGGACAGCGCGATGCCGTTCGGCCCGGCCAGTTCCGCGGTGACGAGCGAGACCGTGCCATCGCGGACCCGGAAGACCCCGCTGAACGGCAGTTCCTTTTTCGGGTCGGTGAACGTGGCGGGCAGCCCGAACGGCGGGTCGGTGAAGTACAGGGTCCCGTCTGAGCCATACACGAGGTCGTTGGGGCTGTTCAGCCGCTTGCCGTCGTACCGGTCGGCCAAGACGGTCGTGTTGCCGTGCGGCTCGACCCGGATGACGCGCCTGTTCCCGTGCTGGCAGATGGTGAGCCGGCCATCGGGATCGAACGTGAGCCCGTTCGAGCCGGGCTGGGCGTACCGGCCGATGTCGGCACCGGCATACCCGCTCTTCGGCCGGAAAACCGTGACCGCTCCGGCCGGCGCCCAGCGGTAGATGGTGTTGGTGTTGGGCGAGCTGAACAGCAGTGCGCCGTCCCGGGCCCACACCGGCCCCTCGGTGAACTCGAATCCGCCCGCGACTCGCTCCAGCCGGGCCCCGGATGGAACGATCGCGCCGAGCGTGTCGTGGCCCGGGTCCGCCGGCACGATCTCGACGGGCACCTGCGCGCCCAGGGGGGCGCGCGACGGCGCGTAGAAGTCCAGGGTGGCCGTCCGCATCCAGATGTAGTTGGCCGGCGCCGCCGAGATCGGGCCATTGATCCCGAACACGGCGATCGTGAACCGCTCACCAGGCAACGCGGCCTGGGTCAGCACGACACGGTTGGGCGCGTTGAAGCCGCCTACGACGTGCCCGCCGGCGTCGCCCAGGGCCAGCGGCTGCGAACCATTGACCCAGACCTCGGCGTAGTCGTCGATGACGGTCTCGAACACCACCGTCGCCCCGGCCACGTCCAGGTCACCAACCTGATCAGGGAGGGTGACCGTGATCCGGTACCAGTTGAAGCACACCCGGCCGGTGGACAGGCGCCGCTGAGTTTCCGGGGGCGCCAGCACCGTCCACGCGGTGTCGTCAAAGCCGGCGGCCTGCGCATGCGGGACCACCTCGTAGGTCCGGTTGGCGGGGCCGCTCGGGCCAAGGTCAGGGCCGACCGCCACGAAGCCGGTCTCCCGCACCCGCGCGTCGCTGTAGCGCCACTCCCCGCCCACCAGGGCGGCGCCCTCGAGGGTCTGCAGATCGACGATGGCGTCCGGGCAGGAAGGAAGAAACTCCGCCGGGCCGGGCACGTTCACGGTCACCGCGATCGCCTCCTGGGCCCGGCCTTGCCCGCGCCATCGCGCGCCGCAGCCGACGCCGCGTCGGCGGCCAGCTCGGACAGTTCCTGGTCTTCGCCGGCCGAGGATGCGCCGCTCACCCCGACCGCCCCGGCGACGTGCCCTCCGTGCACGATCGGCATGCCCCCCTGCAGCGGCACCGCCCGCGCCAGGTGGAGCGCCGACGGTCGCCCGTGTGCGGCCTGGTCCTCGAAGTCCTTGCTCGGCCGGCGGTAGAGCGCTGCCGTCCGGGCCTTGTCGGTCGCCACCTGTACGCTCGCCACCTGCGCGGAGTCCGGGCGCCAGAGATGCATCAGCTCTCCGCCGGCGTCCACGACGGCGACCACCGGCCAGACCCCCCGCGCGGTCGCGACCGCGGCCGCAGCTTCAGCCGCCATCTGCGCCCCCTCACGGGTCAGCGCCGGGACATCAGTGGTCGAGAACGAGGCGCGCGCTCCCGCGAGCGACACGGACTCGTCCTGGTCGGGGGTCTCGCCGCTGGTGCCGATCGCCCCGATCACCTCGCCGTCCGCCGTGAGCGGGATCCCGCCCGTCAGCGCGGCGGCCCCATGCAGGGCGAGCGCACCCAGCCGGCCGGCGCTGACCTGCTCTTCTATCTCCCGGCTGGGCCTGACGAAGATGGCCGCCGTACGGGCCTTGTCGATAGCGACCCGGTCGCGTGGTGCCTGCGCACCGTCGGTCCGCCGCAGCTGCAGGACGTGGCCCCAGGCGTCGACGACGGCGATCACCACGCGGTAGCCGTTTCGTGTCGCCTGGTCCTGGGCGGCTGTCATCACGGCGTCGGTGCCCTTGACATCGAGCGCCTTTCTCATGCTGACCGCGGTCATGGCGGTCACCACCTTCCCGGTTCCTGGTCGTGCCGCTGGCCCGCGCCCGCGGCCGGATTGAAGACAGCGGCCCAGATCGCCGTGTCCGTGGTAATGAACAGCACCTCACCTGCGGGCCCGCCGAAGGTGAAGTTGACCGCCCCGGGTACCCGGATGAGACCGACCGGGTCCCCGGCCGGGCTGAACACCTGTACCCCGCTCAGCGAAGAGGCGTAGACGCGGCCCGCGCGATCCACCTTGATCCCGTCGGGGAACCCGGGCGTCGTGACCGCGAACAGGCGGCCAGCCCCCAGGTGGCTGCCGTCACGAACGTCGGAAGCGACGATGTGGTGAGGCCGCTGGACGTGATAGCTGCCCGGCTCCTGGTTGGCGCCGCTGTCGGTGATGTAGAGGGTCCGTTCGTCGGGCGAGAACGCCAGTCCGTTGGGTTTGTCGAAACCGTCGGCGACGACCGACAGCCGCCCGGCCGCGGGGTCGTAGCGGTACACGTAGTCCCCGGTCAGCGGGGCGGGCCGGAACCCCTGCAGGTAGCCGTAGCTCGGGTCGGTGAACCAGATCGTCCCGTCGCTGCGGACCACGACGTCGTTGGGCGAGTTCAGCCGCAGCCCGCTCCACGCGTCGACGACGGTCTCGGCCTCGCCCGTCGCCGGGTGCACGCGGCTGATCCTGGCGTGCTCGTCGCGCGTGCCCTGCTCGCAGACCACCAGGCGCCCGTCATGGCCGAGCGCCATCCCGTTGGGCATGGTGACGCGGGCCGGCACGACCGACAGCCGCGTGGGATCCACCGGGAAGTTGAGGCCGTCCAGGGCGAGCCGCTTGACGTGCGCACACGGGGTGCCAGGCGCGGGGGTATCCACGTTGCCCGGCAGGGAGGTGAAATAGAGTGCGTCCTCGCCGGGGAGGTAGACCGGTCCCTCGTGGGCGTCCGTCTCGGCCACCAGCGCGAGGCGCGGGGCGGGCCCCAGGGCGGCCGCGAACTCCGGGTCGTAGATCTCGAAGCCGGGATGAGCCTCCCGCGCGTCAACCCCTGCCGCCGGTGATGCCGCCGTCACCACCTCGGTCATGACACCTCCCCGGAAGCTGGCCGCCCGGACCTGCGGATCACAAGATCGCCAGCGGCGCGACCCACGCGCCGGTGGCGCCGCGGAGCTTTGCGTGGGAGATGACCAGCAGGAACTCGTGGACGCCCGCGCGCGCGACCTCCTCCAGCCGCA
>Ga0318534_10000814_pt1 | contig 11410 bp, 10 predicted proteins | sample GRESIP117b4f26_FD_202502 | JGI IMG/M metagenome (GOLD analysis project Ga0318534, IMG submission 202502) | Tropical soil microbial communities from Luquillo Experimental Forest, Puerto Rico - GRE.SIPMG.117b4f26 | ecosystem: Environmental > Terrestrial > Soil > Tropical forest > Bulk soil...
TGTAGTTGGCCAGCCGCTCCCGGCAGAAGGCCAGCACGTCCGCCTCGGCCAGCACGTGGCCGGGCCGGGTGACCAGGAACGCCTGGCCGACCTCGCCCAGTCGCGGGTCGGGGACCCCGATGACGGCGGACTCCGTCACTCCGTCCAGCCGGGCCAGCACCTGCTCCACCTCGGCCGGGTACACGTTGAACCCGCCGCAGATGTACATGTCCTTGATCCGGCCGGTGATGGTCAGGTTCCCGGCCGCGTCCAGTCGTCCGGCGTCTCCGGTGTGCAGCCACCCGTCCGCGTCGATCGCCGCAGCGGTCGCCACCGGGTCATCCAGGTAGCCGAGCATCAGGTTCGGTCCGCGCAGCAGGATCTCCTCCCCGGGACCGATCCGTACCTCGAACCCGGCCGCCGGCCGCCCCCATGTGGCCGAGACGACCTCGGGCGGATCCCCGGGGCGGCACATCGTCGCCACCACGGCCTCGGTCAGCCCGTAGCCGGTGAGCACGGTCTCGAAGTTCAGCTCATCCCGCATCCGCTCGACCAGGGCGACCGGGACGTCCGCCGCACCGGTGACCGCCAGCCGCAGGCTGGACAGATCGAAGGAACCGCGCGCGGGATGGTCCAGGATCGAGGCGTAGATCGTCGGCGCCCCGGGTAGCACGGTGATCTGCTCGGCCTCGATCAGCCGCATCGTCTGGCCCGCGTCGAAGACCGCCTGCGGCACCAGCGCCGCCCCGCTGACCAGGCAGGCCAGGATGCCCGCCTTGTAGCCGAACGTGTGGAAGAACGGGTTCACCACCAGGTACCGGTCGCGGGCCGTCAGGCCCGTGCACTCGGCCCAGGCCCGGGCCACGCCCAGGGTCCGCTCGTGCGAGGTCATAGCGCCCTTGCTCCGCCCGGTGGTGCCCGAGGTGAACATGATGTCGCTGACGTCGCCCGGCCGGACCGCCCCGGCCGGCTCGCTTACCACCCCCGGCGGGACCGACCCCCCGCGTCCTTCGAACGCCTCCCACTCGCCGGGCATCCGCACCACCAGGCCGAGCCCTTCCAGCCCGCCCGGGACCGCCGCCGCCCGCAGCGCACCCAGCCGGTCCACGCCGAGGAAGTCCTCGGTCACGAACAGCGCCTGTGCCCCGCTGCGCTCCATCACGTCCAGCGCCTCCGGCCCGGTGAACCGGGTGCTGACCGGAACCAGGACCGCACCCGCGCTGAGCGTCCCCAGCGCGGCCAGCACCCACTGGCAGCTGTTGGGCGCCCATACCGCCACCCGGTCCCCGCGCACCACGTCGCGGTCAATGAGCGCGGCCGCCACCGCCGTCACCCGCCCGCCCAGCTCACGGTAGCTGAGGCGGGAGCCGCCGGGTCCCGGGTCCGCCAGCGCCTCCGCGTCGCCGAACTTCCTCGCCGCCCACGTCAGGGCGGCCGGGATGGTCAGCTCCACCGGCGCCCCAAAAACCCTCCTAGCAAGCAAGTGCTTGGTAGGTTTACCCTACGCACCAGGGGCATCGCCGGCTAGACCCACGGGAGGCCAGGTGCGGTTCACGCCGCAGGACGAGGAGTTCCGCGCCGAGGTACGCGCCTGGCTCGACGCCAACCTGGCCGGCGAATTCGCCGGGCTGCGCGGCGCGGGCGGCCCGGGCCGCGAGCACGAACGGTACGACGAGCGGCTGGCCTGGAACCGGCATCTGGCTGGCGCGGGCTGGACTTGCCTGGGCTGGCCCGCTGAGTTCGGCGGCCGCGGCGCCACGCTGGCCCAGCAGGTCATCTTCCACGAGGAGTACGCCCGGGCGGGCGCGCCCGCCCGGGTCACCATCGTGGGTGAGGAACTGCTCGGCCCCACCCTGATCGCCTTCGGCACGGCGGACCAGCAAGCCCGCTTCCTGCCGCCGATCCGCAACGTCACCGAGCTGTGGTGCCAGGGCTACTCTGAACCCGGCGCCGGCTCCGACCTGGCCAGCGTGGCCACCAAGGCGACCCGGGACGGCGACGACTGGGTGATCACCGGCCAGAAGATCTGGACCTCGCTGGCCCACGTGGCCGACTGGTGCTTCGTGCTGGCCCGGACCGAGCCCGGCTCGGCGCGCAGCCAGGGCCTGTCCTACCTGCTGGTCCCGATGCGCCAGCCGGGAGTCACGGTCCGCCCGATCCGTCAGCTCACCGGCACCTCGGACTTCAACGAGGTCTTTTTCGACGGTGCCCGCACCGACGCGGCCCACGTGGTCGGCGAGCCCGGTGACGGCTGGCGGGTGGCCAAGGCCACCCTGGCCCTCGAACGCGGCGCGGCCATGCTCGGCCTGCAGGTCGGCTTCCGCCGCGAACTTGCGGACCTGATCGAGGTGGCCCGGCACACCGGAGCCAGCACCGATCCCCTGCTGCGCGACAAGCTGGCCCGGGCCTGGATCGGCCTGGAAGCCATCCGCGCCTACGCCCTGGACACCCTGGGCGGTCCCGACGACCGCGCCGAGGCCTCCGTCCTGAAGATCCTGTGGTCCCGCTGGCACCAGGCCCTCGGCGAACTGGCCATGGAGATCCTCGGCGCCCCGTCCATGACCGCCCAGGAAGACCTGGACGAATGGCAGCGCCTGTTCCTGTTCACTCGGGCCGAGACGATCTACGGCGGGTCGGACGAGATCCAGCGCAACATCATTGCCACCCGCGCCCTCGGCCTGCCGCGTCCATGAACGGCCACCACCTCCTCGACGGCAAGGTCGTCGTCATCACCGCGGCGGCCGGCACCGGCATCGGCGGCGCCGCCGCCCGCCGCTGCCTGGAGGAAGGCGCCCAGGTGGTGATCAGCGACCAGCATCACGGCCGGCTGGCCGCCACCCGCGACGAACTGGCCGGGACCCACGGCGACCGGGTCTTGTCCCAGCCCTGCGACGTCACCGACGAAGCGCAGGTCCAAGCGCTGATCGAGGTCGCCGCCGGGCACTTCGGCCGCATCGACGTGCTGATCAACAACGCCGGCCTGGGCGGCACCGCTTCGGTTCTCGACCTGACCGACGAGCAGTGGCGGCAAGTCCTCGACGTCACGCTCACCGGCACGTTTCGCTGCAGCCGGGCCGCGCTGCTCCGGATGGTCGCCCAGGGCCACGGCGGCGCGGTGGTCAACAACGCCTCGGTCCTCGGCTGGCGCGCCCAGCCCGGCCAGGCGCACTACGCGGCGGCCAAGGCCGGCGTGATGGCCTTCACCCGCTGCGCCGCCCTCGACGTCGCCCCGCACGGCATCCGGGTCAACGCGGTCGCCCCAAGCCTGGCCATCCACCCCCACCTGGCCAAGGTCACCAGTGAGGACCTGCTCGCCGACCTGGCCCGCCGCGAGGCGTTCGGCCGCGCCGCCGAACCCTGGGAGGTGGCCAACGTGATGGTCTTCCTGGCCAGCGACTACGCCGGCTACATGACCGGCGAGGTGGTCTCGGTCAGCGCCCAGCACCCCTGACCGTTACAGCCGCTCGATGATGGTGGCGGTGGACATGGCGCCGCCGGCACACATGGTGATCAGCGCGAGGCTCGCGTCACGCCGCTCGAGTTCGTGCAGCGCCGTGGTCAGCAGCCGGGCACCGGTGCTGCCCACCGGGTGCCCGATCGCGATCGCGCCGCCGTTGACGTTGACCCGGTCCGGGTCGGGCCGGTGCACGCTCAGCCAGGACAGGACCACGGACGCGAACGCCTCGTTGACCTCGAACAGGTCGATGTCGCCGATGGTCAGGCCGGCCCGGGCCAGCACCCGCTCGGTGGCCTGCACGGGGCCGTCCAGGTGGTAGTACGTCTCGGCGCCGATCAGGCACTGCCCGAGGATACGGGCCCGGGGCCGCAGGCCCAGCGCCCGGGCCCGGTCCGAGGAGGCCAGCAGCACCGCGGCCGCGCCGTCGGAGATCTGCGATGACGTGCCGGCCGTGTGCAGGCCGCCCTCGATCACCGGCTTGAGCCGGGCCAGTGCCGCCAGGCTGGTCTCACGCAGGCCCTCATCGCGGTCGACCACGCGCGTTTCGCCGGTCGGCTGGCCGTCGGCCCCGATGACCGGCGCCTTGACCGGCACGACCTCCCGGTCGAACCGGCCCTCCGCCCACGCGGCCTGGGCCAGAGTCTGCGACCGCAGGCCGAACGCGTCGGTTTGCTCGCGGGACAGGCTCCGGCGGACCGCGATGCGTTCGGCGCCGACGTACTGGTTGGGCAGGTCGATGTCCCACCCGGCCGGCCGGGGCGAGCCGATGTCCGTCCCGACCGCGGCCCGCAGCGGAATCCGGCTCATCGCCTCCACCCCGCAGGCGATCCCGACGCTGATCGCGTCCGCCGCGATGAGCCCGGCCACCAGGTGGGCGGCCTGCTGCGCCGAGCCGCATTGGGCGTCCAGGGTCAGGCATCCAGCCTGCTGCGGCAGCCCGGCGTGCAGCCAGGCGGTCCGGGTGATGTTGTTGGACTGCTCGCCCGCCTGCGTGACGCACCCCCCTGCTACCTGTTCTACCTCGGCCGGGGCGAGGCCCGCGCGGTCGCACACGGCGGCCTGGACGCCGCCCAGCAGTTCGGCCGGGTGCACGCCGGCCAGTGCGCCGCCGCGCTTGCCGACCGGGGTCCGGACCGCTTCGACGATCACCGCACTGGCCATGGTTCACTCCCGCGTCCTTGTGGTCTAATCAAAACTAGAACACGTTTCACCGTGTAGCCAAGGACTGGCAGCCAAGGGAGGCAACCGTGGCCGCGCCCGACATCCCCGCTGGCTTTGACTTCACCGACCCCGACATCTACACCACCCGGGTGCCGGCGCGGGAGCTGGCCGAGCTGCGCCGGGCGGCGCCGGTCTGGTGGGTCGCGCAGCGCCGCGGTTCGGCCGGGTTCGACGATGAGGGCTACTGGGCCGTCACCCGGCACGCCGACATCCTGGCCATCTCTAAGACCCCGGACCTCTACTCATCCTCGGAGAACACCGCGCTGATCAGGTTCGCCGAGGGCACGCCGCGTGAGTCCATCGAGATGCAGCGGATCATCCTGCTCAACATGGACCCGCCCGACCACACCAAGCAGCGCGGCATTGTCTCGCGCGGCTTCACCCCGCGGGCCATCGGCACCCTGCGCCAGGCCCTCGCCGAACGCGCCGAGCGCATCGTGGCCACGGCGCTCGAAACCGGTACCGGCGACTTCGTCTCCGACGTCGCGATGGAACTGCCGCTGCAGGCGATCAGCGAGCTGCTCGGCGTGCCGCAGGAGGACCGGGGCAAGATCTTCTCCTGGTCGAACCGGATGGTCGGCTACGACGAGCGGCCCGCGGACGACGACGACGGAATGGTCGCCGCCACCGAGATCCTCGGCTACAGCCTGGCCATGGCCGAGGAGCGGCGGACCTGCCCGAAAGACGACATCGTCACCAAGCTCATCAGCGCGGAGATCGACGGGCACCACCTGTCCGACGACGAGTTCGGCTTCTTCGTGCTGATGCTGGCCGTGGCGGGCAACGAGACCACCCGCAACGCCATCGCGCACGGGATGCTCGCCTTCCTCGACCACCCCGAGCAGTGGGAGCTGTTCAAGTCCTCGCGCCCGGCCACGACGGCGGACGAGATCGTCCGCTGGGCCACCCCGATCACGGTGTTCCAGCGCACCGCGACCCAGGACACCGCCCTGGGCGGGCAGGAGATCAAGGCGGGCCAGCGGCTCGGCCTGTTCTACCGGTCGGCCAACTTCGACGAGGAGGTCTTCGACCAGCCGGAGCGGTTCGATATCCTTCGCGACCCGAACCCCCACCTCGGCTACGGCGGCTACGGCACCCACTACTGCCTGGGGGCCAACCTGGCCAAGCTGGAAATCGAGCTGATCTTCACCGCGATCGCCGGCGCCATGCCCGACATCGCCAAGGCGGGCGACCCGGTGCGCCTGCGCTCCGGCTGGATCAACGGCATCAAGAACCTCCCGGTCAGCTACCGGGGCTGAACTCGTCCCGCCGGGAATTCATGACCGAATCCAGCTCACCGGACCCGACGCCTGCCGCGCGGCACGACCTGGCGGCCACGGGCCGGGAGAGGCGAGCGGCCGGGAAGGGTGCTCGTCAGCGGGTTCCGCGGGGCACGCTGGGCTACTGGAGTGAAAACGACCGCGGGCATGACGCCCTGACGACGATCCTGGCCCAGAACCAGATCCGCGACCCGGGATTGGTGCCGATCCGCCACCAGCGCATGGCCGTCTCGGCCTGGAACTACTACCGCGGCGCCGCGGCGGTCATGGCCGCTGACCTCGCCTCCCAGCCGCACAGCGGGCTGAATGTGCAGTTGTGCGGCGACGCCCATGTCCTGAACTTCGGCCTGTGGGCCACGCCGGAACGGAATCTGTCGTTCGACCTGCGCGACTTCGACGAAACCCTGCCCGGCCCGTTCGAGTGGGACGTCAAGCGCTTTGCCGCCAGCCTGGTGGTGGCCGCGCGGGAGAACCAGCTCAAGCCGGGGCGGGCCGCGGCAGCGGTCACCGCCGGCGTGGAGGCCTACGGCAGGCGCATGCGCCGGTACGCGACCATGCCCGAGCTCGATATCTGGTACGACGGCGTGCACGTCGGCAGCTTCATCAGCTACTTCGAGCCCGCCGACCGCGGACGGATCTCGATTCACATCGAGCGCAAGCGGGAGCGCCGCACCAGCCGCGGCGCGTTCGCCAAGCTCACGACGATGGCGCACGGGCGCCCCCGGATCACCGAGGAGCCCCCGGTCCGCGTCACGATCGGCGATGACGAGCAGGCCGAACTCGTCGACCGGCTGCTGACTGAGTACCGGCTGACGCTTCAAGATGATCGCCGGAGCCTGTTCGACCGGTTCACCACGGCCGATACGGTCCGCCAGGTCGTGGGGGTGGGCAGCGTGGGGATGCGGGTCTACCTGGTGCTGCTCGAGGGCCGGACCGGCGCCGACCCATTGTTCTTGCAGGTCAAACAGGCTGGTCCGTCGGTCTACGAGGCCCACGTTCAGCCGAGTTGCCATCACCATCACGGGGCCCGGGTGATCAACGGCAAGCGGCTGATCCAGAGCGCCACCGACATCTTCGCCGGCTGGGGCTCGCTCCACGGGAGGGACTATTACGTCCGGCAGTTCCGCGACATGAAGATCATCCCGACGACAGACCTGATCGCCCCTCGCCTGGCGGAGTTCGCGACCGCATGCGGTGAGACGCTGGCCCGCGCTCACGCCCGCACCGGCGACCCGATGGCCATCGATGCCTACATCGGGAAGGGCGCCAAGTTCGCCGCGGCCATCGGCCGGTTCGCCCGTTTGTACGCCGACCAGAACGCCAGGGACCATGCGCAGCTGGTCAGCGCCATCGCGGCCGGCGCCGTGCCGAGCCTGCCCGGCTGAACGCCCCGCTGTCGCGGGGCGCTGGCTCTTGGCTGCGGGTCACTGCTTCCTGGGCTTGCCCTCCTACGGCTTGCGCTGCTTGGGCTTCTTGATCTTGGGCGGCAGCGATGCCACGTGGTCGTGGGCCCGGTCCACCCAGCTCGCGGCCAGGCTGGGGTCATCGCGCCAGGCCGCCGGCAGGCTGATGTAGCCGGTCATCGCGTGCCCGTCCGGGCCGAACGGGCCCGATCCGTCGATGGCCGCTAGCTCGCCGGCGTCCGGCTCGGCGAGCCGGACGCCCACGGCGGGCCCGAACAGCCCGGCGAACATGTTGCCGTGCACGAAGGCGCCGAGGTTGCCGAACATCGGCTTGACCTCCACCTCGGGGTCATCGGCGATCAGCGACCGGAAGAACTGCTTGTCGTCCTCGCTGGGCTTGGGTATCTCCACCGTGGGCTCCGTCCATTTCCGGCGACTCGCCGCGCGTTAGGCGGGCTGCTGTGCTTGCTGGATGATGCTGAATACGGCGCCCTGCGGGTCGGCGATCACCGCCATGCGGCCGACCGGGGTGTCGAACGGCGGGACCAGGACCGAGCCGCCCAGCTCGGTGGCCTTCGCCACCGTGGCGTCCGCGTCGGCGGCGCCGAAGTACACGTGCCAGTGATTGGGCGTGCCCGGCATCTGCGGCGGGGTGGTGCCGCCGACCATCTGCCCGCCGGCCTCGAACAGCGTGTACTCGCCGGCGCCCATGTCCATCTTCGAGGTGGTCAGGCCGACCACGGCCTGGTAGAACGCGGCGGCGGCCGGGTCGGTGGTGATGAGCTCGTTCCAGTTGATCGTGCCTGGCTCGTTCACCAGGCTGGCGCCGATGTGCTGACCGGCCTGCCACAGTGCCACCGGCGCGCCGGACGGGTCCATGACGAAGGCCATCCGCCCGGCGTCCATCACGTCGAACGGCGCCATCGCGACCTTGCCGCCCGCGGCCTCTACCTTGGCCACCGCGTCGTCGACCGAATCGACGGCCAGGTAGGTGTTCCACATCGGCGGCGCGCCGGCCGCGGCCATCTCCGGCGGCTGCGGAGCGATGGCGGCGATCGTGTGCCCGCCGAGCATGGCCATCGAGTAGACCTGCCCCTCCGGCATGGGCTGGTCGTCGTAACTCCAGCCGAACAGGCCGGAGTAGAACGCCTTGGCGGCGTCCTGGTTGGGTACCTGCAGGTCTACCCAGTTCGGCGTGCCCTGGGTGTAAGAGGTGCGTTCGGGCATCATTTTCCCCTTGTGTTGACTAGTGAGCGGGTGAAGCGGTGCGTCCGGTGAAAGCGATGAGCCGGCCGAGCAGGCCGGCGTCCGGCCCGGCCTCGACCGGGTCGGCGAATAGTCCCCGCGCGCGGCCCGCAGGCGTGATGATCTGGCCGGCCAGGTCCAGGACGTACTGGCTGAGCCCGTCGGGGGCGGTGAGCTGCTGCCCGGTGGCCTGCGCGAAGTCCCACGCGTGGACCAGGAACTCGATCGAGCCGATGCCCAGGACCAGTCCGGCGGGCATCTCGTGCGCGCCGAGCTTGACCGTGCCGTCCACGCCGCGGACCGTCCAGGCCTCGAGCATGGCCTGCGCCGGCCTGGCCAGCCGGGCCTCTATGGTCGTCGCGGCGGGGCCGTCGTCGGCGCCCGCGCCGAGGGAAGTCGCCGCGCCTAGCGAAGTGACCGAGCCGATCAAGTGCTCGGCCAGCTGGGTGACGTCGAACTCGGTGCAGACCGTCGGGCGGTGGTAGTCAGCAGGCGAGACGCCGCGCAGGACGAGCTGACAGGCGGCCAGCGTCGCCTCGGCGGCGGTGATGGGATCGAGCTCGGCTGGGATGCCCCACTCGTCGGCTCCGGCGTCACCCTCGGCCGCAGCCCGGACCAGCCGGCCGAGGTAGTGGTTCCAGCCCATGGCGTGGTTTGCCTGCTGCCCGCCGGTCAGGCCTTCGTGGACGAGGTGGACGAGGGTCCCGCCGTCGGCCGGTTCGAGGGTGATGGTCACGGTGGAGGCGCCCGGCGGCAGGTCGGCCAGCTCTTCCCAGCCCCAGGTAAACACCATGTGCCGCCCGGGCTCCACTTCGGTGATCGTCCCGGCCACCGAGTGCCCGGGGATGATGGTCCACCGGTAGTCGCCGCCGGCCCGCAGGTCAACGCGCGCGGTGATGACCTGCCAGCGACGCAGCCGGTCCGGGTCGGTGATCAGGGCGAAGGTGTCGTCGGCGTTCAGCGGCACGAGCACCGACTTCTCGAAAGCCATCAGGACCTCTCTGTTGTCATGGTCCTGCCGCGGCGACCGGCTGATGCTGCGCATCGCGGACCAGTTGATCGAGCTCACCGGTCCAGAACGAGTCGAGCTGGGCGCGTAGCGCGGCCATCCCCCCGGCATCCAAGCGGTAGTACCGATACCTTCCTGCTCGCCTGCTGGTGACGAGCCCCAGGTCGGCAAGCAAGCCGAGGTGCTGCGAGATCGCCGACCTGCTCACGGTGAAGTTAGTGGCCAGCTGGGTCACCGTCTGTTCGCCGTGTCCCAGCAGTTGCAGCAGGCGGCGGCGGTTGGGCTCCGCGACCGCAACTACCAGGTCGGGCACGTCAACACGTTAGTGCCCGCTAACGCGTTTCGCAAGGGCTGCTCGCGACCACCCACATCGAGAAGAACTGTGAGCCGCCGCCGTAGGCGTGGCCGAGCGCGGTGCGGGCGCCGGGCACTTGGTGCGCGCCCGCCTTGCCCATCACCTGCAGCGCGGCCTCGGCGAACCGGAGCAGCCCGGACGCGCCGATCGGGTTGGAGCTGAGCACGCCGCCGGACGGGTTGACCGGCAGCCGCCCGCCGAGGGCGGTCTCGCCCGCCTCGGTCAGCCGCCAGCCCTGGCCCGGCGCGGCGAAGCCGAGGTTCTCCAGCCACATCGGCTCGTACCAGGAGAACGGGACGTAGATCTCGGCCACGTCGATCTCTGCCAGCGGGTCGGTGATGCCGGCCTGGCGCCACAGCGCCGCGGCGGCGTCCCGGCCCGCGGCCGGGTTGACGTGGTCCTTGCCCGCGAACATGGTCGGCTCGCTGCGCATCGCGGTGGCCCGGATCCAGGCCACGGGCCCCGGGGCCGCGGCGGCGGCCTGCTCGTCGCCGATGACCACCGCGCACGCGCCGTCTGAGGACGGGCAGGTCTCGTCGTACCGGACCGGATCCCACAACATGGGGGAGGCCTGCACCGATTCCAGCGTGATTTCGGGCTGCTGGAGGTGGGCGTACGGGTTGAGCGCGCCGTTGCGCCGGTCCTTGACCGCGACCATCGCCCCGATGTGCCCCGGCGCGCCGCTGCGCCGGATGTAGGCCCGGATGTGCGGCGCGAAGTACCCGCCCGCGCCGGCCACCACCGGGATGCTGAACGGCGGCGCGATCGACAGCGCCCACATGGCGTTGGACTCCGACTGCTTCTCGAACGCCACAGCCAGCACCCGGCGGTGCAGGCCGGCCTGCACCAGGCTGGCCGCGACGATCCCGGTCGCGCCGCCCACCGAGCCGGCCGTGTGCACCCGCAGCAGCGGCTTGCCGGTCGCGCCGAGCGCGTCGGCCAGGTATAGCTCGGGCATCATCACGCCCTCGAACAGGTCCGGCGCCTTCCCGACCACGACCGCGTCGACGTCGGCGAGCGCCAGGCCCGCGTCCTGCACCGCCCGGTCCGCCGCCTCCCGGCACAGCCCGGCGATCGACACGTCGGTGCGCTTGGACCGGTGCCGGGTCTGCCCGACCCCCAGGACCGCCGCCGGCTGCCTCATTGTGCCTCCACGACGCACACCAGGTTCTGCTGCAACGCCGGGCCGCTGGTCGCGTGCCCGAGCGCCCGTCCGGCCCGGCTGGCCATCACCGCCTGGGCCGCCATCCCGATCCGGGCCAGGCCGGCGGCGAACATCGGATTGCCGCACAGCGCGCCGCCCGAGGGGTTGACGTCCACGCCGTCGCCCAGCCCCAGCGCCTCGCGGAGCAGGATCTCCTGGTGGGTGAACGGCGCGTGCAGCTCGGCCACGTCGACCCTGTCGCAGCCACCCGCGGCCTGGCCCGCGGCGGCTGCCGACGGCACGGCCAGCAGGTCCCG